>Ga0182744_1000372_pt1 | contig 43964 bp, 37 predicted proteins | sample eDN3rd30CKraftMG_FD_128525 | JGI IMG/M metagenome (GOLD analysis project Ga0182744, IMG submission 128525) | Enriched Miracle-Growth compost microbial communities from Emeryville, California, USA - eDNA 3rd pass 30_C Kraft MG (version 2) (version 2) ... | reverse complement strand
GCTCTTCTTGCCCTGCTTCATTCTGGCCATTTGCCAACAACTTCCTTTATCGTCTGCCTAGATTGGTATCTCTCGACTCGAGCGATAGGCTGTCGCTGGAGTAATTCTTGCATAATCAAATCAAGTTTGCCGACCTTGGGTTGGCCGAGCCCCTTTTGCGTGCTGTCGCGGATACCGGCTACGAAAACCCCACCCCCATTCAGGCCCAGGCCATCCCTCAAGTGATCCAGGGCGGCGACCTGCTGGCCGCGGCCCAGACGGGAACCGGCAAGACCGCCGGTTTTACCTTGCCCATATTGCATCGCCTGTTGCTGTCGCCCAAAAAAGGCAAGCCGGGCCAGCCGCGCGTGCTGATCCTCACCCCCACCCGCGAGTTGACCGCGCAGGTGGAAGAATCCGTCAGGACCTACGGCCGGCATACCGTGCTGCGGTCCATGGTGATGTTCGGCGGCGTCAACATCAACCCGCAGATCAGCGCCTTGCGCAAGCCCCTGGACATCCTGGTGGCCACGCCGGGGCGGCTGCTGGACCATGCCCAGCAAAAAACCGTCGATTTGTCCGGCGTCGAAATCCTCGTCCTGGACGAAGCCGACCGCATGCTGGACATGGGCTTCATCCGCGACATACGCCGCATCCTGGCGCTGCTGCCCAAGCAGCGCCAGAACCTGCTGTTTTCCGCTACCTTTTCCGACGAGATCCGCGAGCTTTCCAAGGGCGTGCTGAACAGCCCCATCGAAATTTCGGTCGCGCGCCGCAACACCGCGTCGGAGCTCGTCGCCCAGAGCATGGTCTTGACCGAACAGGCGCACAAACGCGATCTGCTCAGCTACATCATCCGCGAAAGCGGCTGGCACCAGGTATTGGTATTCACTCGCACCAAGCACGGCGCCAATCGCCTGGCCGAAAAGCTGGTCAAGGATGGCCTGTCGGCGGCCGCCATACATGGCAATAAAAGCCAGGCGGCCCGCACCCGCGCGCTGGCCGGCTTCAAGGACGGCGACGTGGCGGTGCTGGTGGCCACCGATATCGCGGCCCGCGGCATCGACATCGACCAGTTGCCGCATGTGGTGAACTTCGAACTGCCCAATGTGCCGGAGGACTATGTGCATCGCATCGGCCGCACCGGCCGCGCGGGCAGCCAGGGTTCGGCCATGTCCCTGGTCGACAAATCCGAGATCAAGCTGCTGAACGCCATTGAAAAGCTGATCAAGCGGCCCATCGAGCGCACCACGGTCCAGGGCTGGTCCCCGGATATGGTGAAGGCCGAGCCGGCGCACCCGCGCGACCGCGACGACGAAAGGCCCAGCCGCGGCAGGCCGGCCGCCTCTCGGCCGGGCCCCGTTGGGCCGGGCACCGCTGGGACAAGCGCATCCCATGGCGCCCGCAGCGGCGGCTCGGCGGATGCCCGCCGCCGTACCGGCGGAGCCCGCCCGGAAGGACGCGCGCACGGCGAAGGCGGTGCGCAACGGCGCCCGGCGCAGGGGCGTTCGGCTGAGGCGCACCCCGCAAACGGGCATACGGCCGAACGGCGCGGCGCTCCCGCGGCCGATGGCCATGGAAGGCCGCGGCAAGCCCAGGGGCATCGCGCGAGCAACGGCCAGCGCGCCGCCTTATTGAGCAAGTAAAGCGGCACGCCGGCTCATCGGTACCCCCTATCGACAAACCCCGACTGATATTCCATGCCGCTTTCCACCTGGCTCGCTTTTTTCGCCGCGTCCTGGGCGATTTCGTTTTCGCCCGGACCGGGAGCCATCGCAGCCATGGCCTCCGGCTTGAAGTACGGCTTCAGGCGCGGCTATTGGACGACCATAGGCCTGATATTGGGCATATTGATACAGTTCCTGATTGTGGCGGTCGGGCTGGGGGCGCTGCTGGCGGCATCCGAACTGGCCTTCGGCATCGTTAAGTGGCTGGGGGTGCTCTACCTGATTTATTTGGGCTGGAAGCAGTTCCGCACCGACGCCGCCCCCGTCGGCATCGAGCCGCAAACCCCTCCGCCATTCAAAGCGCGGGAGCTGATCCTGCGCGGTTGCCTGATCAATATCGTCAACCCGAAAGGCACGGTTTTCCTGCTGGCCGTCGTTCCGCAGTTCCTCGATACCGCGCAACCCCTGACTCCGCAATACGCGGCGCTGGCCGCCACGCTGTGCTTCACCGACCTGGTGGCCATGGGCTGCTACACCACGCTGGCCTCGCGGATACTGAAGCTGCTGCGCAGCCGGCGCCACATACGCTGGCTGAATCGGGCTTTCGGCGCCTTGTTCATATTGGCCGGCACTGTGCTGGCTTCGTTCAGCCATCATAGATAACGCGTACGCCCAGGCGCCGGCCCCGCTGCGCCGCGCAGGCTAAAATCCAACCATGAGCATCAAACAAGAAGTCGCACGCCGACGCACATTCGCCATCATCTCCCACCCCGACGCGGGGAAAACCACGCTCACGGAAAAGCTGCTGCTTTTCGCGGGCGCCATCCAGATCGCCGGCAGCGTGAAGGCCCGCAAAGCCAGCCGCCATGCCTCGTCCGACTGGATGGAAATCGAAAAGCAGCGCGGTATTTCCGTCGCCTCGTCCGTCATGCAGATGGAGTACCGGGACTGCGTCATCAACCTGCTCGACACCCCCGGCCACCAGGACTTCTCCGAAGACACCTATCGGGTGCTGACAGCGGTGGATGCCGCCCTCATGGTCATCGACGCCGCCAATGGCGTGGAACCGCAGACCATACGCCTGCTGCAGGTCTGCCGCGCGCGCAACACGCCCATCATCACCTTCATCAACAAGCTGGACCGCGAGGTGCAAGAGCCGCTGAACCTGCTTTCCGAGATCGAATCGCACCTGGGCATGGACGCCGTGCCATTTTCCTGGCCGGTGGGCATGGGCCGCAGCTTCGGCGGCGTCTTCGACATACGGCGCAACCGCATGCGCGTGTTTCGCGCCGGCCAGGAAAAACGCGGCAACGAAGACGAGCTGATCCCGGGCGACAGCCCCGCGATCGCCCAGCGCTTCGGCCAGGCTTATGCCAAGGCGCGGGAAGAGATCGAACTCATCAAGGCGGCGGCGCCGGAATTCGACCATGCCGCCTTCCTGGCGGGCAAGCAGACACCGGTGTTCTTCGGCTCGGCCATCAATAACTTCGGCGTCCAGGAAGTCCTGGACGCCTTGGTGGACCTGGCGCCCAAGCCGGGTCCGCGCCGCGCCCTGCAACGCGAAGTGCAGCCCGACGAGCCCAAGTTCAGCGGCGTGGTGTTCAAGGTCCAGGCCAACATGGACCCGGCCCACCGCGACCGCGTGGCTTTTGTGCGCGTCAGTTCAGGCCGCTTCGAACGCGGCATGCGCTTGAAAGTGTCGCGCACCGGCAAGGAAATACGCCCCAACAATGTCGTGTCTTTTCTGTCGCAGCGGCGCGAACTGCTGGACGAGGCCTATGCCGGCGATGTCATCGGTATTCCCAACCACGGTATCCTGCAGTTGGGCGATGTGCTGACGGAAGGCGAAAACCTGCAATTCACTGGCCTGCCCTTTTTTGCGCCGGAACTGTTCCAGGCGGTGGAAGTCAAAGATCCTTTGCGCACCAAGCAATTGCGGGTGGGCCTGACACAGTTGGGCGAAGAAGGCGCCATTCAGGTGTTCCGGCCGGAAGCCGCGGGCGGCGCCATGTTGCTGGGCGCGGTCGGGCAGTTGCAGTTCGAGGTGGTCGCCCACCGTCTCAAGACCGAATACGGCGTGGACGCCCGGTTGATGCCTTCACGTTACAACATGGCACGTTGGTTTACAGCGGAAGACCCCAAGGTATTGCGAAAATTCATGAATGCCAATGCCGCCAACATCGCCTATGATGTCGTCGACGCTCCAGCCTTCCTGGCCAGCTCGCCCGCGCAGTTGCGTGTGGCGCAAGAGCTTTACCCGGGCGTGGAATTCCACGCCATGCGTGAACACGGCGGCCAGGTTTTCGGCCAGCATGCATAAGCGCCGCAAGCGCTCGCTTGCCGGCCGCGATCCGGGCCTGGGTCGTCGGGTGCGCCGGCCCCGCGTCCAAGGCTTGGTCCGTGAGCAGGCCCCTCGTTTCAACAATAGGTGATCGATGTCCTGGCGTTTGATCTTCGCAATATTAGTAATCGCCGCAGGCGCTTCCGCTTGGGGCGGCCTGCGCCTGGGCGACTGGCTGGTCGCGCATGGCCCGGTAGCCCCGGTCATGCCTGAATATCCTGAATTGTCGACCGTGCCGGTGCTGGATGCCAACGGCCTGCCGTATGTCGCCCAGCCTCCGCAGCCCCTGGTGAGCGGCCAGTTGGGCGTCCCCGAAGCGCCCGAACAAATCGCCTGGGAAATACCGCAGACCTCGCTGGAAGACACCAAAAACAATCCCAATATCGAAGTCGCGACCACCACCATCACCATGGAAGAGGCCATGCAGATCGCCCAGTCGGGCGGTGGCGCCGCCTTGCAAGGCATCGCCGATGTCAGCGGCCTGGGGCTGGGCGGTTCCGCACCCGCGGGGCAGAACACGCCCCTGCAGCCTATTGAAATGGCGCCGCCGCCCCCTCCTCCGCCGCCTGTGGTCACGCCGAACAACCAGTCGTGGCAAGCGAGCTTGCGGCAAGACCTGCAGGCCTGCAGCGCTCAAGGCTTTTTCGACAGGCCTAGCTGCGCCTGGGCGGCCCGCAACAAGTATTGCGAGCCCAACAATGCCTGGGGCAAGGTCAGCGACTGCCCGGCGAAGTCTTTTTAATCAGGCTTTTTAAGCTTCCGCGCCATATCGCTATCGGCCGGTTCCGGCACGATATGCGCCTCGATATGCACCTGGCTGCTGTATGAAGCGGCTTAGTCTTCCATTTGCGACTGCAGATAATTCTGCAGGCCGACCTGCTCGACCAGCCCTATCTGGGTTTCCAGCCAGTCTATATGCGCTTCGGTGTCGTTCAGAATATCCTGGAAGAGGTCGCGCGATACATAGTCGCGCACCGACTCGCAATAGGCCATGGCTTCCTTGACGGTCGCCTGCGCGCCGGTTTCGAGCTTGAGGTCACAGGACAGTATTTCAGGGACGTTTTCACCGATCAGCAGCTTGTGCAGGTCCTGCAGGTTGGGCAGCCCGTCCAGCATGAAAATGCGCTCGATCAAGCGGTCCGCATGCTTCATTTCGCCTATGGATTCGTCATACTCATGCTTGCCCAGCTTGTTCAGCCCCCAATGATTCAGCATGCGCGCATGGAGGAAGTATTGGTTGATGGCTGTCAGTTCGTTTTTTAGTTGCGCATTCAAATGCTGAATAACGGTTTTATCGCCTTTCATGGCCGTGCTCCTGAAGCTAAGTGGAAATGCCGGCTGAGGGGCCGGCAGCGAGCGCCCGGGCCGGAACACCGCGGCTTTTTCATTGCTCGCCTATAAGCCTACCATGCTCGGATGCCATTTACAGCCCAGCCGCGCGGCGGGCGCAGGAGCGGATCGCTCCTTGGCGGCATGGGGCTCGAGAATGAGAATGAATCGGCTTATTAATGCCATTCATCAGCACAGGACGCCGGAACCCGGCCGCAACAAGGGAGGGCGACGAAAAACCGTCAGGAAACAAGGAGGATTTTAGAGGGGATTTCAGTGCGCGGGCCGGCTTGAAACGCACCCGCGCCATCAAAAGCGCAAGCGGGCAGCCATTGTGATACCAAATGTTTCAAGCGCGGCGAACCGCAACTTCGACCATTTCCACCAGGACGTGTCCCGGATCGTTGGCAGCGTCCGCCACCAGCGCACCGGCGTGGCTTACGGCCGCCTGGCTGGCATAGCGGCCGCCGGGCAGATATTCCGTGGCTGTTTCCGCGCAGCAGCCGCAGCAGGAAGCAACGCCAAGCTGCCCTTGGAGATCGGAAAGAGAGGTAGCGCCTTCCGACACAGCCGCCTGAACCTGCCGCTCGGTAATCGCATTACAAATGCAAATAAACATGCGAACAATTATCATCTGAGAATGAGAAAAAAGCAAGGGCCGATATTGTGACAGGCTGATATTGCAACAGCTGGCGGGCCGCCGGATCCCTGTCGAATTCCCTGTCGAATTCCCTGTCGAATTCCCTGTCGAATTCCCTGTCGAATTCCCTGTCGGATCGTCTTGCCGGATTTCTTTCCAGATTCCTTGCCGCAGCGGGTTGCCTGCCGCGGCGCCCTGAAATCATCAGAGAGAGGCGGCCGTCAGGCAACGGGCGGACCAGGCCGTCGTCGGCGCGACCGCTTGTCAGCGCGGCTCTATCGCGGCCCGCGCCTTGCGCAGGATGGCGGGTTCGATACCGGCCGCCTCGCGGTACTTGGCGACCGTGCGGCGGGCGATGACCACGCCTTGTTCGGCCAGGCGGGCAGCGATCTGGCTGTCCGAAAGAGGTTTTTTGGGGGATTCTTCTTCGACCATTTTGCTGATCAGCACCCGTACGGCCGCGGCCGAGGTCGACGCGCCGTCATCCGTCTGCAGGGCGGTGCCGAAAAAACGCTTCAGCTCGATCACGCCCCATGGCGTCTGGGCATATTTGAGCTTGGTCGCCCGCGATACCGTGGATTCATGCAGCTCAAGTTCCTGGGCGATATCGCGCAGCAATAAAGGGCGCAAGGCGCCCATGCCATGCTCGAAAAACGCCTGCTGCCTGTCGACGATGGCCTGGGTCACCCGAAGTATCGTCACGAAACGCTGGTGCACGCTTTTGATCAAGCCATGGGCCAGTTGAAGCTGAGCCAGCAGTTCCGGCGAACCCGTCGCCTTGTCCAGCATGCCCTCATACAAAGCATTGACGCCCAATTTAGGCATCACCGACGGGTTCACCCTGGCCACCCAACGCTTGCCCACGCGGCGTACCAATACATCCGGCGTAATGTAATCCGCCATGCTGTCCGCCCAATCGCGCGCGGGCTTGGGTTCCATCTTCAAGAGCAGGTTATGGGCGGCACGCAAGGTTTGCTCGCCGCAGCCCAAGGCCTCCCGCAGGCGCTTCAGGTTGCCGGTGGCCAGCAAGCCCAGGTGATGGCGCGCGATTTCCCTGGCGCAGGACCAGACTTCGTCATCCACTTCCTTGCCGGCACCGCCCTCGGACCGCAGGCCGCCGGCGCGCGCGCTATCGAGCTGCAGGCACAAGCATTCGCTCAATGATGTAGCGCCAACCCCGGGCGGGTCGAAAGACTGCAGCAGGCGCAAGGCCGTCTGCAATTCGTCCATGCCGACGTCCAGCTCCGGAGGCAGCGTGGCCAGTATTTCCTGCAGGGGCACCGGCAGGTAGCCGTTTTCGTCCAACTCGCCGACCAGCAGAGCGACCAGGGCGCAGTCGCGGGGCTGGGCGCGGGTAAGGCGCAACTGTTCGAGCAAATGGTCTTGCAGGGTTTCGGCCAGAGCGGCCTCCGGCCGCGTGGGCTCGTCATCGGCATTGGCCGGCCTGCCCGAATAACCCAGATCGGTCCAGCGGTCGTCCTGGTCCTGGTGTTCATCGGCTATCGCATCCCCGGCTATCGTATCCTGCTCAACGCTGCCATACTCTTCCTGACGCTCGAGCAAGGGGTTTTCGAGCAAGGCCTGAGCCACTTCCAGTTCCAGCTCATGCGCCGAAAGCTGCAGGAATCGTATCGATTGCTGCAGCTGCGGCGTCAACGCCAATTGCTGATGCTGACGAAGTTCTAAGGATTGACGCGATTGCATAGTTAAAATACGAGTATGAAACCAAATTCGCCGCCCCAACCGCCCACTAGCCAGGACCGCGCGCTGCTGCGCAATACATTGCTGAAACTTACCGCCGCCCAGAAAATCCTGTGCGTAGTGGTGATTATCGGCGTCGCCTTGATCTGGTACGACCTGTTGAACCGCATGGTCGCGTTCGGCCGCGGCATCGACTATGAAGGCCTGCATGCGCTGGGCGTACAGGCGGTTGCCTTCATGAAACAGTACAACCCTTTCTTCTGGTGGGCGGTCGTCGCCCTGTGCACGCTTATTATTGCCTATTTTCTGCACGGCTTCGTCAAGGCCACGCAGCGGCGCGTCCGCGCCAAGCTGGTCGGCGAAGACACCATCGCCTCGCTGTCGGCGCAACTGTCAGAAGCGGCCCGTGAAGTCCTGCGCTGGTCCTGGCAGGATCGCCGCGAACCGATTACTGTTGGGGATTTACAACGCGCGCATGCGGAAATGCGCAGCGGCCGGTACGCGAAAATCACGCTGGCGCGGCGCCATGCCGCCCTGCTCGAAGCGGCCCCGCTCGATACCGCACCCTAGCCCGCATCCATCGCCGCCGTGCCGGGGCCAGGTCTTCACGTGGCGGCTCTTACCCACGCTCCCCTTGCCAAACTCGCCAAAATATGTTGGACTATCGGAATGAAACCCGAACACGCCTTTCCCATTAGCGCTACCTTGCCCGGCCATGCCGCCGGCGGGGCGCTACGTGTTCGGCGCGCAGCTCTGCGCGCGTCCTCCCTCTCGCTGGCTCTATCGCTACTGCTACCGATCGGTTGCCGGGCCTAGCGTCGCGTGGCAGTTCGGCAGCCTATTCACGCCACATTTTTAATTTTGGCATCGCTGCAGCATCATTCCACGACACTCGTCCTCTGCGCTGCGGCTTGATCCGGACAGCAATACATCGTCAACGAGGCACACCATGATTTCCAATCCAGCCGATAAATATCGCCCATTCGTTCCGTTCGAACGCGATTTCTCCGAACGCACCTGGCCCAGCAAACGCATCACCCGTCCCCCCATCTGGATGAGCACCGACCTGCGGGACGGCAACCAATCCTTGATCGAACCCATGAGCGTCGAGCGCAAGCTCCGCTTTTTCGAGCAACTGGTCAAGATCGGCTTCAAGGAAATCGAAGTGGGCTTTCCGTCCGCATCGCAGACCGACTTCGATTTCGTGCGCAAGCTCGTCGACGAAAAGCGCATTCCCGATGATGTCACCATCATTGTGCTGACCCAGTCGCGCGAAGACTTGATACGCCGCACCGTGGAATCGGCCGCGGGCGCCAAGCGGGCCATCATCCATTTGTACAACGCCTGCGCTCCCGCGTTCCGCAAGATCGTCTTCGGCATGAGCAAGGACGAAGTCAAGGAAATCGCCCTGGCCGGTACGCGCATAGTGAAAGCGTGCGTGGCCGAGCATCCCGAAACCTCATGGGGTTATGAATACTCGCCGGAAGTCTTCAGCACCACCGAGCCGGAATTCGCGCTGGAAGTCTGCAATGCCGTGACGGAAGTCTGGCAGCCGACGCCGAACTCCAAGATCATTTTCAATCTGCCGGCGACCATCGAGGCGACCACGCCCAATATGTACGCCGACCAGATCGAATGGATGCACAACAACCTGAACAAACGCGACTGCATCGTGCTCAGCGTGCACCCGCACAACGACCGCGGCACGGCGGTCGCCGCCGCCGAGTTTGCCGTCATGGCCGGCGCGGACCGCATCGAAGGCTGCCTGTTCGGCAACGGCGAACGCACCGGCAACGTCGACCTGGTCACGCTTGCGCTCAACCTGTACACACAGGGCATACACCCGGGGCTGGATTTCTCCGACATCGACGAGGTGCGCCGCTGCGTCGAATATTGCAACCAATTGCCCGTGCACCCGCGCCACCCCTACGTCGGCGACCTGGTGTTCACGGCGTTTTCGGGATCCCACCAGGACGCGATCAAGAAGGGCTTCGCCCGCCAGGAAGCGGACGCTCCCTGGGAAGTCCCCTATCTGCCCATCGACCCGGCGGACCTGGGGCGCAGCTACGATGCGGTCATACGCGTGAACAGCCAGTCCGGAAAGGGCGGGGTGTCTTATCTCCTGGAGCAGGAACACGGCCTGGTGTTGCCGCGCCGCCTGCAGATCGAATTCAGCCGCGCCATACAGCGCGTCACCGATGAAACCGGCGCCGAAGTCACCGCCTCGCAAGTCTACGATATCTTTTGCAGCGAATACCTGGAGCAGGACCAGCCCTGGAAGCTGATCCGCCACCGCATCACGGGCGACCCCAAGGCGGGCGCCGGCCAACAGTTCGTCATCGAGGCCGAAGTCGAGGAAAACGGCGAAGTGCGCAACCTGGTGGGCCACGGCGATGGCGCCATCTCCGCCTTCGTGGACGCACTGGACGCGGACGTGAAGATCATGGACTATCACGAGCATGCGATAGGCACCGGCACGGATACCCGCGCCGCCTGCTATGTGGAAGTGCGCGTAGGCGATTCGCCCACGGGCTTCGGCGTAGGCATACACGGCGACATCGTGACGGCGTCTTTCAAGGCGATCCTCAGCGCCGTGAACCGCCATGCGATCATGCAGAAAGCCGAGGCGCTGGCGGCTTGATGCTTTTCTATCCATTGCCGCCTCGTTCGTAAAGACGGGCAGCCCAGGCTGCCCGTTGTCATTATCGCCCCATGGCCAGCGTCCGCGACATGGTCTTTGGTGATGCTCCGGCTGGTCAGACAAGCCGTATCGCAGCCGCCCTTGCGAACAGTTCCCTCAATAAGGGATCCTCCTCCGCGTTCGACATCACAGCCAAAAACTCGACGGAATCCGGCTTCGCTCCCATGTCAATCTCGATCAACTGACCCGCCTCGATGTAAGCGCGCGCCAGCGGCACCGGCAATATGCCTACCCCCGCGCCCGCCGCAACCATCTCTATCAGTCCTTTGACGTGGTTGCAGGTATTGATGTTCTTTGCGCTTCCATCATTCTGGCGTATCAGGGACAGCATGACTTCATACATATGCGAAGGACGCGACAGGCACCACAATGACAACTGTCTGAAGGCATCGCCCGGGCTCATTTGCCTGTCCTGTATTTCCTGGGCAACGGCGGCATTCGCAAACCATAACATTGGGACACGGCCTATCGGCGCTGCCTGCAGGTAAGGACTATTCACTGGCCCGACCAGAAACGCCAGATCCAGCAGACCCGATGCCAGCTTTTGCTTCAGGTTGATGGTAAGGTCCACATCGATCTCGAGCGATACGCCCGGCATCTGCCGCTTGATGTCCGCCACAAACGCCGGCACGCAACTAAGCGCGGCAATTTCACCCACACCCAGCCGGACCACGCCGCTCGCCATGGAAAATCCGTCAGCGGCCAGCAATGCTTCCTGCAGCTGGTTCAGCAGAGGTTCGCATTGCGCCGCCAGGCTTCTGCCGCGCACAGTCAGTACCATTCTGCGCCCTTGACGCTTGAACAGACGTGCACCAAGGCGGCTTTCCATTTCCCGGATACGAGCCGAGATAGCGGGTTGCGTCGTATTCAATCGATCCGCGGCCGCCGCGAAAGTACCCAGTTTTTCTATCCAGAGCAGAGTTTCAAGATGGATGAGATCGATTCCAATCATAATTGGTATTTATGAAAAATTATACTTAAATATCATTGGATGTGATGATACAACATTCCTACAATTCGCCTGAAGGTCAAACGAGAGGCGAAGATGGAAGACATCGGATATCACTGCGAAGATGGCATAAGCGTTATCACGATACAGCGCGAGCATCGCATGAACGCATTGAATCCGCCCGCCATGCGCGCGCTAAAGCAGGCTTTCCTGAGGTTCGAAAATACGGATACAAGCCGCGTATGCATTCTTACGGGTGCAGGCGTTCGCGCATTCTGCGCCGGCGCCGACATTCATGAAACTCGCGATGCGGGGCAAAACTTCGCACAGCATTTCTTCAGTCAGGCGGACCATACAGACAGCAGCCTGTATATTCGCGACATCGCATTGCCCCGACTGAATCTGACCAAGCCCGTCATTGCCGCCATTAACGGCGTGGCCGTCGGAGGCGGGATGGAACTTGCGCTGAACTGCGACATAGCCATTGCCGCCACCAATGCAACCATGGGCCTGCCGGAGGTGAAAATAGGCAGCATCCCCGCCGTTGGAGGTATTCAGCGCATTGTCCGCTCTCTTCCGCGTTCACTGGCAATGAGGTTTCTCCTGACGGGAAATCATATCGACGCCGCTACTGCCTTGCAGTGGGGATTGCTTGCTGAAGTCGTGGCGCCTGAAGCACTCATTGAACGTGCCCGCATGCTGGCGCGCAGCATCGCCGATAACGCCCCCATCGCCGTCAGGGCGGTGCGCTATCTGGCAGAAAAAGCATACTCGCAAACACTATCGGACGCGCTTGAAACCGAAGCGCTCGTTTGGGGCCATGTGGCGTGCTCGACTGACCGGAAGGAAGGCCGCCTGGCTTTCTCGGAAAAACGCAAACCCGTCTTCACCGGCCGTTGACACCGCCGCCCATCCCTGTACGCAAGCCAGGATCAATATTCCAGAGGTCGGCCCAGCCGACATAACACACCCCCAACCGGAGGCAGACATGTTCCAACATCCCATCACCCTCAAGATCCTTGGCGCGGCCTTTTCCGCCTTGACGCTCATTGGCACGAACGCACAGGCCCAGGATTTTCCGTCCAAGCCCATACGGCTGGTGGTTCCCTTTTCTCCGGGAGGAGGCAATGACACGCTGGCCCGTGAGGTCGCTCCACGTCTGGCCGAGAAGCTGGGCCAACCCGTGGTAGTGGAAAACAAGCCCGGAGCAGGAGGAAACATCGGGGCCGATATCGTGGCCAAGGCGCCCAGCGATGGCTATACCCTTCTAATGGCCTCCAACCAGGTAGTCATCAACCCCAGCCTCTATTCGAACATGAGTTTCGATGTGCTGCGGGATTTAAAGCCTATAGGGTTCATCGCCGACGTGCAATTTGCGCTGGTCGCACATCCCAGCGTCAAGGCCAATAGCGTCACCGAGCTCATCCAGCAAGCCAAGGCTCAACCGCTGCATCATGGCACACCCGGCACCGGCACCCCTCAACATCTGGCGGCCGAAGCATTCAATCGCATGACGGATGTAAAGCTCATCCATATTCCTTATCGGGGTACGGGCCCCATGACAGCCGATCTGGTCGGCGGGCAGATCGAACTGTCGTTCGCCACACTGCCCTCGGTAGAAGCATATATAAAAAGCGGGCGTCTCAAAGCGCTGGGCGTCACGGGAAAAAAACGCTCCCCCTTATTACCTGATGTACCGACGGTCGCGGAGGCCGGCGTAAAGGGCTATGACGTCTCGACGTGGTATGGGCTTTTGATTCCGCGAAACACTCCCGCCGCGGCAAGCCAGAAGCTGGAGGCCGCCCTGCAGGAAGTCATGGGGCAACCGGACACGCGGAATTCCATTGCCACCAAAGGGTTCGAACCTCGTTTCGTCACCGCAAAAGATGCGGATCAACTCATGCGGAATGATTTCGAAGCCTGGGCGGCCATTATCAAGGACGCCCAGCTGAAGATCGAATAGCGCCTGCTTCATTACTGACATAACACTCGCCATGCTGCAACATAGCCTTGACAATATTACCGTGGTCGATTTCACACAGATCGGTGCCGGCCCTACCTGTACCATGTATTTAGGTGATCTCGGTGCCCGCATCATCAAAGTGGAACCGCCCAATGGAGATATCGGACGGGAGCTGGGCCCGCCGTGGGTTGGCGAAGACAGTGCAATCTATGTCGCCTTCAATCGAAACAAAGAATCAATTTGCCTGGACATGGGCCATGAGGAAGGCAGAAAAATCGCCTGGCGACTGATCCAGCAGGCAGACGTCGTAGTCGAAAGCTTCCGCCCGGGCGTCATGGAGCGATTCGGTCTTGATTATCAGAAGGTCCGGCAAGAGAAGCCCGACATCGTTTATTGCTCTGTTTCGGCCTACGGCCAGGATGGCCCTTATTCCAGGCACGCAGGCGTGGACGGTATCGTCCAGGCGGCATCGGGCTTGATGAGCCTGATCGGTGAAGCCGGGGGCGAACCATGTAAAGTCCAGACTCCCATTGTCGATATTGCGACAGGCTACCTGGCAGCGATTGCCGTCCTGGCCGCGCTGTACCGGCGGTCAAGAACCGGCAAAGGGATTTACCTGGATGCCAATCTTTTCTCCTCCGCAATCGCCTTGCAGCAATCCTCCCTTACGGGGTATCTGGCTGACTCCAGGCTTCCCTGCAAGCTGGGCAGCGCAGCCCCATACTCCGCACCCAACGAAGCGTTTCCCACCAGGAATGGCTGGATCATGGTGGCCGCCTATTCCCCGGGACGCTGGGAGGCGTTATGCATGGCGCTCGGAGCGGCGCACCTGCAACATGCTGCAGAGTTTGCAAGTTCGAGCCAGCGCGTCATCAACCGCAAGGCAATGCGCAAAGCGCTCATCCCATTCTTCATCCAGCGCACAACCGAAGAGTGGGTAACGATTCTTGATGGGGTGGACATTCTTTGCAGCCCCGTACATGACTACGATAGCCTTATTGAGCACCCACAGCTCCAAAGCCTGGATCTGATTGCCAAAATACAGGATCAGGACACTGATTCCCCAGAGCTGCATATGCCCGGCTTTCCCGTACGAGCGTCGGAAATGAGCCATCGCTATACCTATCCGCCCGCTATAAGCCAGCATGCGGATGCTATTTTGGCCTGGGCCGGCTACAGCGCCGAGCAGATATCCGGATTCCAGGCCAGCGGTGTCGTCAGGGCACCCGGGGAGCGATCCCCACCATTTCAGGAACCACAATGACAATTATTTCGCCAAGGAGCAAACGATATGAGCATCCCTCGCTATGGCCTGTGGCTGGATGGTCAGGAACGGCCTGCCACAGGAAACCGCCATTTTGAAAGCATCGATCCCGCTACGGGCCAGACCTGGTGCGAGGTCGCCGCGGGTACCGCAGAAGATGTAGAACTGGCGGTCGCATCCAGCTTTCGCGCCTTCCATTCGAAGGGATGGAGGCATGCGGATCCGGGATGGCGGCGCAACCTGCTGCAACGCATCGCGAAATGCATTACTGATAATCTGGAACAACTGGCCCGGGTGGAATGCCGCGACTCCGGCAAGCTGCTGCGTGAGTGCCGGCTTCATGTAGGGGCGGCGGCACAGTGGTTCGAGTATTTCGCCGGAATGACCGACAAGTTCTGCGGGCAGACGATACCGTCGGATCGGGACGTGCTGAATTACACGATACCAGAGCCATATGGCGTGGTAGGAGCCATAGTGCCCGGGAATTCGCCTTTTCTGCTTACCTCATGGAAGCTGGCGCCAGCGCTCGCAGCGGGGAATACGCTGGTTGTGAAACCCAGTGAATATACCAGTGCCTCCCTGGTCACCCTGTTGAGGCTGCTGGGCGACGATCTGCCTCCAGGCATCATCAATGTGGTGACCGGTATGGGTGCAGAGGTGGGCAAGGCCATTATCGACCATCCCGGTATTCAGAAGATCGCTTTTACCGGCGGGGAAACCGGCGGCCGGGCCGTCGCTGAAGGCGGAGGAAAACGATTGGTTCCCGTCATACTGGAGCTGGGAGGGAAAAGCGCCAATATTGTTTTTGATGACGCCAGCTACGAAAAGGCGCTGGCCGGAGTCATGGCCGGGGTTTTTGCCGCCAGCGGCCAGACCTGCATGGCCGGCTCACGGGTCCTGGTGCAGAAGGGACTCCATGACCGCCTGCTGAGTGACATCTGCTCTCGCAGCGCCTCTATCATCGTAGGTCACCCCGCGTCTGAAAGCAGCCAGATTGGCCCTCTGGGAAATGCAGCCCAGCTGGAGCGCGTGCATTCCCTGGTTGCTGGCGCGGCAAAAGAAGGTGCGACCATTCATTCCGGCGGTGCCCCGCTGACACTCTCCGACCATCCACATGGCTATTACTTCCCTCCCACGGTCATTGGCGATGTTCCAGCAGATGCATCCATTCTTCAGAAGGAAATCTTCGGTCCGGTCATGACCATCATCCCTTTCGAAGACGAGGAGGAAGCATTGGCGCTTGCCAATGATTCAGCCTTTGGCCTGGTGGCCGGGCTTTGGACCAATAACGTATACCGCACACACAGGATGGCCCGGGAACTGAACGCCGGCACCATTTTCGTCAATCTTTACAGGAAGGTAGCGCCTCAAACGCCATTCGGCGGACGAGGGCGTAGCGGCTTCGGGCGGGAGAACGGCTATGAGGTGATGCGGGAATATACCCAAATCAAGAGCGTGCTGATGGATATCGACGAAAACAGGATTCAGGACCCCTTTGTCATGCGTGTGGGCAACTGAATTACCGGATGAGGGATGAGCGAATGGATACCAACATGAAAGAAAATGAACGACCGGAGCCGATGGGCTTCATTACCGAAATGCCCAAACCGTCCGCCGCTTCCCCAAAAGTCTGGGGAAGCGATGCCATCGCGGCGATGGTTGGCTCGCTTGACATACCTTATCTGGCCCTCAATCCTGGCGCGAGCTTCCGGGGACTGCATGACAGCCTGGTCAACTATCTGGGCAACAGCAACCCGCAGATGCTTCTTTGCCTCCACGAGGAGAATGCTGTCGCCATAGCGCACGGCTATGCGAAGGCCAGCGACCGGATGATGGGCGTGGTACTTCATTCCAATGTGGGTCTTATGCATGGGCTGATGGGGATTTTCAACGCCTGGTGTGATCGCCACCCCATGCTGGTTCTCGGAGCAACCGGCCCGTGGGACGCCAGGAAGAGAAGGCCATGGATCGACTGGATACATACCTGCTCGGATCAGGGTGCCCTTCTTCGCGATTTTACGAAATGGGACAACCAGCCTGGCTCCATCGAAGCCGCATACGAGGCCTTGTTGAGGGGTGCGCAACTCGCGCGCACAACGCCCAAAGGCCCCGTCTATATCAACCTGGATGTCACCTTGCAGGAAACGGAGCTGCCCCGGTGCCCGCCTCTTCCCGATGTCGCGCGATATGGTTCTCCACCTCTCCCTGTGGCAGATCCTGTATTGATCGCGCAGGCAGCAGGCATCCTGTCTGAGGCAAAACGTCCTGTGATCGTAGCGGGCAGAGTATCCCGGTCTCTGGAGGCATGGCAGCGACGCGTCCGTCTGGCAGAGATGCTTCAGGCGAGGGTCTGGACAGACTTGAAATCCGCCGCCGCCTTTCCCACCGACCATGTCCTGCATGCAGGCCCTCCGGGCACCTTCCTGGCCGCCCGCCCGCCTCAAGAGCTTGCGGAAGCGGACGTCATCCTGTCACTGGACTGGAACGATCTTTCGGGCCTCTTGCAGCAGGTCTACGGCGATCATCCGGTTTCAGCCAAAGTCATCCAGATTTCGGCCGATGCGCATAATCATCGGGGCTGGTCCGCCGACCATCAAGGCCTCCCTCCCACCGATGCGTATCTTTTATGCGACCCAGACGCGGCGATTCCCTTGCTGATCGACGCGCTTTCCCATAAGGCGCCACGTCCGCCCGCGCATCGCACCGACGGGCCCCGTCCTTCAGTCGAAGTGCAGAGCACCGCACCCACACATCTGAGCACCCTGGATGTGGCCCGTGTATTTAATGACGCATCGGAAGAGATGGGAATCGAGGTAACACTCACCCGCCTGCCCCTCGCGTGGAAGGGTGACTACAGGCACTTCCGCCATCCTCTCGACTTCCTTGGCTATGACGGGGGAGGCGGCGTTGGCTCCGGCCCTGGCATCACCGTAGGCGCCGCCCTTGCCCTCAAGGATAGCGACCGCGTCGTCGCTGGCATTATGGGGGATGGAGATTTCCTGATGGGAGTTACCACACTGTGGACTGCAACGCACTACCGCATACCGTGTTTATTCGTCATATGCAACAACCGGTCCTTTTTCAATGACGAGATGCATCAGGAGAAAATGGCGCTATTGCGTGGCAGACCCGTAGAAAACCGCTGGATAGGCCAGCGTATCGAATATCCCGACATAGATCTTGCCGCAATGGCCCGTGCCCAGGGGGCCAGCGCTGCCGGCCCGATCACAACCCATGAGCAGCTTGTGAAGGCCATACGCGAGGGATTGGCGCGCGTCCGGGAGGGAGAGGTCCATGTCATTGATGTTCGCGTCACGTGACCAGACTATAGAAAGCCAACACCCTCTGGGCTACCTCCATCTTCGCAGTCATGCCTGACCAATCTCCAGGCGGACCAGCCATAAAGCATGGAAAATCGGGCCTGCTCCAGAGCATACTTATTGGTTTATGTATATACTCATAAGTATCTACGGTAACGGCAGCGGGCCTGGAGCCGAGAGCAGGAGGGGGTCCGCTTATCATGGAGATTGAGACATGTGTGAGTGCAACAGGAAGCATACGGGCTGGAAAGGCTGGTTAAGCCTGCCGGAGTCCCGGCCACCCACGCCTATAGGCCCATGGAGCGATATCTCACACGTCGTTACGGAAGAGCTTTCGCGGTCGCCGGTGCTGCCGCGCCCCCGCATTTCTAAAATCATGCGTCTTCCTGAAGGCATAGCCAACATTACCGAACTGCAGATGGTCTGCCACCATGGCACGCATGTCGATGCGCCGCGTCACTTCCTCAACGACGGGCCGAGCTTCGAAGATATCCCGGTGGAGCGGCTTTGCGGTCAGGGCGTGGTCTGGAAGATGGACAAAGCGCCACTGGACAGGATCGAGCCGGAAGATTTCGAAAAAGCCACGCCGGCGATGCGCCCGGGAGACATCGTGCTTGTCAATACGGGCTGGTGGCGGAAAATAAATACCGACCTCTATGAGGAACACCCCTGTCTGAGCAGCGCCGCCGCCCAATGGCTGGTGGAAAAACGGGCGAAGATGGTCGCTGTGGATTTCAGCACCCCCGACCTGACCTCTCATTTGCGCCCCAAAAATTTCACCTTTCCCGTACATCACATCCTGCTCAGCCATGGCGTGCTGGTGGCCGAGCACATGACAAACCTGGACATCCTGTCCGGCAAGCGCGTCGAGGTCGTCTTTGGAGCGCTGAACATCATCGACTCGGACGGCGGTCCTGCACGGGTGCTCGCCCGGGAAATCAGCGCCGGACACTAAGCAAGTGGTTTACCGGCCTGTCGCCGGCTTCTTCCACTGCGGGAATATCTGCGCGACATTGTCGCCATCCAGGCGCCAGGAGGCGCACTTATCCAGAAAAAACGGCATGCGATCGGCGCTGCGCAGGGCGTCGAACGGAGATGCTCCTTCGGGATTCGTGCCATAGGCCTGGGTCTGGAAAACCGCAGTGGCCATGGCCACCAACAATTCGGACAGATGGGTGCAGGCAGCGCGCTCTGGCAGGCGGCTGCGTACCTCCTCTTTCCAGCGGGAACCGACTCGGGCGCCGACCATGGACTGGATCCCCGCCCGCACATCGAAACAGCCGGGATGCGGAGCCCCATCGATGGCCGCCTCGGCGGCTATCACGGTACGCCGATGATCCACTGTCAATCGAATAGACATCTGATGTACGGGCGAGCCGGCGCGCTTGAGGCGATCGCGCGGATCATGGTAATCGAAGGGCTTGGTATCGAGCAGAAATCCTTCGATGTCCCACAGGCCATCTTCCCGAAGATAGCCCTGCATCTGGACGAGACGCGTGTGCATCGGCTTGCGCGCCGCCGGTTCAGACAAAGGCATGGCCCGCTCCCTCACGCTTGATGCGACAGGCCATCACGCTCTGCCGCGGACGGCAGCTCGAGCCGGTAGACCCTGCGCGCGACGCCCTCGAACAGATCGGCCTTTTCAGTGGCGGACGCTCCGCCAGCAATACGCTTGTAAGCGTTCCATAGCACTGGATAGCTGCACGATATCCTGTCCACGGGGAAATTGCTCTCGAACATACAGCGCGAGGCGCCAAACAGCTCAATACAGGTTTCAATATAAGGTCCCCAATGGGCTGCAATCTCCCCGGAGGATGGCGGCCGCTCGCGCTTATGGAAATCGAAGCCGCCGATGGACATACCCAGCCCCCCGAGCTTCACTGCAACATTCGGGCAGGCTGCCAGCGCCGCCATGGCCTGACGCCACCAGGGAAAAATCTCGTCCCGCATGCCGCGGCAGGGGCCGGCGCCCAGCGGCCCGCCCACATGATCCAGCACGATAGCAAGCGCTGGCAGCGCGCGGGCCAGTTCGACGACCTCGTAGAGTTGAGGATGGTAAACCCAGGCATCGAACACGAGGCCCGCGTCCTGCAAAGCCCTGCAGCCGTCGCGAAACATCGCCTGACCGAGCAGGCCCGGCGGCGGCTGCGAAGGGAGCTTCGCGGCAAACGCGGGATGCTGGGCAGCAATATGGCGAACGCCCCGGAAACGATGGTCGCCTGCCTCGATGTGCGCTTGCAGGACGGGCGCTATGGCTGCGCCCAGCGATAGATCGGCATATCCGATAATGCCGGCCGCCACACGAGGGCAGGACTCCCCCAGACAGTCGGCTCGCCGGGCCAAAGCGGCGATGCGCCCGGTTTCCCCGACCGGACGGTAAGCGGCATCCCCGTCGCTGCGGTAACCGTAGTCGGACTGGCAAAAGACCGTCGCAACGATACGATGCCCCGATTGCGTATCTTCCAGCAACTCGTCAAGCAGATACACGCCATGCTGGTCCCACAAGTGATGATGAGAATCGACGATACGCAGTCCGGGCTCGAGGATTTCCTCCGTGTGGGACTGAAGCCACGCTTTGCTGACATTGAAGTTCATGGGCGCACTTCCTGGCCCGGCCGCGGGCAGCCGCGGCCGGATGCAATCATTTTTTCCTCGGCCAGACCGGCTCATGGACAGCCAGACTGGGGGGATAGACTGGCAACGGAACGCCGCCAATCCATTGCAGCACCACCGTCTCTGCTCCGACACGACGCCCCTTTTCATCGAACTTCAAGCGACCGCCCGCATAAAACCTGGCGGGGCCTTCTGTCGTGTCCAATGAGCGTATCGCTTCGGCAACTTTACGGCGGTCTGCCGAACCCGCCTGCTCCATCGCCTCCTTGAATACCCACATATCGCCATAGGTCGAAATGCTGTCCTGCGTCATCCAGGGCTCGTTGAAGCGTTTGGTGAATGACGCACTAAGGTCTTCGTGCCCCTTTCCGCCCCAGTTGGCGATGACGACCATGACGCCCTCCAGCGTTTCCTTGTCCATAACCTTCAGCAGCTCGGGCGCTCCCATGTGTCCACCGTTCGTCACGACCGGGATTGCGCCTTTGCCCAGCCGCATCTCCTTCATCTTCTCGAGCAGGAGCTTGGTGTCGGGCACATTCGTGGACAGCATAAAAGCGAAGTCCGGCCGCGTGCTGCGCAGGCGCTGTACGAGCGAGGTGGCATCAGCCAGCGGCGGCGTGAAGACCTCATCGACGACCAGTTTCAGATTGGCTTTCTTGAAACCCGACTCCCGCATTTCTTTGGTGAAGCTGAGCGGGGAAGCCGTGTTATCCATCACGATGCCAACGGTCCTGGGCGCCTCGCCAGTCGATTCCCTGGCCAGTTTCATCACAATGGGCAAGGTCGCAGCCGCCTGCTGGTTCGCCGTTGGCGAGGTCTGGAAAACGTACTTGAATCCCCTTTCGTTGATTTGGTCTGAATACGACAGGGTGAGAAAAGGCAGCTCCGCCCGCTCCGTCATTTCAGTAATCGCCAGTGTGAACGAGCTGACGAAGCTGCCCGTACCACCCACCAGATCCGGATTGTCCGCCAGCATGCGCTGGGCTGCGTTCTTGGCCTTTTCGACGGTGTCACCAGCATCGATGGCAAGCAGCCTGATCTTTGCGCCGCCCAGGGCCTTGATACCGCCGGCGGCATTGATATCCTCGACGGCAGCCTGGGCGCCTTTCAAATGCAATTCCCCGTTGCGCGCCCAAGGTCCGGACAGCGGCACAACGACAGCCAGCTTCACTTCTTTGAGATGCCCCTGGGCCATCCCTGCACTCACGGGCGCCAGCATCGCAGCCCCAAGGGTCAGTATCGTCGCGGCCCGCTTCCAGCGCTTTTCCGGCGCCATCTTCAATTTTTCCATACCATCCTCCTTTGTCTTCAGGGTCGCCCCGATATAAGCGCCCGACGGTACATGTATCACCGCCTCCAGGCGCAAATTCACCACACTACATTCCGAGATAAGCCTGCTTGATGCGTTTATCCTTGATCAATACGTCATGCGGCCCCTCCAGCGCGATCCGGCCCGATTCGAGCACATAGCCGACGTCGCAGGCTTCCAGAGCCTCGGCTACGCGCTGTTCGACCAGCAAGATCGCTATACCGCTTTCACGATGTATCTGCTCGATACGATCGAAGATGGCATCGGCAATCGCCGGGGCCAGCCCCATCGACGGCTCGTCAAGCATGAGCAGCCTGGGCATGGAGGCCAGGCCACGGCCGATCGCCACCATCTGCTGCTCCCCGCCAGACAACGTCCCGGCAAGCTGCGCACGGCGTTCGGCAAGCCGTGGAAACAGCCCGTAGATATGCTCGAGCGAAGCTTTGAATCCCGCCCTCGCCTGCGGTGTTTGCGCGCCCATCTCCAGGTTTTCCAGCACCGTCAGGCTGCTGAACACCTGGCGGCCCTCCGGCACGTGCGCAATACCCAGCCGGGCGCGATCGCATGGCCTCAACGCGGAGATATTCCGGCCATCAAAGAATATGTCTCCAGAGAGCGTCGGGACAGTCCCGGATATCGCCTTGAACAGGGTAGACTTGCCCGCGCCATTCGCTCCGACGATGGCAACCAGCGCGCCATCGCCGACCTGGATGCTGACATCGACCAATGCATGGAGGTCGCCATAAGAAACATTGAGTCCGCTAATTCTCAACATGTCTGGCCCATTTCTTTCCGAGATACGCTTCGATCACAGTGGGATCGCTGGTCACCGCCTCGGGCTGCCCCACATAGAGGACCTTGCCCTGATCAAGTACCAGCAACCGGTCGGCGAGCCGCACCATGGCATGCATGGTGTGCTCGATGATCACGATGGTAATGCCCGCGTTCTTGATGTCGACCAGCACCTGGAAAACGCGGTCGACTTCGGCCTTCCCCAGGCCCGCCAGCACCTCGTCCAGCAGCAGCAGGCGCGGCCGGGACGCCAGGGCGCGGGCCACTTCCATCAACCGCAACTGGACAGCCGGAAGATTGGCGGCGAGCGCGTCCGCCTGGGCGCTCATCCCTGTTAGCGCGAGTGCATCGAGCGCACGCTGCTGCGCCAGGGCGCTGTTGGGCTCCGACGTCAAGGCGCCGATCTTTACGTTTTCCAGTACCGTCAGACGCGAAAAGGCGCGAACCACCTGGAAGGTACGGCCAACGCCCAGCCGGCACACTTGCCAGGGCCGCAGTCCGGTCAATTCCCGCCCCTCGAACATCACACTGCCGCTGGAAGGCTCGATGATGCCATTCAAAAGATTGAACATCGTCGTCTTGCCCGCTCCGTTGGGACCGATGATGCCCAGGATCTCATGGCGCCGTACGGTGAAGGTAACGTCCTGAACGGCCTGCAGGCCACCGAAGCGCCTGGAAAGGCCGCGGACCACAAGCAGATCATCGCCTGCCGGCCCGAAAGCAGGCAGCGGCCCGGGCGCGGCTGGCGCAGCATGCATAGCGGTGGATGGACTGGAAGCGGAGGGCATGGGCGCGATCTTGCCGCCCATGCGACTTGCCAGCCATGGCATGACGCCTTCCGGCGCCATCAGGACGACGAGAATAATGGCGCAACCATAGATGACGCCCTGTATGCCCGGCAGGCTGGCTCCCAGCGTGGCGGTGAACAGCTCGCCCAAAGGGAGCAGCACCAAAGCGCCGACGACGGGGCCCGCGATCCATCCCACGCCACCAAACATGGTGAAGATCAGCGCCTGCGCCGACACCAGCATGCCGAAGACGGAATGAGGGGTGACGACCACCAGCACCACAGCGTACAATCCGCCCGCCACGCCGGCGAATGCACCGGAAATGACAAGAGCCCGCAGCTTCCAGCGGAAGGGATCGATGCCTGCCGCTTCGGCCGCCAGCTCGTTCTGCTTGATCGCGAGCAATGTGAGGCCGAAGCGTGATCGCGCGATGGCCAGATTGATGGCCAGCGCCGTCAGAAGCAAAGCGACTGCGAGAGCAATATAGATGCGGTAATCCTGAAATTGCATGTAGGCTGCGGGATTCTCCCGCATGAGCGGCAACGCGATTTCCTGCAGGCCCAGCCATTCGAACACATATAGCATCGCCAGAGGATAGGCCAGCATGGCAAGACTGAAATACACGCCTCTCAGGCGAAAGGTGGGCAGCCCGATCAACAGGCCCGCGGCTCCGCCGGCGACGCCCGCGAGCGGAATGCCCAGCCAGGGAGAGATGCCGTACTGGGCGAACAGTACCGCGACCGTGTATGCGCCTATGCCAAAAAAAGCCGCATGCCCGAAGGAAAGCAGGCCCGAATAGCCGCTGAATATATTCCATGACACTCCAACCGTGGCCCAGATGGGCACTAGCGTCATGATCAGCAGAAAATAGGAGTTCGAGGTGAGCGCCGCGGCAAGCAGATAAAGAGCGGTGCATCCGAGGAGCAGCAGTACGGAGCGCGCAACGCCGCCCTGAATCGAAGTTGGCCTACGCACGGTCTGTCGTCCTTCCGAACAGGCCCTGAGGACGCAGCAGCATCACCAGCAGGAACACTATGAAAATGGCTGTATTCTGCAATTGGGAGGGCAGGACAAGATTCGACATCTGCTGTACGAAACCGATGACGACACCGCCCCAGAACGCGCCCTTGATGCTTCCCATTCCGCCCAGCACGACGCCCGCATACATGATGACCACGAATTCGATGCCGACGTATGGCTGGAAGGGATAGGAAGCCGCCAGCAGTCCCCCCGCCAATCCTGTGATGGCGGAGCCGAGTCCGAAGGCGAAGCGGTGAGCGCGAGACACATCGATGCCCATATAGGTGGCCGCCGCGGCATTGTCGGCCGCCGCCCTGAGGATTTTTCCCATCCGTGTATGCCGGATAAACAAAGCCACCGCCACCGCGACCACGATGGTTGTCAGAAAGCTCAGGCTGCGGGCCTGATTCAGGAACAGATACACGTCTTCCCCGATCAGCGGGCCGATTTCCCATGCGGACGATGAAAGACTGGTCTGTATTGTGTGCGGCGAAGACCCGAACAGAATCAAGCCGCCATTGGCAAGCACCAACGACAGGCCCAGCGTGAGAGTAAGCTGCGGATAGTGGCCGTCCCCTTCCGTTCCGGCTACCCGGGAACCCGTCACCCGGACCAGCAAGGCCGCATGGAGTATGGCGCCGACTACATACATCGCAACACCCGCGAACAGCGCGCTGGCCACCAGGCCCGTCCATGTGCCAAGGAGGGCGCCCAGGCCCAGGCCGCTGAAGGCGAACAATGCCGCATACATGCCCAGCATCATGAATTCACCCTGGGCGAAGTTGATCACGCGCATGACGCTGAAGATCATGCCCAGCCCTACACAAAGCAGGCCATAGATGCCGCCAATGAGCAGGCTCGTCAGCAGCGACTGCATAATATTCTCTAACAGGATCAGGCCATTGCTCATAGATATGCCTCTGTATCGCTCCACGGACGCGGCGACGCAATAACCCGCGGTCCTCCGCGATCGGGGCGGCTCCGTGGTGCCACCCGCCGCAACAGTGCCGAAAAACGCCGCATCAATTCAACGAGAGATTGAGCTTCTTTGCAATTTGCGCCCAGAAGGCGACATCGTGCTCGAGCAGCCTGGATGTGGCCTGGTAATCCAGGAAGGCCGGCTCCATGCCGCGCTTGCGCAAATCGTCCTGCAAACCGGGATCCTTCATGACAGTCTCGAGATCGCTGCTGAATTTCTTCACGATTGCCTCCGGAGTGCCGGCCGGTGCGAGAAAGCCATACCAGATATTCAGGTCGAAATCCGTCACTCCCACGTTGCTCTCGACTATCGTGGGCACGTCAGGAAGCTGGGAAAAGCGCTGAGCGGTCGTCACGGCCAGCGGGCGCACCTTTCCGGCTTTCACCATTCCATCGAAGGCCGACATGGCGCCGAAGGCAACCTGCACCTCGTTCGCTGCGAGCGCCGTCACGGAAGGGGCTGAGCCTTTGTAAGCGACATGAGTCATGTCAATGCCCGTACGCTCGTTGAAAACCTCGACCGCCAGGTGAGGGGCGGTACCTATGCCCGCGGAGCCATAATTCAGCGCACCTGGCCTGGACCTGGCGTAAGTGATGAACTCCGCAAGGGTCCTGGCCGGGATCCCGTCGTTGACGACCACGACCATCGGGGAAACGGCGTAGCGGCCGAGCGCTTTGAAGTCACGCAGCAGGTCCCAGGTGAGATTGTTGTACACCGTCGTGTTGATGGTGTACGAGTTGACCAGCAGGAGGATGGTATAGCCGTCCGGAGCCGCGTTGGCGACCGCGGTTGCGCCGATATTGCCGGCGGCCCCCGGACGATTGTCCACCACCACCGGCTGTCCCCAGAGTTTTGAAAGGCGCTCTGCCACCAGGCGGGCGGAAATGTCGGAGCCACCCGGCGCGAATCCGACTACCAGTTTCACGGGCCGATTGGGGTAATCGTTGGCGGACGCGGCGCTTGCGGGCCCCATGCACAGATACAGGACAGCAAGCATGGCGAACAGCCATGCGCTGGCTTTGCCGGTGCATATATGGATAGTTTTGCTCATGATTTATCTCCAATGTAGTTATAAGTGAGTGCATGGGGACTCATTGGCCCATACGACGCGTACCGCAACTCTACCGGGTGCAAAATATAAAAAAAAGACAGATTTTTCTATTTATTTTGATAAGATAAGTTGATAGGAAATTTACTGGCCGAAGGAGGGCGGTTCCTGTGAAACGATTCAATCTGCAGGCGCTCGAAACGCTGTGCAGCATTGCCAGACTCGGTACATTCAACGCTGCCGCGCAGCACCTGAATGCCACCCAGCCCGCCATTTCAGCCCGCATCAAGGAATTGGAAAGCGCGGCGCGGGTGCCCCTGTTCAGCAAGCAGGGCCGGCGTATGGTGCTGACCATTCAGGGGCGCAAGCTCGTCCAGATGGCCGAGCCATTGCTGCAAAGCCTGGATGATGCGCTCGTCGCATTGGGCGGGCTGGACACAGCCACTGGCGTAGTTCGAATGGGGGTCGGAGAAATCGCGGCGCTCAGCTGGCTGCCTGATATGATGAAACAGGCCAAGGCCGTCATGCCCAATGTCAGCTATGAAATCGAGGTCGATATCACGGTGCATATGCGCCATCGCCTTGAAAGCGGGGACATCGACCTGGCGATCGTGGCCGCTCCGCTGGTTCTGAACGAGATCAAGGCCGTCCCGCTGGGCACCGTAGACATGGTCTGGGTGATTGCGCCCGGGCTCATCGACCAGTTGCCGCAGTCACGTCCTGCAGTCAGCGACATTCTCCATGCCTACCCGATCTGGTCTTTGCCCAAGTCCTCCGCCATTTATCCCATTGCGCTCAATATACTGAGGCAGTTCGATATACCGGCGCAGGCACTGCATACTTACGACAACCTTCAGGGCATCATCAAGCTCGTGCTGAACCAGTCCGGCGCTTCGCTGCTTCCGCGCATCCTCATTCAGGACTATCTCGATAGCGGCAGCCTGACCACTCTTTCGCCCGCCATGCCCGAACCCGAGCTCGAGTTCGCCATTGCCTGGAATGCGGGCAGGGAGCAGCCGGTCCTCAAGAAGATCATCGACATTGCCGCCGAATGCTCGACCTTCAAACGATAGAGCGGCAGCAGCCCGGGCCTGTCAGCCAGGTCCCGGTTCTTCAGGGGCTCAGGGCGCTCTCCTGGCGCGGCTCTCGCCGTTATGGCGCAGGGAATAGCTCGTGCAGGCGGTTTTTCTGGACCTTGCCCGTCGTCGTCAGCGGCAGTTCATCGTCTCCGAGAAAACGGAACCTGGCCGGCACTTTGTAGGCAGCCATTTCCTGGCGGCAGTAGTGCTGCAGCTCTTCCGCCACCAGGTTTTGCCCCGAGTGCGGGATGATCACGGCGCCCAGAGTCTGATCCAGCACTGGATCGGGCAGGCCGACCACAAAAGCCGTATGGACCTTGGGATGCCGCATCAGCACTTCCTCGACTTCCGCCGGCGCGACGTTGATGCCGCCGCTCTTCACCATCTCGGTGATGCGTCCGCGGAAATAAAGCCGTCCTTCCCCGTCCCTGCGGCCCAAGTCCCCAGTACGCAGGAACCCCTCGTCATCGAACGCTTTCCGGGTCTGCTCTTCGTTCTTGTAGTAACCGTTGAACACATAGCCCTTGACCCGGATTTCCCCGTCCTGTCCGCAATCGGCCTCCTTGCCCGTGTCCGGATCCACGATCCGCACCGTCACGCCGGGCAGAGGTTTGCCGACAGACCGCAGGCGGATATCCAGCGGCTCGTCCGCATCGATCACGGCGCAATTGCCGTAGGTTTCTGTCTGGCCATAGATATTGCAGATTCTGGTCACGCCCAGATCCACGATGCGCATCAATTGCTCCGGGGTGCCGATGGCCGCTCCCGTACGCAGTGAGGACAGATCACGTGAACTTCGGTCCGGATGTGTCTGCATCGCAAATGCCATGTTCGGCGTTCCATAAAACACGGTACAGCGTTCGCGTTCGATCAGTTCAAGCGCCTGCGCCGCATCGAAGCGCTCCTGGAGCACCAGACAGCCGCCATGCGACATCAGGCTGGCGGTAGCATTCACGCTGCCGAAGCTCCAGAACAGGGATACCACCAGCCAGATACGGTCGGCTTCCGTGATGTGTTGCCGCTCGCCGATATTCCAGCCATTTTCGATCGCTGCCCGATGGCCCAGCAGGATGCCCTTGGGCATGGCGGTGGACCCTGAGCTATAGAGAAGGAAGGCGTTGTCGGCGCCCTCTACCTGTGCACCCAGCCGCTCGACGTCATCCCGCGAATACACAGCTCCGTCTGCGTCGCCCCGATCCGCCAGCAGGCCCCAGTCGCTCCAGGCATAATCGCCCTCGCGACAGGGAAGCGGATTCGCAGAATCCGAATCATCGCCGCGCAGCCAGATCACATGGCGCAACAGCGGCAGCCTGCTTCTCGCCTCCTCGACAACATCTCTGTAAGCCTGGTTGCGGGCGCGCTCCAGCGCGACCAGGATGCTGACATCCGAATGTGACAAGGCATATTCCAGCTCACGGTGCGATGACCATGTATTGAGTGCGACAACGACGGCACCTACCTGATGCGCCGCAAGAAAGGAGATAATCCACTCGGGACGGTTACTCATGAGTATGCCCACATGATCGCCGCGGCGCACGCCCAGCGCCGCCAGCCCGCGGGCGACCAGGAGCACTTCCTCACGCAGTCCGGCGTAGGTCAGCCTCTGCCGGGCCCCTACCACTGCTACATGGTCGCCATAGCGCACGGCCTGCTCAGCGAGCAGCGCCGGGAAAGTGATACTGGCCGGTCTTACACTCATCTAGTTCTCCAAATCCCTGTTTTTGATGTTTTCATGACTGGCGGCAGGCTCGCCAACGAAGTTCACGAAAGCCTCCAGCGGTTCGCGTTCAGTCACCAGCTGGTTCGCCGTTGCGTCGGGGTCGCGGTAGCCCATGCTCATCCCGCAGACGAGCTGCTCGTTCTCCGGCAGGCCGAGGTATGTGGCAATGACGCGATGATATTTGTTGAACGCGGCCTGGGGGCAGGTGGCGATACCCCGGCCCTGCGCCGCGATCATGATGTTCTGCAGGAACATCCCCATATCCAGCCAGGAGCCCAGTTCCATGGTCCGGTCTACCGTGAACATCAGGGCCACCGGCGCGTCGAAGAAGGAAAAATTCCTTCCCAGCTGTTTATGCATCGCCGCCTTGTCTGCCCGCCCTATGCCCAGCAAGCCGTACAGGTCCCACCCTACTTTGCGCCGGCGCTCCTGGAATGGAGACACCCAATTGCGCGGATAATAGTCATATTCCTCCCGGGCGCTCTCCCGTTTCACTGGATCGTCATAGGCCTCGAGCAGCAACGCTGCGAGTTCGTCCCTGGCTTTTTCTGTAAGTACATATACCTTCCACGGCTGTGTGTTGCTGCCTGAAGGCGCCCAACGCGCCACCCGCAGTATTGCTTCGATTTCTTCGCGTGGCACCGGCCGTGGCAGGAACGCGCGCACGGCGCGGCGCGACGTAATCGCATCATCCACGGCGTCCGCACAGGTTTGGGCGGCATTCTTTTGCGTGGGCATGGGGAGCTTCGACCTCGTTTTTCACAGGATTAAAGTTTCGATACTCTAGCCGTGCCAATCTATAATTAAAAGACATATCTTTCTATTGTTTTTAATCGAAAAAAATTATAGATTTTCAAACGCAAGATAAGGAGGCATGGCGAGCGCCATCCGGGCTGGAATGTATGAAATATGACGATTCCGCATGATCGCCCGCAGCCATGCATTTCGATGGAACGGGAGAAATCCCGGCGACGAGGCCTGCGCAACAGCGGCGCAGGCTCTTCTCAGGCCCTGGCGGGGCGCTGCTTCGACGTTCTTCCTGACCTGGCAGGAACAGGCTGCAACATTGCCATCATCAGGCGGCTCATTTCTTCGGCCACATCCTCGGCCGGGGTGGGCCCGTTCGGACGGAACCAGACATAGGACCAGCTGGCCATGCCGCCGATCGCATGAGCGGCAATTCGGGTGTCTTTAAGGGTGAACTCGCCGGCGGCGACACCTTCATCAAGAAGTGCAACCAGCTTCTGATCGAATTCGCGCCTCAGTTCGTTTATGGCGTCCCTGTCCTGTGGATCCAGATTTTTGATCTCGCGAAAATAAATGGCCACCGGCTTTTGATTTTCCAGGACAGCCATCATGAAATCACGGCTGAACGTCCGCAGGCGCACCGTTGCCGAGCCCGGAATAGACCTGACCCGATCCAGCGCAGTCAGGGACGCCGTGATGCCGCGCGAACAGATTTCAGCCAACAGTACATTTTTGGATTTGAAGTGCGCGTATATAAAAGGCTTGGTGACGTTCAACTGGTCTGCCACCGATTCCAGTGTGGTGTTGCTGTACCCATGCACATAAAAACAATCCACCGCTGCGGCGATGATGCGCTCGCGCTTGAATTGCGAAACCGCGTCCCGTATGTCATCGACAACTGGCATTTCCGTTCCGGCGGATCGGCCGGCCACTGGTTTCCTGGCATTTTTGCGGGCAGTCGGGGAGCGGGATGAGGTGGTTCTGGCCATTTCGGTCGGTCGCGTAAAGTTATAAAACTTACTAGTAGGATTTGGTACTCATAATACACCTTCGTGGGCACCGTGTAACGACGCTGGCAATACATAACACAGCCGCCTCAGACCAGACGGCGCCGACTTCACCAGGATATCTCCCTGACGATGAGGCCTTGCCCCGGCCCAAGGAGCAAACCTATCAGTATCATATTATTCATCTAGTATATATATTATACTAGTCAGTATAAAACCATCCTTCCATATTTCGGAGCAAGCCATATGACGACAGGCGCCCCACTCGCCGGCATCCGCGTTCTCAGCCTGGCCCAACAGTATCCCGGCCCATTCGCCACCATGCTGCTGGCGGATCTGGGAGCCGATGTGGTCCTCGTGGAACAACCCGGCCACGGCGATCCCTCCCGGCGCTTCCCCGGACTTTTTGCCGCGCTGAACAGAAACAAGCGATCCGTCGTCCTGGACCTGAAATCTCCTCAGGGGCGCGATGATTTTCTTGCTCTTGTTGATACGGCGGATGTCGTGCTGGAAGGTTTCAGGCCAGGCGCAATGGACCGGCTCCAGCTTGGGCCCGACCATTTGCGGACCCACAAGCCGGACTTGATCGCAGTATCTATCTCGGCTTTTGGTCAGACGGGGCCGCTATCTGCCCTCGCCGGCCATGATCTGAGTATTCAGGCAGCAGCTGGCATGCTCGACATTCCCGTCGGCAAGGAGGCGGAAACTCCACTGCCTCGCCTTCCCCTGGCGGACATCGCGTCTGCCATGTACGCAGCCCTGGCCATAGTAAGCGCGCTACGCGCGCGCGACCGGGCCGGCGATGGCGCCACGCTGGACATCTCCATGTTCGACGGGCTGGTCAGCTGGATGAGCCCATTCATCGTACCGCCTTTGAACGGCCTGCCCCTTCGGCCTCTGCCGCCGCTCGATCCGGGTTACGGGGTTTTTGCTACCGCCGATGGCCGGCAGATCACGCTCAGCATCGCCGGCGAAGACCATATGTGGCGGGCGCTGTGCGACTTTCTGGGACTGGGAGATCTGGCCGGGCTCACCGAAAGCGAACGAGATCAACGCACCAGCCAGATCACGCCGCGGCTGCGTCAGGCGATCAGGCAACATGAACTGGATACCCTATGTCGCGTATTCACCGAAAGACGAATTGCTTTTGGTCCCGTGAATACCATCGAAGCGCTCATAGAAGATCCGCAGGTTGCCCACCGGGGCATGATCGAAACCTGGCACGGCGGCGATGCGGGCATGCGCTTCGTACGCGAGCCCATGGGCTTTGTCTCCACGGGCGATGTCATCCGGCGGGGCGTCCCCGCCCTTGGCGAACACACCACGGCTTTGCTGGACGAAGCCCGGACAGGCCGCCGTGCGAAAGAACAGGGAATCTGACGGCCGGCGCATTATGGCGCCGGCCGTCCCATATCAAGCCTGCGGCTCGAACCAGAAATCGAGAATGTCGCCCTTGCGTTCGTCTTTGAAACGCGTGATGACTTTCGTGCCAACGGCCAGTTTCTCAGCGGCTTTGGCGCCGTCACTGAGATCGACCCCCTTGAAATAGCCGCCTACCGCCGTATCGGCCCCATCGAGGCGTACAAAGCCAAAGGCATACGGGGGATCGGGCAGGCCGCGGAAGGGCTCATAGACGATGGTGAAGCATTCGATCACCCCATGCGGGCCCACGGGCACCCATTCTTCAGTGGGCTGCAGCGTCTGGTCCGAGAATGCGCGCGGCGGGACCAGCACTCTGCCCGACTTGGGATCCTTGCGCCCGTATATCTGCCTGTTGTCCCGTATCTGCGTAAAAAACCAGCTCGCCGTCTCGCCCAGCGCGTGGTTATACGTCAGGTCCCATTTTTCAGTGCGTGTCAAAAGTTCCATTGCATTTTCCTCTTTCTTTGATCAATTGCCGATTGCGTTCAAGACTGAACAACCATTGCGCCGAAGAACTGGTGATCACCGCCATTGCCGCTCGCGATTCCCACCTTGGCTCCCTTGACCTGGTGATCCCCCGCACGCCCCCATACCTGGAGAGCGACTTCGGCAACACGGACCATGGCCGTGACGGCAATCGGGTTGGAACACAGGGTACCGCCGGACGGATTGACGGGTATGGGGCCTCCGAGCCTGAAGAATCCTTCTTCCCGCAGGAGCCTGGGTGACAGGCCCAGGGGAGCGAGCTGCGCCGCTTCAATGGCGTGGAATTCCGTGTTGCTGAAGGGCGCATAGAGCTCGGCCACATCGATCTGCCTGGCTGGATCGGTGATGCCAGCCATGGCATATGCCTGCCTGCATGCGACCGCCAGCGCGTGCGCGTCGGCGTGGTCGGCCGTGTAGCCGATGCCCATGCGATCGCCGATGTAATAACTTTCGGAGTTGTTGCCGACGCCCGTAATCCAGACCGCATCCAGTTTATGCCTGCGGATGTAATCTTCGGACGCCAGCACCATGGCGCATCCGCCGCTGGATTGCGGGCAGCAATCATAGAGCTTGATGGGCCAGGAAATCATCCGCGATTCCATCACCTCGTCGATGGTAACTGGCGTGCGCAGATGGGCCTTGGGATTCAATGCTGCATGCTGGCGGTTTTTGACCGTTATGCGTGCCATGTCTTCCTGGGTCATGCCGTACTTGTGCATGTAGCGTATGGCCGACATGGCGAGCATCGTGATCGTGCCCTGCGGCAGCGGGCGCTCATAGATGGGATCCCAGATTTTGTTCATGATAGTCTGGGCGTCGCCGTTTTCACCGACTTTATCGGCGCCGGCGACCAGGGCCACGTCGCATGCACCCGCGGCGATGTGCGAATAACCCACATTTACCGATGATATGCCCGTCGAGCCGCCTGTATTGATGCGCATGAAGCGCTTGTTACGCGCGCCCACCGCATCCACACCAAGTCGCTCAGCGTTGGCAATGCCCAGCAAAGCGTCTGGAGCCAGCGAATAAACAATGGCCTCCATCTGGTCCAGTTCCATTTTGGCGTCGTTCAAGGCCAGCGCGACCGCCTCGCGAACCAGTTCCGGATAATTCGCATCATTTCTACGGGGTTTATATTCCGATTGCCCGATCCCGATTATGCCTACACGCGGCGCCTTCATTGTGTACCTCCATTGCGTTCGCGGCCGAATACGACCACGGTGTTATATTGCATGGCAAATCCGCTGGCGCCATGCGCCACCGCCCTGCGCACTTCCCGATGCTGGTGCCGGCCCGCGCACCCGCGGGTCTGATTGGCTGCTTCGACGATACGCAGCAGCCCCGTGCAGAAGACCGGATTGAAAGCGCTCGCGCCCCCGGACAGGTTGACTGGCAATGCCCCCGTAGCGGTGAATTTGCCGCTATGCACATCGTCGACCCACGCGGTTCTGTCCGACAGTCCCAGCCCCTCCAGCGCCAGCAGTTCCTGGTAGGCCGTAGCGTCGGCGACCTCGGCTACGTCGAAGTCTGGTGTGCCTTCCATGCCCGCTTCGCGATACGCCTGCTTTGCCGCAACATCCAGCGACGGCAGCGTGGCAAGGTCGCGGTCTCCCAGAAACGTGGGCTCCGTGGCCCAACCCAGGCCATGTACCCATGCAACCCGGTTTGCATCACGTGCCTGGATCCAGCTGTCGCTGGCGATGACGACTGCGGTCACGCAAAATGCCGGAGGCGAGACCATGCCCTGCGTGATGGGCCAGCGCAATACTTTGCCGTCGCGGATCATTACTTCCTCCATGCATCCCTCGGCGAGTTCCGCATGGGCCAGCAAACCGTTCTTGCGGTTCTTGGCGATGATCGACACCGCGGTCTCTTGCAGGCCGGGTATCCGGGCGGCAAGAGCCGATGCCTGCAAGGCACTGGCGGATAGTTCATCGATGGGCAGGGCGCGATGAAAGTAGGGATCGGTGCCGAGGTGCTGAACCGCGCTGACCGAATCGACCTCCAGGGAGCTCCATGACAAGATGAGTTGCGTCTGATGCAAGCCGGATCTGACTCTGAGCGCGCCCAGCACGAATGCATGCTCGGAGCTGGACGGCGTAGACATGATGTCGCGATCCACTCCCCCCACCGAACCAGACGCCGCCATGATGGAGATAGCGCGCCCATCCAGTTCATCGGACGATGCGACAACCACTCCATCGATATCGTCGATTGTCATGCCGGCATCGCGCAGCGCCATCTGCCCCGCGGTATATAGCGCCTCTTCCAGCGCCATCCGCCGGAGATCGCGAGGCGCCAGCATTGCGGTGCCCACAACCCCCACCTGTATTCTATTTCCCATTGATTCACCTCTTCATATGAAAGCGAGTTTTCACGAACTCCAGATCCGAAACCATCACGTTTTTATTTCTACCATTTAAACTATTCTACTTCTGATAAGATTTTAAATCTACTGATCAGTATTTTTTTATCTATACAAGTATTTTGATGATCTGTCATTGTGATGAGAAACAGCCATATCTGCGGTGCCTGCTGTCAACCAGTAGCGCTGCGGCGCTATGAACAGCTTCCTTCGTATGCGCGTCCAGAACCCTGGACGCGATAACATCGCGCACCACCCCAAAAGGCCGGGCCGCTGGTTGAGGTCTGAAGGTATATGGGAAACAGGCGCCAGAGCGGTATTGTCAGGATCAGCCCTGGCACCTCTGGCAGGGCTTTCGCGCTCCAGCGCCTTTATCGCTAGCGGACCGCCATGCCAAGCTTGCGGGTCAACTCACCCCACTGTTCCAGATCGCGATGGATGACATCCCGCATCTGGGTGGGCGACATTTCTATTGGCTCATACCCATGAGACATCAAGCGCTGCCGGACGCCCGGTGTACGAATGATTTCCAGGTAGGCCTTACTGAGTTTTTCAATGATGGGAGCAGGTGTTCCCCCAGTTGCCATTATCCCGTACCAGACACTGAAGTCATATCCAGGCACCGTTTCAGCAATGGTGGGCAAGTCGGAAAACATGCTGATCGTGCGGTTTTTCCCGCCAGTAGCCAGTGCCCGTAACTGCCTGTTCTCTATAAACGGAGCCGTCGATGCCAGGACACCAAACATGACTTGTGAGCGACCCGCGACAATATCGGGGAACAGGTCAGTGGCTCCCCGATAGGGCACATGTTCCATTTGAGCTCCCGTCATGCTGATAAAAAGCTCTGTCGCCAGATGCTGCGGCGTGCCCGTCCCCGGCGTTGCATAAAACACCTGGCTTTTCCTGGCTTTGGAGTATGCGATCAGTTCCCCGATACTGTTCACAGGAAGAGATGGGTTGACTGCCACAACGATCGGCAGATTTGCGTACAGACCGACAGGTGTCAAATCCTTTTTTATATCGAACGAAAGATCTTTATGTAGCCATGGATTGATGGTCACTCCGTTCTGGACCACAAGCAGGGTATAACCATCCGGACGGGCTTTTGCTGCAGCAGCCGCGCCGATATTCCCCCCTGCACCTGGACGGTTTTCCACAATGACTGGCTGCCCAAGCTTTTCCTGCAGCTGTTCGCTCAGAATCCTTCCAAATGTATCTACTCCTCCCCCCGCGGTGAATGGAACGATTACGGTAATTGGCCGGCCGGGATAATTCTCTTCCGCTGCAGCCGACGCCGTACCCAAGGCCAGTATGGCGCACAGAGTTAAATGCATAAAAGTATGTCGCATCATTCTCTCCTTTTGGTGGATGTCTCATCCGGGGGGAACTATACGATCAGGCAATCATTGGGTCTAATGATAATTAGATATGCTTATTAATAATTTATGTTTATGTTTTCAGCAGATATACCAAGACCCTTGATTCTTGATTTACCACAGTAATCATCAGTAATATTTATTATTTAATATAAAAACATATCATTTTACGTGATGAATTTCTAATAATAAAGTTCGGATACCGGTCTCAACATGAAAACAGGAGACGCTGGCTCCACTTTTGCCGTCCCGGCAGGGCGACGGATTCACCATAGAGGAATAGACATGCCTGTTTACCACGCAAGAACCAGGGGACTCGTCGGTCATGTCCTGGCGATGCTGTTTGCGGTTATTGCAGTTAACCTGTCGGCCTTCATAAATACTTCTACGGCAATGGCACAAAGCACTTCCGGCCAAACCGTGCGCGTTATCGTTCCCTATGCGCCGGGAGGAAGTACGGATGTTCTTGCCCGACTCATCTTCACACAGCTGGGAAGCCGTCTCGGCACGCCCATAGTCATAGAGAATCGACCCGGTGCTCACGGCCTCATTGGCGCCAAGTATGCATATGATGCAAAACCGGACGGACAGACACTATTGCTCGGAGCCGCCGACAATATTTCAGTCGCCCCTCATATCTTCAAAAACATCGCGAAATTCGACCCCGACCGCTATACCCCGATTGCTTCGATCACCAAAATCGGATTTGTGCTGTCTGGAAGGGCGGAAAATCCCATACGTACGCTAGAGGATTTGATTTCCAGAGCGAAGAACGTCTCCGCAGCTGATAAGCCTTACAGCTACGGCCACTGGGGAATCGGCAGCATGGCCCATATGGGCATGGAAATGCTGAAGAGCGAATCCGGTATCACTCAAGGGCTTATCGACATACCATTTCAAGGGGGAGGCCCGGTACTTACTGCGTTGCTTGGGGGCCATGTTGATTACGCGCTCCTTCCAACACCCCTTGCTGTTGCACAGCAGACCAAATTAACGCTCTATGGTTTCTCTTCTACTGAGCGATTTTCTGGCTTGAAGGATGTTCCAACACTCAAAGAGCAGGGGGTGAATGTGGAAGCCGAAACCTGGTACGGTTTACTGGCCCCGCCTGGAACCCCGGACGCTGCAGTAGCTGATATCCGGACCGGTCTGCTGGCTCTGCTCAAGGAACCCGAGGTCAGGCATAAAATGGCTGAGATGGGCTTTGCCCCTCTGGAGATGAGCCAGGAAGAGTTCGCAAAATATTTCAGGGATCAGAACGCACGTTGGGGACGCATTGTGAAAGCATCTGGCATCAAGGCACAGGACTGAGCAGTCGCGGCGCCGCACCACTCCAGTGCCCTTCCTTCATCAGTTGAATGGCAACCGGCACCCTGCCACCTGGCGCCGGATACTATCAGATACAGGAAAAAGCAGCCCGCGTTGAAGACTGCGCCAGACTAGAAGCCCACCACCATGCCCGGCAGATCGACCGTGACGCGGGGCTTGTCCAGGGCCAGAGCGGTGCGCTCGGCGTATTCCCGCGCCTGCTGCGCATCCTGCGCCAGCAGCGTGGGGCCCAGCGCATCCGCGACGCCCAGTATCTTGTCCAGCAGCAGCACTTTGCCGCTGGGCCGCAACGGCTCGCAGCCCAGCCGCAGCCAGGTCTGGTCGAACCATTCCCGGGCGGCCTGCGCCGACTGCGGCGTGGGCTCCACTTCCACGTCCAGTTCCAGGGATCGCCCGGAACCGAAGACCACCGTTACTGTGCTGTGCATCGATATATGCCCTTGAAAATGAAATGGCGCATTGCCAGCGTTACCAGGTTGGCGCCGGTTCCCAGATGACGTCCGCATCCTGCTCGCGCGACAGGCGCAGCATGGCCAGCAGCGGAAAGGCGCGCCTGCGGAAACTGACTGCCTGGGTAATTGGGTGGGCTTTGGAATCGCTGTCGTCGTTGTCGTCCGAAAATTCGGATTCCGTATCCATGGAAATAGCCTGCTCTATGCCTTTGATCGCGGCGTCGAGCTGGTCGCGAGTGATGACGCCGCGCTCGGGCAGCGTGTCGGTGTAGGGCTTGCCCGCGGCCTTGAGTATGGGCAATGCATGCTTGGAAAACATCAGAACTTCAGCAGCCGCTTTAGAGTGAAAGACAACTAGCATATCGGTTTCCCCCATAAGACACATCCATACACTACTCCATCTTCGTAACAGTGCCAAGCGGCAAAATGCAGGGTGATTTCGGCTGGAGAACATATGCCGCGTATCCTGTTTTTCCTGCTTCTGGGGTGGGCCGCCTGCCTGCCCGCCATGTCGCCCGCCCAAGGCACTTGCGGCCCGTCCTCGCTGGGCGCGCCATGCCCGCGCGGCGGCATCGCCACCGCCGCGGCCGCCGAGCCGGCGCTGAATCTGGGCGCCGGCAACCCCATACACTTGGCCACAGGCAATAAATATCAGCTTGAAACCGACCTGCCGCCCAACCCGCAAGCTCCGGGCATCGAACTGCTGCGCCACTACAATGCCCAGGACTTGCGCCAGTCCGCCTTGGGCGGGGGCTGGGCGTTTTCTTATGATACACGGCTGTTCCATGTTGGCGGGCGCTGGCAGCTGGTACAGGCCGATGGCAGCCGCGTCGTCTTTGCCGGGGCCGCGGGCAAGCCTCTGCCCGGCCCCCGAGGCAGCCTGTCGCGGGAAGGCGCTTACTGGCTTTGGGCCTGGCCCGATGGGCGCAGGCTATGGTTCGACGCCAGGGGCGACCTGGTCCGCATCCATGGCCCCGACGGCGGCCGGGTCGATATCCAGCGCCATCCGCCCGGCGGGCCGCTGGCCAGGGCCATCGCCCACGTGCGCAACCATGCCGGCGCTCAGCTTTCCTTCAGCTATCGCCTCGAAGATGGACGGCCCTATGTCAGCCATGTCGACACCCCCCAGGGGCGTTTCCACTACGGCTATGTCAATCGCCCAGGGCATCCGTCGGCGGGGCCGCTGCTGGCGGACGTACGCCGGCCCGACGGCATGCAGCGCCGCTATCTGTACGAAGCCGAGCGCCAGTCGGGCAATCCGCAGTCCCTGACCGGCATCGAGGTGGCCGCGGCCGATGGCCGCGCCATCCGCTTGAATACCTGGGCCTATGATGCACAAAACCGCGCCGTACTGAGCATCGCGGGCGGGCCCGACAGCGCGGACGGGAAAATCAGCCTGGACTATGCGCGCCCGCCCGGCCCGCAACAGTCCGGCCTGACCATAGCGCGCGATGCATCGGGGCGGAAAACTTATTTCGAAACCATGATCCGGGGCGGGCGCCACCTGCTGCTCGCGGTCAGCGGCGCGGGCTGTGCGGGCTGCCCTCCGCCCGGCACACGGGCCCGCTACGATGCCCAAGGCAGGCTGCTGGACATCAACGGCACCGTGCTCGTCCGGGACGCCGCGGGTGCGATCCGGCAGGTCCGGCCTCACGCCTCGGGGTGGCCGGCGCTGTCGCTGAATTATCACGCCCAAGGCTTGCGCCAGGGCTGGAGCTCCACGCTGACCGGCATGGAAGCCATCCGGTACAACGCCCGCGGGCTGCCGGAACAGCGCTTGTTCGCCAATGGCGACGTCATTCACTACGATTACGATGCCGCGGGGCGGCCGGTACGCATGGCCGAAAGCAATGCTCGCCATGCCCAGCTCACCACGCTGGGCTGGCGCGGCGGGCTGCTGGAACACATCCATCATCCCGAGGAAACGGAATGGCGCCAGTACGACGCCGACCGCCGCCTGCGGCAACGCACGGTGCGCCGCGGCCTTCGCCAGCATCGGGAATCCTTCGCATACGACGAACGCAACCGCCTCAGCCGCCACCACCTGCCCGAAGGTGGCATGCTGGCCTATCGCTGGAACCGGCAAGGCCGGCTCGCCGCCATACATTGGCATGATGCGCAGGGCCGGATCCACACCGTCATAGACAGCCTCGCAGCGCAGCCGGGCTATCTGTATGGCAACGGCTTGCGCCTGCAGGTCGCGCAAAACCGCAACGGCCAAGCCCGCAGCCTGGCGCTGGCGCTGGGCGACAAGGTGTTGTGGACGCAACACAATCACTACGATACCTTAGGGCGGCTGCAAGCGGAGCGGCACACCGTGCCCGCCGCGGACTATGCCGAGCACTGGCGCTACGCCTACAGCCGCCGCTCGCAGCTTATCGGCGCCGAAGGCGGGCGCGGCAAGGCCGCGGACGATGCCGGAACCAATGCGGCAACACGCCTATCGATGTGGCTTGCCTGGAACCAGGATGGTTCCCTGGCCGCCCAGCGGCGCGGCGGGGCCAGCGTCAAGCCCCAGGTGGAGCGCGATGCATCCGGCCTGCCGACCGCGGCGGATGGCCACGACCTGGTCTACGGGCCCGGCCGCCGCCTGGAAAGCGTCCAGCGCGGCGGCGAGCCCATCGCCACTTATCGGCATAATGCGTTCGGCCACCGCATCAGCCGTCGCGCTGGGGGCGCCACCACTGATTATTTCTACCTGGACAACCGCCTGGTCGCCGAAGGGCGGCACCGTGCTTCGACCCCGCCCGAAACCATAGCGGCCGACATGGACGCAGGCCCGGTCGGCGCAAGCGCCGCCGGGCTGGCGGCGGCTGCCGGCCATACGCCCCATCGAACCGCGGGCCTCGCGGCGGCCCCCGATCAGGCACTCTCCATCACGCGGCGCTACATTTATGCGCAGCAGGTCCTGGTCGGCGTCATTGATTATCAGCAGGCCGGCGCCCCGCAAGGCCGGCTGTTCTGGGCCCACGCCGACCTGGTGGGCGCGCCACGCCTGCTGACCGACGCAGCGGGCCAGGTACGCTGGCTCGCCAGCTACGACCCTTTGGGAGCCGCGCAGCGGGTGGCGGGCGACCTGACGCTGGATATCCGGCTGCCGGGGCAAGTTCATGATCCGGCCACGGGCTGGCACGACAATCTGCTGCGCACCTATATGCCGGCATGGGGCCATTATCTGGAACCCGACCCGCTAGGTCCCGTGCCGCGCAACCAGGCGCTGGGCTATGCCCGGCAGCAACCGCGCCGCCATGCCGACCCGCTGGGCTTGCTCTTGTTCGCCTTCGACGGCACCCGGCATAGCCCCGATACCCAAAGCAATGTCTGGAAAATGAGCCTGGCCTACCGCGACGGCCCGGTCTTCTATCATTCCGGCCCGGGCAATTCCCTATACCTGGACATGGACGCGGCGCTGGCCTTCAGCGCGGACCGCATCCTCGACACGCAGTGGCTGTCGCTGCTGAACGCACTCGAAGCCGCCGGCAACACCCTGGAATACATTCCCATCGATATCATCGGGTTTTCCCGTGGCGCCGCCCTGGCGCGCCACTTCGGCAACCTGATCCAGCAGCATATGCAAGGCAGCTTGTTCAGGTATACGGATGCGGCCCGCGGCCCCGTCACCGCCTGTCTGGACCTGCGTTTCATGGGCCTGTTCGATACCGTCGCCCAGTTCGGCCCGGCGGGCCGGCGCAATGCCAATTATGACCTCACCATCTCCCCCGCCTGGGAATGGGTCGCCCACGCTGTGGCCCTGCACGAGCGCCGCTGGCTATTCCCCCTGGCCGGCATCGCCGACACCCAAGGCGACAATATCGTCGAAGCGCCCTTCGTCGGCGCCCATGCCGATATCGGCGGCGGTTCGCTGCGCGACGCCAGCGGCCAGCCGGCCAACCGCGGCGACCTGGCGGACGTGGCCCTGAACTGGATGCTCTGGCAAGCCCGGGCCGCCGCGGCGCATTTCGACCCGGCCAATGCGGACGATCGCGAAGTCTCCCTGCCCATCCTGCATGACGAGAGGCCGGCCCTGCTGCGCTCCGTACAGGATGGCGACCGCCGCGTCGATACGGCGGGGGGCGCCGTCCTGCATGCCTACCAGGATGATCATCCAGATTTGGGCCGCAAGCAGCGCGCCGCCACCGAGGCCTTCATCGCCCGCCCCGAAAACTGGCGCAGCGACGCCGGCTCCGAAGCCGGCACGGTCGACATGTCCGGCTACGCAAAATGGCTGCGGGATGAATTGGGCTGGCGCGACGCGCCGGCGTGACGGTCGCCACCGAGCCGGCGGCCGAGCCGATGATGGAATCGCCGCCAAGTCGCCGGATCGCCGGATCGCCGGGCCGCCGGGCCGCCGGGCCGCCGGATCGCCGGACCGCCGGGCCGCCGGGCCGCGAAATAATGGAAATCACGTTATCATTTAGCCCTTCCCGCCGCGCGTGCGTACGGGCGTCGGCTGCGCCGGCTCGGCCCGCGCGCCCGCCTGTTTCCTACCGATAACTGATTCATTTATGCTTCCAGGGCAACAACAACAGCTCATCTCGCTCCTCCAGTCGGCCGTCAAGCAGGTCTTGCCCCTTGCAGAGCCCAAAATCCTGCTGGAGCGTCCCAAGGTGGCTGCGCATGGCGACATCGCCTGCAACGCCGCCATGCAACTCGCCAAGCCGGCCAAGCGCAATCCGCGCGAGCTCGCGCAGCAGATCGTCGATGCTTTGCTGGCCATGCCCGAAGCCGCGCAACTGGTGTCCTCGGCGGAAATCGCGGGGCCGGGGTTCATCAATTTTCGCCTGGCGAATAGCGCGCGGCTGGCGGTCCTGGATGCCATCGAACAAGACGGCGCCCAGTATGGGCGCCAACGCGGCGTCCAGGAAAAACTGATGGTGGAATTCGTGTCCGCCAATCCCACGGGCCCCCTGCATGTGGGACACGCCCGCCAGGCGGCCCTGGGCGATGCGCTATGCCGGCTGTTCACCGCCCAAGGCTACCAAGTCACGCGCGAGTTCTACTACAACGATGCCGGCAACCAGATCGATAATCTGGCCATCAGCGTGCAGGCCCGGGCCCGCGGCATCGAGCCGGATTCGCCGGACTTCCCGGCCGACGGCTACAAAGGCGACTACATCGTGGACATCGCGCGAGACTTCCGGGCGTGCGCCACAGTGCAGGCGGCGGACGGAGCGTCGGTCACCGCCACGGGCGATATCGACAAGCTGGACGATATCCGCAGTTTCGCCGTGGCTTATCTGCGCCGCGAGCAGGACCTGGACTTGCAGGCTTTCGGGCTGAAATTCGACAACTTCTATCTGGAAAGCTCGCTATATACCAGCGGCAGGGTGGAACAGACGGTGCAGGCACTGATCGCCGCCGGTCACACCTACGAAAGCGAGGGGGCGCTGTGGCTGCGCACCACCGAATTGGGCACGGGCGATGACAAAGACCGCGTCATGCGCAAATCCGAGGGCGGCTACACCTATTTTGTTCCCGATGTCGCCTACCATGTGGTGAAATGGGAACGCGGCTTCCACCGCGCCATCAACATCCAGGGCAGCGACCACCACGGCACCGTCGCCCGGGTCCGTGCCGG
>Ga0182744_1000368_pt1 | contig 44200 bp, 45 predicted proteins | sample eDN3rd30CKraftMG_FD_128525 | JGI IMG/M metagenome (GOLD analysis project Ga0182744, IMG submission 128525) | Enriched Miracle-Growth compost microbial communities from Emeryville, California, USA - eDNA 3rd pass 30_C Kraft MG (version 2) (version 2) ... | reverse complement strand
CGAGAGATGTTCGGGACCTCGAAACCCAGAACCTTCGACGGCAGACGCCAGTCGAACGGACGGAAATCGTCGAACAGCCGATCCACCTCGCGGCGCAGACTCTCGAATGGCGCCCAATCTTCGGATTTCGCGGGCGCGGCGGATTTCTTGACGGGTAGTTTCGTGGCTATCTCGGCCATTGGGGTCTCCTTTCGAGTGAGCGGATTCGGACGGATACCGCCGCCTCTACTCTTTCACCTTCGGGGTCTCCCTGGAGGCGCCAGAGTCCAAGGGCGGCGGATCCGCTTGCGAGATGTCCTCGTCGATCCAGCCGGCGCTTGGTCGATGGCGCTTGCAAACGCCGCGTTTGCCTCGCTTTGGCTGGTCCAACTCGATCCAGCAAGGATTTCAGCAAACGATATCTCGTCAGGTCCCTCATTGACGCGGATCAAAGCGTGCCCGTCATGCGCTTTTCGTTGCATGTGGTTCTGTTCAACAAAAAAGAAGTGAACAGCCGAGAACGCCCTTGATCCTTCCCGGCGCGCGTCGTCGACGCATATTCGTCGCATGCTGCTGCCGATTGACGCTGATCAAGGTCGCCGCGCACGGCTCCGGTTTTGATGGCGACACATTGCAGGCAGCGGAGTTGCGCGATGGGCGGTGTCGCCATGGGCCCTCGACAGATCAATCCCTTCGACGTGCGTGGTTGGTTTGATCACGAGATCGACCTTCCGCTTTGTCTCGGCAGCGCCGATGGCGCCCTTCCCGTCATCAGGCAATCTGACCAGTCGCCACGCGGCCACAACGGAGCGTGGAAATGACGACAGGTCGGCGTATCTGGCTCACGGTCGGCGTATTGGCAGTGCTCGCCGCCGGCGGATACTATGCCTGGCAGAAATCCCACAACGGCGCGTTGCCGGAAGGACTGGCGAGCGGCAACGGCCGCATCGAGGCGGTAGAGATCGACGTCTCAGCGAAGTCGCCGGGGCGAATCAAGGAAATTCTTGTCGGCGAAGGTGACTTCGTGAAGACGGGGGACGTGCTTGCCCGCATGGAAACGACACAGCTCGAAGCCCAGCGTCGACAGGCAGAGGCCCAGCTTCGGCGCGCCGGCATCGGCGGCGATACCGCCAACACGCTGATCGTCCAGCGGGAAGCGGAAAGGACTGCCGCTGCGGCCGTGGTCGCGCAACGCGAGGCCGAACTCGACGCCGCCGAGCGGACGCTCAAGCGCTCCGAGCAGCTAGCGGCCAGCAACACGATCTCTCAACAGGTGCTCGACAACGATCGGGCGACCGAACGCAGCGCGGCAGCGGCGGTCGCAGCGGCCGAAGCGCAACTGGCTGCCACCGAAGCGGCCATCAACGCCGCCAAAGCCGAAGTGGTGGATGCGCAGGCGGCGGTAGATTCGGCGCAAGCAGCAATCGAAAGCATCGACGCCGAAATAGACGACGCGACACTCCGCTCGCCACGTGACGGACGCGTGCAATACCGGGTGGCCGAGCCGGGCGAAGTGTTGGGCAGCGGTGGCAGGGTGCTGAACCTCGTCGATCTGGGTGATGTCTACATGACGTTCTTCCTGCCGACCGGGCAGGCCGGACGCGTGGCGATCGGCGCCGAAGTCCGGCTCGTCCTCGACGCCGCGCCCCAATACGTCATCCCTGCGAAAGCGACGTTCGTCGCCGATGTCGCGCAGTTCACGCCGAAGACGGTCGAGACCGAGGAGGAACGCCAGAAGCTGATGTTCCGCATCAAGGCGCAGATTTCGCCCGAGCTGCTGCGAAAATACATCCAACAGGTGAAGACCGGCCTTCCCGGCGTCGCCTATGTCCGGATCGATCCTGGTGCCGAATGGCCTGCAGCTTTGCAGGGAACTTTGCTGCAATGAACCATGGTGCAGCGGCAGCGGCCCAGGTGGCACGACTGGAAGGCGTCAGCCTTTCCTATGGAAAGACCCGCGCTCTCGACGCGATCACCCTCGACATCCCGTCCGGCTGCATGGTCGGGCTGATCGGTCCCGACGGTGTCGGCAAGTCCAGCCTGCTTTCGCTGATCGCAGGCGCCCGGACGATCCAGGTCGGCCACGTCGAAGTCCTCGGCGGCGACATGGCCAATGCCGCGCACCGGCGGGCTGCCTACCCGCGCATCGCCTATATGCCCCAGGGGCTCGGGCGCAACCTCTATCCGACGCTTTCCGTGTTCGACAATGTCGACTTCTTCGGCCGCCTCTTCGGACACGAAACAGGTGAACGCGAGTGCCGCATCCGGGAGCTTCTGGAAAGCACCGGGCTCGACCCGTTCGCCAGCCGGCCGGTCGCCAACCTTTCAGGGGGCATGAAGCAGAAACTCGGACTTTGCTGCGCGCTCATCCATGACCCTGACCTCCTGATCCTCGACGAGCCGACCACCGGCATCGATCCACTCTCTCGTCGGCAGTTCTGGCAATTGATCGAGCGGATAAGGAGCTGCCGCGATGGCATGAGCGTTGTCGTGGCCACCGCCTATATGGAGGAGGCCGGCCGCTTCGACTGGCTCGTGGCCATGGACGGCGGGCGGGTGCTCGCTTCCGGCACCCCGGCCGAACTGCTGGAACGCACCGGGACTGTCGAACTCGACGCAGCCTTCATTGCCCTGCTGCCAGCCGCAAAACGCGAAGGATACCGGAAGGTCGTCATTCCGCCGCGGTCGGCGGACGCCGACGGCGCGGCGGCGATCGAGGCCGAGCACCTGACCAAGCGCTTCGGCGACTTCACGGCCGTCGACGACGCCAGCTTCCGCATAGATCGCGGCGAGATTTTCGGCTTCATCGGATCGAACGGTTGCGGCAAGACGACCACCATGAAGATGCTTACCGGCCTTCTGGACGCAAGCGATGGCCGCGCGTTGCTTTTTGGTCGCGAAGTCGATCCACGACATGCCGAGGCCAGGCGGAGCGTCGGTTACATGTCGCAGGGATTCTCGCTCTACTCGGAACTGACAGTCCGCCAGAACCTCGATCTCCATGCCCGTCTGTTTTGCCTGCCGGCCGATAGCATTGGCGCGAGGATCGACGAGGTCGCGCAACAATTCGAACTGACGGGAATTCTGGACGCCTGGCCAGAGGCGCTGCCGCTCGGTAACCGACAGCGCCTGTCGCTGGCCGTTGCCATGATCCACGCGCCGGATGTCCTCATCCTCGACGAACCGACGTCCAGCGTCGATCCAGTCGCCAGGGAAGGTTTCTGGAGAATCCTCGTCGATCTGTCTCGGCGCCTGAACGTGACCGTCTTCGTCTCGACCCACTTCATGAACGAGGCGGAACGCTGCGACCGGATCGCGCTGATGCACGCAGGCAAGGTCCTCGTCTGCGACACGCCGGCCGCTATTATGGCCAGCCGCGGCACGCCAACGCTGGAGGCGGCCTTCGTCGATTATCTGCAGGATGCGTCGGCCGGTGGACAGGCCCCAGACATGGCCGCCGCCCCCCTCGCGAGAGGCCCCGGCCTTCCCAAAAGTGACGTCGGCCGTCTTTTCGATTTGCGCCGCATGTTTGCCTATACGCGAAGGGAGACGCTTGAACTTCTGCGCGATCCGATCCGGGCTACGCTCGCCACCGTGGGCAGCCTCATTCTCATGTTCGTGATCGGCTACGGCATCAACATGGATGTCGAGAACCTCACCTTCGCCATTCTCGACCATGACGACACGGCCATCAGCCGGGACTATGCCTTGCAACTGTCCGGCTCCCGCTTTTTCACAGAGAAGCCCCCGCTCACCGGACACGCCGACATGGACCAGCGAATGGAGAGCGGCGAGATCGCGCTGGCGCTGGAGATCCCGTCGGGCTTTGCACGCAACCTGGCGCGCGGCCGCGAGACGTCCGTCGGTGCTTGGATCGACGGCGCGATGCCGGCGCGGGCCGAAACGGTACGCGGCTATGTCGAAGGGATGCATGCGGGCTGGCTCGCGCAGAAAGCCCGCGAACTCTACGGCGACGCCGCCGCGCAGGGCGATTTCCAGCTTGAGGCGCGCTATCGCTACAATCCTGACGTTCGCAGCCTGGACGCGATGGCGCCGGCGGTGATCCCGATGCTGCTCCTGATGATCCCGTCGATGCTCGCCGTGCTGAGCGTGGTACGCGAAAAGGAGCTCGGATCGATCGTCAATTTCTATGTCACGCCAGTGACCAGGCTGGAATTCCTGCTCGGCAAGCAAATCCCCTATGTGGCGATCGCCATGCTGAACTTCGTGCTGCTGACGGCCTTCGCCGTCATCGTGTTCCGCGTGCCGCTAACCGGCAGCCTGGCGACCCTGACGGCGGCCGCCTTCCTCTATGTCGTGGTGGCGACGGCCATGGGCCTGTTCCTCTCCACCTTCATGCGCAGCCAGATCGCGGCGATCTTCGGCACCGTGCTGATCACCATGATCCCGGCCGCTCAATATTCGGGAATGATCGATCCCGTATCATCGCTGCAGGGCGTCGGCGCTTTCATCGGGCAGATCTATCCGGCGACCTACTTCATGACCATTTCGCGTGGCGTCTTCTCGAAGGCGCTTGGCTTCGACGACCTGTCGGGAGCGTTCGTCCCGTTACTGATCGCCATCCCCGTTCTCGTCGGCCTAAGCGCCGCTTTCCTCAGGAAGCGGGAACGCTGATGCGGCTCGCCAACATCTTTCATCTGGGCGTGAAGGAGTTGCGCGGTCTCGGCCGTAACACCATGCTGCTGGGGCTGGTCGTGTATGCTTTCTCGGTGGCGATCTATGTCGGATCGAAGGCCATGCCCGAAACCTTGAACCGCGCGCCGATCGCCATCGTGGACGAGGACCAGTCAGCCGTGTCGTCGCGCATCGCCGGCGCCTTCTACCTTCCCTATTTCATGCCGCCCAGGCTTATCGCACAGCCTGAGATGGACCTCCGGATGGACGCAGGCCTGGATACCTTCGCCCTCAACATTCCTCCGAACTTCCAACGCGACCTGCTGGCGGGCCGCTCGCCAGCCATCCAGCTCAATATAGACGCTACGCGCATGTCGCAGGCGTTCACCGGCGGCGGCTATGTCCAGTCCATCGTTACCGGCGAGGTCGAGGAATTCCTGGCCCGCCACAGGACCGAGAAGCGCTTGCCGGTGGAACTCGACCTGCGTGCACGATTCAACCCGGAACTGAACAAGGGATGGTTCGGCGCCATCAACGAGATGATCGAGGCCGTCACTATGCTTTCAGTCATCCTCACGGGCGCCGCGCTGATCCGTGAGCGCGAGCACGGCACGATCGAACACCTGCTGGTCATGCCGGTCACTGCCTTCGAGATCATGGTCGGCAAGATCTGGTCCATGGGGCTTGTCGTGCTGGCTGCGACGGCGTTCTGCCTTTTTGTTGTCGTCCGGGGGCTGCTTGCAGTACCGGTCGACGGATCGGCGGTCCTGTTCATGTTCGGGGCCGGGCTCGACATACTTGCCATGACCTGTCTCGGCCTGTTCCTGGCGACCGTCGCGGGATCAATGCCCCAGTTCGCCCTGCTCGTGATGATGGTGCTGATGCCGCTTCAGTTGCTGTCGGGCGGCGTGACGCCGCGCGAGAACATGCCCGAGATCATCCAGGCGATCATGTACGCGGCCCCGAACACGCATTTTGTGATCCTGGCCCAGGCCGTGCTTTTCCGCGGAGCCGGTCTTGCGGTGGTCTGGCCGCAGCTTGCGGCGCTTGCAGCCATAGCTGTCACGCTGTTCGTATTTTCGCAGCATCGTTTTCGCCGGTTTCTACGATAGCGAACAATGGCCCGACCATGGACCGCACGGTCGCCGCAATCGCCGAGGTGAAACGCTCCTTTTGATTCTGGGCAAAGCGCGTTTTAGGAACGCGGGCCATGATACTCTATGCACGTGACCAGCTGATCATTCATAGTTGAACTGATTATCCCGAACATAATTGGGAGGTGAGCAAATCTCGAAATCAAGGTAGCGGATTATTCCGCCAACGGGCATGCGGGCCACACGCCGTCCACACGATGATAAGGTCCGCAGGAAATTTCAGGAGGCGTCTTTGAGCCAGTTCGACCAGACAGCCACAATCGCCTTTCTCTCCGAGACGGCCACGTTCGGGACCATGGCCGCCGTCGAAACAATCGAGACGCATATCTCCCGGATTTTTCTGGCGGGTGACCGTGTCTTCAAGATGAAGCGTGCGGTCAAGCTGCCATATGTCGACTTCTCGACACCTGAACGTCGTCTCGCCGCATGTCGTAAGGAGGTCGAGCTTAATTCTATGACGGCCCCGGACCTCTATTTGGGCGTCAGGTGCATCACACGCGAGGCCGACGGCAGGCTCGCATTGGATGGCGACGGAGAGCTAGTCGACGCAGTCGTGGAGATGCTGCGCTTCGAGCAGTCCGCCCTTTTGGACCACATGGCAGAAGCCGGCGCGCTCACACCCGACCTGATGACGCGGACAGCGCTTATGATCGCACGTTTCCATCGCCAGGTGCCGGTGGTGGATACGGGATCAGGTGCGGCGAATCTTAAGGGTGTGCTGGATATAAATAAGGCCGGCTTCGCCACCAGCCATCTATTCAGCGACACGGAAGTCTGGGCGCTTGATGCCGCGTTCCGAAAAGCGCTGGTGCGCCATGGCAACGTGTTAAACCAGCGCCAGTTGGCCGGTAAGGTGCGGCGCTGTCACGGCGACCTTCATTTGCGCAACATCTGCCTGCTCGGTGACGAGCCCTGCCTGTTCGACTGCATCGAGTTCAACGACGGCATCGCAACGGTAGACGTTCTTTACGATCTGGCGTTCCTGCTCATGGACCTGTGGCATCGCGGGTTCCCGGAATTGGCAAATCTCGTGGCAAACCGTTACCTCGACGAGACCGACAACGAGGACGGCTTCGCGCTTTTATCTTTCCTTATGGCGATCAGGGCAGCAGTCCGCGCGCATGTCACCGGGACCCAGGTGGAAGAAGACGGCGACTCGTCCGGCAATCTTAGGGCGGAGGCACGTGCCTATTTCGATCTTGCTGCGGACCTTCTGAACGAGCGCCCTGCTCAGCTGATCGCCATCGGTGGACTGAGCGGTTCAGGAAAGACGACCGTAGCGGAGGCACTCGCCGCCCATGTAGGGGCAGCGCCAGGCGCGCGGATCATCGAGAGCGATCGCATCCGCAAGGCGATGCACGGCGTGCCGCCCGAAACACGTTTGCCCGAGAAGGCCTATAGGCCGGAAGTCTCCGAGCGGGTCTATCGGGATATGGCACAACGGTCGAGCTTTATCCTCGCTGAAGGCGGGTCAGTCGTGGCGGACGCGGTGTTTGAGCGACAGCTGGATCGTATGCGTATCGAACGAGCAGCCGGGGACCGTCAGGCGCCTTTTCTCGGCATCTGGCTGGACGTCGCTCCCGACGTGTTGTGGCACCGTGTCGACCAGCGACGCGGCGGGCCTTCTGATGCGACCGTCGAGATTCTGTCGCACCAGTTGGAAAAGGACGTGGGGGAACTCTCCTGGCAACGCCTCGTCGCTGCACGGCGGCTGGACGCGATCATTTCCGACATCATGGCACTGTGCGTCTGAACGTTTCAAGAGTAGCCCTGGGTGTGCGCCTATATCAAGCGGTTTGCGCCGTTTCCAAAAGGGAGCACCATCATGAGCGACACCATGATCGTTTGCTGCCATTGCGGCAGCACTAATCGCCTTCCCGACGCGCGTTCGCCATTGGACGCAAAATGCGGCAGGTGCAGCCGTAAGCTGTTCGCAGCGTCGCCCGAGAATGTATATGGCACGATATTTGAGCGGCATGTGGCACGTACAACCTTGCCTTTGCTGGTCGACGTGTGGGCCCCCTGGTGCGGTCCCTGCCGTGCCATGGCACCGGCCTACGGGGCAGCCGCAAGAGAACTGGAACCGATGGTGCTCCTGATCAAGCTCAACTCCGACGAGGAGCAGACTGTCTCGGCGCAACTTGGCATCGGGGGCATTCCGACGATGATTCTCTTTCATGGCGGCAAAGAGATCGCAAGGACCTCCGGGGCGATGTCCGCTGGGCAGATAGTTCGCTGGGTCCAAGAATGGTTGCCCGCTGCACCCGTTTAAGAGCAGCAGGCACTCATGTCGTGGAAAGCGCACCTGCCTTGCATCGGCCCTGGGCGTATCCAACGACTGTCCGGGCTCGCTCCTAGCTTTCGGGGCTTATACAGAAATTGACCTCGATCAATTTCACGCTGTCTCAATACGGATTGACGTCAATCAAAACCCGCTCGAGCCGGACGTGCTGAATTGCGTGAACAATCATGGGAGGTTCAGATGCCGAGATCGTGGATTGGAGCAGCGCTTGCCACCGTGGTGGCCGCCACCATTATCAGCGGCCCGGCCGCTGGCGACGATCGCGGCTGGTGGTCGCATTGGGGTTGGGGGCACATGGAAAGCGACGATTGGGATTCGGGCATGATGGGATCGTGGTGGCGTACGGACGGCCTGGTCGAACGCGTAGACGGGCGGCTCGCCTATATGAAAACCGAGATAAGGATAACGTCCGAGCAAACAGCGGCATGGGATGCTTTCGCCGCTGTCGTTCGAACGTCAGTAAAAGCGCACAACGACATGATGCGGTCGCAGGCCGAGGAATTCGATGACGGAGCGATACTCGACAAGCCCCTGCCCGAGCGGCTGGCGTTCCAGATCACACGAATGGAGGCGCATCTGGCGCAGATAAAATCCGTCAAGGCAGCCGTCGACGACCTTTACGCTGTTCTCACGGAAGAGCAAAAGACTGTCGCCAGCGATATCGTTCTTCCTTTGATGGGCATGGGAATGGGCCGGAATCAGGGCCGGTACATGATGCGCTAATGAAAGCTACGTCGATCAAGGAAGATGCCGGCATTCTTGATGCCGGGTAAACAACAGTGCCGGTCATATGGATGCGCCTTGCGGAGGTTGTCACAGTCGTACCTCCCGAGCCGGCCACAACAGTCTTCTCCTGCGACGCATGATCAGTGGCCCGTTCGTTAATGCGTGCCAGCCCCGTATTGAATAGCTCCGCGACAAAGCCCTACCCGTTACGCCGATGGCCGGTTAGGCGAAACTCAGCAAACGCTCAATCACATGGTCGGGCAAAGCCGCGCCCCTCTCCCGCTTCTTCATGGGTAACGCCGTCCCTGATGTGATAGATGCGCTTAAAGGTGGGGATGATCTTCTCGTCATGCGTTACGACGATGATCGCCGTTCCAAATTTGGCTGCCATATCGTTGAGGATGCGGATCACAGCGAGTGCACGGACGCTGTCGAGGGGCGCTGTCGGCTCGTCAGCAAGGATGACTGGCGGCCTGTTGACCAGCCCACGCGCGATTGCCACGCGTTGCTGCTCTCCGCCGGAAAGCTGCGAGGGCATTGCGGTGGCGCGATGCTCGACGTCGAGCGCCTCCAGAAGATCGTGCGCCCGGCGCCGCGAGTCATCGTTGGGGACCCCCGCCAGCATTGGCAGCAGCGCGACGTTATCGGTCACGTCCAGAAACGGGATGAGGTAAGGTGCCTGGAAGACGAAGCCGATTTTGTCGCGCCGCAACGCTCGAAGATCGCGGATCTTCCATTCGTCGTCATAGATCACCTCGTCGCCGAGCGTCATACGCCCACCACTTGGATCAATGACCGCCCCCAGAGCTTTGAGTAGCGTGCTCTTGCCGGATCCCGAGGGGCCGACGAGGCCGACCACCTCGCCGGGGGCGACTCGCATATCAACGTTTTTTAGGGCGTCGACGGCGGTATCGCCGCTGCCATACCGCTTTCTGAGTCTCTCGATGAGAATTCCATCGCTACCCATCTCAGCCTCCGATCGCCTCGGCGGGATCCACCTTGAGCGCCACGCGAATGGCGACGACGCTGGCGAGCGCGCATATGAGGATCACGGCGACAAGCCCGATCATCGTGTCCACGGAAAGAAGCAGCACGAATTTCGGGAACAGAGGTGCCGCAAAGGTGGCCGTGATCTTGCCAACAACGAAGCCAATCAGGCCGAGCACGATTGCCTGCTGCAGGATCATAGCCGCGATCGTGCGATTGCGAGTGCCGATCAGTTTCAGGACGGCGATCTCGCGGATCTTGTCCATGGTGAGCGTATAGATGATGAAGGCAACGATAGCAGCGCTAACCACGGCCAGGATGGCGAGGAACATACCAATTTGCTTGGCCGAAGTGGCAATCAGCTTACCGACCAGAATTTCTTCCATCTGCGGTCGCGTATAGACCGTCAGTCGCTTCCATCTTGCAATCTCGACCGCAATCTTTCCGGAATCATAACCGGGTTTGATGCGCACGAGGACGGCATTCACGTATGGGTTTGTATTTTGAGAAGCGATCGCCGCCTCCAGTAATCCCGGCACTCCGGGGCGGTTAAACTCGGGATTCTCGGCAGTGCGCCGGCGTTGGCGGACAATGGAGTCGTTGTCCTTGATAAACTGCGCTTCTTGCGCATCCTTCAGCGGGATGAACACCATAGGGTCGCCACTTGACGAAACCGCCCGCCGGGTAAGACCGACGACTTTGTAATGGTTGCGCCGGATGACGATGATGTCTCCCAGAGCAAAGCCGGTGGCGACATCCGCCACCGCTTCATAATGGCTGCGCGTAATTTGACGTCCGGCAACAAGAAACTGTGGCCGGCCAGGCGTAGCCACATCGCCCGGCGCGATGCCGACCACCATTGCGCGTATGTCGGCGTTTCCCTTTCGGACCTGCATCGTCAGATAGGTGACGTTGGCTACCCGCTCGACGCCGGGAATCACCAGGATCATCCGGTAAATGTCGTCATTGATGCTCGAAGATTCCGCGTAGGGACCCAACGTTTTCTGCTGGACAACCCATACGTCCGCACCGCTGTTGTCGAGCAGAACCCTGCCGTCATCCACCATACCCCGATAAACGCCAGCCATCGTGAAAGTGACGCCGATAAGCAGGCCAAGGCCGATACCGGTGAATACAAACTTGCCCCATGAATGAACGATGTCGCGACCCGCAAGGCTGATCATTTGAAAAGCTCCGCGGGGTTATCTGTGATGTGAATGCGATTCATACTCGTCAACCGCGAAGCACTATGAACGACGATCTCATCACCGGCCCGTAGGCCTTCCATCACCTGAATATCTCCATTGAGATCCGAGGCTCCGACCTGGACGGGGGAAAAATAAATCTTGCCTCCCTCAACCTTCCAGACTCCGGCTTTGCCATCGACGATTAAAATGGCGGCATTGGAGATCACCGGCAATGCAGGAAGCTCAGGTAACGCAACCGTCACTTCGGCCAGCTCCCCAATTGAAGGTAACGGTTCGGGTAGCGTTTCGAACTCCACCTTGGCCAGATTTTCTTCCGTAACTGGGTCGGCGAGCACCTCCAAGCGCGATATCCTTCCGGGGATGGCCGTCCCGCCATGAGATCGCAACGAAATCTGGGACTGGAGGCCCCTACGCAGGCCAGTCGCTGCCAACTGGTCGAACCGTGCATTGATCCAGAGATTCGCCGGGTCGATCATTTCAATGACCGCTTGGCCGGCGACCATGGTTGTGCCGGGCTCTGCATTGCGGGCAGCAATCACGCCATCGACCGGTGCACGCAGAACCAGGTTTTCACGTTGCTTAACCAGTCCGTTGCGGTCGGCGCGATTGCGTTGCAGATCCTGCTCTGCAGCAGCGAGATTCGATTGGGCTGCCGAGAGGGCGGCGAGCGCCAGTTGGCTGTCCTGCCGTTTGGTTTCGACCGCAACTTCACTGACGGTATTGGTCGTCCGTAGCGCATCGTAGCGTCTCTGCTGCGTTACGGCGTAGTTCTTGCGTGCCGAAGCATCTTCTACTTGCGCTTCGGCTGCCTTTATCGATGCCTCGGCGCGGCGAATGATGGCATCGAGAGCGGCAATGCGCTCATCGAGATCCACCGGGTCCATTTCCGCCAAGACCTGCCCGGCCCGAACCTTGTCCCCTACATCACCGTAAATCTGATCGATGCGGCCGGCGATGGTGGGGCCGATCTTGTAGAAAAAGCGAGCATCGACTGTGCCGATACCGAAGAGCGCAGGCGAGATTGTTCGGGTCTCGACGGTCGCAGTCATGACGGCGACCGGCGCCAGCGGCCCCGAACGTAGAACCACGTAACCGAACGTAGCGACAATAGGGATCGAGACAGCCAGGAGCATCAGGGTGCGACGCGACACAGCGGGAACTTTCACCGGGTAGCCTCCACACATGTATGACATGGACCGGTTGTAGTGGACGCCGTCTGAGGGATTTCGGCCACGAACGTTGCTTCGGCCAATGGCATCGAAGATACTGCGATCGAGGAATACGAACGGGTCATTGCGTTGCCTCGATGGCACGCCGATAAAGCGCAAGCACTCCCGGAGCGCTTGCGCGGATACGTCTGACATCGCCGGCAAGCAGAGACTGCATGACAAGGCCCTGGATCGTGCCGATGAACAACGTGACCGCTGCCTTGTCATCGAGCGTGGCCACCAGTTGACCGCGCTCCTTACCTTCCGCAACAAGTCTACTGAGGCGTTCGCCGTAGCGATGGAGCAAGGTTTGCACCATACGCTTGGCGACGGTCTGCTCGGCTCGCTGCAACTCCCCGAATAGCATGCGTGGCACGCCAGGATGTTCCGAAATGAAGTCGATATGCGTCATGAACGCAGCCTCCAACGCTTCGAGCGGAGAGTTCGAACCAGCAATCGCCTTGTCGACACGGGCAAGCAAGCGCTCCGAAACCCATCCCATCACCGCCCGGAGGATGGCATCCTTGGAGCGGAAGTGCCTGAACAGGGCGCCTTGGGTCACACCCATTCGTTTGGCGATGGCGCCGGTCGTGATGTCCGCCGGGTTTTGTTCGGCGGCCAGTTCGATGACGGTTTCAACCGTCACTTCGCGCCGTTCGTCCGCGGGAAGGTAGGCTGGTCGGGAAATCATAGAGTCGCCTTTAGATAGTAATCAATTACTATCTATTCCTTTACTGACAACGGCGCAAGGGCGTGATGGCGCCCGCCCTTCGTTCAATTTCGATGAACCACGAGAGGCCCGGGCGGTGTCGTCGGGGCCACGCAAAAACACCACATTTCTCAAACGCTTGACCGATCGGCCGCCCATTTTTACCCTGTCACCGGCTGAAGCTGTCGCCACCCGATCGACCTCCGGAGTGCCGTCGGCGGTGGAGGTGTTGCTACGCGGGGCATTCTGCGCCCCGCCGGACACCCGTTCCTTGACGAAGATCAATCTCGCGCAGGCCGGCCCGACCGAACGACACCGTCGCCGTCATCGATGGGGAGAAGTTGCGTATGCCGGCCAATCAGGGCTCCGGCAGCCGTCATCGCGGCACCGCAGCCAATCCCGGCTTGTCCCGGCTGGAGGAGGACAATTTCGCTGCCGCCGGCGCTGTCGCTCCTCAAAGCTGCTTACGCACGAGGATCAGGGTCGGGTCGTCGGGACTGGCAGTGGCCACAAAACCCTGCTCCCGCTCCAGTTCGATGGCCTCGTGGCTTTCGCGACTCTCCAGCGATTCCAGGACCTTTACGCCCATGGCCTCCGCGAACCGAGCAACGTGCCGCAAAAGTTCCCAGGCCACGCCCTTGTGCTTGTAGTCGGCATGAACCGAGATCGCGACTTCGCCCTTCTCCAGCGCGTCGTCGCAGGCCAGCATCGCGGTGGCGACGATGGTCTTGCCGTCTACGAAGGCCAGGAAATTTTCGGTCCGCTGATGGTCGACCTGCGTCATGGCCGTAATGCGCTCATGGCTCACCTCCCTCACTCCGCCGAGGAAGCGGAAGCGCAGGTCCTGCGGCGTCACATGCGTGAAGAAGCGGGCCAGAGCCACCGCATCCTTCGGCATCGCCGGCCTGACATGAAGCACCAGCCCGTGCGAGTGGTGAGATCGCGGCTCCAACCGTCCTTGGTCATGGTCTTTCTCCGGCCTTGTCCTGATGATGCCCGGCAGGATGAAGGCGTTGCCGTGGCAGCGCATTGACACCGATCAAGGCGCCGCACCGGGGGTGAACCAGGGCCGAAAGCCGGACGCCGGCCCCGTCAGGTAGCGCCAGGCCGCGTCAGCCGAGATCGAGTGCGACCAGCGCAAGGCCGGGCTGGTCCGTCTGGTGCGTTATCGCGAAACCAAATTCCTTGCACATGCGCAGCATGGCTTCGTTTTCGCTCAGCACCATGCCCTCGATGCGCCCGATCCCCTCGGCCTTCGCATAGTCGACGACCTGCTGCAGGAGCGCCCATCCCAGGCCCTGGCCCTGCAGGTCGGTGCGCACCAGCAGCGCGTATTCGCCCAGCGACCTGTCCGGATCGCACGACAGGCGGGCCACGCCCGCAAGCGCGCCGCTGCCTTCCAGCACCACGAAGGCCATATCGCGGTCATAATCGAGCTGGGTAAGGCGCTTCAACATCTCGTCGGGGAACTTCTTGCGTGGGGCAAGGAATCTCAGCCTTATGTCCTCGGGCGCAATCTTCGCCAGAAAATCGGGATAGAGCCCGATATCGGCTGGCTTGATCGGCCTTATCCGGTATTGCGCGGCTCCGACCGCGATGTCCCTTTCCCATTCCGCCGGATAAGGCCGGATCACAAGCGCCGGGTTCGGGCCAGCCTGTTCGACGGCTTCCGGGTCGATCTCTATGCGCGCATCGAGCGCCACGATGCCGTCCGCATCGGCAAGCAGCGGATTGATGTCCACGGCTGCGATGCAGGGGAAGTCGACCACCATCTGCGACAGGCCGTTGAGCGCGGCCGCGATCGCCTCGCGGTCGGCGGCGGGCCTGTCGCGGAAGCCGGCCAGAAGCCGCCCCATGCGTGTGCGTTCGATCAGGTCGCCAGCCAGCACATCGTCGAGCGGTGGCAGCGCCACCGCCGTGTCGTTCACGACCTCGACGGCAGTGCCCCCCGCGCCAAACAGGATCGCCGGACCGAAGATCGGATCGCGGCTCATGCCGAGGATCAGTTCGTGCGCATGCTTGCGCACCACCATGGGCTGCACCGCATAGCCTTCTATGTCGGCATCGGGGGCACGCGCGCGCACCCGACTCTCGATGGCGCTGGCGGCCTCCCCGGCCCGCTCCGCGGTTTCGATACCGAGCACCACGCCGCCAATGTCGGACTTGTGGGTAACGACCTTGGAAAGCAGCTTGACGACGACGGCGGGCCACTTGCCGAGCAGCCTTGCGGCGGCCTGCCTCGCCTGCGCCGGCGATCGCGCAATCACGGTTTCGGGAACTGCAATGCCATAGGCAGCTACCACAGCCTTGGCCTCCGGCTCGGTTAGCATCTGCCTGCCTTCGGCGGCGGCCGCGCGGAATATGTCTTGCACGATCTTGCGGTCGGCGGCGACGTCCTCGCTGCGGTTCGACGGCACGCGCGCCAGCGCCTTCTGCACCCGCGACCAGTTGGCGAGATAGGATATGGCGCGTACCGCGTCGGCCGGTGTCTCGAAGCTGGCAAGGCCGGCATTCTGAAGGACGCGACGCGCCGTGCGCGCCGTATGCTCTCCCAGCCAGCAAGTCAGGACCGGCTTGCCTCCGATCCGGCCGTCACTGGCCAGGGCCGCCACGGCGGTCGCGCTATCGGCCGGGGACGCCAGCCCCGTGGGACAGTTGAACACCATGACGGTATCCACGCCGGGGTCCGCGGCAACGATCTCGATGGCAGACCGGTAACGCGCGGCCGGCGCATCGCCGATGATGTCGACCGGATTTGCCCGCGACCAAGTGGGCGGCAGGCCGGCATCTAGCCTTTCGATCGTGGCCTGAGACAGTTCGGCGAGCGATGCGGTGGTGCCGGCAAGCTCGTCGACCGCGAGTACCCCTGCCCCGCCGCCATTGGTGACAACGCCGACGCGCGCACGCTCCAGCGGGGGAAAGCGCGACATGATCTCGGCGGAAGCGAACAGTTCGGCAAGCCCCTCGACCCGCAATATGCCGGCGCGCGAAAGCGCTGCGTCGACCACGCGGTCCGATCCGGAGAGCGCGCCTGTATGGGTGGCTGCCGCCTTGGCGGCCAGCTCGTGGCGGCCTGCCTTGACCGCGACCACGGGCTTGATGCGTGCGGCCGCCCGCGCCGCCGACATGAACTTGCGCGGATTGGTGACGGATTCCAGATACATGACGATGGCCCGCGTGCCGGCGTCGCCCGCCAATAGGTCGAGCCAGTCGGCCACGTCTACATCGGCCATGTCGCCCAGTGACACGATATGCGAGAAGCCGACATCGTTGTCCGCCGCCCAGTCGACCAGCGACGTGGCGATGGCACCCGATTGCGAAAGCAGGGCGATGTTGCCCGGCTTTGCCGCCATATGCGCAAAGCTTGCATTCAGCTTGAGCCGCGGGAGCATAAGCCCCACCGTGTTGGGGCCGATGATACGGAAGAGATGCGGCTTGGCCGCATCGAGCATCGCCTGCCGCAGGCCGCTTTCGCGGGTCAGGCCGGCGGTGACGACCACGGCGGCGCGGCATCCCCTGGCGCCGAGATCGGCGACTATGCCGGGAACGGTGTGTGGCGGCGTGGCTATGACGGCAAGGTCAGGGGCCCCGGGAAGATCCTGCGCACGGGCATAGCATCGCCGCCCGTCGATCTCGCCATGCTTCGGGTTGACCGGCCAGACCTCCCCTCCGAAGCCGCCTTCGACGATGTTGCGGATGAGGATTCCGCCGACCGTTCCCGCGCGCGGCGACGCTCCGAAGACAGCGACGGACCTCGGATGAACGGCGTGGTCGAGATTGCGTATCGTCACGATAACGTCCTTGCGCCCGAGGGACCACGCACGTCCCGGTCATCGCACGACCAGAACCGGAAGGGTCGTGCGCGCCAGCACATCGGCAGTCTGGCTACCCAAAAGCAGCCTGTCCAGCCCGCGGCGCCCGTGGGAAGCCATGACGATGAGGTCGCAACCCCGCATCTCAGCCACGCGCAGGATGGCATCGGCGGGGGAATCGTCGGTTTCGCGAACCAGATCTATGGCCACGCCAAGTTCCCTGGCATGGGCAGATACGGGACCGTCGATCTTGCGGACATGCTCGTCCATCTGCATGTCGTACATCGCCAGCGGGTCCCGCATGCCGCCGGCAATCGCCGCTTCCATGGCCACCGGGCTCAGCGGCTCGGTCACCGTCAGGACAATGGCCTCGGCTGCGAACTGCCTGGCCAGCGCCAATCCATGACGAGCGCCCCTTTCGGCAAGGTCCGACCCGTCGACCGCGATCAATATGTGCTTGTACATGCCGCCTTCCTCGTGACCGTCATCTTAGTTGCGCGGCTCATCCTCGCCGCACACCATCGCCTCGGGGCTGCCTGCCGGCGGGCAGGCACATCAATCACGGCCTTTCGACCTGCTGGACCTGGTAGGTGCGCATCACATCGTCGTGCCAGACGGAGACATATTCGCCGGGCGTGAATTGTTCCTCCCCGAGCCGGAAGCCGATTTCGTCGTCATCCTCGCCCTCTTCATAGTCGAAATACCATTGCCCCTCGGAGGTACGCTCCAGCCGACCCACGCGTTCCTCACCGCCGCGCGCAAAGCGCCTGACCCGGCAGAAGGCGCGATGGGTTTTCCAGTCGTCGAGATGGAGCGCCCCATTCACATCCAGCGGAACGAGCAGATCGTAGCCTTCGCTGGGCTCGCCTGTCGGATGAGCCTTGTCGCGTGCGCGAAGCAGGCGGACATGCCGGAAATTCGCGGTAAGATCAGTCACTTTAACCATGGAGTGCACCCATTTGATCCTTCGCCTAGCGCTATAGTGCCTTTGACCCGGCATCACCTTGATCGATGTCAAAAGACTGGGCGGCTCATCCCATACGCTCGGAAGTCTCATGGCGGGCGATCGGTTTTACAGGCTCAGGCGGCAATTCGCCTTCAGACGGCAGATTTACGGACCCGGTCGCGGCGCGGCGGATGGGGTCGGATAGCAGCCGCAGACCGTTCAGCACGACAAGGACGGTGCCGCCCTCATGGCCCACGACTGCCAGCGGCAGGGGCAGATCGAAGAACAGGCCACCGGTCACCAGCACGACCATCGCGCCGATAGCAACGACAAGATTCTGCCGGATAATGGCGGCGGTGCGACGGGCCAGTCGGTGCGCATAAGCGAGCCTCTCCATGTCCTCTGACAGAAGTGCTACGTCTGCGGCTTGGAGGGCGACGTCAGAACCAGCCGCGCCCATGGCGATGCCGACATCGGCGCGGGCCAAGGCGGCAGCATCATTGACGCCGTCGCCCACGAAGGCGACCTTGCCGCTCCGCGCCAGTTCGCCGACTTCGCGTACCTTGTCCTGAGGCAGCATCTCGGCATGAATCTCATCCGGCCCCAGTCCAAGCTCGGCGCCGATGCGCAGCGCCACCGGGCGGCGGTCGCCCGTCATCATGACGATCCGACGCACGCCGCTGTCGCGCAGGGCGACCAATGCCGGGCCGGAACTGGCCCTCGGTTCATCCGCCACGCTGACGGCGCCCAGTACGGCTGGACCGCGGCCGAGGTAGACGACCGTTTGCGCGCCGCTTGCCAGCGTCTCCAGCGCGGGATGGTCGACGCGGGCGCCCGTTTCCTCGACCAGATAGGAGTTGCCGGCCCATAGGGCGCCGGACCCGTCGGACCCGATGATGCCGGCACCGGCGCGGGATGTCACGTTCGCAACGTTCGTGATGTCGAGGCCGCGCGCAGCGATCTCCTTGCGGATCGCGGAGGCAATATGGTGCTCCGAATGCGCTTCGAGACCGCCGAGCAGCGACAGGAAGCCCTCCTCGTCGCCGTCCAGCGCGACCACTTGCGTCACTGCGGCACGGCCGGTTGTCAGGGTCCCCGTCTTGTCGAACGCGAACGTGTCGACGGCCGCGAGCGTCTCCAGCGCAGCACCTCCCTTGAACAGGACACCGCCCCGCGCAGCGGCCGACAGTGCCGACAGGATGGCAGCGGGCACGGATATGACGATTGCGCAGGGACTGGCCGCGACCAAGAGCGTGGCTGCCTTGTAGAGCGCCAGCTCCCAGTCGTGCCCCAGCCAGTAGAAGGCGGCGAACGCGAGCACCGCTCCCAGCATCACCACTACCGTGTAGCGCTGCCCGAACCAGGAACTGAACCGCTCGGAGGGGGCTTTTGCCGCCTGTGCCTCGGTCACAAGCAGGATCATGCGGGCAATGGTGCTCTCGCCGACAGTCCTGGTGACCGACACTTCCAGCACGCCGTCGAGATTAACGGTGGCCTCGAACACCTGCTCGCCGGGTTCCTTGGAGACGGGCATGGATTCGCCGGTAATGTTGGCCTCGTCGATGCCGCCGCGGCCGCTGACGATCAAGCCGTCGGTCGGTACCCGTGCCCCGGGGCGCAACACCACCACATCACCGACGGCAAGTTCGTCCGCCGGGACCTCTTCGACCTTGCCATTCGTGCCCTTGCGCAGCGCCGTTTCCGGCCGAAGCGCCATCAGCGCCTCGATCGCGCGGCGCGCACGCCCCAGCGCCCGATGTTCCAGCGTGGTGGAAATGCTGAACAGCGTCAGAAGCACGGCACCCTCGAAAGGTGCACCGACAATGGCGGCGGCGATCGCCGCCACGACCATCAGGAGATCGATGTCCAGGACGTGCTCCCGCCAGAGTGTGGACAATGCCCGCCATGCGGTCGGCAGTCCACCGGCCAGATAGACAAGCGTCAGGCCCGGCAAGTTCAGGAAGTCAAGCTGACCACCGAAAAGCCACGTGCCGACAACAGCAAGGATCATCCCCAGAACAGTCAACAGGGACAAGACCATCGGAAAATCCAACAACAATGACCGCTTCACGTCGTCCTCATGATTGTTTCAGTCGCGGCTCAGATTGCCGACAACATTTTCGCATATCCGTCTTCTTCCGGTGGATCGAACCGTCATCCGCCGCTAAAAAACCTGGCTTCGAAACCGTCCTGCCGCCCTTCCCGCGGCGAAAGGAGTTCGATCCTGCCCCCACTGCCGGTGGCGATTGTGCGGGCGATGGCCAATCCGAGACCGGCGCCGTCTGCGTGCGCCCGCCCCCTCTCAAATGGCTCGGACAGGCGGGCAAGCATGTCCGATGCTACGATCGGTCCAGCGTTGGCGACGCGCAGCACTCCGTCCGCCGACAGTACCACACGCACGGGCTCTTGCCCCGAACCATGCTTCAGCGCGTTCTCGATCAGGTTACGCGCGAGGATCGCGAAAGCGTCGGCGTCAATATGCGAGAGCGCGGGGACATCGGGCAAAACCAGCTCGACGCGCCCGGCATTGTCCGCGCCCGCAGTCATTTCGTTCACGACCATTTGGAGGATGACGGCGAGATCGATCGGCTCCGCCACCTGAAGCCGCGCCCCTTCGGCCCTCGCCAGTTGCATCAGCTTTTCCGACAGCCGCACAAGCCGGCGCAGGGCGGCCTCAATCTCACGGGCACGTTCGCGCGCGACCTTGTCCGATGTCTCGATGATCAGCCTTTGCGTCTGCGCCAGCGCCGCCGCTACCGGCGTGCGCAGTTCGTGCGCGGAATTGGCGGTAAAGCTGCGTTCGGCTTCCAGCGTTCGCTTGAGACGCTCCAGCAGGCGGTTAACTGCGAGCGCGTTCGGCCTTATCTCCGAAGGCAGGCCTGCCATGGACACAGGTGTCAGGTCGTCGGCGCCCCGGGCCTCGATGTCGAAGCGCAGGCGCCGAAGCGGCGCCATCGACAGGCGCACGAGCGCCCATACGCCGATCAGGCTGACAGGAACGAGCAGACCAAGCGGGAGCGCAAGTCCAAGCAATGTCTGCCACGCCACCGCGCGGCGTCGCGCCAGCGGCTCGGCAACGGAAATGGTCACCGTCCCCTGGAGGGCGGCGTCGGAATAGATGCGGTGGGTCGGCGTATCCGTAAACCCCATGCCGGTGAACGGCGGGAAGACCGACAAATCGGCTTTGTGCGAACGCAGCAGGACCTGGCCTTCGGCATCCCGCACCACATAGGTGAAAAATTCATCGTGCTCGCGCATCGTCGCGACGCTTTGGCTCGGCTCGTCATCGCTGTCCCGGTCGATGACATCGCGAACGGCCAGCGGCAGGAGACGCTGGCCGGTTTCCTCAAGTGCGCTGTCAAAGACCTCGTCCATCTCATGGCGAAGCTTTTGCACGGTCAGTGCTGCCGTCGCCACCCAGAGCAGGGTCACACCCAGCCCCAGCCAGAGCGACAGGCGCCATTGCAGGCTTCGAGGCGCAATCATCGGGCGCCACCCAGCCGGTAGCCGATCCCGCGCACCGTCTCGATGGCAGACTGCCCCAGTTTCTTGCGCAGACGGCTGACATGCACCTCGATCGTGTTGCTCTCCACTTCGGCACCGAAGGGGTAGAGACGTTCCTCCAGTTGCATCTTCGAAATCACCTGACCGGGCCGCTGGACGAAAGCCTCGAACAGCGCCCATTCCCGCGCCGTCAGATCGATGGAACGGCCATTGCGCATGACAGTCCTGGCGGCGAGATCGACCTGAAGCTCCCCGAGCGTGACGAGCGGGTTGGGATTGCCGCTGTAGCGACGCGCCACGGCACTCAGCCGCGCCGACAACTCGGACAGATCAAACGGCTTGGTCATATAGTCATCCGCGCCCGCATTGAGTCCGTTAATGCGGTCCGAAATCTGATCCATCGCCGTCAGGATGATGACCGGCGTTACGCTGCCTTTGCGGCGCAGACTTCGCAGGAAGGCGATGCCCTGCCCATCGGGAAGCATGAGGTCGAGAAGGACGAGGTCGTAAGCGGCACTGTCCAGATGGTCCGCCGCCGCGTCGAGACGGGTGACCCAGTCGACCGAATGACTGTCGGCCGCGATGTGATCGCGCACCGCCGCGCCGAGGATCGTGTCGTCTTCAACCAGAAGGACTCTCATGAAGGTATCCCGCCTGTTCCTGATTTCTGGCCGCCGAACCTGTCAGCCGGCTGACACGAAAGCCGATCCGGCTTCAGCTATCCGTCAGGAATGGGTGCCAGCATTCCGCGGTGCAAACACTGATGCAGGACAAATGACATGACCAAACATATTGCCGCAGCCGCACTTTTTCTCGTTGCAGCGGGAACCGGCATGGCCATGGCCGACGATGACTGCCATGTCCCGATGAATCAGTGGCAGCCACGCGAAGCGGTAGAGAAGATGGCCGAGACACGCGGCTGGCAGGTAAGCCGCATCAAGATCGATGACGGTTGCTATCAGGTCCGGGGTCTCGACGAGACCGGACAGGCATTCAAGGCGAAGATCGATCCCGAAACCCTTTCCGTCGTCAATATGAAGCGCAAGGATCGGCATGACGACGACGATCGTCCGCGCGAGCGGCGGCAGTCTTCTGGACCCGGCGCGAGCGGCCCTTCGGACACCCTGCCTGCAAACAAATTGTTTGAGACGGGCAAGCCGCCGAAAAGCGTTGTGAAGTGACGCGGCTCTTTCTCCACATTCACCGCCATCTCCCAACGGGAGGAAAGTAGACCGTGTCCCAAAATTCTGCTCGCTACTCGAAAACCATGGTGGTCATTCACTGGCTGACCGCCCTTCTGGTGCTCGGCGCCTGGCTGACCGCAGAGGGTGGTCGCGAAGTGGCTCAGCGCCCACCCATACTGCACTTCACACTGGGCCTGGCGGTGCTGGCTCTTGTCGTGCCGCGCCTGATCCTGCGGCTAGCGGGGGCGGCGCCCGACATCACTAACCAGCGCAACTGGCTTGCAACCGCCGCAAAGATCGGCCACGGCCTGCTCTATCTACTTCTGATCGGCCTGCCACTCACCGGCTGGTACGCCGCATCGCGCATGGGGGTACCGGTCTCGTTCCTCGGCATCGAGCTTCCGGCACTCACGACAGCTGTACAGGGGCGACCCGGCCTGATCGCCGATCTCCACGAGAACGCCGGCACGTTTATCCTGATCCTCGCCGGCTTGCACGCCGTGATGGCCATCTGGCACCAGTTCGTTCTGCGCGACGGAACTCTCCAGCGCATGAGCCTGCGCTAAGCAAGGCTTCCGCCCGCCAGCCTCTTGAGCCATAGTTCGCCTGAGAAATGCCGAGACGGCAGGAGCGGATTCTAGGCATCGCAACTCCGCAGGGAGGCTTTGGTGCGTGCGCATACCCATCCGGAAAACCATCTGGTCGAGCGCATCGGCTGGCTGCGCGCCGCGGTCCTCGGTGCGAATGACGGGATCGTCTCGACCGCGAGCCTGATTGTCGGCGTTGCCGCCGCCGCGGCCTCGACCTCCGACGTGCTGGTTGCCGGTGTCGCCGGCCTGGTTGCCGGCGCCATGTCGATGGCGGCCGGCGAATACGTATCGGTCAGTTCCCAGTCCGACACCGAGCAGGCTGATCTCGCTTGCGAACGAGGTGAGCTTGCAAGCCAGCCGGATTTCGAACGCGAGGAACTGGCTCAGATCTACGTGGAGCGCGGTCTCGACCAGGTGCTCGCCCGCCAGGTGGCCGATCAACTCATGGCCAGGGATGCACTTGGCGCGCATGCGCGCGACGAACTGGGTATGTCCGAGGTGACCGCGGCCCGGCCCATTCAGGCCGCATTCACTTCGGCAGCGACCTTCGCAGCCGGCGCAGCGCTGCCGTTGCTGGCGGCGGTGCTGATGCCGCGTTCCATGCTGATCGCCGGAGTGTCCGTCGCCTCCCTCGTCTTTCTCGCCCTGCTCGGCGCGATAGGAGCGCGTGCCGGCGGCGCCAGGATCGGCAAGGCCATGGCGCGCGTGACCTTCTGGGGTGCCGTGGCGATGGCGCTGACGGCAGGTATCGGAGCCATCTCCGGCACAGTAGTGTAAGAGGTGGCTCTCACAAACCGGTCCTCGCTCCATCATGAAATTGATGATGGAGGCTTCATGTCGTCTTTGGCTTTGGCCGATGGTGTGAGCGGCGCAGACCCAACGGCTGGCCTCGCGCGGTGGTCCCGCGCCGACTGTTTCCTGACGGCAAGCTGAAGCAAAAGTCGCAAGGTTGTCAGCAAGCGCTCAGATGCCTTCCCCAGATTGATCGCACCGGCGGACAGAAGACACCGCCGGTTCGCGACTCTGGAAAGGCACCATCGACATGAAATCGCTTCTTGCACTCCTCACCATTACGACGGCGCTCACGCTTCCCGGCCTAGCCATGGCACGGCCCGTGACGCTGGCAACGACGCTGGGCAACTACGGGGGCGACGGCGCCTATCTGGCGCTCTATGTCACCGATGCACAGGGCGCTTATGCCGGCAGTCTGTGGATGGCTGGCGCCAAGTCCAAATATTACGAGCACCTGTCCGGCTGGTATCGTGCCACCGGCGGCAATGTCGCGGAGATCGACGGCATCACCGGCGCCAGTGTCGGCGCCGGCCGCACGCTGGAAATCACCCTGGATCTGGCGGACGCGCTGTTCGATGCGGGCTATACGCTGCACATCGATGCCGCGGTCGAGGACATGCGTGACAGTCCCAACGAACTGGTTGTCCCGCTGACGACCGACGGCGCTGGCAAAGCGGTGCCCGGCCGGCGCTACATCGTCGATTTCTCCTACGCCATGTAGCGGGAGGCAGCCATGATGCGCTCCCTTCACCGCTGGCCGGGCCTTCTGGCTGCGCTCCTGCTGGTGGTGCTCAGCCTGAGCGGAGCGGCCCTGTCGCTGTTCCCCGCCGCCGAGCGTCTGACTTCTCCGCAGGCGGCGACGACGCTGTCCGTCGCCGATCTGGCGGCACGCATCGAAGCCGCTTACCCGCAACCGGAGCAGATCCGGCGGGCGCCTTCGGGCCGGATCACCGCCTATTGGTTCGAGGACGGTGCGCCGCAGGCGGCGGTCATCGATCCGGCGACCGGCCAAGAGATCGCTGCCGCTGACCCCAACCCATTCGAACGGTGGCTGACTAACCTGCATCGCTCGCTGTTTCTCGGTGACGGCGGCCGCCTGGCGATGGCCGCCGGCGCTGCCGCCATGCTGGTACTGACCTTGTCCGGCGCGGGGCTCGTGGCGCGCCGGGCCGGCGGCTGGCGGCGTTGGTTCGCGCCGCTGCGCGGTCCGCTCGCCGGCCGGCTGCATGTCGAGATTGCGCGCGTCGCGGCAGCCGGCCTCCTGTTGTCCTCCACGACCGCCCTGTGGATGACAGCCTCGACCTTCGATCTCCTGCCCGACGGGCCAACACCACCTGCCTTGCTCAACAATGCAAGTGGTCGGACCGGCGCGTCCGTAGCGGCCATGGAGATGCTTAGGCAAACACCCGTCTCCGAACTGCGCAGCCTGTCGTTCCCCGACCCCGGCGACGCGGCCGACATCTTGACCCTCAAGACGGATCGCGGCACGGGCCATCTCGACCAGGGTACCGGCGCGGTTCTGGCGTGGAGCGGCCTGAACAGGTGGCAGCGCCTCTCGGAAACCATCTATATGCTGCACACCGGGCAGGGAGCCGCAGCTCTCGGGCTTGTCCTTGGGGTCATGGCGCTTGGCGTGCCGGCGATGGCGGGCACGGGCTTCGCCCTGTGGCTCGCAGGTCGGCGCGGACGGCCGCGCATCCGCGGCAACGTCGCCGCCGGGCATGCGGAGACGATCCTGCTGGTCGGCAGCGAGGGCGGCAGCACCTGGGGCTTCGCCGCGATCTTGCATGCCGCGCTGTCAGATACCGGCCAGACGGTGCATGCCGCGCAGATGTCGGCCTTCGACCCGGCGCGCTATAGGCAGGCGCGGCGCATCGTGATCCTCGCCGCCACCTATGGCGATGGCGACGCACCGGCCTCCGCCAGGGGTTTCCTCGACCGGCTGCAAGCCTTGCCTGCGACACCCTCCACGCCGCTGGCGGTGATCGGCTTCGGCGATCGTGGCTTTGCCGCATATTGCGCCTTCGCAGAGGCGGTCGCGGAGACGGCGGCAGCCAAAGGATGGCGCCAACTCATCCCGTTCGCCACGGTGGATCGCCAGTCGCCGCAGGATTTTGCCCGCTGGGGCCGTGCACTCGGCGCGGCGATGGGCATCGACCTTGTCCTTTCCCATCTGCCGTCACCGCCGGCCGCGCTGCCGCTGACGCTGCTTTCGCGCCGCGACTACGGTGCCGATGTACAGGCCCCGACGGCCATCCTGCGCTTTGCCCTGCCTGCAATCCCATTATGGCGGCGGCTGGCCCGCCACGGCTTTGGCCGCTTCCGCGCAGGCGACCTCCTCGGCATCGTGCCGGATGGCGCGACGGTTCCCCGGTTTTATTCGCTCGCGTCGAGCCGCCGCGACGGCTTCGTTGAAATCGTCGTGAAGAAGCACCCTGGAGGCCTGTGCTCCAGCCGGCTTCTCGAACTGGAGCCGGGCGACACCATGAGCGCCTTCCTGCGCCGCAATCCCGGCTTCTACCCTGGTCGCGGCCGCGCGCCGTTGATCCTGATCGGTGCCGGCACGGGGATCGGGCCGCTGGCGGGCTTCGTGCGCGCCAACACCAGGCACCGCCCGATCCATCTGTTCTTCGGGATGCGCCATCCTGACAGCGATCTTCTCTATGGCGAGGAACTATCGGACTGGCAAAGAGAGGGCCGTCTGCACCGTCTGGTCGCTGCCTGCTCGCGCGGGCGCATGCCCCGCTACGTGCAAGATGCGCTGCGCGAGGAAGCTGCCGAGATCACGCGCCTGATCGCCAGGGGCGCGCGGATTATGGTCTGCGGCGGGCGCGACATGGCGGCCGGCGTCTCCGCTGCGCTCACCGATATTCTCGCACCGGCAGGGCTGACGCCGGCCCTGCTCAAGGCACAAGGACGCTATGTCGAAGATGTCTATTGAAACGGAGCGCAGGGCACTGAACGGTCCCACCATGGGCACCCGCTGGTCGGCGCTGTTTTATACAACAGAAGCGTTCGATCGAGGGCCGGTCCGCGATGCGCTCCAGGCAGCGGTGGACGAGGTGGATGCGCAGATGTCCACCTGGAGGCCAGACAGTGACCTGATGCGCCTCAACGCGTCGCCGCCCGGGGTCTGGGTGGAAGTGCCGAGGCGTTTGATGGAGGTCCTGCGCCTCGCACTCGATATCGGCCGCGCCTCGGGCGGCGCGTTCGACATCGGCATGGGCGATGCGGTAGCCGCCTGGGGTTTTGGCTCCGCGGCGGCCGACCGGCGCCTTATCCGCAACGCCCTCGATGCGGCGCGCCAGCCCACCCATGCCGTGCTGGAACTGGATATGCCGAACGCAAGGGTGCGCAAGACGGCGCCGATCACCCTCGACCTCAACGGTATCGCCAAGGGTTATGGCGTGGACCGGCTGGCCGAGACGCTGCGTGACTTCGGTATTTCATCCGGGCTGGTGGGCATCGACGGCGAGATGCGATCGCTGGGCCTACGCTCCAACGGCCAGCCCTGGGCCATCTCTGTCGAAGCGCCCGACCCTGATCGCCGCACGTCGCATTCGCTACTGACCTTGCAGGACGGCGCCGTCGCCACATCGGGCGATTACCGGCAGGTTGTGACAGTTCAGGGCCAGCGATTGTCACACACGATGGACCCGATCACGGGTGCTCCACTCCGGTCGTCGCCCGCCTCAGTGACGGTGGTCGCCCGCAGCTGCGCCGAAGCCGATGCCTGGGCAACCGCACTGATGGTTTTGGGCTCCATGGCTGGCGGTGAATTGGCGGTGCGCCATGGCCTCGACGCGCTCTTCCTCATGCGCGAGGCCAATGGTTTCAAGGCGCATGCCATCGGCCCGCTGTTCGGCGGCGGAGCAGTACCGGGGGCAGACCGGGAGCGTTCCGCCATCGGCTGAGACCTGTCCATCCATGCAAGCGGTTCTTGCAGTGTTCGCTAATCCCTATTCCAAAACGAACAGCTTACTTTCATCTCAACCTCGACGGCATTCCCTGATCATCCGTTGCGGCCGGAACCAACACAGCAACTACAGGAGACGACTATGCAGACCGCAAGACCCTTCACCGCTTTCGCTATGGCCTTCGCCCTCGCCCTGAGCACATCGGGGATCGTAGCGGCACAAACCCATGCGCATGACGGCTCCGGCGAGGCGCCGATCGAGATCATGCTGAACAACGGCACCAAATGGCAGGGCGACCAGAACATGATCACCGGCATGACCGCGATCCATGGCACGATGGCCGCCAATCTGGAGGCGATTCATGCCGGTACCCTGCCGGCTGATGCCAGCAAGGAGATTGCTGCCGACATTCAAAAGCAGCTCGATTTCATGATCGAGAACTGTGTGCTCGAACCCAAGGTCGACGAGCAATTCCATGTCATCCTGGGTGAAGTCATGACCGGCGTCTCAGCCCTGGAAGCAGGCGAGACAGAAACGGGCGCAGTGACGATCGTTCAGGCACTGAACGCATATGGCGAGCATTTTGAGCATCCTGGCTGGCAGGCATTCAATTGATACAGGTCGGGTGTCAGCCCGAAGCATGGGCCCGGCGGGGGCGTCATGCCCCCGCCGGTTTCATCTTGCAGGGGCAGCGCCCCTCCAGCAGATCGGCATTGGCGGCGAGCGCGGCGGCCATGAAATCAAGGAAGATGCGGACACGCGCGGTATTGCGCAGATCTTCATGTGTCAGAAGCCACAGATCCAGCATGAAGTCCTCGGGAAGCGAGGTGGCGCGAACCAGTTCAGGATCGCAATCGGCAAGTACGCAGGGTAAGGCGGCAAGACCGATCCCGGCTCGCGCCGCGGCATGGGCGGCGGTGATCGAATTCGTCCGATAGACCTGCCGCATCTGCGGCCACCAGCGCGCCAGGCTGCGGCTCAGCGGACCGTGGGCCGAGCCATAACCGATCCAGTCACCGTGGGCCGGATCGCCCCGCTCCCCTGCGCCAAGGTCTGACGTTGCGTAGACGGCAAACGCCAGCCGGCCAACTCGTCGCCCGACCAGCGTTTCCTGCACCGGATTGCCGATCCGCAGCGCCACGTCCGCCTCGCGCCGCGTCAGATCCAGCATGGTGTCCGCTACCACTACCTCGATCTCGATCCCCGGCCATTCTGCCCGGAACGCGGCAATATGACGGGGAAGCACCCCAACAGCCAGCAAGTCGGTGGCAGTGATGCGGATCGTCCCGCTCGGCCGCTGGTCCTGCCCAATGACCTTCAGGGCCAGCGCGGAGATTTCCTCCTCGATGCGGAGGACAGAATCACGCATCTCCTCGCCGGCTGTCGTCAGTGCATAGCCGCCGGACATCCGATCGAACAGCCGCGCACCCAATCGTGCCTCAAAGCCTCCGATGCGACGGAAAACGGTCGAATGGGTGACACCCAGCACGCGTGCCGCAGCCGAAAGCGACCCGGCCCGGGCCACGGCCAAGAATATGCGAAGGTCGTCCCAATCCTGGCCCTGTGCGTTCATGCAATGACTCCTTACTGTGTGAATAGCGCCCCATTTCTCTATCTCGAACCAGGGATCGTCAGAAACGGTAGGCCCACTCGACTGCTGGTCTCCATAAGGCCTCCACTTGCCGATCGATCCGTATGCGCTGAATCCCATGGCCATCTGGCTTTTCAACCTGACGGACAGCTGACGGCAATTGTTAGTATTTGTCAGGAGCGCGTCAGCGCTGCGACGCATGGTTTCCCTGTCAACAACGATAACTCAGGAGTTGAACCATGAAAAAGACATTGGTTACGCTTGCATTCCTTGCGGCTCTGCCGGCAAGCGCTGCGTTGGCTGGAGAGAAATGCGATGCCATGCCCGAACAGAGACAGCCACTCGAAGCTTTGTCGAAGCTTGCTGGTGACTTCGGGTGGACCATCGACAAGATGAAGATCGACGATGGCTGCTATGAACTTCGCGTTACGGATGGCAGCGGGAACATTCTCAAGGTGATGGTCGATCCGGCAACGCTGGACGTCGTCGACGGCAAGGTCAAGCGTTTCGGCAATGGCAGCAATGCGCCCACGACCGACAACGCAGATGGCACTGCACGACATGAGAGCGAGGAAGATTAGCACAGCGGGTATTCTAATGAACGCATTCCCGCCCCTCCAAAGCATCAGCACTACGGAAATGCCTCATAGTCAACGTTGCACGTCGTCCACGCGTAATCCCTAGGGGGTTCTCTACATAGCTTTTTACGCAGGCATCGACGCCACGTCGTATAAAATTCGAGAGTTCGCTGTGTGTGGAGACGTTGATATTAAAACAAACCCCGCAATATCGTGGGGTTTGTTGACCTCTTGGCTTCAGGTGTCCAGGGTAAGGTTGGGCCGCCGCTATCTCGGCAAGGGTCCTGATAGACACCCCTTGCCATCACGTAACGCTCAAAGAAATTGGATGCCGTGGTCAAGGTTGACAACGCCGACGGCAATCTGTCGGTGTTCCGGCTGAACGATGGACGGCCGCATCCCGTGCTAGCGTTCAACGATGTCGACTTCGACGACGCCTGTAGACTTGCGGCAACCTCCGAAAACATGTCAAGATGTCAACCGAATTGTGGCACGTCAGGGTCGAACCGCTCACAAACTCGCGACAACCGATTTCAGCATATCCGCCACTTTCCTGGCCGAGCCCTGAAGCGCGGTGTTCTCGACCGCGGCCATCGATGCGACGGGATCGATTGCAGCCACCTCGACTTTGCTATCGCCGAGATCCTGAATCACGACGTTGCAGGGCAGCATGGTGCCGATCTTGTCCTCGACCTCCAGCGCGTCGCGCGCAATGACCGGATTGCATGCCCCCAGAATCCGGTAGTTCCGATAGTCGATGCCGAGCTTCTTCCTGAAGGTGTCTTTGACGTCGATTTCCGTGATAATGCCGAAGCCAGCCTTCTTGAGGGCGTCTGTGACGCGCTGTACGACTTCATCGAAAGAGCAATGAAGCGTTTTGGCGAAATATTAGCTCATGGGAGATCTCCTGCTTTAAGTTGAGGTTGGCGGGAACTGAACCAACGCCGCGGCTTCAAAAGCATGCTCCTGGCCATTCGGATTCTTTTCGCCTCTCAGCACCACGTAGATGGCTGGGATGACGAGGACGGTCAGCGCCGTCGAGGATGCCAGGCCGAAGAGAAGCGAAATCGCCAGCCCCTGGAAGATCGGGTCGGCCAGGATCACCGCCGCCCCGATCATCGCGGCAAGGGCGGTAAGCAGGATGGGCTTGAAGCGGATGGCGCCCGCCTCCAACAGAACGTCGATCAACGGCCTTTTCGTGTCTTTCGAATGGCGGATGAAGTCGACGAGCAGGATGGAGTTGCGCACGATGATACCGGCAAGCGCGATGAAGCCGATCATCGAGGTCGCCGTGAACGGCGCCGCGAACAGCCAATGGCCGATCATGATGCCGATGAAGGTGAGCGGGATTGGCGTCAGGATCACCAGCGGCACCTTGAACGAGTCGAACTGGGCGACGACAAGGATGTAGATGCCCAGGATCGCGACCATGAAAGCGGCGCCCATGTCGCGGAACGTCACCCACGTCACTTCCCATTCGCCGTCCCACAAAAGGGTTGGATGGCTTTCGTCTTCTGGCTGGCCGTGCAGCGCGATCACTGGCTTGGGCAGATTGCCCCAGCCCGCCTTGTTGATCGCATGGTCCACCGCCAGCATACCGTAAATCGGCGCTTCGTATGCTCCGGCGAGTTCGGCCATCACCATTTCGGCGGGACGTCCGTTGTGACGAAAGATCGGCCAGGACGCAGGCTCACGCGAAACGCCAACCACATCGCCCAGTTCGACGACGCCACGCCCGCCGGGCAGAGCGTTGGCCGGCACCGGCGTGGTCAGCGCCCGCTCGTCCATCACCGCGTCCGACTTCGGCAGCGCAAGACGAATGCCGATTGGCTGGCGCCCGCCGCCACGATGCGAATAGCCGACCGTCTTGCCGGCATAGAGATAGCTTAGCGCGTCATAGACGTCCGATTGCTCAACACGGTAGAATTCGAGATTGTCCTGATTGATCGATACCCGAACCCGCTCTGCCTGGTTGTGATAGCTGTCGTCGACATCGACGATGAAAGGCACGCTCTTGAAGGCCTGCCTCACCTTTTCGGCGACCGCGCGTCGCGTTTCGGCGTCGGGGCCGTAAATCTCGGCAAGCAACGTACCTAGGACGGGCGGGCCTGGCGGCGGCTCGACGATCTTGAGGACCGCTTCCTTCGGCAGATCCAGCCTCTTGAGACGTTCGCGTATATCGAGCGCGATCGCATGGCTTGTCCGGTCGCGATCGCCCTTGCCGAGAAGATTGACCGCGATGTCGCCCTGTTCGGGACCGGAGCGCAGGCCGTAGTGGCGCACAAGCCCATTGAAGTCGAAGGGCGCCGCCGTTCCGGCATAGGTCTGGAACGATACGATTTCCGGCACTGCCTGCAGGCGGTCGACCATCGCCTGCAACGTCCGGTCTGTGTCCTCGACAGAGGAACCCTTCGGCAGGTCGAGCACGACCTGGAGATTGGCCTTGTTGTCGAAGGGTAGCAGCTTGACCGCGACGTGCTCGGTATAAAACAGGCTAAGCGAGGCAAGCGTGGCCACACCGACAAGGATAAGAAAAGTCCAAGCCCGCGTCCTGTTCTTCAGGATCGGTCGTGCGACAGCGCTATAAAGGCGACCAAGGCGTCCGCCGCTCGCATCCTCATGACTGCCGCCGCCTTCATGGGCACCACCCGTCTTCATCATCAGCCACGGCGTCAGGATGACGGCGACGAAGAAAGAGAACAGCATCGCGGCCGACGCATTGGCCGGGATCGGGCTCATATAAGGCCCCATCATGCCGGAGACGAAGAGCATCGGCAGCAGGGCCGCGACCACCGTGAGCGTCGCAACGATGGTCGGATTGCCGACTTCGGCGACCGCGTCGATCGCTCCCTGCAGGCGCGAGCGATCATCATGCATGGCCCAATGCCGGGCGATGTTTTCGATGACGACGATGGCGTCGTCGACCAGGATGCCGATCGAGAAGATGAGCGCGAACAGGCTCACCCGGTTGAGCGTGTACCCCATGATCCAGGAGGCGAACAGCGTGAGAAGGATGGTCGTCGGGATCACGACCGCCACCACCAGCGCCTCGCGCCAGCCGATGGCGATGGCCACCAGGACGACGATCGAGACCGTGGCGAGGCCGAGATGGAACAGAAGCTCGTTCGCCTTCTCGTTGGCGGTCTCGCCATAATTGCGCGTGACCGTCATTTCCACGTCTTTGGGGAAAATCTGGCCGCGTACCTGCTCAAGCCGTTTGATGATCTCGTCGGAAATGACGACGGCGTTGGTGCCGGGACGCTTGGCGATCGCGAGAGACACCGCCGGCGCGCGCTCAAGGCCCGAAGCGGTCCTTCGGATGTCGGTGACACGGTTTTCGGCCGGTGACGTGGCGAGCACGACATTGGCGACGTCCCGAATATAGACAGGACGGCCGTCACGGGCGGTCAGCAGGATATTGCCGATCTCCTGTAGGGATTGCAGGGTCTGTCCGGCGACGATGGCGCGCTGCTGCGTATCCTCGCGCACGGCACCGATGCGGAAGGACCGGTTGGCGCCTTCGATCTTGGCCGCGAGTTGCTGCAATGTGATGCCATAGAGCGACAGTTTCGCTGGGTCCGGTTCCACCCGGAATTCCTCCGGCTGTTCGCCGACGATATAAGTGAGGCCGATGTCCGGAAGCTTCGAGACCTCGACCTGCAATTCGCGAGCCAGTCGGGTCAAACCGTTCGCTGTCCAGCGCGCAGCCGCCTCCGGCGTTGGCCTGAGCGTGACGACCACGATCGCGACGTCGTCGATGCCGCGGCCGACGATCAGCGGCTCGGGGATGCCGACCGGGATGTGGTCCATATTGGCCCGGATCTTCTCGTGCACGCGCAAAATGGCGGCGTCGGAATTCGTACCGACCTTGAAGCGCGCCGTGACCAGCGTCCCGTCGTCCACGGTCTGCGAATAGACGTGCTCCACGCCATCTATACTCTTGACGATGGTCTCCAAGGGCTCGGTCACAAGCTTGACTGCATCCTCGGTCTTGAGCCCGTTGGCCGTGACGTGGATGTCGACCATCGGCACGGAGATCTGCGGCTCTTCCTCGCGCGGCAAGGTGATCAGGGCGATCAGTCCGAGCGCAAGCGCGGCCAGCAGGAACAGCGGGGTCAGCGGCGAGGCGATGAATGTCCGGGTGAGCCGCCCGGCGATCCCGAGCTTCATGGCAGCATCACCGGATCGCCGGGATGCAGGCCGGTCAGCACCTCCACCAGTCGCTTTCCGTCGTATTCGAAGGAATCGCCCAGGATGACGGCGACGTCCATTCCGCCTGGCGCGCCTGCAATACGCACGTAGTCGACGCCATGGATGGTCTTGATTCCCTCGGGCGGCACGGCGAGCACTGTGCGCTTTCCGACCGGGATGGACACCAGCGTGCGCTCATTGACGAAATAATCGCCGATGCCCGAAACCTCGACGTCGGCGATCACGCGTCCGTCGGTGATCTCGGGATAGACCTTTACGATTTTTCCTTGATGGGCCTTGGCCAGTTCACCAGGTGCCTGGCTCAGTCCGCGCTCGCCGACAAGGACTTGCGACCCTCCCACGATTTCGGCCGCGTGGCGCTCGGGCAAGGACAAACGCAGATAGTAGGGTCCGGGAGCAATGCGGGCGATCTCTTCGCCCGCCAGGATAACGGAACCTGGCGTCACCGGCACAGTCAGCACGCGGCCCGCGGCGGGAGCGAGGATGTCACCCTCCTTCGCGCTCTGTTCGATGACCGCCTTCTCGGCCGTCGCCGCCGCAACCTCGTTCGTTGCGACCTCGAACAGCATCCGCGCCTGATCGAGGCTGGCCTGCGAGCCGGTGCCCGAGGTTCTGAGCTGCTGTGCCCGCTCCAGCTGGACGCGGGCGTTCTCGAGCTGCGAACTGAGGGCTTCGATCTTCGCGTTGGCCGCAGTGAGCTGAAGAGCCAGCTTGTCGTCGACGACGACGGCGACGGTATCGCCTTCCTTGACTTCGTCGCCCTGGCTCACGCGCAGTTCGCGAATGGTGCCACCGATACGTGCGCGGGCCGGAACGACGATGCGGCTTTCGACCTGGCCGAACACCGCCTTCATTTCCGGGACGGTGAGGGGCTGGACGACGAACTCGCCTGCCCAGGACGTCGGGCTGGCGAGGGTTGCCGTTGTGAAAAGGATGGCGGCGGCAAGCCACGCGACGGGTCGAAACATGGACATAGGTCTCTTTTCAGAAGGCAATCTCTGCTGCGCCGTTGAAGGTGCGGGGCAGAAACGGGATCCCTGATTACTTGAATGCGCAGCCGGCCTTTATGCCGAGCTTGCCGAAGATGGTCGCCGCCGGACAGAAGCCTGTCACCGACGCCTGCATCAGGTTCAGCCCGACAAAGGCGTTGAGCAGATACCACCAGGGCGACACGTAGAACCCGAGCGCCAGGGACACGAGAACCATCAAGCCTGCAAACATCATAACGGCACGATCGAGTGTCATTATCTGAATTCCTTCTGTTGCCGAACCGCGCTTACTCGGCGGTGTCGATATGGATTTCTTTCAGTTTCCTGATGCCCAGCATGTCGAGCACCAGATTTTCGTAGAACGTGTCGGCCTTGCCTTGCCGCACCTTGCGCAGGAAGTACCTCTCGAAGCCGATCTTGGCGGCGTGCACCCATATGCCCTGCGAAGCCCAGTTCACGTTGCGTGGCGGAATCTGGGGCTGCGCCACAAAGGCGATGCCGTCGTCGCCGAAATCGGCCAGGCAGACCGCGTTCCAGGTCGCGACCGCCTTCGGCTCCTCGCCCTTGAGCAGGGCGGCGATGTTCTGGGCCGTCGCGGTCACCATTGACTCGATCATGAAACCGGTCTTCGGCACCCCGACCGCGAGCGGCGTCTTTCCGACCGGCGGGATGGCGACGCACACGCCCAAACCGAACACGTTGGGGAACGTCGGATTGCGCTGGTGCTTGTCGATGATCACGAAGCCGCGCGGATTGGTCAGTCCCTCGATGCCGGCAACGGCAGGTACGCCGCGGAACGCCGGCAGCAGCATCGAGAATGCGAACGGCAGTTCGTGCGTCGCCTTGACGGAGCCGTCTTCGTTGACCTCCTCGACGAAAAGCTTGTCGGGGTCGGCCTTCGTCGTGCGCGCATTCGTGATCCACTTGATGTGGCGCTCGCGCATGGCGCTTTCTATCAGTCCCTTCGTGTCGCCGACGCCGTCGAGCCCGAGATGGCCGATATAAGGTTCGGGTGTGACGAATGTCATTGGCACCTGGTCGCGCATGCGGGCCTTGCGAAGCGCGGCGTCGAGGATGAAGGCGAACTCGTAGGCCGGACCATAGCAGGATGCGCCCTGCACCGCCCCAATCACGACAGATCCCGGCGCCTTGACGAGCTTGTCGAAGGCGGCCTTTGCCTGAAGGGCATGATCGGTCTGGCAGACGGACTGCGTGTGGGCGCTCGGACCCAGTCCCGGCACTTCGTCGAAAGCAAGGTCCGGTCCGGTGGCGATGACGAGGTAGTCGTAGTCGACGACGTCGCCGCCATTGAGCCGAACCTGGTTCAGGGCCGGATCCACTCGCTCCGCCCCTTCCGGGCGAAGCTCGATGCCGCGGCTCTTCAATATCGGAACGAGGTCCACCGTTATGTCCTTGGGCTGCCGCCAGCCGACGGCGACCCAGGGATTGGAAGGCACGAACGAGTAGGTCGAACCGAGATTGACGACGGTCAGGCGGTCCTCACGCCGTAACTTGGCCTTTATTTCGTAGGCCAACATGACGCCACCGAGCCCTGCTCCGAGTATGACGACATGAGACATTTTGGTTCCTCCGTTAGAGACTGCGGCCGGCATCTGCCGGCGGATGGCGCTGTTTCTTCGAGAACTGTTGCCTGATATCCTATGGCTTGTCGGCCACGAGCGAATTGACGCCGCTCAATCACGATTGCATGTAACATTCAAAGGATATAAATTCAATAGCATGAATGTATTAGAAATGATCCCTGCCGCGAATTCGGCTGCGGAGCTGATGCGCTCCTTGTCGCATCCGCAGCGCCTTCTGGCGCTATGCGCTTTGGTCGATGGGGAAAAGTCCGTGGCCGAAATCCGTCAGGAGCTTGGCATCGAGCAGGTGCCGATGTCGCAACAGCTCATGCGGCTGAGAGCGGATGGGCTTGTCGAGGCCCGGCGCGAGGGAACCACCGTTTACTATTCGATCGTGCGACCGGAAGTCCGGACCGTCGTCGGCGCCCTGCAAACAGCGTTCTGCCCGCCATCGCAGGCTAGGAAAAGAACAAAGTGAAATTCCAACTCGCGCCGCTTCGATGCGCCCTGAGTAGGTCGATAGCGTCTTGAGGTCACGTTGCACGTTACGTCCGTGCGCTCGAAGCACGGCGTCCTCAACCAAGTTGTACAACATTGCATTGAGGACGGCGAAGATAGCGGCGAGCCAAAAAGCCAGTGGAAATACCGCATCGACGGGCAACGTCAGCTTAACGAGGAGCGGAACGCGGCGCGTCTCCTTTCCGAAGGCGTAAGCGGCGTTGCAGGCGTCGTCGACCATACCCCGCTTTCACCGACCGGAGGTGACGACAAGGAAAAACGTCGCTCTGGCGGGCAACGATACCCGTCCGTCGTTTGTAATCAACCCGTCTGGCGGCTGACTGTCGGCGGTACCTACGCTATCTCCTGATCAACTCGTACCGAGATAGCGGCCGGGCCGATGGTTGAGCGCAAGAATGAGGTTGAGAACCGTCGCACTTAGGACCGACAACAGGACTTTGTCGGGTGCCAGAACCAGGAACGAGGCGGATAGGATCGCGAGATCCACGGCGAGCTGAAAATAGCCGGCGCGAAGCCCGAAATTTTCCTGGAGGAAAATGGCGAGGATATTGTTGCCGCCCAGGCTGGTGCGGTGCCGGAACAGCATCAGCATGCCGGTCCCGCACAACGTTCCGGCCATGATCGCGGCATAGATGGAGTTCAACTGCGAAAATACCACCCATTCGGCCGTAAGGCGTGAAAAAAGCGAGACGAGGCTGACCGCAACAAACGTCCGCAAGACGAATGCGCCGCCCAGCCGTTTCCAGCCGAGCAGATAGAAAGGCAGGTTGATCAGCGAGAATCCGAGCCAGGAATCGATACCGCTCATGTACTGAAGCAGGAGCGCCACTCCGGCCACGCCGCCGACCACCAGCATCGCCTGGGCGTAGATGGTCATGTCCAACGCCACCATGAGGCTGCCCAAAATCAATGCAAGCGCGTCTTCATGCAGGCCATTCCTCATCACCATCGTATTTCCGACTTCGCGTTGAGACATGTGTCCGTTTTCCCACTCAGCGAAATTCTGCCCCGTTATCGATGAGCAATCTTTATCTGGGCGCAAACCTGCTGCGAAAACGCCTGCGGTATCTGCCATGCGCGTCGGCCGGTCTGCGCGCTAGCGCAAAGCCTATTGACGTCGATCAAGGCGTAGCGTGCGTAGGCGTGATCTGTGGAAACAAAGCGGATGGTTCCGTTCTCGCAGCAAATCCTTGACCCACGTCCGCCGTGAACTGCTTTTGCGGATGAAGGATGATCAGCCGGGAGGGACGCACGATTCCCAACCATGAGTGGTTCTAACGGTATCCGGAGACAGCAGATGCACAAGCACATCCTCATCCCGACGGACGGCTCCGAAACCGCCCAGAAGGGAGTCGACTTTGCCTTGTCGCTTGCCAGGGATCTTGACGCCAAGGTCACCGTCCTCACCGTAACCAATCCCTATTCACGCACTGAAATGACTGCCGGAGCGCGTTGGAAAGGTTCGGACGAGGAAATGAACGAATACAACCGGAGACATAAAGAAGCGGCCGACAAGGTCTTGCACGAGGTGAAGGCCGATGCCGGCAAGATGGGCGTCGACGTTGCGCTGGTGCATGTTTCCGAGGCTCGGCCGGCCGAGGCCATACTGCACATGGCTGGGGCGCGAGGCGCCCACCTGATCGTCATAGGCTCTCACGGCCGACGCGGCGTCAACAAGTTGCTGCTCGGCAGCCAGACGGCAGAGGTGCTGGCGCATGCTGCCATCCCGGTCCTTGTCGTCAAATGAGGTGATACGGATGCGCGGCTCCACTGTGCGCCGTCGCTCGGCTACTTGACCAGGATCAATGATGCGCCGGTTAGTGACCGGTAAGTGGAAAAGAACGGAAAGGCCCTACAAAACCGCAGGACTGAAAAATGCTATTGCCGAATGACACCACCGTTGCCGTCGTCGATGGCGAGAAGCTGCGCCTGTTCCGCAACAAAGGCGTCGAACCCCGTATCCGGTTGATCGAGGAGACCGTGCCTGACGTTGAACCAGCCAACCAGGGTTCGGGCGCACGGCATCGCAGCACGTCCGCCAACCCCGACCGGTGGCGGCTCGAGGAAGACGATTTCGCGGCGAGCGCAGCAGCATACCTGAACCGGCTGATGCTGGACGGGGAGATCGTCTCGCTGTTTATCATCGCTGATCCGCGGACCCTGGGGGAATTGCGACGCCACTTCCACGACGTGACCAGGGAAAATCTGATCGGCGAACTAGCCAAGGATTTCACTGGAGGCAGCATCGAGACGATCGAGGCTGCGGTCGCCCGGGCTTGATCCCGTCCGGCCGGCCCGAAGAATGGCATCGACGGTACCCGTTCAGAGACACCCTCCATGTACACGCACGTCCTCATTCCCACTGACGGCTCAGAGCTTTCCCAGGCAGGTGTTATCCACGGTCTGTCGCTCGCCAAAGAACATGGTGCACGGGTCACAGCGATGACGGCAACGGAAGTGCCCGGCGGGCAGTTCGCCTATTCGAGTGACCTGTGGACTCCAAACGACGTCGAAATGGCAGCCTATGAACAGGATCAGCACCGGCATGCCGAAGCGATCCTCGCACCCGTTAAGGCAAGCGCCAAGCGGCTGGGTCTCGAGATCGAGACCGTCCACGTGCCTGACCGCCGGGCGGCGCCAGCCATTCTCGATACCGCTCACAAATGCGGCTGTGATGTCATCGTGATGGCCTCGCACGGCCGCACCGGTATGAGCAGGGGCATGCTGGGTAGCCATACCGCAGAAGTGCTGACCAATGCCGATATTCCAGTGATCGTGTTTCGCTGAAGGCGTGATCTCTCGGGAAGCTCGCGCCCTGGACTCGCACCAGCGCACTCCTTGGTCCGGCCGGCACGATGAAAAAGGCCTTTGAATGGCCATACAAATCCGTCTGCCAAAGCGGTGGACGCGATGAGCGCTCAGATTCAGAACCAGCGCGCGGCAGAGCGGGCCAAACGGCCGGAAGTCCGGCACCCATCACCACGATCTGCCAGTTCCACGGATCCGTAAGAACAACGTGAAGTCGTCGAGGCTCGGAGTCTGAAACGCCTTGACCAATGACACGATACGCAGGTTCGCCTCAACTAGCGAATCTTTGGCAAGCAGATTTTCGACCGTGCCGAAGAAGGGAAAGAGGGAGGTTGTCACTCCGACCGCAAACCAGAGGACAAGCGGCCTGTTACGGTCGAAGCGATCGACCGAAGGTCGCCAGCTTTTTGTATGGGCGGCGATCATGCGCTCGACTTCAGGATCGTGACGGATTGCCGCGGCGACGGAGCGAGCCAGCGAACGGGCGAGCCGCATCATCGACGTTCACCAGGTCGAATAGGTAGAGATCAGCATGAGCAAGCCGACAACAACGGCTGCCACACCAGCCAGAAGAACGCTGCCTGCCGCCATGTCCTTTGCGGCGCGGATCTCGGGATGCCGTTCAGGATGCAGCCGATCGATCATCGCCTCAAGCGCGGCATTGGTCAATTCCGTGGCAAGCACCAGCGCGATTGCCATGATGGCGATCGCGAACCAAATCAAGGGGACGCGAAGGACCAAAAATCCGGCAACGACCAGCATGGCGATGACACCCTGCGTTCTGAAGCTCCTTTCCCTTCGGCAAGCTTCCTTAACCCCGCAAAGAGCAAACCGGACACGTTCCCACAAGGGCCGGTTTTTCATGGAGACACTCCAAGCTGCCGATCGTGTTGTCTCCGGATATCCTTATCGCGGAATGCGATAATTTCATACGTTGCGTGGTCGGGTTCCGTGGGCCGTGCGCTGAATATTGCGGCACGTCGCATGCGCTTATTGCCTTTTCGGTGGTTGCGCTGGAGCCGGAGGCTTTTCGCCAGTGGCTCTCCGCGCAAGCGTCGCCTGCGAAGCTTGTCACGGCTGCGGGCCGCGATGCCTTTCTCGCCAATGGCTGTGGCACCTGTCACATGATCAGGGGAACTGAGGCGACGGCACCATTGGTCTGGACCTGTCCCATGTCGGCTCACGCATCACGCTGGGCTCGGCATCCTTCCCAACAATGCAGAGACGATCGCGCGTTTCATCACCGAGCCGGACAAGGTCAAGCCGGGTGTCCGGATGCCGGCCTTTGGCATGTTGCCACGTCAGGAGATCGACGCCATCGCCATCTATCTGGCGAGGCCGAAATGACCGGCCGCTCAACCATTTCAATGAAAGAGCGGCAGGCCAAGACCGCTAGGCTGCGCGCCGTCTGGGATAACCCTTCCGGCTGGCGCTACTGGACGTCGGTCAACAACTTTCAGATCGGCCTCTGGTACGGATCGGCAGCGTTCGCCTTCATGCTGTTTGAAGGCGTGCTGGCGCTGCTGATGCGTGTGGAACTGGCCTTGCCGGACAACGACGTTCTCTCCGCCGACCGCTTCAACCAGGCTTTCACGCTGCACGGCACGGTGATGATGTTCCTGTTCGTCGTGCCTATCTTCGAGGCTATCGCGATCTTCCTGCTGCCGCCCATGCTCGGTGCGCGGGAACTGCCCTGTCCGCGACTTCCGGCCTTCGGCTTCTGAAGCTTCCTGATCGGCAGCGTCTTCGTGTGCGGCTCAATCTTCTTCGATGCGGCTCCGTCGTCGGATTGGTTCATGTATCCGCCGCTTGCCACCGACAAAAAACTTTCCGGTATCGGTGCCGATATCTGTGACTGCTTGGGCCGTCCTTCATCGATGTCGCCTCGATCCTGGCCGCGATCGAAATTATCGTCGGTGTCATAAAGTGCCGGGCGCCCGGCATGCGTATCAACATGATGCCGCTGTTTGCCTGGTACCTGCTGATCGTCGCCGGAATGATCCTGTTCGCCTTTCCGTCGCTGAGCCGCGCTTACGATGAGTACGTTACAGCGTAAAGTTCTCGACCTTGATCAGGATAGTTTCGGCAAACGTGACTTCAGTCAGCAGGCCGCCGAGTACGCGGAAGAACAGACGGCACTCGTCAATCTCTTCGAGGCCTATCGTGCTGTTGGGGAAATTGGGGCGGTTGCGTTTCGTTCGGAACGCGCCGTATCCGGTCAGCCGTAACCCTACAGGGCCGATCGCTTTGGCCGCGAGGGCGCGCCATCTCCTAGCGTACCGGTAATGTGAACGAGCAGCCCATCATGATTTGGCCGACCAGTTGGCACAATGTCACGGCAGCTTCGCGCCCGCATGTCGGACGTAGAAGTCGCCACTGCAATTTCCTAAAAGCTGACTTTGCCGAACACTGAGCGGGAAGTCGTGGTCGTGCGAATTGCGGACCTCGGCTTGCAGGCGAAAAAGCAGTCGACTACGGATCCTGCGTTTCGCCATCCAGCACGTTCACCATGTCCGATGCCATTTTCGTCAGCAGCATCAGATTGCATCCGCCGATCTCTTCGGACTGGATCGTCCCGAGCCATTCGTGCCGGTGATCGGGAACCGGGAGACTGCCTTGCCAAGCCCAGAAATCCGGCGCCTGTTCGGCAAACGGCAGATCGCCTTCAAGCGACACTTCCAGTCTGACCGGCGCCTATTTCTCCCCGGGCTGCAGCCACTCAATCATAACCGGCGCCAAGCTTAGAAAGGTGCATCGACAAGTTCCTTCGGGGGCGTTTTCGCCTCCGCTTCCCGGGCTTTCTGGCGGCGTTCCTGTGCAGCAACCTGCCGCCTGTCCCGCTGCTGCCGCAGAGAGTTCATCTGGTCTGCAGCCTTGCGACCAGATATCGATTTTGTCCCCGTGATCTGCCGGAGCGTGCCGAGATGCGAGAGCAGACGCTGACAGACCGCATCCCGTTCGTTGTCAGTCTCGGCCGAGTGATACTCGGCCCAGCATTCCTTGATCCGGCGATGCAGGCTGTTGGGTGCCACTAGATGCGGGCCGACAACGCCGATCCCTGTAATGAAGACCGGCCGGTTTCCCGATCTATAGATAATGCGATGCGACCTCAGGCCAGCCGCGCGTACGATGGCTCTGATCTCTTCGAGTGCTTCGCCCGGAATAAACTGACCCGAGAGGGTCAAATCATCGACCCACACCGAATAGCGAAGACCACGCGCCCGGCAAATGCCGGAGATGGCATCGAACATCGGGCGATGGACAAGGCTACAAAGCACTGGCGTCAGGGGAGATCCGAACGACACCTTGCCATCGACCGTGCAGAGATGGGTCAGGAGCCCGGCGACATCCGGATAGATGCCAAGCTCGTTCAGGAACCAGCGACGCACCATGTCTTCCGTCGTGGACGGGTAGAACTGCTTCAGGTCGAGGGTCAGATACTGATCCTGGTCGAGGTGCACGGCGGCATTGTCGCGCTGACCACGCTTGCGCCGGGGGCTGTAGAGATAATCGGGCTGCCTGATCTTGTTCAGATGAAATTTCAGGCGCTCATGCGCGGCGCGCAGCCTGGAATCGGGATAGGCCAGATCGCGAACCTTACCGTTCTTGCTCGTGATCTGCCGCCGGATGATGAATTGTTCCTTGTAATTGACCAAGCGGCGCAGATCATCACGCGTCTCGCCGAGCAGCTCGGCAACATCGCGCTGCGTCGGACGCTGCGTAAAGGGCGAGCGCTCAATGCCGTAGCGCTCAACCTGACTGCGCTTTCCGCCGCTACGTGGCATCCGCAGGCTCACGCGGCGCAAGCGCTTCAAGCAGCGACAGCACCTTGGTTGCAATGATCAGCTTGCCTCTGGTTTTGAGCGGCTGACCTTCAAGCTCTTCGGCGAAAAATAGCAGCTGCGACATGCGCACATTGAAAGTGGTGCTGTAACGCTCTAGCACCTCCATAGACACAGGCTTCGAACCGCTCTCGATCTCGGACACCATCGACTGCGAAATATCGAGTTCGGCCGCCAACTCCTTCTGGGAGTGGCCAACATGGTCTGCCCCCTGAAAAGTGGTCCTCTTTGAAGTAGGCTATTGAGCCTGATGGACTGCTCCCCGATGCGCCCTCGGCGGGGGCTAGAGTTTTCCGGCCTTCTGGACTGCTCCCCGATGCGCCCTCGGCGGGGGCTAGAGTTTTCCGGCCTTCATTGGCAACACGGGCTGGTTGCGTGTGCCGATTTCATGAGCGCGGCCGGGACCTTGTTCCCGATCGCGCCGT
>Ga0182744_1000367_pt1 | contig 44204 bp, 43 predicted proteins | sample eDN3rd30CKraftMG_FD_128525 | JGI IMG/M metagenome (GOLD analysis project Ga0182744, IMG submission 128525) | Enriched Miracle-Growth compost microbial communities from Emeryville, California, USA - eDNA 3rd pass 30_C Kraft MG (version 2) (version 2) ... | reverse complement strand
GTGTCCAGCCGCCTCCGTGCCCCTTCTCTGAATGCACATAGCCCTCTTTACGTAACCCTGCCATCGTGCGTCGGATCACCACCGAATTGGTATCCAGCATCGCTGCAATTTCTTCAGACGTCATCGCGCCATCATGATGATCCATGTGGATCAAAACATGCAACATGCGAGAGAGCCGACTATCCTGCCTCATATGCGTTCACTCTTTATATCTGCCTGATAGGACTGCCCTGTTTATCGAACATTTCGTGTCAGAAAGCAATTTGACACACTATAAGTTACATGACTATTGACTCGAGCATTTCATGTAACTTAAGTTGTGTCATGTCGATTTTAACCCGCTTGATGTCCTGTCGAGGAGGTTCGTGCAGACTGCTCTGGCGCGTCATCGTCAACAGCTATCAAATGACCGGATAAACAATCATGCAAAATTACGAGACCATCATCATTGGCGGTGGCCCTGCGGGGCTTTCCGCAGCCTTGATCGCAGGACGCGCTCTGCGCAAAGTGCTCGTCATCGATGGCGGAGAGCCCCGAAATCGAAAAGCGCCCGCCATGCACAGTTACCTGTCACGGGATGGAATTCTGCCACAAGAATTTCGGAAGGTGTCGCGTGAAGAGCTATCGCGTTATGACACAGTGACCTATCGCGACGGTCTTGCCCAGGCGATCTGGCCAACAGATGGGGGCTACTCAGTAGAATTGGTCGATGGAGACATTGTTTCTGCGTCCAAAATTCTCCTGGCCCTTGGCCTGTCGGATCAGCTCCCGGCGATTGAAGGCTTAGCGGAGAACTGGGGACGAGGTGTTCATCATTGTCCATTCTGCGATGGTTTCGAACATCGCGGCGAGCATTGGGGTGTACTTGCCGAGAACGCCGCCATGCTGGATCATGCACCGTTTTTCAAAAACTGGGCGGGGCGTCTGACTATATTGACCAACGGCGCTGATCTTCCAGCCGACAAATTGACCGATTTATCGCGCGCCGGAATCAACCTGGTAACGACGCCAATCAAACAGGTTCTTAGCGGTGATGGTCACACCATCGGCGGCGCAATGCTCAAGGACGGTCGCCGGGAAGGCATCCAGTCACTGTGGATAAGGCCGCTTCAAAGTCAGACCCGCATCGTGGCAGATCTGGCGCTGACTATGCGCGAGGATGGCGGCCTGTGGCGCAACGAAATGAACGAGACTTCAATGAAGGGTATCTATGCCGCGGGTGATTGCGCGGCAGGGCCAATGCAGCAAGCCATCCTTGCCGCAGCCGATGGCGCCCGCACGATGTTTTCGATCATTCATAGCCTTGTGACCGCGCATTAAAGACGCGCTTCACGAAGGCAGCTTGAAACGGCTGCCTTCGGGTCAGATAATGCTTGAACTTAATCCAGCACGTAGCAGGCTTTTCCTTTGCCCGGTGCCGGATCTCCGAACGAATAATTGTCGCAATCGACTCCGTCACGGAAAGTCCGTTCGATAAAGCGACCTTTCGCGCCATAGCGAACCCGTTTGCGCCCGTAGAAGTCGCAATATCCGCCTTCCTTCGCGCAAGGCCGCCAATCGCGATCCCGATCATAACGGTCGGGACGATCCGGACGACCGGGGCGGTCGTAACGGTCACGGACAACGAAAGAGCAGCTCTTCTTCTTGCCCGGTGCTGGATCGTTAAAGACGCGGTTCGAGCACGGCACTTCCGGACGATCGATAAAGCGAGAGGTGTTGTGTCCGCCTGTCCCATAGACCACTTCAGCCGGGTAAGGCAGCCGGCAAATACCGCCTTCGCTTGCACAACGCTGCAATTCTGCCGCCGACGCGGATGTTGCGAGCAGCGGCGAAACCATTGTCATCACACCGCCCAGACATAGCGATGCAACCATCTTTTTAACTACAGATACCATACTGGGGTCCCTCCATATGCGCCGGACTATGCTTTAAATCCAACAGTTTGAATAGAGGATGAATGAGGTCGTACGCTTTGCGCCTAAGATAATTGCGTCGCCATATGGCGCAGACCTTTTACGGCACCTAAAACAGAAAAAGCCCCGCAAAACGGGGCTTTCCTAAAAAGACTAGAGCGGAGTTCGCTTAGCCCTTCGGGCTCAAATTCATGGAGAACCACTTTTCCGACATCTTGGCGAGCGTGCCATCTGCCCGCATTTCGCCCAGTGCATTGTCGAGCTTGGCTTTCAGTTCTGGCTCTTCCTTGCGCAGGCCGATGCAGACATTGGTTGCCTGAATGCCACCAACCAGAAGCGGCCCGGTGATCTTCAGCCTGCCATTGCTCTTCTCAGCACGGTCACGCGCGAAAACCACATTATCGTACTGACCGTCAACACGACCGGATTCGAGATCCAATTTAACCTGTTCCGATCCCTTATAGGTGCGGACCTGAACGCCATCACCGAAGTTCTGTTCGACAAACTGCAACTGGCTGGTCGAAAGCGACGCACCAATTGTCTTGCCTTTCAACGCTTCTTTGAGATCAGCAATCGCCTTTTTTCCTTCATCTGTATCTGTGGAAAGGCTTTCACCCGTATGCGGCAGATTGGCCAAAGGTCCATCAGCTGGCACCAAGAACGTATTCGGCGTAATCACATAAGGATCGGAGAAATCGATGACCTTGCGACGCTCTGGGTTTGGGCCCATCGTCAGTACTACGTCGAATTTTCCGGCTAGCAGCGACGGAATCTGGCTGTCCCAATCCTGCGCAACAATATTGCATTCAAGCTTGGCGCGCTTGCAAACTTCCTTGATGACATCGAGGTCAAGGCCCTGAAGCTCTCCGCCCGGGCTTGTAAGGTTGAAAGGCGGAAAGGCGCCCTCGACACCAACGGTCACAGCTTTCCAGTCTTTCGCCAAAACGCTGCCACTGTAAAGCATCGATAAAGTGCAAAGGCCAATGGCCGCAATTTTCTTCAGCATAGTTCCCTCGTGCGTATTTGTGTTTTTTACCTGCAATGCGGGCGGCGATTACGCGCTTTTCTCTGCCCGGTTGCTAAGAGTTTGAACCCGCTAACCAGCGATGAAAAGCGGAATTTGGTTCATATATATGAACTTTGTTCTGCCTTATGAAATCCGTGCATGACCGGTACACGTAAACACACCCGGTCCAAAAATCGGGCCAAAGTGAGTTTCAGCTGCACCGCAAAGTTCTAGTTATCAACCATTTAGCTTGGCATAACATGCAATATCCGCGTGGGTCGCAAACCATATATCCTTATAGGTGCGAATATGCGCAATCAGTTCTTTCAGTATCCAGATTCTCGAACGGTGCCCGATGATATCCGGATGCATGGTTAGCTGGAAAATGCCACCCTCTTCGTAAGCTGCATCGAACTCCCGGAGAAATATCTGGAGAATATCGTGCGGTGCGATCTGCGGGCGTAACCCACCCCATCTGTCCATGACGAGATAGGCTGCGTCATCTCGAATCCATTCCACAGGTAGTTCGGTGACACCACACGGCTCGCCATTAAGCAAAAGCTCGTAGCAATCTACATCCGCCATAAGCGATGAATCGTAGATCAATCCCATTTCAGAAGTGATCTGCAATGTGTTGTCGCTGAAATCCCAGGACGGCGTACGAATGCCGACCGGGCGAACACCGGTGATCTTTTCCAGCGTATCAGCGGCACGATGTTGAAGATCGCGCTCTGTTTCACCGTCAAGCAATGTGTTGCGCTCGTGTATCCAGCCATGAAGGGCAATTTCGTGCCCCTCGCCGATCAGGGCGCGTTGCTCATCAGGATAATGCATGGCCGAAATGGCAGGCACGAAGAATGTTGCCGGGATGTTATCGCGGCGCAGAATTTCGCGGATACGAGGGATGCCCTGCCTTGGGCCAAACTGCCCCTGCGACAAAGCCGATATTGATTTTCCGCCATCACGCAGTTCAAACGTGTCATGGTCTGAATCGAAGGACAAAGCGACTGCGCATCGAGCGCCGCCTTGCCAGGAAGACGGTTTGAAACTGCGGCCAGCGCGGGCACGATTCATGATGGTCTGAAGCCGTTCTTCAGACCATGTCCAGGTTGGAACAGGCGCGTCAGTTGTCATGATGTCGGCCCTCCACTGACCGATAATGTCTGGCCCGTGATCCAGCTCGCAAAGGGAGATGCGAGAAAAAGCACAGCATTCGAGATGTCTTCCGGCAGTCCGATCCGGCGCAACGGAATTTCGTTGATCATTGCGGCCTGCCCCTCATCACCATAGGAAGCCCACTGACGCTCATAGTCAGGGCTGGTGCGCAAAAAGCCGGGAGCAACGGCATTGACGTTGATCCCGAATGGTCCAAGCTCGTGACCCAGTTGGCGGGCAAGACTGATCAACGCAGCCTTCGCGCTCGCATAGGCCTGAATGCCAGTGAGGCTAACGCCAAGACCGGCGCCGCTGGAAATGAAGACCATTTTGCCCGTGCCCCGCCGCTTCATGGCCGGGACAAGTGCCCGGGCGACCAGAAATGCCCCGCGCACATTAATGTCGTAGATGCGATCCCAATCAGCGGCTGGAACGTTCTCCACCGGACGCTTCTTCTGTCCGAGGACACCACCGGCAACATGGACGAAGATATCAAAGCCTCCATTGGCCTCTTCTACCGCCGCCAAAGCGGCTATCGCGGCTTCATCGGTCACATCCAGATGTACTGTTCTGATCGAGCCGCCACGCCCGGGCTGTGCCTCACGGGCCAATTCTGTCAGTTCATTGTCCAAAACATCGGTAGCAGTAACGATTGCACCGTCCGCAGCAAATGCCTCGCAGATAGCCCGCCCAATTCCCCTTGCGGCTCCGGTCACCAGAACCCGCTTTTCTTTGAATTCTATATCCATGTTATTGCTTGTCTGCTGTTGTTGGTTTGTATCCAAGGCGCGCGCTCAACTCTGCCGCATGCTTGACGACAGCGTCGATCATGCGCTGACGGCATGCGGTAAAGCGCGATGAGATGGTGGCCATATTGAGCGTTGCGACCACTTCACCGCTGGCATCAAAAACTGGAGCAGCGACGCCGGACCCGCCGACAACCGCCTCTTCGTCACAGATTGCAAAGCCGTCCTCGCGGGCAACTTCAATGATACGACGTATCTGTACGCGATCGATCACGGTCTTATCCGTCAAAGGAACGATCCGTTCTTTGGCCAGATAGGAAGATGTCTTTTCCGGCTGCCAATGCGCCAGAAGAACCCGCCCCATTGCCGTGCAATAGGCAGGATCAGACCCTGTCAGATCAGAATCGAAGCGGACCGCCTGATGACTGACGCTCTTGGCGAGAAGCTTAACCCGCCCATCCTTGCGGCGTGTGCCGAGAAAAACGGTTTCGCCCTCACTGTCACGCATGGCGTCCATGATCGGCTGAGCCGTTGCGATCAGATAGGCATCGCTGCCGCTCGACCAGCCCGGCCCGTCACGAAACGCCTCATGGATGCGATAGGACTCGGTATCGTCCCGCACCACATAGGCGCGGGCCACCAATGTAGCCAGCAGATTGAACGTACTGCTTTTGGGATAACCAAGCTCAGCGACAATTGCTTTGAGCGTCACTGGCTTATGCGCACGACCGAGGAATTCGAGGATCTCGAGAACCCGAACGGCCGACTTAACTTCACCACTGTTTTCAATGTTCATATACGTGAACCAAATTCCTATTGTGGAATAATGTGGCAGACATACGATCAAGTGGCAATACAAAAAGGAGCGCATCTGGAAATGAACTCACAAAACAAGGTTGCCATTGTTACTGGCGGGGCAAGAGGCATCGGAAAGGCTTGCGCTCTCGATCTGGCGCGTGCGGGCTATGACATTGCGCTGGTTGATCTGCTGGAAGTGGAACTGGCGGCAACCGCAGCCGAAATTGAAGGCCTCGGCGTCAAGGCGATCTCCTGCGTGGCCGATGTTTCCAGCCACAAGCGGGCTGGTGAAGTCGTCGCACAAACCGTTGAAACATTTGGCCGTCTTGACTTTCTGCTCAACAATGCAGGCCGTTCTGCCCCGGTTGGCATTCTCGACATTTCGGAAGATGAGTTCGACCGCGCGATCGCCATCAACCTGAAAAGCTGCTTCAATTATATCCAGCATTCGGCGCCACATATGCTGAAACAGGGCGGCGGCCGCATTGTTTCCATGTCGTCGCTCAATGCACTTTCCGGGGGTGTGACCGCAGCCGTCAGCAGGTTTGCCTATGCTGCCGCAAAAGCCGGCATTCTGGGCATGACCCGCTCGCTCGCCAAGGAACTCGGCCCGAATATCGCCGTAAATGCGATCTGCCCCGGCGTCATCCGCACCGAGATCGACACGAATGTTACCGAACGCGCCGATGAAGTCATCAAGGGCATCGCGCTCGGTCGCCTTGGTTGTGCTGACGACGTGGCACGCCTTGTCACGTTCCTTGCCACATCCGAACCGTGCTTCATAACCGGTCAGGCATTCACGGTTGATGGCTTTCAATTCAATGTTTGACATGAACGCAGAAGGAAGTAATCAGCACCACTTCAGATTACTCCCTTCGACGGGATTGCGCTGAAAAGCGCAATCCCGAACATAAGGGCGACAATAACGGACCTCAATACAATGGGAGCCAGACGATGGAGGGTCGAGCTATGGCGAAGAACCATCACGATATCTGGGATATTGTGGACGGCAAAAGTGCCGCTTATTTCGAACTCAGCGACACGGTTTGGGATCATCCTGAGACCAATTATGAAGAATATGAGTCCAGCACAGCTCATGCTGCAATGCTTGAAGCTGAAGGGTTTCGCGTCTCGCGCGGCATCGCAGGACTGCCGACCGCCGTCATGGGCGAAGCAGGTGACGAAGGTCCGGTCATTGCCATTCTTGGCGAATTCGATGCCCTTCCCGGCTTGAGCCAGATCGCGGGCATTGCAGAAGAACAGCCCATCGAGGCAGGCGGACACGGCCATGGCTGCGGCCATAATCTGCTTGGTGCCGGTTCACTTCTGGCAGCGGCGGCAGTGAAGCAATATCTCGAAACACATGGGATCAAGGGACGTGTGCGCTATTACGGCTGCCCGGCGGAAGAAGGCGGATCAGCCAAGGGCTTCATGGTGCGCGAAGGCCTTTTTGACGATGTCGACGTCGCCTTTTGCTGGCACCCGGCACCTTTCGCAGGCGTCAACGACCCCGTATCGCTGGCCTGTAACGAAATAAGCTTTCATTTCACCGGTCGCGCGGCCCATGCAGCCTCCGCCCCCCATTTGGGACGCAGCGCTCTCGACGCCGTTGAGTTGATGAACGTCGGCGTCAATTACATGCGCGAGCACATGCCTTCTTCGGCCCGCATTCATTACGCTGTGACGGATTCCGGCGGTTTCGCGCCCAATGTCGTGCAGGCCAAGGCCAGCGTGCGCTATCTCATCCGCGCGCTGAGTCTGCCCGTGATGCAGACCTTGTTGGAGCGGGTTAAGAAGATCGCCGACGGCGCAGCGCTTATGACGGAAACGACGGTACGCAGCGAAATTGTTAGCGGCGACGCCAATCTGATCGGCAACAAGCCGCTGGAACAGCTTATGCAGCGCGAGCTGGAGCGTTTGGGACCACCCGTATTCGACGCAAAAGATCAGGAAATGGCACAGCGTTTTCAGGCCACGCTGACCAAGGAAGACATTTCTGACGCATTTCGCCGTTTCGGCGTCGAACCGAAGGAAGGCCTTGCTCTTTGTGAAGATGTTTATGAACCCTATAAGGGAGACAATTCCCTCGTTGGTTCGACAGACGTTGGTAGCGTGAGCTGGGTTGTCCCCACCGTGCAAATGCGTGGCGCTACCTGCGCTATTGGCACGCCGCTCCATTCGTGGCAAATGGTGGCGCAGGGTAAATTACCTACGGCTCATAAAGGAATGGCTCATGCTGCAAAGGTCATGGGAAGCACGGCAGTGGAACTGTTTTTGCATCCCGAACGGATTGTAGAAGCCAAACAGGACCACGTGAAAAGGCTTAACGGCGATGTTTTCGTCAATCCTATTCCAGATAGTGTGCAGCCTGCCCTGCCCGTCGCAGCGAAATGAAACATGGTCCAGCGCGACCGCCGGAAAGTGAAATGAACTTCAATCAATCCTTCAAGAATTGGCCTGACGCATCATGAAGGCTTTTTTCGACATTCTAAGCTTCGGCCCCGACGGCTGGGGCTATGTTCTCGTGATGGCGGCTTTGGTAACGGTCTCGCTGGCCGTTGTCGGTTTCCTGCTGGGTGCAACCATTGGCGTATTCGCCGCCTGGGCAAAGATTTCCGGCGGACGCACACTGCGCGGCGTTGCTGATGGCTACACCACCATCATTCGTGGCGTTCCCGATCTTCTGGTGATCTATCTGTTTTATTTCGGCGGCAGCGCCGCCGTTACGGCGCTTGGAAAGTTCTTCGGCGCTCAAGGCTTCATCGGCTTTCCCGCTTTTCTGGCTGGCGTGCTGGCCATTGGCATTTCCTGCGGTGCGCATCATACGGAAGTGTTTCGCGGCGCATTCAGAGCCGTATCCAAGGGAGAGCTTGAAGCTGCATCGGCCTGCGGCATGGGTCAGGCGCTCAAATTTCGTCGTATTATCGCGCCACTGGCCCTGCGCCATGCGCTGCCCGGTCTTGGCAATGTCTGGCAGGTTGCGTTGAAAGAATCTGCTCTGATCTCTGTTGTCGGCGTGGTCGATATTCTGCGTCAGGCGCAGATCGGCGCAGGCTCGACTGGACTCCCTTTCAACTTCTTCCTGATTGCAGGCGCGCTCTATCTGCTGATTTCCTCGGTTTCCGGCAGCATCCTGCAAGCTGCTGAACGTCATTTCTCGCGTGGCGTCAGGAGGGCAAAATGAACCTTCAATTCTACACAGAATCCTTTCTGGCAATGATGGGCGGGGTGCCGTTGACGTTGCAGCTTGCGGCCATATCCATCGTGTGCGGCGCAATTCTTGCCCTGCTGTTTGCTATGATGCGGTTGTCGGGAATAAAGGTCCTCGACTGGATTGCTCGGCTCTATGTGTTCGTGTTCCGTGGAACGCCGCTTCTAGTGCAAATCTTCATCATCTATTATGGTCTCAGCCAGTTTTCGACGATCCGCTATTCGTTCTTGTGGCCCATTCTCCGTGAGCCATACTGGTGCGCAATCATCGCGCTGACGCTGAACAATGCAGCCTATGCCAGCGAGATTATTCGCGGTGGTCTGCTGTCTGTGCCGCACGGCCAGATTGAGGCGGCAAAAGCCTGCGGCATGTCGCGTTTCACCTGCTTCCGCAGGATCGTGATGCCGCTTGCTATCCGACAGGCGCTACCCGGCTATGGCAATGAAATGATCTCGATGATCAAAGCAACCTCGCTTGCCTCCATCATCACGCTCATGGAAGTCACCGGCATTGCAGCCAAGCTCATTGCCGAAAGCTACCGCGTGATTGAGGTGTTCGTGATTGCGGGCGCGATCTATCTTGCTATCAATTTCGTTCTGACACGCTTGCTGCTGATCGCCGAATACAGGCTCACGCCCTATTTGCGCCAGCCCGTCGCTCGTATCTCCACCGAAGGAAAAACATCGTGAGTAAAGCCATCTCTCCTAACGCACCGGTGGCGCTAAAAGTCGAAAACCTGCGTAAAAGCTTTGGCGCGAATGAAGTGCTGAAGGGCATTTCGCTTGAAGCACGCGAAGGCGAAGTCATCTCAATCCTTGGCTCTTCCGGCTCCGGAAAATCCACTTTGCTGCGTTGCATCAACCTTCTGGAAATTCCAACATCCGGCACCGTCACCGTTTCTGGCGAAACGATCCGGATGGCCAAGAACTCCAAGGGCGAAGCCTATCCCGCAGACAAGAAGCAGGTCTCGCGAATCCGCTCCGAACTTGGCATGGTATTCCAGAGCTTCAATCTCTGGTCACACAAGACCATTCTTGAAAACATCATCGAAGCGCCGATCTATGTTCAGGGTCGGCAGCGCGCGGAATGCATTGCAGAGGCCGAAGCGCTACTCGCCAAGGTTGGCATCGCAGATAAGCGCGACTTCTACCCCTCACATCTCTCCGGTGGTCAGCAACAGCGTGCCGCCATTGCCCGCGCATTGGCAATGAAGCCAAAGGTGATGCTGTTCGACGAGCCAACCTCCGCGCTTGATCCCGAACTCGTCGGCGAGGTACTGCGTGTCATGCGCGGCTTGGCCGAAGAAGGACGCACCATGCTCGTCGTCACCCACGAAATGGGCTTTGCCCGTGATGTGTCGAACCGGGTCGTCTTCGTCCATCAAGGGCTGATCGAAGAAGACGGTGCGCCCGAAGAGGTGTTTACAAACTCCAAATCAGAGCGTTTTCGCAAGTTTATCAGCCATGAAAACGCCGGCTGATTATTTCAAACGTCACTGATTTATGCCAAAAGACCGCTCAGCACTTAACTGCAGTAAGGTAATTAAGATGAAGACCAAGGGATTGTTCAAAGCCCTTCTCGTTTCGGCCCTCGTTGTGACCGCTGCTTCGGCCCATGCCGAAGAGAAGAAGTGGACCAAGCTCACTATCGCGACCGAAGGCGCGTTCCGTCCATATAATTTCACCAAGCCAGACGGTACGCTGGACGGTTATGAAATCGAACTGAGCAAAGACCTCTGCGCCCGCATGAAGGTTGAGTGCACCATGATTGCACAGCCTTTCGACGGCATCATCCCGGCCTTGAATGCAGGCAAGTTCGACGCAATCATGGCTGGCCTTACCGCTACGCCGAAACGCGAAGAAACCATCGACTTTTCCGTCTCTTATGGCTTGACCCCGCAGACCTTCGCCACGCTGAAGGATAGCCCATTCGCAAAGCTGCCACATACGGGCGAAACGCTCTATCTGGCCAAGGACGAAGCTGCCGCTCAGAAGGCGATTGACGACGTCAACGCTGAAATCAAGGGCCGCACAATCGGTGTACAGACTGCCTCGCTCGGCCTCTCGCTGCTCGACAAGTATTTCAAGGATTCTGCCGATATTCGTGAATACAAGACCACCGATCAGCACGACCTCGACCTCAAGTCGGGCCGCGTCGATCTTGTCGTCGCTTCATTGGCTTATCTGAGCGATGCGGCCAAAAAGCCCGGCAATGAAGATATTGTCATGACCGGTCCTTTCTTTAAGGGCGGCATTCTGGGTCGCGGCGTCGCCGTTGGTCTTCGCAAGAACGAACCTGAACTTCAGAAGATGTTCAATGAAGCCATTGAAGCCGCTAAGGCCGATGGCACCATCAAGCGTCTTTCTGAGAAGTGGTTCGGTTTCGACGTGACACCGTAATCGGTTCGTCAGCGATACTGTTGAAAGGCCGCCTCAAGGGCGGCCTTTTTTATGTCAAGAAGCCGCTTGATCAGGCGCCGTATTTCGACTCCACCGGCCACACTGACTGGAGCTTTTCACCACCTAGAATACGGTCACGGGCCGAAGCTTCGTTTGCGCCCAGCTTGTCGGCCTGATCCGCGACTGCAGCAACCATGTTCTTAGGGATGACGACAACGCCATCGATATCCGCGAAGATGACGTCGCCCGGCATGATCTTCACGCCGGCGATTTCGATTGGAACTTGCGAGAGCTTCGGTTCCATCTTGCCGGATACCGAAACCGGAGACCGCGCGCGACCGAAAAGCGGATAGCCAAGATGGCGAACCTGCGCGATATCACGCACCGTTCCGTTGACGATCGTGGCAGCCGCGCCCCGCGTTTTCGCGCCTGTGCTCATCAGCTCTCCCGAGCAGGAACCCTGCGCGCAGGACGCATCAACGACAACAATACCGCCCTTTGGCGCGTTGTCGATGGCATTGTGATAGACATCCTGCGGCTGATTGCGTCGTTCGCTTGGCGCAAACTGCACCGTGACTGCGGGACCGCAAACCACTTCGCCCGGCTTCAATTCACCCTGTAACGATATACCGTCCAGATAGCCCCAGCCACCCAGTTGTTCAAGACTGTCATGGACATCGCCGGAATACCATTTCGAAAGACGCTCGATCGACGCCCAGTCTGTATCGGAATAATCGAAGTTGCTCATTTGGTTTTGACCTTGTTCTTGAGATTTGAATTGTCTAGCGCCACCTTGAGATAACGCGAACTTTCATCGATCTGTCTGCGAATGGATTGCCGGGCGGTCTCGGGTTCTCTGGCCTTGATGAGGTTGTAAATTTCCTCATGCTCGGCAAACCCATCTTCCAGCGATTTGTTCGGCACGCGGCTCGTGACCCGGATGACGTCGATGATGATCGAGAAAAGATTGTCATAAACGACATTGAGGATTTCGTTGCCCACGGAATGTACGAGCCCAAGATGAAAAGCGGCATCGCTATCGGTAAAACGGGCCATGTCATTGGCGTCAGCCGCAGCCCTCATACTGGCAAGCGCTTCGTCAACTTCCGGCGTCATCACCAGGTCTTCCGAACTCAGTCGCGTCACGACTTCCGTCTCGATGATCCGGCGCACATCCATGAGTTGGACGAGATAGTCGGAATTATTGGCAAAGAGCTGTTTGACAGTCGTTGCAAGCGAACCGAGAAATTCTCCGACATCGTCACGTACAACAAGCGCTCTTTCACCGTGTTTGCGGCGAACGAGCCCCTTTGTTTCGAGGATTTGAAGCGCTTCACGAACAGATCGCGTGCTTACATTGAATTCACGCGCCATTGCGGCTTCGGCAGGCAGACGATCGCCAATCTTGAGCTTGCCGGAAAGTATCTGAGCTTCCAGCGCCTCAACGACCGAGACGTGCAGCTTGTCACGATCAGGTAACGCGCGCCTCGTCAGATATCGATTGTCTGCCTGTTCTGTCACCATGCCGTAAAGCCTCCATCCACAACGACATTCGAACCTGTCATATAGGACGAGGCATCGGATGCCAGAAACTGTATCACGCCATTATATTCATCGATCTCTGCTTGTCGGTTCATCGGAACGCGTTCGAGAAACGCATCCACAAATTCCTTGTCAAAGTTTGCGGTTTTCACGCCACCGAACGAAATCAGGTTTACTCGGACATTTTTGATTCCCCAATAGGTGCCAAGATAGCGGGTCAAGTTGACAAGACCGGATTTGGAAGCCGCATAGGAGACGGCCTTGATGAACGGCTCGCCATCTCGTGCTTCGCGATATGCATAGAGCGCCTGATTGGGCGACACGATGCCGTAGATCGAACCGACATTGATGATGCTGCCGCGTCTGGCGTCGGCCATCTTCGAGCCGATGACCTGACAGCACAGCATCACACCCGTCAGATTGGTCTCGATGATCTCGTTCCAGTATTTCTGCGGGTAAATTTCAAAAGGGCTGTTCTGGTCGGCAGAGCCAGACGGCTTTGAATCAATGCCAGCATTATTGACCAGAATATGCGGCACACCCCAATCGGCGATGAGCTGTTCGGTTGCCTGCTCAAGGCTGGCCTTGTCCGTAACACTCGCGACATAAACGCGAATGTTCTTCGTCAAGCCCGGAAACTTCGCTTCGAGATCGGCAGCGTCGATTGCCCGGCGGCTGAAGATCGCCACCTTGGCGCCAGCTTCGGCAAGCGACTTGCTGAACTGGGTTCCGAGCTGCCCCAACCCGCCTGTTACAATGGCGATCTTGTCTCTCACACTGAACTTGTCTGTCATAATTTCATTCCTGCACCTTAGAGCTCGTTTCGATCTGACCGGATCAGATCGGCGCTCTAAATGTTTGTTTTAACACGCATCTTTTCCGAAAGCTGTTTCATGCTTTTCGGGATGCGCTCCAATCTGCTGGCTTCGGGGTCGTCCAAGTTCTCAAGAGCAAGGTTCCGTTCCATCAGTATTCAGACCAGCACTGTGGCGGGTTGTGTCTTTCACAGCCCCGCCACGGCAGTTGTGTCACGACCGAGGCAAGTCACTGGCCAGCAGTTTCTGCGGGTCCAGACGAGCGCCATGATATTTTTCGTAAATGTCGATCAGCTTGCCGTTGTCGAGATTGGTCTTGATCCACGCGTCGATCCATTCCTTGAGCTTCGGCTCGTTCTTGCGGAGTGCAATGCCCAGCGGGTAAGCCTTGGCGACAAACTTTTCTTCGAGGTCGAGCTTGGGGTTGGCCTTGATCAATTCCGTCAGAAGCGGGCGGGACGTTGCATAAATTGCAATCTGGCCGCTGGTGACTGCCGCACTCGATGTTGGATCATCCTCAAACCGCACGATCTGCACGCCGGCAACATCCGCCGTCTTTTCCGTCAGATTGGTGTCGTTGACCGTACCGCGCGTGACCGCAACAGATGCATCGGTTAGATCCGCATAGGATTTCACTTTTGCTTCTTTGGGTGCTGCAACGACAATTGCGGTTTCAGCATAGGGAATGCTGAAATCAACAACCTCCAGCCGCTCCTTTGTTATTGAAAGCGTGGACACCGCCAAATCAGCCTTGCCGGAGACAAGAAACGGAATGCGACCCGAGGTTGGAACCGTCAGGAACTCCACATCCACGCCCAGGTCCTTGGCCAACAGCTTCGCTGTTTCGACTTCCGAGCCGGTCGGCTGGAACTGTGCATCGCGCATCGCATAGGGCGGGTTGCCAAGATCAATGGCGACCTGCAGTTTGCCTTTCTGGCGGATCGTATCCAGTTGATCGGCAAAAGAGGTCTGGGGCATCATGGCCGCCATACAGATGCCAAGTCCCATTATTGCCAGAAATTTTCTCTTGTTCAGAATAGTCATATTTCCTCCTCCTGTTGTTGATGATGTCGCTCCTCATCGACACCACATGCTTATGATCGGATGTTCAGTGATGCGCGCCAACGAAGCTGCGCAATTCAGGTGTTTGCGGATTTGCCAAAATTGTCGGCTCGCCCTGTTCGCAAATCTGGCCCTGATGCATGAAGACAATTCTGTCTGCCACGCGCTGGGCAAAATCCATTTCGTGGGTGACGAGCAGCATCGTCATGCCACCCCGCGCCAGATCTTCGATGACCTTCAGCACTTCTCCGGTCAGTTCAGGGTCCAGCGCCGAAGTGACCTCGTCGAACAGCATGACCTTCGGCTTCATCGCGAGTGATCGGGCAATGGCTACACGTTGCTGTTGTCCGCCGGACAATTGCTCGGGATAGGAATCTATCTTTTCCGCCAGTCCAACCTGCCGCAAAACCGTCTCGGCTATTTCGCGCGCGGCGGGTCTAGTCAGTTTCTTGACCCAGCGCAGCGCCAGAGTGATGTTTTGTTCAGCCGTCAGATGCGGGAAGAGGTTGTAGCTTTGAAAGACGATGCCAACATCCTGTCGGAGCGCGCGCAGATTGATATTGGGATCACTGACGCGATGATCGCAAACCCAGATATCCCCGCTGTTGACGGTTTCGAGCCGGTCGACACAGCGAAGCGCTGTGCTTTTGCCGGAACCGCTTCGTCCGATCAGAGCAACAACCTGTCCCTTCTCAATTTCGAGATTGATACCTCTGAGCACCGGCAGCGAGCCATAGCTTTTATGAACGTCAACAAACTTAACGACGGCTGGCACTGTACATCCTCTCGAATTTCCGGCTGGCCGCTGAGAGCGGGAAGCAAATGCAAAAGTAGAAGAATGCGATCACGAGATAGGTCGTGAAGGGCTGGAACGTCGAAGCGTTGATTTCCTTGCCAATATAGGTCATCTCGGCCATGCCGATGATCGATGCGAGCGACGTGTTCTTGACGATCTGGACCATGAAGCCGACTGTTGGCGGCGTTGCGATGCGAATAGCCTGGGGCATGATGACGAGGAACAGCCCCTGCAATCCAGTCAAGGCCAGACAATCGGATGCTTCCCACTGCGTGCGTGGCACGGATTGCAGGCTACCTCGCCAGATGGCGCCAAGGAAGGCGCTCGCGAAGATCGTCATCGCAACGCTGGCCGCAAAAAGTGACGAAACTTCAATGCCGAAGACCGGCAAACCGAAGTAAACGATGAACATCAGGATCAGAACCGGTGTGCCCTGCACCAGAACGGTATAACCATCGACCAGAGCAACCAAAGCCTTGTTCTTTGCTATTCCAGCCAGCGCCACGGCAAAGCCAAGCAGGCCGCCGAATATGAAGGCGATGATCGAAAGCAGAACTGTCCAGACCAAGCCTTGAAGCAGAACTTCGATGTGAATCCAGGAGAAATTCGTAAACATCCCGACCTCCTAAAGATTGGTGCCAAGACGGCGTTTGCGTGGAAACAACGCCAACCCCAGAAGCTTGAACAGTCCCCGCATCAATAGGGAAAGGACGAGATAAATCACCAGAATGACGAGATAGACTTCGAAAGAACGAAAGGTCATCGACTGGATTCTGGACGCAGCTCCGGTCAGCTCTTCAGCCGATATCTGCGATGCAACACTTGTTGCCAGCATCAACAGCACATACTGACTGACGAGAGCGGGATAAACCTTCTCAAGTGCTGGCGGCAGCATAATCCCTGCAAGCATTTGCAGCCGGGACAGTCCCAGTGTGTCAGCAGCTTCCAGCTGGCCGGGGTGAATGGCCTGCAAGCCCGCGCGAATGATCTCGCTGGAGTAAGCGCCAACATTGATGGTCAGGCCGATTAGCGCCGAGGTCTGGGCGGAAAATTTGACGCCCATGGAAGACAGTCCGAAATAGACCAGAAACAGCTGCACGAGCAGAGGTGTATTGCGGATCGCCTCGACATAGATCGCCACGAGAATGCGCAGGAACTGGTATTTGCTGATGCTGGCAACCGCACAGATCGTGCCCAGCACGAAGCCCAGCGCCGTGACAATCAGGGACATTTGGATCGTCGCCAAAGTACCTTTGAGCAGCAGCGGCCAATACTGGCTGAGGAAGCTGAAACTGAACTCGTAACTCATAGAGACTTCACCAGTTCAGGCGAAGAACCCTGCAAGGCACAAGTCAGTTTCTGTTCCACGCCCAACCACAGACAGGCAGATGCTCCGCCTGAAACACAGCCGCACGCGATCACACAATCGAAGATTGCAGTGTACAATCCAGTCACAAATATTTCCTCCCAAGCTCGATGTGCTCCACCCTCACAAGGGTCTCCTCGAAGCGCCATCTGCTCAATTTCAACCAAGCTAATTCCAACTTATGACATATGTCAAGATCGCGGGCGGATTTCTTTGCTATGGGGATGAAACTTACATTTCCACCCGAAACTTATTCCGCTTTTGGTCGAAAAATCGCCGTGTGCGCCATAGGCAGACGGTACAAAAGCAAACCAACCGGCAATAACCGGTTGGCTTACTTTGCTAACAACTCATTGAAATATTTTAGTAATAGCGTATCCGCCATCAATCACAACGGCTACGGACGAAAAAGAATATCGCCCGTTTTCCGTTCACTCCCATTTAGGCAAGTGCGGCACTTAAATCATGGGAGAGATCATTGATTTCCCGCAGGTCGAGCTCGGATTCCACATGTTCAAGGTGGTGTGCCATCAGATCGGCGGCCTTTGTGACGTCGCCATGCAGAATCGCTTCCACAATCTCCGCGTGTTCATCAGGCCCGCAGTTGAAGCGGTTGGTATTGCGGTAGACAGCTGTGATGAGAGAGGTGCGCGAAATGAGATCGCGCATCGTTGTGAACAGAAAATCAGAGCCCGTCAATTCGGCCAGCAGCAGATGAAAACCACCTGACAGCTTGATAATATCGGTCGTGACATTGTTCTTGTTGGCGACACGTTCTTTCGCAACATGTTCGCGCAAAATCTTGATCTTGTCCTTTGACGGAGAACGCCCAAGGCGCTCGACCACACAACGCTCAACAGTCCGGCGTACGAAGAACACATCCCGCGCTTCTTCCACGGTCGGCTTGCAAACAAAAGCGCCGCGATTGGGAATAATCGTGACAAGCCCTTCCCGTTCAAGCGCGGCAAGCGCCTGACGGATACGCGCACGGCTGACGTGAAAAATCGTCGCCATCTGCTCTTCTTTAAGCTGCACCCCCGGACGCAGACGGCGCTCGGCAATGGATAGCCATACTTTCTCAACAATCTGCTGCGTCGAGACACCTGTCTGATCAGTCATGGTCTTGCTCCCGTTCCGGTTCAGGAAGCGTGATGCGACCGAAAAAGTCAACTATTGCAACCGCAAAGCGCCTACAAAATTGTCAACAATACATCGTGATGCTTCTATTTCAGGCACATATTCCGCAGATGGCGTTCGTATTGCCCGTCTTCACACGCGGATAGTCATAGGTGTTCACCTTCGAAGTCGCGTAGCCCGCTCCGACCAAAGCTTCGGCAAGCTTCACCGCCGCCGCAACGCCGTCGATCACCGGAACGCCCGTTGCATCCCGCAACCGGTCGCACAAGGACGTCATGCCCGCGCAGCCGAGAATGATCGCCTCCGCCCGATCTTCGCGCTTGGCGAGTTCGATTTCGTTGATCAAAAGCCGTTCTGCTTCCGCAGGATCATCTTCCAAGCCGAGTACCGGCAAATTGATCGCACGCACTTTTCTGCAATGACGATCTGCGCCGTAATCACTGACCAGATCTTCGATGATCGGAACCGACCGCGGCAAGGTCGTGATAATTGAAAAGCGCCGGCTGATCGTCATAGCCACCTGTACCGCCGCCTGACAAATACCCAGTACCGGACCCTTCGCGATCTCTCGCGCCGCATGCAGGCCGGGATCGTCAAAGCAGGCGATCACATAGGCGTCCACACCTTGCGCTTCACCTTTTCGGATTTCCGCAAGCATGCCCGGCACAGCCAGTGCTTCGTCGGTTCCGCCTTCAATGCTGACAGGCGTGTCGGCAGGATTTGAGGCTGAGACCGTGGTGCTGCTGTGTTTGACGAGCAGAGCACTATCAAGAGCTTGCGCTGTCATAGACGCTGTTGAGTTAGGATTGATCAGATGAATGTGCATGGTAAAAATTCTCGAAGAACCGTCGTTCTGGCCTAGTTTTCCGGCTTCACGAAATCGGCGATGGTCGGTGCCTTCAAAACGAACTGACGATCTGAAGTGATGTAATTGTCGGCGTGAAGCCGGGCAATCGGTTGATAGAATTCGGGATCGACGTAGTGGCCGTCGGCATCCAGACAATTGCGACGAACGTGCATATGCACCACCTCACCCAGGATAAGCGCGCGACGCGGATAATCGATCACACGTTCGACACGGCACTCGAAGGTGCAAGGTGCCTGCTCAGCAAAAGAGACATCGATTTTCTGGCAGGGTGTCGCTGACAGCCCGGCCATCTCAAGCTCATCGACTTCGCTGTCGAAACCCAATCCGCAGATCAGCATCTGTTCCGACAATGCCATGTCGATCATGCTGATTGCGAACTCGCCGGTGCGACGGATATTCGCCAGCGTGTCCTTCTCCTCACCGGAAAGACGTGGTTGAATGCCCAGAACGACAATGGCCGGGTCGTGCGAAAACACGTTGAAGAAACTCATCGGCGCGGCATTGCTATGGCCTGCTGGTGAACGGGTTGTCACAAGTGCTATCGGTCGTGGACCGATGAAATTCGTCAGAAGCCTGTAACGGCTTTGAGGGTCCAACTCTTCAAAATCGAATTCCATCACGTCCCCAGAACCTGATTTATTATCTACAATAATATTTCATATTGTCGACAATTTAACAACCCGCTTTAATCCCGACTGGAGCACTTATCCGCAGATCTCGGCACCTGCTTTAAACGTGCAACAGTAGCCCAACGCGGTGCCTGAACACCCTACCTATATCAGGCAGCTGCTGCGGCCTCTTCCACCAGATGACAGGCGACGCGTGTGCCATTCGACAAAGTCTGCATCTTCGGCGCTTCTTGCGCACAGCGCGCCACCGCAAACGGACACCGCGGATGGAATGTGCAACCCGAAGGCGGTTTCAGCGGGCTTGGAACTTCACCGTTTGCCGGTGTGCGGTTGCGATTGGGAGATTCAATGTTGGGGATCGTCTGCAACAAAAGCTGCGTATAGGGATGACGCGGCTGCGCGAAGAGTTCTTCCGTATTACCCTCTTCAACAATCCGCCCCAGATACATGACCGCGATACGATCGGACATGTGGCGAACGACGCTCATATCATGGCTGATGAAGAGGTAGGTCAGGCCCAGCTCATCCTGCAAGCGGCGCATAAGATTGAGCACCTGCGCCTGCACCGAAACGTCCAGCGCCGAAGTCGGCTCGTCGCAAACAAGAAACTCAGGCTCGCTCGCCAAGGCACGCGCAATTGAAATGCGCTGCCGTTGCCCACCGGAAAACTCATGCGGAAACTTTTCGCCGTCGGAGGGTGAAAGCCCGACAGTACGCAGAAGTTCCTCCACGCGCTCGGTGACTTCCGCCGCTGTTTTGCGCAGTTTCAATTCGCGCAATGGTTCAGCGATGATGTTCTTGACGCGCCAACGAGGATTGAGCGAGGCATAAGGGTCCTGAAATATCATCTGCGCCGTCAATGGCGCACCACTTTTGCCGGGCGCAAACCGCATTTGGCCGCTTGTTGCACCATGCAATCCGGTGACCAGTCGGGCCACGGTTGACTTTCCGCATCCACTTTCACCAACGATACTCAGACAACCACCTGCTGGCACCGTAAAGCTGATATCGTTGACAGCCTGGAGGTACTGGCGCGGCTTGCGCTCTATCACTCTGTTGAGCCATGGAGCCGAGACATCAAATGTCTTGACCAGACGCTCGACGGTCAAAGCCGCAGTTTCTTTCGACGGGTTCGTCATACGCTGCCTCCTGCGTTGAGCCAACAAGCGCTAGCGCCAAGATTGGGGTTTTGACTGATAAAGTTGAGTTCGGGACGCTCCTGAAGGCAACGTGGCACCGCCACCTTGCAACGTGGATTGAAAGCGCAACCCTTGGGAATAGCGTCAAGACGCGGCATTGAGCCATCGATCTGATTCAGCTTTTCCACGCGCGCACCAAGCGACGGGATCGAGGCCATCAAGCCCTGTGTATAGGGGTGACGCGGCTGATGCAGAACCTGTTCGACAGGCCCGATCTCAATCAGTCGCCCCGCATACATTACGGCAATGCGATCAGCGGCTTCGGCAATCACGCCCATATCGTGCGTAACGAGCATAACAGCGGTTTGCTTTTCCTTGCAGAGTTTCCGCAGGAGCGAAATGATCTGTGCCTGGATCGATACGTCCAGCGCCGTCGTCGGTTCATCGGCGATGACGAGCTTAGGGGAAGCGGCAAGTGCAAGTGCAATCACCACGCGCTGCCGCATACCGCCCGAGAACTGATGCGGATACTGGTTGACGCGGTCCTCCGGCGAAGGAATGCCAACATCGCGCAACAACTGGATAGCCCGTTCACGCGCCTGAGCCTTGCCAAGACCAAGATGCCGCCGGATCGTTTCGACAAGCTGCGCGCCCACCGTGAACAGCGGATTGAGCGAGGTGAGCGGATCCTGAAAGATCGCGCCGATTTCACGTCCGCGAATTTTCTCCATGGCGCGGTCATCCAGTGTGTCTATCCGGCGCTTGCCAAGCCACACTTCACCGTCGGCGATATGCCCAGGCGCTTCCAGCAGGCCCTGAATGGCCAGACCGGTCATCGACTTGCCAGCACCGGATTCACCCACAACACCAAGGATTTCACCGGGCCGGATCGACAGGCTGACATCTGACAGAGCGGTAACCGTGCCATGACGCCCTGGAAAATCCACGCGCAGATTGCGCACTTCCATGATTGGTTCTTGCATGTCATGCATTGAAATCACCTTCTATCGGATAGCTGGAAGGGAAGATTTCCGCGACAGGAGGATGGTTCCAGCTGCGCTCGGGATATTTGGCGATAAGTCCGTCGAACTGGGCCTGTGCCTGACGACGAGCTTGTTCCATATCCAACCCTGCAAGCTTTCGATTAATCATGGAAGCGCGGCCATCGACAAAGACCGCGCGCGTGATCTTGCCCGAACCGCCTGTGACAATGGTCGTGATGGGGTCAACTGTCGCGGCCATGATGGTATCGCCGAGATCGAAGATCGCTATATCCGCTCTCGCACCCGGTGAGAGGTGACCGAGATCACCGCGTCCGAGTGCTTTTGCGCCACCTATGGTCGCCGCGTCAAAAAGATCCGCTGACCGCAAACGATCCGGCGCGCCATCGGCGATGCGGCCAGCGATAAGGCCCGTCAGCAAATTCATGAGCATATCTGGCGGCGTGGTATCTGTGCCCATGGCAATATTGATCCCCCGCTTGCGGCAAGCGGAGAAGGATTTGAGGATCGAACCGCTGCGTGCCGATACCAGCGGACAATGCACAATGGAAACGCCATTGGCCGCATAGAGGCCCAGATCTTCATCCGTTGCGTTCGTCGCGTGAGGTGCAATCATCCGGTCGCTGAGCAGACCATGTTTCGCAAGCCAGACCGGAGCAGTCGAGCCATGCAGCATCCGCACAGTATCGACTTCCATCGTGCCTTGAGCCATGTGAAGACGGAACTTGCAGCCAAGATCGCGCGCCGCTGCATCAGTGCGTTGCAACAATCCAAGTGTCGAAGTCTCGACCCGATCCGGGGCCAACATACCGCGCACCAGATCGCCGTGACGCCCATTCTGGCGCTCGATATAGGCAATGGCGTCTTTCAGCCCCTGAAAACCACGCTCTTCGTCGAAAACCGGAATAATCTTTCCCGGTTCTTCCAGAACCATACCGCCGGAACGGTAGGCAGGACTCAGGTAAACGCGTAGCCCCAGTTCACCAGCCGCCTCGGCAGCAGCATCGAACTCGGCAACTGTTTCGCCCCATTCTCGATAGAATAGAGAGGCGATAGGCGCTGCCGTGGTGATCCCGTTCAACAGGAGTTGGCCGAACGCAAAGCGCTTTTGAAAAGCCAGCTCGTCCTGACTGTACATCTCATAAGGGCCAGCCTCGACATAAGACCGTGGCCAGACGCGACCCTTGGCCCAACCAGGATGGTTGTCTATGCCAAGAATGGTGGTGTCGAGGTCCGACAAGGCATCAAGATCAATGAGACCCGGCGAGATTAGCGCATTGCCGAAATCGATGCGGCGCGCCAGTTCTCCGGTGAAGCCATGTCCAACAAAGACAATCTCGCCATTGTCGAAAACGACTTCACCATTGCGTAAAAGCGTATGGTTGCCATCCTTGTGCCCAACCACCCAACTGGCGGTAATCAGAGTCCGTCCATCAGGACGCTGACCGAGGGTTAATGTGTCAATAGCATTGTTCATCACGGCATCTCCACCACAGCAACGCCGTTGCGTGCAGTGACGCGACCGTTTTTGACCACCAGAGGGCGCGGCGCGATATCCACCACGGCATGGGCCAGTGTTTCACCCGTCAAAAGGGTGAAGTCGGCATTGCAGCCCACATCGAGACCATAGTTTTCAAGACGCATCACATCCGCGCCGCCTTGAGAGACGATGTACAGGAGATGTTCGAGATCATGGTCCGAGCGGACACCGTTTTTCATGCCAATGATCTTGGCACGGTCTAGCATATCCGGCTGGCCCCAAGGTCCCCAGGTGTCGCGAATGCCATCACAACCACCACCAACGCGCACGCCCGCTTCCTTCAGGCGTTTGATCGACGGCACCGTGGCCGATGGCGCGCCGGTCGTCAAAATTGCGACATCCAGAGCCGCGATCTGTTCGATCAACTGGCCGACGCGCAAATAATCATTCATGCCGAGCGCGAAAGCATGGCTGATCGCCACCTTCCCTTCCATACTGTTGGCGCGGATACGCTCAAAGATGAGTTCCATCGTGAACGCGCCAAGATCGCCGGTCTCATGCAGATGAATATCAATCGGTACGCCGTGCTTGAGTGCGAGCGCGAACAGAATATCGAGCTGACCCTTTGGGTCGCGATCAATACCGCATGGATCAATACCACCCAGAACTTCACAACCCTGACGCAAGGCCTCATCGAGCAATTCTTCCGTACCAGGCATGACCATCAGACCCGACTGCGGGAATGCAACGATCTCGATATCGATGATGCCTTTCAGCTTCTCGCGTGTTGCCCAGACGCCTTCGACCAATGACAATCCATGAGTGGGGTCGATATCGACATGGCTGCGGATATGCGTTGCGCCATGGGCAGCAAGACCGATGGCATGACGCATCGACTGGCGATGCGGATCAAGGCCGATTTCCAGCCGGTGCTCGCGCTCGAAATCGATACGTTCACGCAGAACCGCGGCACGATTATTGACATGCCAGGGCATGCCCCAGGTGGTCTTGTCGAGATGCGTATGCGCATCAATCAGGCCGGGCGCCATGATTGCATTGCCACCATCTTCGATGGCCATGCCCGGTTCTGCCTCGAACCGTCCGAAACCCGCAATCTTCCCATCCTTGATCAAAGCATCGCACGTATCGCCAGCCATAGGGCGCACATTGCGGAGCAAAAGATTGTTCATCGATATTACCTCAGTTTCGGATTGAGAGCATCGCGCAGCCAGTCGCCAAGCATATTGACGGCCACGACCAGCAGGCAGAGCTGAATGACAGGGAAGAGCACGATCCACCAGGAACCGGAAAACAGGAACTGGTTGCCGATGCGGATTAGTGTCCCGAGAGAAGGCTGGCTCGGCGGCATCCCGATGCCGAGGAAGGACAGCGTGGCTTCGGTAAGAATGGCCATGCCGAAGTTAAGCGTTGCCGCCACCATGATGGGGGTCAGTGTATTGGGCAGAATATGTCTCGCCATGATGCGGCGCGCTGGAACGCCGATCAGACGGGCGGCGGATACATAATCCTTGCCGGTTTCAACGATGGCCTGAGCGCGGACAGTACGGGCATATTGCACCCATGCGGAGAGCGCGATGGCCAGAATGAGAACCGCGGATGCTCCGACCTCGCGCAGGCTGACAGGCAACATCTGTCGCACGACGGTTGAAACCAGAATGGCGACCAGAATGGTCGGGATCGACAGCGTGATATCGCCGATGCGCATCAGTAGATTGTCGATAAAACCGCCGAAATAGCCTGAGACCAAACCGGCACTCATGCCGATGACCAAGGAAAGCACAACGGAAGCGATGCCGATAACGATGGAAATGCGCGTGCCATAAAGAATGGCTGACAGCATATCGCGCCCTTGCGTGTCGGTGCCCAGCAGGAAGGGCCATTCGCCGCCGTCTTCCCAGATAGGCGGCAGCTCTGCTTTCCACATATCGAGTGCAGCGCCATCATAGGGGTTTTGCGGTGCAATGAGGGGTGCAAACAATGCCGTCAGGATCAGGATTGCGAGCAGTGCTGCGCTGATCATTGCGGTCTTGCTGTGTGTGAACGACCACCACAAGTCGCTTTTACGAATCCGCTGTACAACCGGCGGGCGGGAGATGGTAGTGGTTTGCGTGGTTGGGGTGCTCATCGGCTTTGACTCCACAATCGGTTCCATGGGCAACTCAACGCGCCGTGCGCAGGCGTGGATCGATCACCGCATAGGCAATGTCCACGAAAGTGTTGAGTACAACGAAGATGAAGGAAATGATGCAGAGATAGGCTGCCATAACCGGGATATCGAGGAAGGTAACGGCCTGAATGAACAACATGCCCATGCCCGGCCATTGAAACACGGTTTCGGTGATCAGCGCGAAGGCGATCAGCGAACCGACATTCATCGCTGTCATCGTCACAACCGGCATAAGGCAGTTGCGAAGCGCATGACGGAAATAGATACGCCAGCGCGGAATACCGCGGGCACGGGCGAATTTCACGTAGTCCGAACGCAGCACTTCCAACATTTCTGCGCGAACCAGACGCATGACAAGCGTGACTTGATAAAGCGAGAGCGCAATGGCCGGTAGCAAAATCGCGATACGACCGGAATGCGTCAACAATCCCGTGGACCACCAGCCAAGCTGTACGACATCACCCCGTCCGAATGCCGGGAACCAGCCAAGCGTGACCGAAAAAACCAGAATGAGCAGTATACCGACCACAAAACTTGGCAGCGAAACACCGACAATGGAGAGAAACTGCAATCCCTCCGTATACCATTTGCCACGTTTAATTGCTGTTAGTACGCCAAGAGGAAGGCCAAGCAACAACGAGATCAAGGTGGCCACCAGCACCAGTTCCAGTGTTGCCGGAAACCGCTCGGCGATAAGGCCAAGCACATCCTGACCATTGCGATAGGAAATGCCGAAATTGCCCTGAGCGGCGTTCACCACGAACCGGGTATATTGTGTCATCAGGCCATCGTTAAGCCCCAGACGCTCACGCAGATTATCGCGGTCGGCCTGTGTCATCTGTTCGTTGGCCATCATCTCGACGGGGTCGCCCGCCAGACGAAAGATCAAAAAGGCCAGCAAGGCAACAGCCAGCATGACCATGATGGCATTGGCCAGACGCTTGATGATAAAAACCAGCATGTGAATTCCTTGGGAACAGGACGCTCCGGAACGGCGTGCCCCGGAGCGTCTTGATGAGACTATTCGGCAAAATGCGTCAGCCAGTGACGCGGCTTGTTGTCTGGCAACTGGACGATATGATCAATCTTATTCGACATGACCCACGCCATCGGCTGTTGATGCAGCGGCAACATGACGATCTCGTCCTTGACCATTTGCAGGGCCTTTGTCTGCAACGCCAGCCGCTTGCTGCGATCCATCTCCGTGGATGCCTCAATGATCAGCTTGTCGATTTCCGGATAGCTCCAGCCACCCCAGTTGAAAACACCAGCATTGTCTGTCTTGGTTTCAATCATTTGCAACAGAATGGAATAGCTGTCGAGCATGGGCTCTGTCGCCCAGCCTATGGTATAAACATCGGCCTTGCCGCCCGTGCGTTTCGGTGCCTGCGCAGCCGTTGGTGCAATATCAAGCTGCGGCTTGAAACCGCCCCGGCTCAGCATGTTCACGAGCCCCTGGCACAGTTCTTCCTCGTTCACATAGGCATCAGTTGTACAAACCAGTGTGAACGGAAAATCCGTGGCGCCAGCCTCGGCCAGAAGCTTCTTGGACAAGGCCGGATCATAGGCCAGAGTGGTATCCAGTTCCGGCGTGTAGCCCGGAATTTCCGGCGCAACCACCGCACCTGCCGTGCGCGACTTGCCGCGCATGATGCGCTTCTGTATCAAATCGCGGTCAAGCGAATGTGCGAAAGCCTGACGCACACGCAAATCGTTGAATTTATTTTGCGATCCATTATCGAGCTTCGGCTTGCGATTGAAACCCATCATGACCGTACGCAAATCGGTACGTTCCATGACCTTCAGGTCAGGCTGTGCCTGAAGGCGCGGCAAATCCTGCGATGGCGCACTTTCCGTAAAATTGACTTCTCCAGAGAGGAGCGCCGCCACGCGTGTCGCAGCCGAAGTGATCGGATTGAACTCGATGCGGTCGATGTTTGATTTCGACGTTTTGTCCCACCAGTCCGGGTTCTTAACCAGAATGGTTTTGGAATCCGGTACGCGGCTTTCCAGCTTGAACGGACCCGTACCATTGGTGTGGTAGGTTGCATAACCTTCAATCTTGGCACCAACGTCAGTCGGCTTTTCCGAATTATTGGTCTTCAGCCAGCCCGCATCGAAGATGTGAATATTGGTGAGGTCGTTGAGGAGCAGCGGATAAGGGCCGCTCAACTCGATATCGATTGTGTAGTCGTCCACTTTCTTTGAGGACTTGTAGGCAGGCAAATTACCACGCAGCGGCGAAACCGGATCGCTCACGCGCTTCAATGAAGCAAGCACATCGTCGGCATTGAAATCAGCCCCATCATGAAACTTGACGCCCTTGCGCAGATGAAAGCGCCAAACCGTCTCGGAAACATTTTCCCAGGATTCAGCAAGGGCAGGCTCGATCTTCAGCTCGGCGTCGTAGCGCACGAGGCCTTCATAGATGTGATTGAGGAAGGACAGTGTATAGCTGTCGCCGTAAGAATAGGGGTCAAGCGAATAGATATCGCGCGCAGCGCCCCATTTGAGCGTTTCGGCGTGGCCAGCCAAAGTCAGCCCAGCCAGCATTGTGACCGCAAGGCCAAGTTTTCTTAACATAGATTTTGCTCCGCTTCTGGAAATTTGCGCCTCCTTTTTTGGAGGTCTGTTTTCATGCATCGCCGCATCCGTTTCGGTGCTGCGTTTCAGTGTCTGCTCACGCCATGCAGGCGGGTAATACTGATTTCTCCTTTTTTGGGGTGACCTGCCTCCCAGATCACGAAATGGAGTATTGCCAGTCGATATAAGGTTGTCAACGTAATTGTAGACAATTTTTTGGGTTTCAATAACCTATTTGTCGACAACTGTGCTCTACAATTGGTCAGGCGCTGCCACATTTCTGAGCAGCAATCAAAGTGCGGCTTTTGAATGAGTGTTGTCGCATCTCCAGATTGTGCACCACATAAAAAAAGCGCCTCACCAAGGTGAAGCGCTTTTCGGTTTTCGCTTTGCTGGCCTTACTCGGCCATTTGCGTGTGCCAATGACGCGGCTTGTTATCGGCCCGGAAATCCACGCTCTTGACCTTGTCCAGCATGCCCCAAGCGATAGGCTGCTGATGAAGCGGGATCAGAATAGCCTCGTCCTTGGCAACTTTCAGCGCCTGTTCTTCCAGCGCCAAGCGCTTCGCCGTATCCGGCTCCTGCGCCGCTTTTTTCATCAGCTCATCGAGTTCAGGATAAGACCAGCCACCATAGTTGGATACGCCGGTCGAACCGCTGCGCGTGGAAAGCACCTGCGAAAGCAACGAATAGGCATCGAGCGTCGGCTCATTGGCCCAGCTCAGATTGAACATATCGGCCTTGCCATTGGTGCGCTTGGGCTGCTGAACGGCACGCGGCCCCATATCGATGGACGGTTCGAACCCGCCACGTTTCATCATATTGGCGATGCCCGAGCAGATATCTTCCTCGTTGATGCTCTCATCATTCATGCAAAGATAGTTGAAAGTCAGGCCTTTCTGACCAGCATCTTCAAGCAGCTTTTGGGCAAACTTGGGATCGGCTGGCTGATAAGTGTCGAGCGCTTTCGAATAGCCTGCGATTTCCGGCGCAATCAGCGAACCGGAAGGACGCGCCAGACCGCGCATGATTTTCTTGTTGATGAGATCACGATCGATACTTGCCTCGACGGCCTGACGCACGCGGACATCGAGAAACGGGTTCGGACGCCCATCCTCAAGCTTCTCCTTGCCGTTAAAGCCGATAAACACCGTACGCAGCTCGGTGCGTTTGTCGACCTTGATGCCCGGCGTCGATTCCAGACGCGGAATATCCTGAATGGGTGCTGAATCGACCAGGTCAATTTCATTAGAGAGAAGCGCCGCAACGCGTGTCGCAGCCGAAGAAATCGGAATGTATTCGATGCGATCCAGATTGTGCTTTTTCTGGTCCCACCATTGATCATTGACGATCAGAACCGTCTTTGAATCAGGTACACGGCTGTCGAGCTTGAACGGGCCCGTGCCGTTGGTGTTATGCGTAGCATAATTCTCGGTCTTGGACGCGATATCGGTCGGCTTTTCGGCGTCATTTTCCTTCAGCCACTTCGCGTTGAACATGAAAATATTGGTCATGTCATTGAGGAACAGCGCCGACGGTGCCGAAACCTCGATATCCACCGTGGAATCGTCCACTTTCTTGACACCAACATACAGCGGAATATTGCCGCGCAGAGGTGATGTCGGGTCGGAGACACGGTTCATCGAGGCCACAACGTCATCAGCCGTAAAATCTGCGCCATTGTGGAACTTCACGCCCTTGCGAAGCGTAAAACGCCAGAACTTGTTATCGACGAGCTTCCATTCGGTAGCCAGCGCGGGCTCGATCTCGAAGTTCGGGCCGTAACGGATCAGACCTTCGTAAATGTGGTTCAGGAAAGCCAGATTGGATGTGGACGGAACAGAATCTGGATCGAGCGAGTAGATATCCGCACGACTACCCCAACGTAACGTAGCCGCGTCGGCAGAACTGGCCAGCGCCGGCGCCGCAATAGCAGCTGCCGTCAGGGCCGATATAAAAAACCTATTTAAACGCGACATGCTTTTCCCCTCATCTATAACGATAAGATTGTTGGACTGAATTTCGTCGCAGTATCTTAATCCATTCTTTTATTGTCAACGATATTGTCGCCAATTAAGTTCAAAAACATCGACACATCGATATGAGACCGCACAGTGTCAAACGCTGTCGTCTTGGACATAAAAAAGGGGAAGATATGACTGGATTGCTGCTGCTTCACGGGACTGTCGTGACAGTCGATAAAACACGGCGGATCATCGAAGATGGAGCTGTAGCAATCGAGAACGACAGAATTGTCGATATTGGCACATCGCAGGAACTCGCTCCTCGCCATACTGACAAGAATGCAATCGACTGCCGTGGGAAGATGCTCATTCCGGGCCTCATCGACGCGCACGGCCACGCTGGTCACGCGCTGATACGCAGCATTGCCGCCGACACCAATTCACTCTGGATGCGGATCGTCACACCAACCTATTATCATTATGTAACCCGCGACTACTGGTACGCCGATGGCCTCGTTTCCGGTCTGGAGCGACTGCGCGCAGGCGTAACAACCTCTGCCAGCATCATCACCTCCATGCCGCGCAGCGACGATCCGGTCTTTGCAGCCAATCACGCGCGCGCCTATTCGGAACTCGGTCTGCGCGAGATCATCTGCGTTGGCCCCGCTGGACTACCCTGGCCGCAATCGGTGACGCGATGGGAGAGCGGCAAGCCTGTGCGTCACACTGTTTCATTCGAAGAAATGATTGAGGGCGCTGAAGCCACCGTCGAAAGCCTTAACGGAACAGCCGAGGGCCGCATTAAGGTTTTTCTGACGCCTTTCACAATCGTCCCTTCGGTCGAGCCTTCTAACGCTTCCACACCGGATTTCGCGGTCAATCTGACGCAGAACGACCGGATGCAAGCGCGTCGTATTCGCGAAACGGCACGCAAATGGGGCGTGCGCATCCATTCGGATGCCTTTGCCGGGCAAATTCGGATGGCTTATCAAGATAAGGAAAACGCGCTGCTGGGTCCTGACGTGCATTTGCAGCACTGCTGGGGCATCTCTCATGAGGAAATTGATATCCTCGCCGAAACGGGCACCCACGTCACCCATGCGCCGCCCGGACGTTCCACGCCGATTATGCAGATGCTGGCGCGGGGCGTGCCTGTCGCTATTACGTCCGATGGCGCAGCGCCGAGCCGCCATTTCGATATGCTGCAGGTCGCGCGGATCGCGCAATCGACCCAGCATATATTGCACAATCACGACCGATACCTTCTGCCGCCCGGCAAAGTGTTCGAGATGATCACCATCGACGCAGCGCGTGCGATTGGTATGGATCATGAGATCGGTTCTCTTGAAACTGGCAAGAAAGCGGATATCGCGATCATCGATATGCGCAAACCGCATCTGACACCCAATTGGATGCCCGTCCATCGGCTGGTTCATCAGGTTCTTGGCAGCGATGTTGATACCGTCATCGTCGATGGCAAGATTATCATGCAGGACGGCGTGGTCCTAACTGCTGATATGCGCGAGGCGCTTGCCTTCGGTGAAGCAGAGGCGCGTGCGCTGGTTGCAAGAGCCGGACTGGAAGCCCATATGCACGATCCGGGCTGGGGTCAGTTGCAGCGCACTTTCGAACAACCGGTTGTACCGCCCTCACCGCCCGAATGTTGAAGGTAGCGGCCTTAATCCGTCAGTCGATAGCGCTTACTGAATAGGTTTCAGCTATCCACAATATTACTCAACGGCGAGCCAAAAGCGCCGTTGAACCCGCGATAGCGCTGATGGCTGCGATTGAGATGTGCCTGCATGGCTTCACGTGCCTGCTCTGCATTCCCGGCACTGATCGCTTCACAAATGGCGCGATGCTCGATGACCGTGTTCTGGATATAATCAGGCGTGATAAGCGAGGGGTTCAGATCCCGCGAAAATGCTGGCTGTGGCAGTATTTTCAGGCTCATGACGCTGAAAAACTCGATAAACGCCAGATTATTGGTTGCCTCCGATATGGACCGGTGGAAAATGAAGTCCAGTTCATCCAGCGCTTCTTCATTTTCAATAGAAGCCTCGAACTGCTTCAGCGCATCCCACATGTTTGCTTCCTGCGCCCATGACCGGCGCTGTGCGGCCAATCCGGCGGCATGGACTTCAAAAGCCATACGCAACTCAAGCAAATCCATAAATGGAAGCGAAAGCCGCGCCAACGGCTCCAGCATGGAATCGTCTGAAACGGGAGATGCTGCCTTTCCGGGATCGCGAATGAATATTCCGACCCCATGCTTTGCTTCCAACAATCCGTCAGAGCGCAGAGCCGCCACAGCTTCCCGGATAACCGTGCGGCTGACACCAAGCTTGTCCCCAAGTTCGACAAGGGTCGGCAACTTGTCGCCGACCTGAAGCGTACCGTCACCGATCAGTGTCTTGAGGCTCTCAATCGTTCGCGCAGTCAGTGTTTTCAATATGAGGCTACCCCGGTGAAAATATCGTCTTTCCATGGTGATACGCGGTAAGCACGCTCAAGACAAGATACTATCATCATATCAGTGATAATATCACTTAAAATCACGCTTCGCTGTGCCACTCAATCTGGTGCCCCGTGGAGCGCCTAACAGGCACTATCGGAACAAAATGCCTCGACAAAAGTAGATATTCAGCCACTTAGCGCAGCCCTCTGAATTCGTTCAAAGATTGGTCAACATGCTGTTTTCCATATCGTAATGTCCAGTATCAATCGCTTTCTTACCAAAATAGACGCCCGAGATTCATTCTTGACAAGTGATATTATTTCAGCAAACCTAACATCACAACAAGACGCCATGTGATATTATCACTACGCAGTTGCAGGTAGTTCCATGCTACAGCAATTGCAGAACAGGCGAACAAAAACAGGGGAATTCGAGATGGGAATCGTTTCTTCAAGACTGGCGGAGTTGGGCCTTGCCCTGCCCAGTGTGACGGCCCCGAGCGGAACCTATGTTCCGTTTCGGTTGAGTGGAAGCACACTCTACATTTCCGGACAGGTGCCGCGCGTCGACGGCGTTGACCGTTATCTGGGCGTCGTCGGCGACACTATGGATATAGCGGAGGCGTATCAGGCAGCGCGTGTCTGCGCGCTCAATCTTCTGGCACGCGCCTCAATGGCCGTTGATGGCGATCTCGACCGCATTTCGGCCTGTTTGCAGGTGCGCGGCTTTGTAAATGCCGTGCCCAGCTTCAAAGACCATCCCGCCGTTATCGATGGCGTCTCCGATCTTCTGGTCGAAATTCTAGGCGAGAAAGGCCGACATGCCCGCACGGCATTGGGAGCAGGCTCTCTGCCACGCGGATTTGCTGTCGAAGTCGACGCCATTTTTGAAGTTCAGCCCTGAGCGGGCAATTTCCGTTCTGCCTACACATATGAAGCGAGAGATAGATGTCCGAACAAGCCATCACGCTGAGCGCGGTCAATAAATGGTATGGCCAGCTTCACGTACTCAAGAATGTGGATCTACACGTGAAGCGGGGCGAACATATCGTTCTGTGCGGCCCTTCCGGTTCGGGTAAATCAACGCTTATTCGCTGTATCAATCATCTTGAAGAGATTCAGGACGGCACCATCGATGTGAATGGAACACGACTAGGCAACAAAGGGGCCAATGTCGATCATATCCGGCGCGACGTCGGTATGGTGTTTCAACAGTTCAACCTTTTCCCCCATATGACCGTACTCGAAAACTGTATGCTGGCGCCGCGCCGCGTACATAAAGCTTCAACAGCCGAGGCCAAAGAAAAGGCCATGCATTTTCTCAAGCGGGTGCATATCGCCGAACAGGCCAACAAATATCCAGCCCAGCTTTCCGGAGGTCAGCAGCAGCGTGTGGCCATTGCTCGCGCGCTTTGCATGGGGCCAAAGATCATGTTGTTCGATGAACCCACATCAGCGCTTGATCCTGAAATGGTGAAAGAAGTCCTCGATACCATGATCTCGCTTGCGGACGACGGTATCACGATGATCTGCGTAACACATGAAATGGGTTTTGCGCGCGCCGTTGCGCACCGTGTCATCTTCATGGATCGCGGGGAGATTATCGAAAGCGCCCCTCCTGCAGAGTTTTTCGGCAATCCCAAGCACGAACGCGCCAAGGCATTTCTGGGCCAGATCCTCAATCACTAACCACCATGGGGAACCAGACGAAATAACGGGAGCTTGCCAATGCAATATAGTTTCGACATGGGGCCGGTTCTGGCGGCCTGGCCGCTGCTGCTAAGCGGCGCATTACAAACCCTAAAGATATCCTCCATCTCGATGGCGCTTGGTTTGATGCTCGGCATTGTCTTTATGTTGATGCGCATGAGCTCGATACGAACCGTATCCCGGGTGGCATTTGCCTATATCGAATTGATCCGCAACACGCCGTTTCTGGTGCAGGTATTTTTCATCTTCTTCGGAATGCCTTCCCTTGGCGTCACCTTGACAGCCACACAGGCGGCAATTCTCGCCATGACGCTCAACTGCGCAGCTTATGCAGCCGAAATCGTGCGCGGTGGGGTGGAGTCCATCAAGAAGGGGCAGGTGGAAGCAGGACGGGCGCTTGGTCTTCACACACTTGAAGTCTATCGCTTCATCATCTTTCGGCCAGCCATTCGCGCGGTTTACCCAGCGCTTTGCAGCCAGTTCATTTTGATGATGCTCAATTCCAGCCTGGTGGCTTCAGTTTCCGCGGAAGAACTCACCTATGTCGGTCAAATGATCGATTCCGAGACATTCCGCAGCTTCGAAGTCTATTTCGCACTCGGCGTTATCTATCTCGCGCTTTCGCAGTTCTTTTCCCTTGTTCTCCAACTCATTGGCAGAACTTACTTTTCCTATCCGACGAAGTGAGGCAGACCGATGATACGCAGTTTCGGCTTTGCAGAATTCTTGTTCATTCTTGAAGGGGCTCGCTGGACAGTAATCCTGTCACTCCTCGCTTTCGTCTTCGGTGGTGCCTGTGGTCTCATCGTGGCCCTTGGACGCACCAGCAACAAGAAATGGCTTCGCTATTTCATGGCGACATATATCCAGATCTTTCAGGGTACACCGCTGCTGATCCAGCTTTTCTTCGTCTATTTCGGCCTGCCGTTGCTCGGCATTCGTGTCGACGTATGGGTCGCGCTGATCATCGGTCTTTCACTCCATACCAGTGCGTTTCTCGGTGAAATCTGGCGGGGCAGCATCGAGGCCGTATCGGCAGGGCAGCATGAAGCGGCTCGCGCGCTTGGTATCGGCTATATCCGCCGCATGTCGGATGTCGTGCTTCCCCAAGCCTTTCGCATCGGCCTGCCCGCAACGATTGGCTTCCTCGTCAATCTGATCAAGGGCACCGCCCTTGCGGCTCTGCTCGGCCTGACCGAACTCACACGCTCGGGTCAGCTGATGGCCAACATCACTTTCGAGCCACTCAAAGTCTACGGCGCTGTCGGTCTTGTCTACTTCGTGATCTGCATTCCGCTCACCTATTACAGCGCCCGGATTGAAAAGCGGATGAATGCATCCCGTTGAATAACAATAAAACAACCAGAGGTAAGAACATGTTCAATTCTAGTTTCGCTCGTTCCGACGCTTCACTCGGCTTCGCGCTCGGCCTGCTCGCGTCCGTGTGCATCGCCACAGCAGCTGGCGCCGCTACGCCCGAGGAAATCAAGGCCAAGGGCACCGTTACCATCGGCGTGCAGATGGACCAGTTTCCATGGGGCTTTATCGATGAGAACGGCAAAAATGGAGGCTATGACGTCGATGTTGCTGACCTGATCGCAAAGGAACTGGGCGTTCAGATCAAGTTCGAGCGCATTACCGGTCAGAACCGTATTCCGCTTCTCACCAATGGCATGGTCGATTTTCTCGTTCCATCTATGACCATCACGCCAGAGCGTGCCAAGGTCATTCAATTCGCCATTCCCTATTCCTCCAATGACATCACTGTCTGGGGCAAGAACGACGTTGATATTAAGGGCAATGATGATCTGGGTAAATACATCATCGGCGTTAATCGCGGCAGCGTTTTCGAACCGGTCCTGAAAAAGGTCGCGCCCGCCAACACGCAGATCAAGCGCTTCGATGATGATGCGACTACCGTGCAGGCGCTCCTGTCGGGTCAGGTCGATGCCATTCTGGGCAGCGTGACCTATGGGCTGGTGATCGACAAAACTGGCAACAGCGGCAACTACGGTCGCAAATACAAAGTCGCTGACAATTTCCAGGCAATGGCGGTACGCAAGGGCGATCAGGAAATGCTCGACTATCTAAATGATTTTGTCACGCGCCATACGGCGGACGGTTCACTCGACGGTCTTTACAAAAAGTGGATCGGTGTGGATCGCGCAAAGCTGCCGACCACCCTTGATGGAGTGGACTTCACCGGCAAGAACTAACCACAGACTGGCTGGTGAACGTCTGAACGGTCCGAGTTAGCCGAGGCACCGCAAACAACATTTATGAACCGGCAGGCACCACCTGTCGGTACGAGGAAACACGTGCATGAACCGTGGCCTTCCAGCCCGGCCCCGCACTTAACGCATAGAATCTGATCTTGGGAGTTAGGCAAGACATGACGATAGATGGCAAACTGATCAGGGTTGGCGTCGACATTGGCGGAACCTTCACCGATGTGGCGATGGAGGTTGGTTCGACACTGCACTCAACCAAGGTTCTGACCGATTACGCGTTTCCTGAAAATGCAATTGTCAAAGCCATTCGCGAGGTAGCGGAAAAGGCTGGGATAGCGCTGAACCAGATCGATACGGTGATCCATGGCACCACTCTTGCGACAAACGCTCTGATCGAGCGTCGCGGTGCAAAAACGGCGCTCGTCACGACCAAAGGCTTTCGCGACGTGATCGAAATGCGCACCGAAAGCCGCTTCGAGCAATATGATCTTGATATCGTCCTCCCGGCCCCGTTGGTCGACCGCAGCGACCGGTTCGTCCTTGATGAGCGCATGGGCGCAAGCGGCGAAGCGCTTAAGCCTCTGGATGAGAGCGAGATGGAAGCGCTTTGTGATCGCATCGTTGCGCAAGGCTATGAGAGTATCGCTGTCGGCTTCATCCACTCCTATCTCAATGGCGAACATGAGCGCCGTTTCCGCGACAGACTGCTGGCCAGAAAGCCTGATCTTTCCGTATCGATTTCGTCGGAAGTCTCGCCGCAGATGCGTGAGTTTCAACGCTTCAATACCGTCTGTGCCAATGCCTATGTCAAACCTTTGATGGCGTCTTACCTCAATCGTCTGGTAGGCCGTCTTCACGATGAAGGGCTTGTTGCACCGGTCTTTATGATCCACTCGGGCGGCGGCATTATCAGTGTCGAAAGTGCCATTGAGTTTCCCGTTCGCCTGCTTGAATCGGGTCCGGCGGGCGGCGCGATTTTCGCAGCCCATATCGCAGCCAATCACAAGCTTGATCAGGTCGTGTCCTACGATATGGGCGGCACTACCGCAAAAATCTGCCTGATTGAACAGCAGACGCCGAAAACGTCGAAGACCTTCGAAGTGGCGCGTACCTATCGCTTCAAGAAGGGCAGCGGCATGCCAATCTCTATCCCGGTCATCGAAATGGTTGAGATTGGCGCAGGCGGCGGTTCGATTGCAACCGTCGATTCCATGCGTCAGATCCGCGTCGGTCCTCATAGCGCAGGCTCCGAACCGGGACCGGCTTGCTACGACCGCGGCGGTGTCAACCCAACCGTAACCGACGCCGATGTTATCCTTGGTCGCCTTGATCCCGACAGCTTTGCTGGTGGGTCGATGAAACTGTCGCGCTCGGCATCCGAAAACGCCATGGATGCAGATATTGGCAGCAAGCTGGGTTCAGATATCGCAACCTCGGCTTATGGTCTTAGCGAAGTTGTCGATGAGAACATGAGCAACGCCGCGCGTATGCATGCGGTGGAAAACGGCAAGGAACTTTCCGAGTTCACCATGATCGCCTTTGGCGGCGCGGCCCCAGTTCATGCCGCGCGGCTTTGCGAAAAGCTTGGTGTCAATGATCTGCTGATCCCGCCTGGTGCCGGTGTCGGCTCTGCAATCGGCTTCCTGCGTGCGCCTTTTGGTTTTGAATCGGTCCGCAGCGCTTATAGCCGCATCAGCCGCTTCGACGCCAATGCGATCAATACTGTGATTGCCGAGCTGGTGCAGGAAGCAACCTCCTTCGTGCGCTCGGGCGCACCCAGCGCCAATCCTTCACTCGAATGCACCGCTTATATGCGCTATGTCGGTCAGGGATGGGAAGTGCCGGTCACCATCGAAGTTCGTGATTATACCCAAGCGGATGCCTCACTTTTCAGCTCGCTTTTTGATGAGTGCTATGAACGCTTCTTCGGTCGCGTGATCGATGGGCTGGATGTCGAAATTGTCAGCTGGTCGCTGCGCGCCAGCGCAGATGCTGCGGCACCAACCCCCGCCAAACCTGTCACGAAACAATCAACCGCAACAATATCCGGCAAGCGCAAGGTGTTCGACGTTCTCGAAGAACGTTTCATTGACGCAAGCGTGGTTGATCGCAGCGATATGAAGCCGGGTGACTGGATCGCCGGGCCAGCCGTCATCACAGAACGCGAGACATCGACCATCGTGACCTCAAGCCGCGAAGCGATCATGCAGGCCGATGGTTGCCTGTTGCTGCGCGCCAAGGCTGCCTGAAGGAGTTTACCCATGTCAGTGAAACCTATTTCCGATGTCCACATGCAGATCATGTGGAACCGCCTGATCTCGGTCGTCGAAGAACAGGCCGTAACGCTCATTCGTACAGCCTTCAGCACCAGTGTGCGTGAATCCGGCGATCTTTCAGCTGGCGTGTTCAATCGCGCCGGGCAAATGATCGCGCAGGCCGTGACCGGCACGCCCGGCCATGTGAATGCGATGGCGGAAGCGGTTGGCCATTTCATCAACGATATCGGGCGCGAGAATATCTTCGAAGGTGATGTCTACATCACCAACGACCCGTGGAAAGGCACCGGTCACCTGCACGATTTCACCGTCGTATCACCAAGCTTTCGCGATGGCGCGCTGACAGGTTTCTTCGCTTGCACCGCCCATGTGGTGGATGTGGGCGGACGTGGTTTTGGCCCCGATGCCAACGAAGTTTATGAGGAAGGCATCTTTGTACCGATCATGAAATTCGCGGAACGCGGGGTGGTCAACAAGGATCTCGTGAACATTTTGCGCAACAATGTTCGCGAAAGCCATCAGGTCGTCGGCGACGTCTATTCCCTCGCCGCCTGCAACGAAATCGGGCATCGCCGCTTGATGGATATGATGGATGAGTTCCGGCTCGACGATCTGGAAGGGCTGGCCGAATTCATCTTCAAACGCAGCTATGATGCAACGCTTGAAAAGCTGGCGGCATTGCCGCACGGCACTTATTCCAACGTGATGCGGGTTGACGGTTACGGCGATCCTATCGATATCGCGGTGCGTATCGATGTCTATGCCGATCACATACTTGCGGACTTCAACGGCACATCTGCGCCTAGCCCCAAAGGCATCAATTGTCCGCTGATCTATTCGGCTGCCTATGCCTGTTACGGCCTGAAATGCTCGATTGCGCCGGAAATACCGAACAATCATGCATCGCTTCTCCCCTTCAAGGTGATTGCGCCGAAGGATTGTATCTTGAACGCGCAGCACCCTGCCCCCGTTTCCGTCCGCCACGTGCTCGGCCATCTGGTGCCCGATGCAGTGCTTGGCGCTGTCCATAAGATGCTGCCCGGTCGAGTACCAGCGGAAGGCTCAGGCGCGCTTTGGAACCTTCATGTTAGTGCGCGTCCGCTTTCCGGCGACAAGGCCCCCAAAGACGGCGGCCAGCGTGCCGAGGTTCTTCTGTTCAACAGCGGTGGAGCCGGTGCCCGATCCCATCTCGACGGGTTGAGCGCCACCGCTTTTCCAAGCGGTGTTCATTCGATGTCCATCGAGGCGACGGAACATGTTGGCCCGGTTATTTTCTGGCGCAAGGAATTGCGCGACGGTTCCGGCGGCGCCGGAAAATTCCGTGGCGGGCTTGGTCAGGTTGTCGAGATTGCGCCGACTGACGGACATGAGATCTACTTCAATGCCATGTTTGATCGCATCAAACACCCGCCGCGCGGGCGTGAAGGTGGCGAGAACGGCGCACCGGGCGCCGTCCTGCTTGATGACGGTTCGGTGCTCAACGCCAAGGGCCGGCAGCATGTCCCAGCAGGACGCAGGCTGATCCTGCAATTGCCGGGCGGCGGCGGCTATGGCGCTGCGGATGAACGGTGCCCGGAGGCCAAGCAGCGCGACAGAGAATTCGATTATGTCGTGAATGGTTGACCAGCAGATCCTGTCAGAAGCCGCCTTTAGGGCGGCTTCCCCTTTCCCGACCCACAAACAAGAGCATTGTAATGCAATACGAAAATAGACGATCGGCGGGCATCCAGTCATCGCCGAGCATGGCTGTTTCGATGGCCGCCAAAAAGCTGCGTGCCGAGGGGCGAGACATTATCGATTTGTCGCTGGGCGAGCCGGATTTTGAACCGCCGCGCCATGTTCTCGATGCTGCCTGCACAGCGGTCAATGCCGGCGGTATTCGTTACGGAGCAGCAGCCGGAACCGAAGCGCTTCGCGCCGCGATTATCGCCAAGTTCAAGCGTGACAATCATCTTGATTTTTCACCACAAGAGCTGACCGTCGCCAATGGCGCAAAACAGATCTTGTTCGATGCGTTCCTCGCCACGCTCGAACCGGGCGACGAAGTGGTTATCCCCACACCTTGCTGGGTTTCTTACGGCGATATCGTTTCCTTGCATGGCGGCACACCGGTCTATGTTGAATGCCGGCCGCAAGATGATTTCAAACTGACAGTACAACATCTTGAGAAATCCATCACACCACGCACGCGCTGGTTGATGCTGAACTCGCCATCCAATCCCACCGGCGCGATCTACAGCTCTGCGGAATATCAGACGCTCGCGACAGCGCTGGAAAAACACCCGCGTATTCTCATCCTTTCCGATGAGATATACGAGCACATCTTGCTACGCGACCATCCCTTCGTTTCCTTCGGCAGCGTCTGCCCGCAATTGCGGGAACGAACTCTCATCGTCAACGGCGTCTCGAAAGCCTACGCGATGACGGGCTGGCGAGTTGGCTATGCAGCAGGTCCAAAGGCGCTCATTGAAGCGATCAACAAGATGCAGTCGCAAAGCGTCACGTCTGTTTGTAGCATTGCACAGGCGGCCGCAAAAGCCGCACTCGATGGCGACCAGAGTTTCTTGCAGGAAGCAGCCCAGACTTTTCGTCGTCGCGCCGAGCTTGTCACAACCCAGCTGTCGGAAATACCCAATATTGACTTCCACCAGCCGGACGGCGCATTTTATGCGTTCATCGGTGTCAGCAGACTGATTGGCAAAACGACCCCCGCAGGCGCGACGTTAGAAAGCGACACTGAAGTTGCGGGATATCTGCTCAATGATTTTGGCGTATCCAGCGTGCCTGGTGTCGCTTTTGGCGCGCCCGGCTTCATCCGCGTGTCCATTGCCGCTTCTGAAGCAGAACTGACCAAGGCCTGTGAACGCCTGAAAGAAATGGCCGCGTCACTGTAAACGCGGCCTTTATTGCGTCTTATAAAGGAACCGCGGGTGATGGACCCGCGGTTTTTCCTCTTGATCGCTCAAGCCGCCTGTTTGCGGCTGTATTTACCGATGAGCGCTTCGAGAAGGCCTTCTTCCTCTCTGGTCAGATCGCAAAGCGGAGACCGAACCTTCCCGGCTTTGAAGCCCTGAAGACGCACGCCTGCCTTGATGGCAGCCACGGCATAACCCTTCTGCCGGTTGCGGATTGCCATGAACGGATAGAAGAACTCGTTGAGAATACGCTCGCATGTGGCGCGTTCACCCGCCCTCAGGGCACGATAGAATTCCACCGCCAGACCAGGAACGAAGTTGAAAACGGCTGAAGAATAGGTCGTGAACCCGGCGCCCAGATAGGCTTCGGCGAAGAGTTCCGCCGTCGGCATCCCGCCCAGATAGGTCAGGCGATCGCCCATCTTGGCCGTAATCTGGCGAACGAGCCCGATATCGCCCACACCATCCTTGAAACCGACAAGATTGGGGCACTCATCACACAAGCGAGCCAGCGTGTCGGCCTGAAGAATAGCATTATCACGATTATAGACCATGACGCCGATGCCAATCGACTGGCAGATACGCTTGACATGTTCGTAAAGACCCAGCTGAGGCGCATCGATCAGATAATGTGGCAGAAGCAATATGCCGTCCGCTCCAGCCTTTTCAGCCGACTTGGCAATTTCAATCGCCATTTCCGTCCCATAGCCGCAGCCCGAAACAATCGCTGTGCCGCTGTTGCCAGCGGCCTCCTTTGCCGCAGACACGATGGTCGGAATTTCACTCGGGCGCAGAGAAAAGAACTCGCCGGTGCCGCCGGCGGCGAACAATACCGGTGCATCGAAGCCCGAAAGCCATTCTACATGGGCTTTATAGCTTTCCGGCGCAAACTGCCCCTCGGCATCGAAATGCGTTACCGGGAAGGAGAGCAATCCTGCTCCTAGCTTTTCCTTGATCTGCTGCGGTTCCATATGTTGACCCCTTTTTTGATGTCTGCATATGACCTAGCGCATTCAGATATTATATGTCAATAACTTATATTATAAGTTAGAGCGAACTTGCCTGAGAATGCTGCGGTATCGCATCTGACTCCCCTTCAAGTGCCGCCGCATTGCCGACCGTGCAGCCTCTTCGTCACCATTGGAAATGGCCTCGATGATCTGGGAGTGCTCCTCATGAATACGCGCGATATAATCGGCAGAATTTGTATCTGACTGGGACTGTAAAGCCGCACGCGGAATAACACCGCTGCCGATCATCGTCAGGAACTCGCGAAAGCGAGGATTGTTGGCCGCATCAGCAATCGCCAGATGCAACGCGAAATCCGCCTCCGCTGTCGGTTGCCCAGCTTCCAGGCAGGTGACTACTTGCCGGTGGCAGTTGATGATAGCCTCTTCCTGTTGGGGAGAGCGACGCAGCGCTGCAAGTCCTGCAGCCTCTACTTCTACGCCTGTGCGCAGCTCGAGCAGCTCAATGACCGATGAAACCCGGTCATAATCTAGGTTGTGAAATGGCAGAGTTTCCGCTGATTGCGCCTCAAGCACAAAAACCCCGGCTCCCTGCCGGGCCTCGACGAGCCCGTCGGCTCGCAGGGCAGCCACCGCCTCGCGAATAACCGTGCGGCTGACCCCGTAGGCTTCAGTCAGCTTTGCTTCGCTGGGCAGTTTCATTCCCGGCTTGAACTCACCGGACTGGATCAGTTTTTTCAGCTCGCCACTGACTTTGACAACAAGATTGCCCGCAGGACGGGCAGATGTTTCATTGCTTCTTGTTGCCATCATCGCGGTCCTGCACATTGTTTTCCGTACTCCTGTGGTAGCAGGCCCGTGGAGTGCTCACAAGTCAGGTGATACGAGTTATCAGTGTTATCGTCTATTTCGTCAAAACTTGTATGATGAATTTGGGGCGCCTCATGAAAACGCCGATCTGCGTGAAACAGACCGGCGTTTTGGTTTCAAAAGGCAGCGTTGGCTCAAGGCCAAGCTGCACCCGATCATTTCTTGGATTTGAATTCCTTTTGATAGACTTCGTCAGCCATCGTCCGCAATGCGCGCCCGATGGCTGCATATTCATACTCGTTGAGATTGGCGAGCGATGCGCGGCCAGCCGGTTGCTGCGTACCAAAGCCTGTGCCCGGCAAGAGAACGATACCGGTTTCGTCGGCAATCCGGAACAAGAGCTCAGTCGGCGATATGTTCTTCTTGACCCATGCAGCAAACTCGTCGCCATAGAGTCGGCCCGCGATGTCTTCCAGATCGAGAAGTGTGTAATAATCCACTTCATTGACGTCGCTCTGCGGTTCCAGTCCAAGCTCGCGATACAATGCAGCCTCGCGATTGCGGATCAGTTTCTTCAACTCTGCCTTGTAGGCATCCTTTTCATCCATCAGACCGAATAGGGAAAACAGAACCATCTGGACCTGCTGCGGTGTGGAAAGACCCGCAGTGTGGTTGAGGGCGACTGTGCGGCTATCGGCGACAAGACGGTCGATGAATTTCAGTTTTGAAACATTGGGCACCAGCGATGAATAGCGCTGATCCAGTTCCTTCCTGGCCGATCCCGACAAATCCTTCAGCTTTGCGTCCAGCACGTTGTCCTTCTGCATCGCGATTGCGCCGAGGCGCCAGCCCGTTGCGCCGAAATATTTCGAGAACGAGTAAACCAGCATGGTGTTGTATGGGCATATTGCGAAGATTGGTCTGCCCCCTGAAAAGTGATCCTTCATGAAGTATGGCTTATGAGCCTCAGAAGGACATTGAAATGGCAGCGAAAAGACACAAGGCAGAAGAGATAGTCACGAAGCTCCGTCAGGTTGAC
>Ga0182744_1000366_pt1 | contig 44246 bp, 31 predicted proteins | sample eDN3rd30CKraftMG_FD_128525 | JGI IMG/M metagenome (GOLD analysis project Ga0182744, IMG submission 128525) | Enriched Miracle-Growth compost microbial communities from Emeryville, California, USA - eDNA 3rd pass 30_C Kraft MG (version 2) (version 2) ... | reverse complement strand
CCCGCATTCGGCCGGCACGGAACCGGCCCAAGACACATTACGGTTTGAGTTTTTTGAGTGTGGGATGCGGAGCCCGGCCTCGCCCTGGTGCGACAGCCGAAAACCGCTTTGGGTTGGTTTCCCCTGAAAGGCGCATCGTGGTTTATTGTTTGCTGAATGCAGGCTTATTTATTTTTGGCATATGGTATCTGCATTGGGGGGCAACAAAAAATTAGGGTTTTCTAGTGGGCTGTTTGGCCTATTCGCGCCTGTTCAATTGGCTCGTATGGCAGCCCGCAAAAATGGAAAACTGGGCGGTCGGCCGAGGAAAGCGGTGACGGGTGCTTAGGGCGTGGGCAGATAAGTTTTTGCGGATGGATAAAAAGACTCAGTGCAGGTCGTTTTCAAAACTGTGCCCGATTATTCTGTTGCCTGGAGGCCCGATTGGGCACAATTGACGATTTTACTACCTTGCAATAATATATCGATTATCGGTAAACGATATGCCAATCATGTCTTTTGCCTGTCTTGAAACCAAGACCTTGTTCGAGGGTAGGGTTGTCGCCCGCTTTGCCAACATAAGAGCGGCGGTCGAACGAAAACTGCAACAGTTGGATAGTGCAGCCTCGCTAGGCTTTTTAAGGTCGCCGCCGGGCAATCGGCTCGAGAAGTTATCCGGCAACCGTACGGGTCAATACAGTATTCGCGTCAACGAGCAATGGCGCATTTGCTTTATCTGGACGAAAGAGGGCCCGGCACAGGTTGAAGTAGTCGACTACCATTAAACAGGTATTGAAATGAAAGCAGTCAATGGAATGCGCCCGGTTCACCCTGGGGAAATCCTGCGTGAGGACTTCTTGGCCCCCTTGGGTTTGACCCCGCATGCCTTGTCGAAAGCCTTGCATGTGCCGCCGGCCAGAATCAACGACATCGTCCTGGGGCGGCGCGGCGTTACGCCCGATACGGCGTTGCGGCTGGCCCGCTATTTTGGCGGCGAGGCTAAATCGTGGCTGAACCTGCAGCAGGCCTATGATTTGAAAATCGCCCAAAGAAGCGCGATGGATCGCATCATGAAGGAAGTGCGTCCTTTGGCGGCCGAGGCGTCATAGGTTCAGGGGGCGCCAGCCGTTTTGGTAGTTGTTTTACGTGTGATGAATCGCGCGCATTTATTGTGCTCTGGTCGGGATGTGCAGCTACGCTGTGTTGGTGGGGCTGGCTGCGCACGCGACGTTGTATTGCGTTGTGGCGGTGCTTTCAAGAAGATGGCCCAAGAACTTTATAATTGGGTCGTACGCCTGGCTCGATCAGTGTGGAAATGGGCTTGGCGGATCGCTTGTTCATCGCGGCGTACCTCTCGTAAATTCGCCTTGCGAAGGATGGTGGCGCATATTCCTGATGTTGTTTCTGTGAACACTAGTGTATGCGGTCTACCTGCTCTACGTTGCGGCGCCCAGAATGTCCGTAAAATCGGATGCTGCTAAAAAACCCCAGGCCCCATCGCGCAAGGATGTCTTTCTGAATTAGCCGGGCCGGCGCTTGGCAGTTGCAATAGGCTCGGCCTGTCTATGTCTGAAGCGGAAGCGGCTGCGTTTACGCTTCGGTAAAGACATCGTCCAGGGTTGCGGCGTCCAGCACGTTCAGCGACCAGGTTTCCAGTTGGGCCGGTGTGGCCGAATGGATGCGTTGCTGCAAGGTGTTGGGCAAGGGGCCGAATTTACGCACGAGCAGGCGTTGCAGCAGTGCGGTTTCGCCTTCGAGCTTGCCTTGCGCCAGCCCTTTTTTCAGTCCGCGTTGTTCCCCCAGGCGTTCTATGCTGGTGACGAATGCCATTTTATGCTCCTGTTCCAAGGTGATCATGGCCTGCTCGAAGGCCGGTTCCAGTTCCGGGGACAGCGCCATCATCCAGTCTATCAGGCGAAATAATCGCAAAACATGTTCGCGGCCATAGCCGTATTGGTACATCAAGCGCACGATTCGGGTTTTGGAGGCCAGGCGTTGCTGGCCGCTTTGACGGGTTTGCTGAGCCTGGAGTTGGGCCATGACCACGACGGCAAACGGGTTGTGCGCGGCGTGCTGTGTCAGTTCGTTCCAGCGTGTCAGCCATGAGGCCAAGTGTACGTGGGTGCGCAAGCGCGGCTTGTAGCCGCTTGCGGCTTACTCGATCGGCTCGTACGGCAGCCCGACATAGTTTTCGGCAATATTGGTCAAGCCGGCTTCCGAGTTGGTGTAGTAGTCCAGCTCGGCCAGTTGGATGCGCTGGCCGAAGCCGTCGTCCGAGAACTTGTGCAGCATGCTGGTCATCCACCACGAGAAGCGCTCGGCTTTCCATACCCGGCGCAGGGCCAGTTCGGAATAGCGGTTCAGCAGGTCGGTGCGCTGTTCCTTGTACACCTTGATCAGGATGTGGGAAAGGTAATGCACGTCGCTGGCGGCCAGGTTCAGGCCTTTGGCGCCGGTGGGCGGCACGATGTGGGCGGCGTCGCCCACCAGGAACAGGTTGCCGTACTTCATGGGTTCGGTCACGAAGCTACGCAGCGGCGCAATGCTTTTCTCGATGGAGGGGCCGGTGACCAGGCGGTCGGCCACGGGCTTGGGCAGGCGGGTTTTCAGCTCTTCCCAGAAGCGGTCGTCGGACCAGTCTTCCACTTTTTCGTCCAGGCCCACCTGCACGTAGTAGCGGCTGCGCGTCAGCGAGCGCTGGCTGCACAGGGCGAAGCCGCGTTCGTGGTTGTTGTAGATGAGTTCGTGATCCACCGGCGGGGTGTCCGACATGACGCCCAGCCAGCCGAAGGGGTAGACGCGCTCGAAGGTCTGGATCTTGTCTTTGGGGACGGACTGGCGCGAGACGCCGTGAAAGCCGTCGCAGCCGGCGATGTAGTCGCATTCCAGCTCGACCGTCTTGCCGTCCTTGACGAAGGTGACGCGCGGCTTGTCGGTGTAGAAGTCGTGCAGTTGCACGTCGGACGCTTCGTAGATACTGACGCCGCCTTCTTTGGCGCGGGCTTTCATGAGGTCTTCGGTGACTTCGGTCTGACCGTACACCATCACCGTCTTGCCCTTGGCGTATTTTTTGAAGTCGATGCGTTTTTGCTGGCCGTTGAAGGCGAGCGAGACGCCTTCGTGCACATGGCCTTCGCGATCCATGCGCTCGCCGGCCTTGGCTTCGCGCAGCAGGTCGACCATGCCTTGCTCGAGCACGCCGGCGCGGATGCGGGTCAGCACGTATTCGGGCGATTTGCGCTCGAGGATGACGGTGTCGATGCCCTGGTGATGCAAGAGCTGGCTGAGCAGCAGGCCCGAGGGGCCGGCGCCGATGATGGCGACTTGTGTTTTCATGGAAAGCCTCTTGTGGACGTGTCGTTTTTTTGCGGCATCCGCGCGCGCCGCGGTTTGGTGTTTGGCAGAAGGAAGGGTATGCAGCGCTTCCTCAAGCCTTCGATGCCGTTATGGTGCGTCCGGGAGGAAGAATTTGGAATGGATAAATTAGTATAATAATTGTACTTTTCGAATATTTTTTGAGATGTGATTTCGATAAGCCCGTGAAATTGCTAAGAATAAGGGTTAACCCTTAACCTGAGGCCATGTATAAATGGCATGTCAGCAGGGCCCAATCATGAACAGGAGCAGTCATGGCGGCGGCCGATACCGTATCCAAGGTTCCCGTATATAAATTGTACGGCGAGCACGAGCAGTGGCTGACGCCCGACATGGTGCATTGCGAATCCATTGCCGACCGCAGCAAATTGCACGATTGGCAAATCAAGCTGCATCAGCACCACGGCCTGATCCAGCTTTTGTATTTGCGCGGCGGCAGCGCACGGGTGTGCCTGGACGGCGAGTATTTCGACATGCAGCCGGGGCAGATCGTGGTCGTACCGCAAATGTGCGTGCATGGCTTCAAGTTCGCGCCCAATGCCATCGGGCATGTGGTGACGTTGGCGCTTCCGCTGGTGCAAAAGCTTACGCAGGACATCGGCGACGCGCAGGCGGTGCCGGCCACACCGCGCATCTATCAGGTCGGCGACGGGGACGATGCCGGGAAAATGAACATGGGCTTCAGTTCGCTGCACGCCGAATACCTGGGCAATGGCGCGCACCGCAATGCTCTCATGGAAGCCATGCTGATCGCGATTCTGGTGTGGCTGAGCCGGCACGAGGCCTATGCCAGCGGAGAGCCGGCCAGGGAGGGCGACCGGGGGCGGCAGTACTTCCGCCATTTCTGCCAGATGATCGAAGACGACTACGCGGGCCAGCACTCGGTGGAACACTACGCCAGGCGCATAGGCATTACCGCCGCCTACCTCAATGTGCTGTGCCGGCAGTATGTGGGCCAGTCGGCGCTGGAGCTGATTCACCAACGGGTGGTGCTGGCCGCCAAGCGCAACCTGGTCTACACCTCGATGACCATCAGCGTGGTGTCGTACACGCTGGGGTTTTCCGACCCGGCGTATTTCACGCGCTTTTTCAAGCGCCAGGTGGGCTTGTCGCCCAAGGAGTTCCGCAAGCGGGCCGCGACACTGCTGGAGTGATCGCGATTGGCGGCCCGGAAAAAATCAGCCCCTTGGGCCGGGTGGCCGAAAGGGGCTGGTGCGGCGGCTGGCCTGCGCGCGGGGTTGGCGAAGACCCCGCCGCAGCCGGGTTTAAACCACTTTCTGGGTTTGCGTGCCGAGCTGGTCGATGCGCAGTTCGACGACGTCGCCTTTCTTCAGGAATTGCTGGGGCTTCATGCCCAGGCCCACGCCGGAAGGTGTGCCAGTAATGACCACGTCGCCGGGCAGCAGGGTCATGAACTGGCTCAGGTAGGAAACAATGGTGGCCACCGGGAAGATCATGTCGGCCGTGTTGCTGTGCTGCTTGACCTGGCCGTTGACCTTGAGTTCCATTTCCAGCTTTTGCGGGTCGGGCAGCTCGTCGGTGGTGACCAGCCAGGGGCCGATGGGGCCGAAGCTGTCGAAGCTTTTGCCCTTGGTCCATTGGCCATTGCGCTTGGCCTGCCAGTCGCGTTCGGAAACGTCGTTGGCCAGGCAGTAGCCGGCCACGTATTTCAGCGCGTCTTTTTCGCTGACTTTTTGCGCCTTGGTGCCGATGACCAGGCCCAGCTCGATTTCCCAGTCGGTGTTGACCGAGTTGTCGGGCATGATGATGTCGTCGTTGGGGCCGCAGAGCGAGGTCAGGGCCTTGGTGAAGATGACGGGCTCTTTGGGGATTTCCATGCCGGCCTCGGCGGCGTGCGCGCGGTAGTTCAGGCCGATGGCCATGAATTGGCGCGTGCCGGCCACGGGCGGGCCCAGGCGCACGTTCTTGTCCACCATGGGCAGCTTTTCCAGATTGACGGCAGCCAGGGCCTGGAGGCGCTCGGGGGCCAGGTATTCGGGGGTCAGGTCGGGAACGAGCAGCGACAGGTCGCGGATATTGCCCTGGGCGTCGAGTGCGCCGAGCTTTTCGGCGCCTGCCGCGCCATAACGAAGTAGTTTCACAGTAGCTCCAATTTTATTAGGTGGGGAACCATGTATTGTGCACCATAATCATGCCGGTGCCATCCAGGGTTCATTTGGCCACGGGGTTTTTGTAGTTCTTGAGGGAGTCGTCGATCTCCACGTTTTGCAGTTTGCCGTCCACGCGCTCGGCCTTGCGGATGTAGATGGTCTGGGTGATGTCGCGGGTTTCGGGGTCGATGGTGATCGGGCCGCGGGGGCTGTTGAACGACAGGCCGCGTACCGCTTCCATGAACTTCGCGGGCGAGGCGTCACCCTTGGTTTTCTTGAGCGCTTCTTCGATCAGGTGCATGCCGTCGTAGCCGGCCACGGCCATGAAGTTGGGGCGCTCCTTGGGATAGGCTTTGTAGAAAGCCTGGGTAAAGGCCTTGTTCTCGGGCGAGTTGTGCGCCTCGGAATACTGGTGCGCGGTGATGACGCCGATGACGTTGTCGCCGATGGCGTCGATGCTGTCCTCGCTGGTCAGGTCGCCGGTGGCGATGACCTTGATGCCGGCGGCGGCCAGGCCGCGCTCCTTGAAGCCCTTGAAGAAGGCCACGGGCGCTTCACCGGCCGGCAGGAACAGGAACACCGCATCGGGCTTGGCGTCTTTCACGCGCTGCAGGAAGGGGCCGAAGTCCGGGCTTTTGACGGGCACGCGGATGGCGTCCACGACCTTTCCGCCGGCGTCGGTAAAGCTTTGCGTGAAATAGCGCTCGGCGTCATGCCCGGGGCCGAAGTCGGCCACCACGGTCACGACCTTCTTCAGGCCATTCTTCACGGCCCACGGGCCCAGCGGCACCGTGTATTGCGGCACCGCCGCCGAGGTGCGCACGATATAGGGCGATTTGCTGGTCAGGCTGGCCGTGCCGGCGTTCATGACGATCATGGGTTTCTTGCCGTTGGTGGCGACGGGGGCCGCGGCCAGCGCGCCGGGCGTCATGGCAAAGCCCGCCAGTATGTCCACTTTGTCGCGCACGATCAGTTCCTGGGCGGCGCGCCGGCTTTCCTCGGGGGCCACGCCGGTGTCGTCCTTGACGATCAGCTCGACCTTGCGGCCCGAGAAGGTGTCGCCATGCTGTTTCAGGTAAAGGTTGACGCCGTTTTCAATATTGTGCCCATAGGGGGAAAAGGGGCCGGACAGCGGCAGGATGAGCCCGATTTTCAGGGGCTCGGCGGCGAAGGAGGTGGAGGTGGAGGTGGCGGCCAGGCCGAGGCAGAGCGCGGCCAGTGTGCGGGTGATTTTCATGGTTGTCTCCTTGAGGGTCTGTTTCAATAAAGGGTTCAGGGTTTGGCCAGGCCCAGCGATTTGCTTAAAGCCCGGCCGAATTCGGCGTCGATCCGGTTGCCGCGCCATGCGATGTGCTGGTCGGGGCGCAGCAGTACGAAGTCCGCGCCGTAAAGATCGCGGGCCTCTTCCGAGGCTATGGTTTGTTCGGAGACGGGACAGCCTTGCGGCAAGCCCGCAAGATCTGCCCCGGCCTGATGCGCACCGCCGCCCAGGCGCAGCAGCGTGAAGCCGGAACCGAAGCGGTCGTACAGCGAGGATCCGTCTTTTAGCCAGACGTGCGGCGCGCGGTGGCCCGGCCGGCCGCTCGGCAGGTACAGGTTGGCGGTGTCGGGCGGCGGCGAGCCGGCCTCGGTGCATACCAGCGGCGAGTCTTCGTAGCGCGTGCCGAGCTGCACGCCCGGGATCACGAATTCTTTATGGCCATGGAAGTTCAGGTGGGCGCCGACGGATCGGCGGGCGGCTTCGCCTTCGGCCGTTTCGTCTTCCAGCGCCTTGGGCAGGCGCACGTAGCCGATGCTGTCGGCGAATTGCCGGGCGAAATCGGTGTTGCGCGCGGCCACGGGCTTGCGCTCGGCTTCGTAGCTGTCGGCCAATATGCCGCCGCCGAAACCCTTGACCAGCGCCTCCAGCTTCCAGGCCAGGTTGGCGGCGTCCTCGATGCCGGTGTTGTAGCCCATGCCGCCGGTGGGGGTGAACAAATGCGCCGAGTCGCCGGCCAGGAAAATCCGGCCTTGCCGCATTTTTTCGGCCACCAGGGCGAAGCCCGCCGTCCAGGTCGTGCTGCTGATCAATGTGAAAGGGATGTTGACGTTTGTTCCGATGGCCGTGGCGATGCGCTGGCCGACGTCGTGGTCGCTGGGTTCGGCGTCGCCCTGCAGCTGGATGTTGATGATGAAGCCGCCGCGCCCGTCGACCGAAACGATCAGCGAGCGCTGTTCGTGGTTCAGCGTCCAGTACTGCCAGGCGCGCCCGCCCTGGACGGCGGCGTTGAGTTCGGGGGCGCTGAAGTAGGTGGCCGCCATGCGTCCTCCCATGAATTCGCGTTTTTCCCCGCCCGAGCCCGTGTAGTGCAGGCCCATCAGGCTGCGCACGGTGCTGCGCGGGCCGTCGCAGCCGATCAGGTATTTGGCGCGGCACTGGGTTTGCCGGCCGTCCAGGGTGGATACCACGGTGGCGGTGACGCCGTCTTCGTCCTGTTCCAGGCTTTGCACGCTGGAGTCGTAGTGCGCCTGGGTACTGGCATAGCGTTTGGCGGCTTTGAGCAGGACGGGCTCGACGTAAAGCTGGGAGCAGCGATGCGGCAGTTCCGCTGTGGGCCACAGGAACTCGTAGTCCTTGGCCCTGGAAACAGCGTCGGAGGAGCAGGGCTGGGAAAGCCTGGCCAGTTGGTGTCGCGACAGCCGGGTGTAGTAGGCCACGTCGGTGACGTGATCGCCGGGCAGCCCCTGGCTGCGCACTTCGGCGGCAATGCCCAGGCGGCGGTAGTGTTCCATGGTGCGGGCGCTGTTGGCGTTGGCCGCCGGGTGGGTGCAGGTTCCGGACTTGTTGTCGAACAACTGCACCGATACGCCACGCATGCCGAGTTCCGCAGCCAGGAACAGGCCCACCGGGCCGCCGCCCACCACGATGACGTCGCAGTCGTACTTCATTTCCATCTCTCCTTCGTGCGGCGGCAGGGCCTGTTGCAGCTGGGTAAACATGCGCGCGGGCACGCAAATAGCGTTGTCCATTGAATGGAACGCTCCCAGTGTGCCGTCAGGAGGTCTATGTGTCTATATAATGATTTTAATTTTCTATATTAATAAGATTCATAGATGTTGCGGTTTGGCGATGTGGGTTGTCGGCGTTCGGACATGGCGGCTCCGGCCGAGCCTCCTGGCTGATCCGCGTCAGTACTGTTGTGTGTCAAGGGGGCATGCCATGGATTTGCAAGACCTGAACTTCCTGTATTTGATGGACGCGCTTTACCGTGAAGGCAGCGTGTCGCGCGCGGCGCTAAAACTGAACCTGACACAGCCGGCGGTCAGCCACGGGCTCAACCGCTTGCGCGCCAAGTTCCAGGATCGCCTGTTCGTGCGGGTGGGGGCGGGCATGGCGCCCACCCCCTTGGGCGAGCGTATCGCCATGGGCGCTCGCCGCGCCCTGGATCTGATTCAGGCCGATATTCTCGACGCCCCGCAGTTCGATCCGCTGCAGGCCAAGAACACGTTCGTGGTCGGGATGACCGACATGGGCGGCACGATCATCCTGCCCCGGGTCGTTCAGCTGCTAAGCATCAAGGCGCCGCAGATGCGGGTGGTGCCGGTTGCGCTGCGCCCGCACGAAGTGAACGACATGATCGAGAGCGCGGCCGTCGATTTGGCCTGGGGGTTCTTCGGCCACTTGAACCGGTCGCTTTACCAGCAGACCCTGTTTCGCCGGCCGCTCATCGGCATCCGCCGGAAAAGCAGGGCGAAGCGGGCGGTGCTGAGTTTCGAGGAGTTCGTCGGCGCCCTGCATGTCTTTGCCACCGCCACGGCCGTGACCAACGATTTGCTGCAGCAGAAAGTGAAGGAGCGGGGCGGTGTGCTGCAGGTGGCGCTGGAGTGCCCCTATATTCTGGCGGTGCCGGCCATTGTCGCCAACTCGGACTACGTAGCCACGGTGCCGGACGAACTGGCCCGGCTGTTCTCGCGCCTGGCCGAAATCGAGACCTTTCCGCTGCCGCTGGAAATGCCCGACGTGCTCGTCAAGCAGCATTGGCACGCCCGCAATAATGATGACGTGGCGCACCGCTGGTTCCGTTCCTTCGTGGCCGACAGCTTCGCCGCCCAGACGCGCATCGAGTAAACGGGCGGCCCGGCGGCAAAAAAACCGGCCTGGGCCGGTTTTGGGGGGAAGGCCGGGCGGCGCCGATCAGGTGCGTGCGTCGGTGAGTTTGACGGGGGTGAGCTTTTGCAGGTCTTCGAAGCTCAGGCCGTCGACCAGGTCGATGACCTGGGCGCCTTGGGGGGTAAGGTCGATGACGGCGACGTCGGTGTAGAGGCGGCTGACGCAGCCGATGCCGGTGACCGGGTAGGTGCAGGCGTCGACCAGTTTGGATTCGCCGGTCTTGGTCAGCAGGTCCATCATGACGTAGGTTTTCTTGGCGCCGATGGCCAGGTCCATGGCGCCGCCGACGGCCGGGATGGCGTCGGGCGCGCCGGTGCTCCAATTGGCCAGGTCGCCCTTGACCGACACCTGGAAGGCGCCCAGCACGCAGACGTCGAGGTGGCCGCCGCGCATCATGGCGAAGCTGTCGGCGTGGTGGAAGAAGCAGCCGCCCGGCAGCAGGGTGACGGGCTGCTTGCCGGCGTTGATGAGGTCGTAGTCTTCTTCGCCTTTGGCGGGCGCGGGGCCCATGCCGATGACGCCGTTTTCGCTGTGCAGGATGACTTCGCGGTCATCGGGCAGATGGTTGGCCACCTTGGTGGGCAGGCCGATGCCCAGGTTGACGACGGCACCGTCGGGGATGTCCTGGGCGACGCGCGCGGCGATCTGGTCACGGGTCCAGGCGGGGGTGGAAGTAGTGGTTTCGCTCATTTGTGTGTTCCTTAGGCCGCTTTGAAGCCGGCGGGGCCGGTGGCGGTACGGGGTACCTTGACGATGTGCTTGACGAAAATGCCCGGCGTGACCACGGTTTCGGGGTCGATGCTGCCCAGTTCCGCAATATTGTGCACCGAGGCGATGGTAGCCTTGGCCGCCGTGGCCATGACGGGCCCGAAATTACGCGCCGTTTTGCGGTAGACCAGATTGCCCCAGCGGTCGCCGGTTTCGGCCTTGATGAGGGCGAAGTCGGCGAAGATGGGATGCTCGAGCACGTACTGGCGGCCGTTGATTTCGCGCGTTTCTTTGCCTTTGGCCAGTTCGGTGCCGAAGCCCGTGGGGGTGAAGAAGGCGCCGATGCCGGCGCCGGCGGCGCGGATGCGCTCGGCCAGGTTGCCTTGCGGAACGAGTTCGAGTTCGATCTTGCCTGAACGATAGAGCTCGTCGAAGACATAGGAATCGGCCTGGCGCGGGAACGAGCAGATGATTTTGCGCACACGGCCGGTTTTAAGCAATGCGGCCAACCCGATTTCGGCGTTGCCCGCGTTGTTGTTGACGATGACCAGGTCTTTGGCGCCTTGGGCGATGAGGCCGTCGATAAGCTCGGCGGGCTGGCCGGCGCCGCCGAAGCCGCCGATCATGACGGTCGCACCGTCGTGGATTTCGGCCAGGGCCTGCTCAACGGAGGGGGAAATTTTGTTGATCATGTTTTCCGTACGAATATTTTATTGAAAATCCGTGTGTAAGTTCTTACAATGAACAGTTATTCGTATATAGAACTTGCTTCGTCAAGGATAAGGTTCTGGCCTGGGCTTGTCAATCATGGGCATGCGCGGCAGCAGGTCTTTGGGCCTTGCAAGACCTTATAACGCCTTCAACTATAGTCGCCAAAACAGGCGGCGGCCAGTTGCAAGACAAGCCGGCCGTGAAACAACGATGAAAAACATTTCCACCGCAGCGCGGGGTGAAGAGGCAGCCCGCCCCGCCGATTCCTCCGAGACCGAGACTTCCGGCCCCAAGCCCGGCGACAGCTATGTGCGCTCGTTTGCGCGGGGGCTGGCGGTATTGCGCAGTTTCGGCGCCGACGCGCAGGCCCAGACGCTGACCGAGGTGGCCGAACGCTCGGGCCTGACCCGCGCCGGCGCCCGCCGCATTTTGCTTACCTTGCTCAGCCTGGGCTATGTGGCGGCCGAGGGCCGCCTGTTCCGCCTGACGCCCAAGGTGCTGGAACTGGGGTTTGCCTACCTGACGTCGCTGCCGGTCTGGACGCAGGCCCAGCCTGTGATGGAAGCGTTGGTCGAAGAGTTGCGCCAGTCCAGCTCGGCGGCGGTGCTGGACGGCAATGAAATCGTATACGTGCTGCGCATTCCGGCGCACAAGATCATGTCGATCAACCTGGGGGTGGGCAGCCGGCTGCCGGCCGACTGTTCGTCGATGGGGCGGGTGCTGTTGGCCGGCCTGGCGCCGGAGCAACTGCGCCAGCGTATTGCCGGCATGAACCTGGTGGCGCATACGCCCAATACCATCGTCGACCCCGAAAAGCTCCTTGCCGCCATCGAGCAAGTGCGGGTTCAGGGCTGGAGCCTGGTCGTCGAAGAGCTCGAGCCGGGCCTGGTTTCCATGGCGGCGCCCATTTACGATCATGCGGGCAGGGTGGTCGCCGCCATCAATATCAGCGGTCACGCAAGCACCAGCAGCGCCGAGCACTTGCTGCAGGTCAGCCTGCCCAGGCTGCTGGCCGCCGCCGCCAGGATCAATATGCTGATGGGGGCGCGCAAATAGTCATAGCTATAAGCAGGATAGCTGCGCCGGGAGGCGTTGCGCGAAACAAAAAGGCCAGCCCGATTTTCAGGCTGGCCTTTCTATTGCGCCAATAATACGCGGCGGCGTGATCGGGGAGGGAAGGCCTTGGCCTGCTGAAGCGCGCAGTGCGCGCTTCACGGCGCAGGGTCTGCCCGGCCTGGAATCAGACGTCGAAGAACACGGTTTCGTCGGGGCCTTGCAGATATACGTCGAAGGTGTAGACCACCTTGCCGTCTTTTTCGCTGCGCTGGGCGACCAGGGTTTTACGGCGTTCGACCCATTCGATGCTGGTCAGGTCGGGATCGGCGGCATTGGCTTTTTCCTCGTCGGAAAAATAGATGCGAGTGCTCAGGCCGATGTTGATGCCGCGGGCCACGATCCAGACATTGATGTGCGGGGCCATGGGCTTGCCGTTGCGTCCGGTGACCGAACCGGGTTTGATGGTTTCGAACGTGTAGATGCCGCTTTCGAAGTCGGTGCACGCGCGGCCCCAGCCGCGGAAGCTCTCGTCCAGGGGCTTGTCGGCCTGCTGGTCGGCGGGGTGGTTGTAGCGGCCGGCGGCGTTGGCCTGCCAGATTTCGAGCAGGACGTCCTTGATGACGGCGCCGCTGCCGTCGATGATGCGGCCTTCAATGGTGATGCGCTCGCCCTTGGTTTCGGGCTTGACCAGCACATTGCCGAAGTTGTTTTCAAAGATGTCGAAGCCCGCCTGCTTGGGAGCCAGGCCGATGTGGACGTATGGACCCGCGGTTTGGGAAGCGGTTTCCTTCAGGTAGACGGGGGTGCTGATGTCGCTCATTATTTGGCTCCTTGGACATAGTTCTCGAACAAGGTCGCGCGCGATCCGCGTACCACGATGTCGAAACGGTAGGCCATGCTGTCCATGGCCGCGAAGGCATTGCGATCCAACTGGGCGATGAGGCCGCGCACGGACTCTTCGTTGTTGATGGAACGCACAATGGGACAGCCCGGAATGAGGGGATCGCCCTGGAAGTACATTTGCGTGATCAGGCGCTGCGCGAAACCCGATGCCTGGATCGAGTAGTGGATGTGGGCGGGGCGCCAGTCGTTGATGTTGTTGCGCCAGGGGTAGGGGCCCGGCTTGACGGTGCGGAAGAAGTAGTAGCCGTTCTTGTCGGTGAGCATGCGTCCGCAGCCGCCGAAATTGGGGTCGATGGGGGCGACGACGTAGCGGTCGTTCTTGTGGCGATAGCGGCCCGAGGCGTTGGCTTGCCAGACTTCGATCAGCGCGTTGGGCACGGGCTTGCCGTTTTCGTCGCGCACGAAGCCGTGAACCAGGATGCGCTCGCCGTTGGGCATGCCGTCTTTGGCGTAGTTCAGGATAAGGTCGTTATCCAGGGGGCCGAGTTCGTCGGGGCTGAATTGCGGCCCGGTAATATCGGACAGACTATTCGACAGGGAGATCAGGGCTTTCTGGTTGGAGCGCAGAACGCTGGTTTTGTAGCCGGGCGTATAGGCGGCCGGATGAATGGTCCGGTCGCGCTGATAGAACTCGCCGAATTGTTCGGTTGGGGTGGTCATGGGAATTCTCCTGTGGATTCTGCCTGCGTCGTCCAGCGACTCAGTGGCCGAATGATAGGACTAAAAAATATTCATGTAAATTGAATTAACATGCATTATTCAATAATCTGAAGTTATGGAATCATGAAAGTCGACAATTTTGCGAACCGCATCCGGCTGCGGCATATCCAGTGCTTCGTCGCGGTGGCGCAGGAGCAGCATCTGGGCAAGGCGGCCGACAAGCTTTTGCTGAGCCAGCCGGCGGTTTCCAAGACCCTGCACGAACTGGAGAGCCTGGTCGAAGCGCGCCTGGTCGAGCGGGGGCGCTTCGGCGCGCGACTGACGCGCGATGGGCAGACATTTCTTACCCATGCCGTCTCGGTGCTGGATGCGCTGGACGGCGCAAGGCGCGCCGTGGGCGCCGACAGCGAAACCCAGCACGAAGCGGTTTACGTAGGGGCCCTGCCTACCGTGGCGCCCGATTTGCTGCCGCCAGCGCTGGCCGAGTTCCGCCGCGCCCGGCCTGGGGTCGGGGTGGATATCCAGGTGGCGGCCAACGCGCCGCTGCTCGACAAGCTGCAGGCTGGCGAAGTGGATTTCGCCCTGGGAAGAATGGCCGACCCCAAGATGATGGTCGGCGTGTCGTTCGAGCTCTTGTACGTGGAGCCGCTGGTGGTGGTGGCGCGTAAGGGCCACCCCGTTCTCGCCCAGACCGGCCTTTCGCTGAACGAGGTCATCCAGTATCCCCTTATCGTGTCCACCAAGGGCACGGTGCCTCGCCACAACACCGAAAGCCATCTGCAGGCGCGCGGGCTCAAGCTGCCGGCCAGCTGCTTCGAAACCCTGTCCGTATCGATCGCCCGGCTCATCGCCCTGCAGTCCGATTCCCTGTGGTTCACCCCCATGGGGGCGGTGCGCGAAGACGTCGATATGGGCCTGCTGCAGATATTGCCCGTGCAACTGGAAGGCACGGAAGAGCCGGTGGGGCTTTTGCATCGCAGCGATACCAGCCTGGGGCCGTCGGCCAAGACCTTGATGACCATACTTCGGGAAACCGCCGTGCTGCGCCGGGCCCCTGGGACGTCGTGGCGATTGGCTGATTCGCCGCGTTGACAAAGGCAAGGGCCGACACTAATCTGTTACATCATGTTCTTTACGCGAATAAATGTTTATTCCAAGAACTTTCGCCCCTTGCCTTGGCGGTTTTTGATCGCCAGGGTAATACCGGCCCGGATCGGGCATAACGATAATCGATAATAGCCAGGAGAAATTTCCATGCAAATGAAGAAATCACTGATCGCCGTCGCCTTGGCGTTCGGCGCGGCCGGCGCCGCGCATGCGGCCAACGACCTGAAAATCGGCATGGTCCTGCCCATGTCCGGCCCGTTTGCCGGCTATGGCCAGCAAATATTGAACGGCGTCCATTTGTACATGGCCGAGCATGGCGACAAGATCGGCGATCGCAAGGTCGAGCTCATCGTCAAGGACGACACCGGCGTGGCGCCCGAGCTCAGCAAGCGCGCCGCGCAGGAGCTGGTTGTGAAGGACAAGGTCGACATCCTGGCCGGCTTCGGCCTGACGCCCTCGGCGTTTGCCGTGGGGCCTTTGTCGGCCCAGGCCAAGATTCCCATGGTGGTCATGAACGCCGCCACCTCGTCGGTTACCGAAAAGTCGCCGTACATTGTGCGCACTTCCATGACCCTGCCGCAAGTCAGCGCCCCCATCGCCACATGGGCGCTGAAAAACGGCATCAAGACCGTCTACACCGTCGTGGCCGACTACGGCCCCGGCCACGATGCCGAAAAGCAATTCGTCAAGACTTTCACCGCGGGCGGTGGGAAAATCGTGGGCGAAGTGCGCACCCCGGTCAAGAATCCCGACTTTTCTCCCTTTCTGCAAAAGGTCAAAGACACCAAGCCCGACGCCGTCTTCCTGTTCGTCCCGGCTGGTGAGCAGGGCGTTGCCTTCCTGAAAGGCTATAAAGAGCGCGGCCTGGCCAAGGACGGCATCAAGCTGATTTCCACCGGCGACCTGACCGACGAAGACGTGCTCGACGCCATGGGCGAAGCGGCGGTCGGCGTCGTTACCTCCTTCCATTATTCCGAAGACCACAAGTCGCCCGAGAACAAGGCCTACACGCAGGCGTATTACAAGGCCTATCCCAACAAACGCCCCAACTTCATGTCGGTGGCCGGCTACGACGGCATGCATCTCATCTATGCCGTGCTCAAGAAAACCGGCGGCGACGCCACGGGCGACAAGTTCATTGCCGCGGCCAAGGGCATGAAATGGGAAAGCCCGCGCGGCCCCATCACCATCGATCCCGAAACGCGCGACATCGACCAGAACATTTATATCCGCAAGGTCGAGAAAGTGGGCGACAAACTGCAGAACGTCGAATTCGACGTCATCCGCGACGTCAAGGATCCGGGCAAGCAGAAGTAATTTGCGACTTAGCGGCGGTGTCGAATCGACCAGGCCAGCCATAGGCCCAGCAGCGGCAGTACCACCATTCCCGGAATGAAGGCCGCGCTGGTGCCCAGGCTGTCCAGCAGTTGGGCGACGATGCCGACGCCGATGGACTGGCCCAGGAACAGGCTGCAGGCAAACAGCGACACAGCCGTGCCCCGAGCCTGCACCGCCATCTGTGTGGCGTTGGCCTGCAGGGTATTGTGCATCATGTAGAAACCGAAACCCGCCAGCGCGCAGGCGGGTATCGACCACGTCCACGAGGGGGCGAAGGCCAGCACGCCGAAGCCCGTGGCCATCAGGGCGCCGCCGCACAGCACCATGCGCGGTTCGCCTAGCCGCGCCACGATGCGGCGCGCGCTCATGGCGTAACCCAGCCCGCCCAGCCCATACAACACGACAACGCCTCCGGCCATGGTCAGCGACAGGCCGAAACGTTCGTGCAGGTGCACCGGAATGAAAACAAAAGCGCCGTAGGCGACGCAGCCTTCGATCAGCGCCGCCAGCAATATGCGCCGGGCCCAGGGTGTGCGCAGCACCACCATCAGTTGCGCCCCGTAGCCCTTGCGATCCGCCTGGGCGGCGGCGCCCGGAACCGGCGGCAGGCGGCGCGCCATCAGGGCCGCCACGGCGCCGAACAGCAAGGTCAGCAGCACGAAGCCAGTCCGCCAGCCCAGTGTGTCGGCAAGTATGCCGCCCGCCCATTGGCCGCAGATCATGCCCATGATGGTGGCCGTGAGAAACTTCGCCAGCACCTGCTGCCTTTGCGCATAGGGAACCGAGTCGCCGATGTGGGCCATGCTCAGCGGCACGATGCCGGCGGCCGCCGCGCCGGCCAGGAAGCGCAGGCCTGTCAAGATGGAGAGGCTGGGTGAAAAGGTCAGGGCAAGATTGATGAAGGCGGAAACCGCCACCGCCAGGCAGATGACGCGCTGCTTGCCGTAGCGGTCGCCCAGCGGTCCGTAGACGAGCTGCAGGACGCCGTAGGCGATGGCGAACATCGATACCGCGCCCGCCGCGTCGCCGACGCCGGCGTCGAACGATCGGGCCAGTGCGGGCAGCAGCGTATCGCAAAGGCGCATGCCCGCCATGCTGGCGAACCCGGCGCAGGCCACCAGCAGGAATTGCCGGTTGGCGACGGGTCTTGAGTTGTCGCGGGGACTGGAACTGGCCACCTGTGGGCTTCCTTTATGATCGTTGGCTTCTTTGCCCAGTCTGAGGGCTGCCGGGCGCCGGATCAACGGCGGCTCTTTGCCGCCGCGCCGGTGGGCGCAGCCGGCGTGCCTGCCTATTTCAGCGCTGCGAGGAATTCGGCCACGGCCTGGGCGAATGGCTTGGGCTGTTCGGCCACAGCCAGGTGCGACGCGCCTTCCAGTACCACCAGTTTGGCGCCCGGAATATTTGCGGCCATGGTTTCCGACATGGACACGGGGGCGCCTTGATCCAGCACGCCGGCAATGATCAGCGTCGGTGAGGAGATTTTCGGCAGGCGGGCGGTGGTGTCCACGGTGCCCACGGCGTTGCAGCAGCCGATGTAGCCGTCCTGGTCGGTGCTGGTGAGGCGGCGGCGGAACGCGGCCACCAGTCCGGCGCTTTCCTTGCGGAATTCGTCGTGGAAATAGCGTTCCATGACGGCGTCGGCAATGGCTTCGATGCCGCCGGCGCGCACGGTTTCGATGCGTTGCTGCCAGGCCTGGCGCACCGTGTCGGGATAGGCTGAGGTGGAATTGGCGATGACCAGGGCCTGTACCAGTTCGGGATTGCGGATGGCCAGCTCCTGGCCCACCATGCCGCCCATGGACAGCCCTATCCAGACGACCGGACCGCAGTCCAGCTCTTGCACCAGGCGGGCGGCGTCGGCGGCCAGTTCGGGCATGGTGTACAGCGTGGCGGGGGCGTCGGAGCCGCCGTGGCCGCGATGGTCGTAGCTGACGACGTCGCAGTCGGCCGCCAGGATATTGGCCAGCCAGTCCCACATGGTCAGGTCGCAGCCCAGCGCGTGGCTGAGCACAATGGTTTTGCGCGGCGCGCCGTTGCGAGCCTTGCGCAGGTTGTAGTGCAGGGCGGGCTTGCTGGCCGTGACCAGGTCTTTGCCGTTGCCCGGATGAAAGGCGTCCAGCGGCGACATGGGCTCCAGCGTATAGCCGATTTGCGGACCCACCTCGCGCAGGATTTCCTGGGCGTGCGTAAAGCCCGTGTTGGCGGCGGGCACGCCGGCGTAGATGGCCGTCTGCATGAGGATTTCCTTGAGCTCGTCGGGCGTCAGGCGGGTGTCCGGATCGCCGCCGACCAGGGCCGAGCGCACGTGCAGTTCGAACTCCTCCCAGCGGCCCAGGGCCATGGTGACGGCCAGCACCATGGCGCGGCGGGTTTTCTTTTCCAGCCCCGGCCGGCCCCAGATTTCGTTCCAGGCGAATCGCGTGATCAGGTGCTGGAACTCGGCGTTGAAGTTGGTGGCGCGGGAAACCGACCGTTCTACCCAGGCGTCGCCCAGAATTTCACGGCGGTTTTTGAAGCCGCGTTCGAGATCGAGGTCGGAGGGATCGTAGCTCATGGTGGTCCTGTCGAGATATGAAGAAAATTTAGGTGTGGAGTCGTGCCGGCATTCGTGCCGCCGCGTATCTGGAGGGCGCGGCGTTGCGATGGCCTGCCTGGGGCCTGTTGACAGGCCCTAATGCATGGCGGCGCGTAGTTCGAGCAGTTGCCGGCGGGCCAGGCTGGCGCCGCAGGCGGTGGCGGCAACGGGGTCGAACAGCGTATGCAGCGTCGCCAGATCGATTTTTTCGCGTAGCTGGGCATCGGCCTGGACAGCGGCGGAAACCACGGTTTCCAGCGTCTTGTTTTCGGCCACGGCCTGGCGGGTAAGCGTTTCCATGAGATGGTGGGCCTGGGGGCGCCCGATGGCGCCGGCCAGGTAGATAGTGACCGCCTCGGCGAAAACCAGGCCTTGCAGGGAGTCGATATTGCGCAGCATGCGGCCGCTGTCGATCTGCAGGCCGTCCATGGCTTCGCGCAGCGCGGCAAGAGCGCCCTGGGTGCTCAGGAAAAGCGCCGGCCACTCGGCCAGCTCGGCCTGCCAGTTGCCGAGGCCGCGCTCGTGCTCTTGCGGCATATTGGCCAGCAGGGCGGCGGCGCGTTGCGGCGTGCGGCCCGCGGCGGCCAGCGCGATCATGGACGAAACGGGATTGCGCTTGTGCGGCATGGCCGACGAGCCGCCGCGCCCCTGGCCGGAAGGCTCGGACAGTTCGGCGATTTCGCCTTGCGCCATCAAGCTGAGGTCTTTGGCGATCTTGCCCAGGCTGCCGGCCAGCACGGCGACTTCGAGCCCCAGGCGCACCCATTCGTCGCGTTGCGTATGCCAGTTGGATTGCGGCTCGGTCAGGTTCAGTTCGGCCGCAACACGCTTGACGACGGCCGGGCCTTTGCCGCCCATGACGGCCAGCGTGCCCACCGCGCCGCCAAGCTGCAGTTGCAGCGAACGCCGGGCTTGTGTGCGCAGTTGCTGGCGCGCGCGCACCAGCGGCGCCGCCCAGCCTGTGAATTTGAATCCCAGGCTGGTGACTTGCGCTGGCTGCATCAGGGTGCGGGCCAGGACCGGCGTATCCAGATGCTGTTCAGCTAGTTCGAACAGGCGGTTCGTGAGATGAGTAAGGGTGGCGTCGATTTGCGTCAGGGCATCGCGGGTGACCAGCACCGTGGCGGTGTCTATGACGTCCTGGCTGGTGCTGCCCCAATGCACGTGGATGGCGGCTTCCGGGCTGGACGCCGCGACGGCCTTGGTGAGTTCCTTGACCAGCGGTATGGCCATGCTGCCGGCGTGGCGGCTGGCGACGACGATGGCGGGAATGTCGTAGCGCTGCGCATCGCAGTGCTGGGCAATGGCCTGGGCGGCGGATTCGGGGATGATGCCTTCGGCGGCTTGCGCCCGGGCCAGGGCGTTTTCGAATTTCAGCATGGCCTGGATGACGGCCGCGTCGTCGAAGACGTCGATGATTTCCGTGGTGGTAAGAAAACTGTCGAAAATTGAAACGCTCACGAAGGCTCCGTCTGGCTAGAACATGGCCGCATGAGCGGCCAACGCCACATTGTAACGGGTGCATGCCGCCAGTGCGGCGCATGGGCGCAGCAAGCGGACGTTTTTTATTCCGGCTCGGACGCTTGCCCGGGCCGGGGAGGGAGCTTTCTTTTCGAGAAGGGGGTTAGCGCCTGTTAACACTTTCCAACGCGGAAAGTGTTAACAGGCCCTAAGACGATGCCAGGACGTGGCTGGCCCGGGCGGCAAGGCCGGCTGCGGGGGAAGGGGAGGCGGCGTGGGCTTTGGACGGCCTGCCGCCGGCATTCGGCTTGTGCGCTTGGGGTTGGGAGCGCAGGGCGGAGGGCCGGCCTTCTTTTTGCAGCCCTGTGTTGAGCACGCCGATGGCTTCGCCGAGGTTGTCGGCTTCGGCCGACAGCGCGCGCACCGTTTGGCCCAGTTCCTGCACCAGGTTGGCATTTTGATGCGTCACCCCGTCCATTTGTCCGATGGCCTGGTTGATTTGCAGCAGCCCGCTGGATTGCTCGGCGGACGCCGTGGAGATTTCGGCCATGATAGCGGTGACGCGTTGCACCGACTCGACGATTTCCTGCATGGTGTCGCCCGCGCGCGAGGCCTGTTCGGCTCCCATGGATATCCGCGCGGTGGAGTCGTCGATGAGCGCCTTGACCTCTTTGGCGGCTTGCGAGCTTTTGAGCGCCAGATTGCGCACTTCGCCGGCCACCACGGCAAAGCTTTTCCCGGCCTCGCCGGCTCGTGCCGATTCCACGGCGGCGTTCAGGGCCAGGATATTGGTCTGGAAGGCGATGCCTTCTATCAGCGTGACGATATCCGAAATCTTGTTGGCGCTGCCGCGTATGCCGTCCATGGTGTGGACGACTTCCGAGACGACACTGCCGCCGCGCTGGGCGATCTGCATGCTTTCGTTGGCCAGGCGGGCGGCGGCGCTGGCATTGTCCGCATTCTGCTTGACGGTGACGGTGATTTCCTCCATGGCGGAGGCGGTTTGCTGCAGCGAGGCCGCCTGGCTTTCGGTGCGGGCCGAAAGATGGGTGTTGTTGGCATAGAGGATTTGAGCCGTGTGGCCGGTGGCGTTGACGCCAAGCTGCACATCGCCGCCGATGCTGATCAGGCTTTTGCGCATGATGTCCAGGTAGAAGTTCAGGTTGTCGACCTCGGCGCTGCGGCCCTTCGGCATTTCGGTGGAAAGATTGCCCGCCGCGATCTGCCGCGCCACGCTCGCGGCGTCTTCCAGTGACCCGAGCACGCGGGCGGCAAGCGACCACCCGTAGCCCAGCATGCCGGCCGTCGCCAGGCCGATGCCCGGCCAGACCGCCCATGCCCATTCTTGGGGCACGCCGCCGGTGAAGGCGAAATAGCTGGCGCCCGCGATGGCGGCGACGGCCAGGCAGGACATGCGGAACAGTCCGGCGCGCAGGCTGTTTTGAAAGGGGCGCGCGGCAAGTTCGGGCAGCCGCCGCCATCCGCGGCTGACGCGCTGGCCCGCTTCTACGGCGTAGCCGCGGCTGCGTCCGGCATTGAGGTCGGCGTAAAAGCTTTCGGCCGCGCGGATCTGTTCTTCGCTGGCCTGGACCCGCACCGAGGCATAGCAGGTGACCTCGCCGTTTTCCCAGACGGGGTAGGCGTTGGCCAGCACCCAGTAGAAGCCGCCGTCCTTGCGCCGGTTCTTGACCAGGCCCAGCCAGGGCTTGCGGGCCTTCATGCATTCCCACAAATCGGCGAACGCCGCCGGCGGCATGTCGGGGTGGCGGATGACGTTGTGCGCCTTGCCGATCAGTTCGTCGCGGTGAAAGCCGCTGACTTCGATGAACGCCGGATTGGCGTAGATGATGCGGCCTTTCAGGTCGGTTTTGGAGATCAGGTATTGGTCGCCGCGTACTTTCGTTTCGACGTTCGTGATGGGAAGGTTTTTGCGCATGGAAGGCAGCGTGTCCTGTTGATGTCTCGGCGCTTTCCCCGCGGTTCGGCCGGGCCGGCGCGTGGTGGAGAGCGGTTTGTCATGGCTGATGACTTCTTGTTACTGGTGTCTCAAATTCTAGGAGACATCGCCAGGCATGCTTTTGATATAGATCATTGTCTTGAGAGATTGCTACATTGGACCAAGACGTTGTTTTCCGAATGTGGCTTTGCCGCCACCTAAAAATTTATGGTATAGTTTCGTGCTTTGGCGCATTAGCTCAGCCGGTTAGAGCGACGGAATCATAATCCGCAGGTCCCCTGTTCGAATCAGGGATGCGCCACCAAAGAATACAAGCTGCCCCGAGTCCGCAAGGTCCGGGGCAGCTTTTTGTCTTATAAATACGTAAGGGATTAATTTTTAAGGGATATTTACAACCTAAAGTGGGTTCCATTTTAGCGTCGACGACAAGTTGCTAGACGAAGTAACTGGTACACAAGACTGGTACACACACCGTCCGACGACCAGCGACATCCAACGTATAGCTAGAGGAAAATTTCCACCATGTCGCAGCGCACCCCTTATCTCATCACCCATCCTGAGTCCGAAAAATACTGGTTCCGTCGCCGGGTTCCCGGCCACCTGCATAGAGCGATAGGACGTCAAGAAATCAAAGTCTCTCTGCAAACCTCCATCACTCGTGAAGCCATTCGGCGATGCCGCATCACGGCGAACGAAGTGGACAAACTGTTCCTTGAAGCCGAAAAATGGCGTGAAGGCGCCTGCCCCCTTAACGCTGTGGCCAACTTGAGGGCCTTGCAAGCCGAGTTCGACGACCCCGATGCGGTGACTGAGCCGCTGGAGCGTTGGATGATTCCAACAATCCTTGCACGCTACCAGGAAGCAGTGCTAGCCGGGCATGAGCTGCAATGCCAGTCCATGCTGCCTGATGAGCTGACCCCCGCAGAGGCCGCTGACCCGGTCAAGCGTGCAGCGCACGAAAAGGCCGAAGACGAAGCGTTTGCCGCACTTGATGCGGAAACACAGGAACTCCAGGAGCAGCTCAAGCGATTGGAGCGCGCAAAAATGTTCAAACGTCTATCCGTCATCGAAGACAGCGCGGCGGCACACCTCTATGCCGAACGCCTGAGTCCACTTGCAACCGACCCAATCGTCCTCGACGATTACAAGTTCGAGCTGCTACGCAAAGAAATTGAAGTCATCAAGCAGCTTATCGAACGACAAAGTGGTGTTGATATCCCCACCCCAAACGCGCAAACCGAATCACCTGAGCATGTGAATAACTGGGAAACCATGCTTAAAACGTGGAAGGAGTCTCGATTGCCACGCGAAAAAAGCTACGATGAAGCGGTTCGCTTCCTGAAGCAGTTTCAAGCGTTGCACGGCGAGCTCGCCCCGACTGAAATCACCGAGGAACATGTAGAAGCGTGGGTACAACAGCTTAAAAGCGAGAACCTGAATCTGCAGACAGTCAAGAAGAAGGTCGCACTTCTTCGCGCCGTGTTCGCCGCAGCGATTGAAGAGAAGGTCGTTTCGACCAGAGTCAACCCATTTGGCTTGGTTAAGGTCAGGATTTCCAAGAAGCACCGCATGCTGGCAAAAGAGGCACGCCAGCCTTTTGAAATGGAACAACTGAATGCTATTTTCAGAACGCCCGTCTATTTGGCAGGCGACCGTCCGGGTAAAGGGGGTGGCGATGCAGCCTACTGGATACCGCTAATCGCGCTGACGACCGGCGCGAGATTAGAAGAAATCGGCCAGCTCTTTGTCAAGGACGTCTGCCATCGCAGTGGCCGTCTATGGATACGCTTCACGGAGTTGGACGAAACCCAGTTCGTGAAGAACGAATCCGCATTACGCGAAGTACCGGTACACCCGGAGCTGTTGAAAATCGGGTTCAAGGCTTTCGTCAACACCATGCGCGAACAAGGACACGAACGCCTGTTCCCGCTGCTGCGCTTGAACAAATACCAACAATACACCGCCATCTTCTCGACCTGGTTCAATGAGTATCTGGATGAACATGTCACTAGTGACTCTCGATACACATTTCACTCGTTCCGGCACAACATGAAAGACTTCGGTATTGAAAGCGGCGTTTCAGCCCCTCTTCTTGACAACTTTATGGGACATTCTCTGGAAGGAATGACCGACCGCTATGGCCGAAAGAGCGGCGGCCGTCGCAAGTTCAGCGACAAAGCCCTCATTCACGCCGTGGACACGATTACATTTGAAGGCGTGGACTTGAGCCATCTATATGTAGCGCCAACGGCGGCCTGAGGGGCCGACGACAACCGCTATTGAGAGAGCGTGACGGTCATGACTAGACAATTCCTTTATTTTCCCCGTTGCGCAGTTTCACTTACTACACATCACCGAAAAGGGGATAGCGTACGTGTCTGAGAGATATCGCTCGGTTACTGACAAGAGGCGCAACTGACTCTCGGTGGCTTTCGCTTTCGAAAGACCTGGTTGCACCACAATTGCTTTAAGCCGCACATCATGCCGCCGGCTCATCTCGCGAATTTTTAGAAGCACTTCGGAATCCCCCTGCTCGAATCGCGTGGATTTGCCCTTCGTTATCCGGGCATCTTCGCGCCGTAACAAATGTGTGAACAGCTCGACTCTACGCTGATGGCTTACCAACCAAGTGACGCAGCGTTGAGCCTGACCGCATACAACGTATAGGTCATCGACGCGGCCACCCGGTTTCTCTTTTGAATATTTAAGGTGGTATAACTCGACATCGAGATAGGTGCGCACATCCTCTTCTACGATACGAATCGCCACCACATCGGCCGATTCGCCGGCACCATCGTCATCGAAGATGACTCGATAGCTCGAATCGTTTTTGAGTAGCTCAATTATTTTGTGCTGGATGGTGCCAGGCGTCTTCGTTTCGCCCTGAGACTCCGCTGTGATGTCTACCCCTGCCCAGTCCACTATATCCAACTGGTCTACAGGGTACGGTGATAGACTGGTGCTGGGCAGTTCAGTGTATTCCGTACCTTCAAGGGACGACCCATCGGCAAACCATATGGTTGGAGCATACTCAGTGAAAAACTCATCCAGAGGTACCGCCTCCCGTTCGCCAAGCGTTATGTTCAGCTTCACACCATCTACATGGGAGAACTTGAAATCACAGTCCTCATCCGCTCCGAATAACTCAAGCCTATAGGTACTGTCCCAATAATCCGAGAAAACTTTGAACAGAAGCGGGTCTGCATCACTACGAGGAACCACTTGGATGTCGACGTACGTGGACGATATATCAGATATTTGAGGGCCACCAAAAACAGTCGCGCTTGGTCTCCGCTCAATAATTTCGATGGGCCAATCAACGGCAATGGCCGGCAACTGCGGCGTTTCGCTGATTTGTTTCGGTTTCAGGGTTCCTGCAAGTACAGTGTCGGTGTCAATAGTGTCATCGGCGATTTTCTTGCCCAATGCGTAAGCCCACTTGCTAAAAGTATCGATGCGCAACCGCAGACTGGACCACACTCGACCACGTTTCGCAGCGCCAACGGAGAATTTGTCACCATTTTTATATCCCGTACCGGCAAGGACTGAGCGCTTTGCCGTTCGCCGCGCGGAGCTCCCAAGTCTTGCCTCAACGTCTGAACCCATGCGTCCGGTGTATCTGACTTGACGCCCCAAATGTTCTTCCAAGCCCACATTGTTCATGACAAGGCGATTCACGCCGTCGAAAACTCTAAATACCTGTGGTGCGATAACCAATTTCACATCTTTCCCGCAGAGTGCTTTTGCAAGTTCCTTATACTCACCATTGATGCCAGAGCCATGCAAATACAAGAGCTCGTGTTCGCTATCCCATATTGCGATGAACAATTCCCAGTTCGTCTCGCGGATAGACTCAACATCACTCCAGCGCACACCTCCTTCAATGGCAGCAAGAACAACAAGCGTATTCTCAGCCACATTGAGAGTATGGAAGAGCTTGTCTCGGGAGGACAGTCGCTTGAAACCTTTTCTAAAATCCTTTGGTTTCCAGGACGAGCAATTCGTTTCGTAGACCACCATGCTAGCCGCAGGTCTAAGGTCCTTCAGAGGTACCTCGTCTAAGAATCGCTCGAAACCCTGGAAAAACTGCTGGGAGACCAATTCACCCTCAATTGCTGTGCTACTTAAATCCGGAAGGAGAGAATTCCAATCTGGCTCTCGGGTATAAAGCAATCGTAGCTCTTCCTGCACCTCAACCAAGGCAATGTTTGTGATGAAGAGCGCATCACCCAAATCCGCTCTGGCCCGGGTAAATCGACCCGCAAGCTGCAATGTGACTGACAAACTCTTGCGAATGTCGTGAAATGCAGCAATTTTCAGTTCTGGTAAATCGAAACCTTCACCAAGCATGTCGACGCATACAACGATTCTTGCGGCACCATCAAAGAGCTTTTGTTTTTCAGAACGGACGAGAGTCGGCGTCATGCCGGAGTGAATCATTATTGCTTCATGCCGCCCTATAGAGCGATAGAGTTCGTATATCTCCTCCGCTCTATTTCGCGAATCTACCCGCGCCATAACAATGTGTTTTCCAGAGGTATCATCATCAAGCGCCTTGAGTGCTGCCTCTGCTATCTTCCGGTCACCTCTATCTTTATTGAATTCATTGACGGGATGAAACTTGATTGGGCGGAAATACCCCTCCTCTTGCGCGGCCTTCAGCGGATAAACGTAAATGAGCAGCCCGTCAATTTTCTGGCCGTCTTCGCGAAAGGGGGTCGCCGTGAACTGGAGAACCCGCTTTCCAACGAAGCGCTCCCTAAATGAACGCCAAGTGCGTGCCTCCGCATGGTGCGCCTCATCAATGAATAAATGAGTGCACCAATGCGCTATTCGTGATTGAACTTCCGTTTTTAACCCGCCCAGGAGTTGGCTAGTCGTGACGATGACATTGCATCTCTCAAAGAAGCCATCAACATCAGTGGAAGATTTGGGCCCTGAAGTCAGCCGCCCCACAACGGGACATAGAGCCGTCTCTGCAAGTATTCTGTTGCCCGGTACTTTCAAGATGCCCAAAGTTTCGAACTTCTCGGCAATCTGCGTCCGCAGTGCATCTGACGGAACTACGACCAAGACTCGTTCGCACATGGAGGAAATGAGGACGGAGAGCATCGTCTCGGTCTTACCTGTTCCGGTTGGCATCACAATCGTCGCCGTTTCACCGCTTGTTGACCAATGAGCGTGAATAGCATGTAGCGCCCCGAGTTGCGGTTTCCTAAGGCCAATTATGGAACGCTCAGTGTCTTCGGAGGCAAAATTGAAAGCATGCCGCCACGATTCATGTGCAACATCGGCTATTTGCGCTGGAAACCGGCTTGGCACCATGCCGTGTGGTTGCCACCACTGCCCTTCCGATAAGTCGACCTCATCACCTTCAATGACACTGTATTTCGCGATGAGCACCGGCACCTGAGGGGAGAAATGCGTCTCTTTTGGCTTCGTGACAAATAGGTAGAAAAGCTCCTCGTCGTCAGAATTCGTAAAGACATAGCCCGCCGATTTTTCAAAGGTGAATCGAACTGGATTGCAATCAAGCGTTTTCCCCGGCTCTCTAATCTGCGCCACCCTCCCAAAAGGCAACTTCTCATGGACGGAAAGCACTGGAGGTAGCTTTATCCGCATGTTTCGCTCCCAAGATTTTGGTTTTCTTTGATTTTTGTTACAATTTTCATTGTGCACACACATTGCCAAAAAGTCCAATTTCTTGGTTGCGTATGACGTCCGCTTTCCCCTCGCATCGTTGCGCATGTCATGGTCAGTGCCCATAATACGTGTCAACCTGTCTAACATTACCAATCGCAACATGAAGCAGCTGGAAAGTATCGAAGTCATCGAAAAACGCCTGTGGGGTGCCGCAGACCTATTGCGGGCCAACTCCGGTCTTGCCAGTAACGAATACTTTATGCCCGTAATGGGCTTGATTTTCCTGCGTCATGCATACAGCCGCTACCTGGCCGTCAAGCCCGGCATCGAAGCCAACTTACCTAAGCGTGGCGGCAAGACCCGTGCACTCACTAAGGAAGACTTCAGCCAGCAGGGAGCCATCTACCTGCGTCCGGAGGCTGAGTTCGATGCCTTGGTTTCCTTGCCGGATTCCGCCGACCGTGCCGCGGCCATCATCGCCGCAATGGAAGGCATCGAAGCCGACTACGAGTCCCTACGAGGTGTGCTACCCAAGGCCGAGTACCACAAAATCGCCAATGCCGACCTCGGTGAGCTGTTGCGCAGACTGAATCCCGAAGAGCTGAAAACCGCCACCGGCGACATCTTCGGGCGAATTTACGAATACTTTCTTACCCAGTTCGCTGACCAGGGCGCGCACGATGGCGGCGAATTCTTCACACCCATCTCGTTGGTGCAGATGATTGTCAATCTCATTGAGCCACTGCACGGCAAGGTTCTGGACCCAGCCTGTGGCTCCGGCGGCATGTTCGTACAAAGCGCCAATCTCGTGGAACGCAATCACAGCGACCCGACTAAGGCACTGACCTTCTTCGGCATGGAGAAAAACGCCACCACGATTCGGTTGGCGCAAATGAACCTCGCCGTCCACGGATTGCAGGGGAACATTGCTGAAGCCATCAGCTACTACGCCGACCCTCACGAGTTGCTAGGCAAGGCCGACTACGTCATGGCGAACCCACCGTTCAACGTGGACGAAGTGGACGCGGAAAAGGTCAAGAATGACCCGCGCTTGCCGTTCGGCCTACCAGGTGTCAACAAGGCTCGCAAAGTCAGTAACGGCAACTACCTGTGGATTTCCTACTTCTACAGCTATTTGTCGAAAAAGGGCCGCGCCGGCTTCGTCATGTCATCTCAGTCCAGCAGTGCCGGGCGTGACGAAGCCGCCGTGCGCCGCCAGTTGGTGGAAACCGGTCATGTGGATGCGATGGTTGCCATCCGCAGCAATTTCTTCTACACCCGTACCGTACCGTGCGAGCTATGGTTCTTCGACAAGGCAAAACCGAAAGAACGCCAAGACTTCGTGCTGATGCTGGATGCGCGCAACGTGTACCGCAAAGTCACGCGCAAGATATACGACTTCAGCCCCGAACAACTGGCAAACCTGACCAGCATCGTCTGGCTGTATCGTGGGCAGAGCGCACGTTTCCTGCAACTGGTCAGCGAACATCTGCAAAACGTGGTGCACGAAGCACAAGCCAGTATCGAACCGTTGAAGGCCTATCTGGCCCAGGCGCGCAAGCTGGCTGCACTGCTGGTCACCGACACAGCTTTAAAAGATGCACTGGCGACCTTCGCTGCCGATGTGAAAGCCTATGAGAAAGCTGCGGAAGAATGCGCAAAAAGCCCCGTCAAGGCGGATGCGAACAATGCCACCTTGCACAAGGCCAGTAAAACCCTGGCACCGCTGGCAGAGCAAAGTCGTGACCTCATCAAGGCTTCCGACCATCTCTACAAGCTGGCTGGTCATGCAATTGATGCCTTGAATGGAGAAGGGAACGAGCGTGAACTCAAGCGCGTCCGCAAGGATGCTGACGAAGCCCGAAAACTGGCGGTGGAAGCCTTGAAACCGGTGCGGTATTTCCACCGACAAGCTATATGGTTACAGGAACGTTTCCCTGATGCGCAACTGCGTGATGTACCGGGACTGGTGAAGCTGGTCAGCCGGGCAGAAATCGAGGAAAACGATTGGAGCCTCACGCCGGGGCGCTACGTCGGCGTCGCGCCTGAAGAAGTGGATGCAGATTTCGATTTCGAGGCGGCATTAAAGGACATCCACATCGAACTGAAAGGTTTGAATGAAGAAGCCATGGAATTGGCAACGAGGATTTCGCGCAACTTCGAGGAGTTGGGCGCGTGAGTTGGCCTTCAGTTCAATTCGATTCTATTATTTCTGATAGTGCGTTTGGTCCACGTTTCGCTGGAGAACTATATGACGATGACGGGAACGTAGCTACGCTACGCACGACTGACCTATCTGAAGATGGTGTGATTTCGTTAGGCACCATGCCATGCGCGAATATTGATGAGGAAAGGTTCACTGGTCATTTTTTGCAAGTTGGTGACCTTGTGATTAGTCGTTCTGGTCGCATCGGTACAACAGCCATCTTCGATGGTTACCACAAGCCCGTTTTGCCAGGAGCCTTTCTTATTCGCTTTCGACTAGATAAAGAGAAAGCTGACCCACTATTTTTTCGATATTTTTTCAATTCAAGCGTTGGGCAACAACGATTGCTTTCGGTAGCCAGAGGCGCGGCTCAACAAAACATCAATATCACCAACGTCAAGACTCTGGCTGTGCCTCTACCTCCACTGAGTGCACAACAGGAAATCGCTACCACACTCAACCTGTTTGATAGTCTCATAGAAAACAATCGCCGCCGCATTTCCATTTTGGAGCAATCGGCACGGCTGCTGTACCGCGAATGGTTCGTGTATCTACGCTTTCCGGGGCATGAGCATGTGAAGGTGGTGGACGGAGTACCGGAGGGGTGGGCGCATAGATATATTTCCACTATTGCAGAAATCAATACAAGTTCATTATCAAGAAAATTCGACGGGGAGATTGAATACATTGATATTGCATCAGTGACAACCGGCTCCATCAACGAAACGACAAGATACGCTTTTGCTGACGCTCCGGGTCGAGCCCGTCGAATCGTGCAGCATGGAGATTTAATTTGGTCTTGCGTACGTCCGAGTCGCGCTTCGTATGCATTGGTTTGGCACCCGGTCGAAAACTTGATTGCATCAACTGGATTTTGTGTCATTCGACCGACGAAGATTCCGCCGACATATCTCTACTTCGCGCTTTCAACACAAGATTTCATCGGATATTTGTCTAACAACGCCAAGGGCGCTGCGTATCCCGCCGTTGTATCCAAGGATTTCGAGAATTACGAAATGCTGGTTCCGACTCCCACATTGCTAGACGATTTCCATGGCAGTACGGAGGCGAATTTTCACCAAATCGAAGTGCTTAAACAGCAAAACACCAAGCTACGCGAAGCGCGGGATTTGCTGCTGCCTCGTTTGATGAGCGGTGAAATTCAGGTGTAGCAAGAAAGAGGAAACGATGGCGCTAAACGAAGACACGCTGGTACAGAAAACCACTGCCGATTACCTAGAAGGGCAACTCGGCTGGCGCAGCGTTTACGCCTACAATGCCGAATCCTTCGGCCCAGAAGGAACGCTGGGACGCAAGTCCGACAAGGAAGTGGTGCTGACCTGCATCCTCGGCGAGAAGCTCATCGCACTAAATCCTGGTCTGCCACCGGTCGCCTATCAAGACGCCCTACGGCAAATTGTTGAAGCCGCCGTCGGCCAAACCAGCATGGTGACGAACAAGGAAAAATATTACCTGCTGCGTGATGGCGTCAAAGTCCAGTTCCGTAATGACCAGGGTGAAATGGATGCCAAAACCCTGCGCGTGTTCGACTTCGAAAATGCGGCAAACAATGACTTTCTTGCCGTGCGAGAACTTTGGATAAGCGGCGACTTGTATCGCAGACGGGCCGACATCGTCGGCTTCGTTAACGGCATTCCAATGTTGTTCATCGAATGCAAGAACGTCCACAAGAATCTGCGCAACGCGTACGACAACAATCTGAAGGACTATCAGAGCACTGTTCCGCATCTGTTTCACCACAACGCCTTCCTGATGCTCGCCAATGGCCTGGAAGCGCGCATCGGCGCGCTCGGCGGCAAATACGAGCACTTCTACAATTGGAAGCGCCTGGAAGAAGCTGACCCCGGCATAGTCGATATGGAAACCTTGCTCAAGGGCATTTGCGACAAGCGCAATTTCCTCGACCTGTTCGAAAACTTCATCCTCTTCGATGAAGCGCCCACGGACACCGGCACCAAAACAGTCAAGATTATCGCCCGCAACCACCAGTTCATCGGCGTGAACCGCGCCCTCAAGGGCATTGCCAACCGTGAACAGAACGCAGGCAAACTGGGCGTGTTCTGGCATACGCAAGGCTCCGGCAAGAGCTATTCCATGCTGTTCTTCACGCGTAAGGTGCATCGGCGCATCGGCGGCAATTTCACCTTTCTCATCGTTACTGACCGCGAGGATTTGGATACGCAGATTTACAAGACCTATGTCAGCTGCGATGTCGTCAGTGAAAAGGATGGTGCCCGCGCCGCCAGCGGCTCGCACTTGAAAGAACTACTCGCACAGCACAAGAGCTATGTCTTCACGCTGGTGCAAAAATTCAACGAGAAGGTGGAACCGGACAATCCGTATTCTCGCCGCGACGATGTCATCGTCATCAGCGATGAGGCGCACCGTACCCAATATGGCACGTTGGCGCTGAATATGCGCAATGCGCTGCCATCCGCGAGCTACATCGGGTTCACCGGCACGCCGCTGATGACGGGTGATGAAATCACGCGACAGGTGTTCGGTGAGTACGTCTCCACCTATAACTTCCAGCGTGCGGTAGAGGATGGTGCCACGGTTCCTCTGTATTACGATGCCCGTGGCGACAAGCTGAAGGTAGCGACAGATGACCTGAATCAACGCATCGCCGACAAACTGGCCGAGTTTGATGACGAGCTTGCCGATGACCCTGATGCACAGCGCCGTCTGGAGCAGGCCATCGGCAGGGATTACCACGTTATTACAGCCGGTGAGCGGTTAGAGCGTATCGCGCAAGATTTCGTGAAGCATTACGCCGACGGCTGGGAGTCGGGCAAAGCGATGTTCGTGTGCATCGACAAAATCACCTGTGTGCGCATGTACGACCTGATTCAGAAGCACTGGAAGGAGCATATCCAGAGGCTTTCGGTTGAGCGCGACAAGTTGGTCGACGACCAGGAACTCGCTCAGCGTAATCGTCAATTGCACTGGACGACGAAAACGCAGTTTGCCGTGGTGGTCAGCGAGGAGCAGAACGAGCAAGACCGTTTCAGAAAGTGGGGCCTGGACATCACGCCACATCGCAAGCTGATGAAAGAAGGTTTCGAGATTCCAGGCGAGTCCAAGCGGCTTGATATGGAGTCGGCCTTCAAGAGTGCCGACCATCCATTCCGGGTTGCCATCGTCTGCGCCATGTGGCTGACCGGCTTTGATGTGAAAAGCCTTGGCACACTGTATTTGGATAAACCTCTGAAGGCACACACGCTGATGCAGGCCATCGCCCGAGCCAATCGCGTGGATGAAGGCAAGACAAACGGCCTTATCGTGGATTACTGTGGCATCCTGAAAAACCTGCGTAAGGCGCTAGCGACATTCGCGACTGGCAGCGGAGCAGCCGGCGGTGAGGAAGGTGTTGACCCGACACACCCTCAGGAAGACCTGCTCGACAAGCTGGATGAGTCGCTGGCGGGCGTGAGCACTTACCTGACTGAACGCCAAGCGCCACTGGAAGACATTCTCACCAAGACCGGCTTTGAGCGCAATGCGGCCATTGAAAAATCCAAGAACGCGGTCAATGAAAATGATGAGTTGCGCAAGCGTTACATGGTGATGGCACGGGATGTATTTTCGAGGTTCAAAGCGTGCGTCCATATGCAGGAATCGAATACTCGGCGGGAGCGCGTTGAGGCGATAAAAATTGTCTACAAGTCGCTGCTGAAGGATGTGGAGCATGCGGACATCAGTCACATCCTGCAGGCCTTGCACGAAGAGGTCGATGCCGCCATCAAGCATGCCGATGGAAAAACAGAAATCAAACAAGAAAGCCCACTGTACGACATCAGCCAGATTGACTTTGACAAGCTGGCCAAAGAATTTCAGCGCAGCAAAAAGAAGAACACTGCTGTGCAGAACCTAAAAGCGGCCATCGAGTCTCGGCTTGCCAGGTTGTTGGCGCTGAACCCGATGCGCAAAGACCTGCAAGCGCGGTTTGAAGAAATCGTCGCCGAGTACAATCGTGAGAAAGACCGGGTCACCATCGAAACATCCTTCCAACAACTTTTACTCATCACCAAGGCGTTAAGCGAGGAAGAACGGCGTGCTGTATCACTAGGGTTGGACGAGGAAACGCTGGCCTTGTTCGACCTACTGAGCAGGCCTGAGCTGGATAAGGCGGGTATCGAGAAACTGAAAAAAATAGCGGTCGGTTTGCTTGCCACCCTGAAAGTACGCTTGGCCGAGATTGCAGATTGGCAGGCCACAGAAGTCAATCGGGACTCAGTGCGGCTCACTATTCACGATTATCTGTATGCCGATGCAACCGGCTTGCCGGTGGATAGCTATGACGAGGAAGATGTGGAAATGCTGACCAACGAGGTCTATCAGCATATCTGGAGAGCATATCCGACGCTACCGTCGCCGGTGTACGCTCATTAGATTGCAGTCATGCCTTTCCCCCCACGATTACCTTCCTTGATTCCGGCGAAATCCTGATATCCCCACACCTAAAACCAGAGAATCAGCAGATTCTCGGCCTGACCGGCGCTGAGATGCTCCATGACCTGACGACCTTCCATGCTACTTACCTGCAATGGCACAGGACTCACTGGTTCAGGGGCGTGTGAATCGCGGATAGCGTGCCAAGCATAGACCGGCGTCTTCGACGCCAAAAGACTATCTATAAGAGTAAATACCCACTCAAGAAAATACCTGGACTTTGGTGAAGCTTGGAGTTCCAGGGCAAAACTCCCCCCTACCCATACGACTGGGGCTGAGTCTCACCCCTGCTACTGGACTTCGGAGCCAGCTCATCGCACAGGGCACAACGGTCGAGCGCAACGCCATTGCTCGGCTGGACTATCCGACGCTCGCGCGCGCCGCCGTTCCCCCTCCTGCCGTACCTCCCAGGGTGCACCTCAAACGATTCCCGCTAGATGCAAAAAACCGTTAGCCGCGGGGTATTGAGCCCTCTGCCAACCTCCCTTGTAGGCACTGGTTTTATATTTGTTGAGCGAACCTCTGCTCCAGAGGCAGAAAGCAGAAATGAGAGTGACGCACGATATTTCGGTATCAAACGGCGCTTAAAACCCGACATGAATTTAGGTTTTATCGACGTTGCTATACGGGCAGCGAAGACATTTGCTGTCTTGCCCCTCAACGAACGAAAACCATTACTTGCAGCGCTACCGACCTTGAATCAGAAAGGCGGTACTGCTGACGACAAGAAAACACCCGAAAAATCAGTTGCTTATAAAAACGTCCGGTATTTCGTTCCATCGTCTTTACTTGCTTCGCAGACGTCAAAAAATGGGGGTAAGGCGAAAAGGAAGAAGATGCACGCCGCCCCTCGTTTAACTTACAAAATGCTGCGCGAGCAGCAACAACGCCATGTCGTCACAGGATTAATCAAGCGGCAAACAGCCGCCAACCGGTTGACGGCTTTGAACCTATTTTTGCGTGCAAACCAACTACATGAAGACGATGTCGTCGCTTCTGAGTTTCGAACGACATATCCGCAGGCGATTCAAAAGCTTGTTGACAATCTGCGCAGCGAAGACCGGACAGACCGGTCAATTTCCAATATTCGCTCAGCGTTAACTTGCTTTAAAGAAGCTGTGACGGAATTCGACACTCAGCTCGCACTATCCGAAGACGACATTCCGCCGTTCACGAAGATGGTTAAATCAGTTATGACAGACCATCCCGTCAAGCGTGTTGCAAAGCAATGCGGCATACCAAGTGACATGTTGTATGGATGGCTGAATGGGAAATGGCCACGTATCAGCAGCGTCAAGTACATCAGAAGACTAGAAAGCTTTTTCGCGCTGGAGCGAGACAGCCTAGCGGCGCTGGCTGGATTCAAAGGAAACGAACGTGACGAGCCGCGTGTGGGTGAGGCGCATTCAATCGCGTATCGAGAAGCGCTTTCAGCTCGCAACAAATCACGGTACTGGTTAGTCACGTCAGAAAACTCCCCACTTGGGCTGCAATGGACCGAACTGCAGAAATATAAGACCGTCGCCGTACCGGAGCTCGAACGTACGTCCAAGGGCCGCTGGACATTTGCGCCGCTAAATGCTGTCACTAAAACCGAAAAAACTTGGTGGGCCTTTCTCGGCGGGCGTGAAATACCCTCGGCAAGAATGGCCTGGGCGCGTACAGCGAGCTTCTTGGGTTGGTTGTCTCTGCCGAAAACAGAAGGTGGGCGCAGCGTGCTAGAGGAGCAATTGCAAACCCTCGCATGGTTTGTTGTACCGGGATTGTTGGACGACTATCTGCAGTGGATGAAAGCCCGTGCTGGCGGGAAACATACCGGCACAACCCAGGAATTTTTAGCGATGATACGGTGGTTGTGTCGTCCAGAAAATGGGTACTTATATCAATGCCCCTATTTAAAAACCACGCTACCAGACGAGTATCAAGCGCAAGACTGGCATAACATGTGCGCGAAGCAGTTCAAGCACGCAGGACAGCTTACACAAGCGTATCAACATGAGATAGCTCCTGGACGAGACCCTTTTGAGCCGCTAGAGCAACTGATGCAAGCGCTCGAACCAATGGAAATGATGGCAGATATGGTGGAACGTATGCGCCGTGATAGGCCTATCGGGAAATGCCCAAAGACGGAAGCAGTCTGGGCTCGTGACATTTTTGTCGTCAAACTTTTGCTCTCAAATCCGATGAGGCTTCGTAATCTCGCATGTTTGAAGTGGTTTGGCATCAAAGGCAGCAAAGGCTCATCCGACGATGGGGTACTGTATCAACGTGACGACGATTCGTGGTGGATACATATCCCCAAACGCCTATTGAAAAACCGCGCCTCTACAGCCTCGATTCGCGATTACCACGCGCCGGTTCACCCAACCGTTTGGCGGGATTTAGAGCGTTATCTTTTCAAGCATCGACCCGTGTTGTTACGAGAGCCAACGGAGCTAGTGCTGTTGACGAAATCCCTGGGCCCGAAAAGCGAGACAACAGGAGATACTGATAGGAGCCATCGCCCCTATACGGACATTGGAAGAATAATTTTTGACCGAACACGCAGATATTTATGGAAATCTGACGGCATCGGGCCGCATGCGTTTCGTCATATCGTCGCTACGTCAATTCTGAAAGCAGACGGCGGCGACATCAAGACAGCAGCAATGGTTCTGAACGACAAAGAAACGACTGTTGAGAAGCACTATTCCGGGCTTCGTAGTGCCGATGGCAGCGAGCGCATGGCTGTATTGCTCGATAAATCATTTGCACGTATGTAGAGCATACGCATGGCATTTCTGTAAATGCACGGAAGTGTCATTTCTATGGAGCAGAACAATCTACAAAAAAAGCAGCACACAGGCTGCTTTTAATCATGATTTACTTTTCCTATTTTTTAAAGCTGGTGAATATCCCAGCAATCGCAAAAAATTGACTATCGTGGCGTAGCTACCACTACCAAGCTCAAGCCTGACATTAAGTGGGCCAATTTTTCGACCTTGTCGAGCGAGTGCATCACATGCACGCTGAACATCAACTAGAGTGATGCCAGGCCGCCCGACCCTTCTTTTTTCATTCATAAACGATGGCCTCAAGATGACGCCGGCACGGCCGGCTTATCTCATATAGCCATCGCTCAAATATGTGGCTGCTCAGTCAAAGAATTGTCGAATCACAGTCAAGGAACGATGTAACCTATTGATATTAAAAAACTATCAATCGATAGGTATAGTTATACCCTCGAGCGATAATGCGGTATAACATGCTCGGCAGCTAAGGCTTAGCTCTGTTGATGCTTCTGAATCTCACGCCACACTTCAGCGGTGATGTCGTCCCATCGCTCAACAGAATTAAGGACTACCCACTCTTGCCACACGTATTCTGTATCTGTATCAGAACCGGGCTCCCCTACTAGGCTATATATGCGTCCAGTCTGGGTCACAGCAGTTGACGCTTCAGGGTCGATTGACGTTACCGCAGAGCTGACGCGACCTCCAAAAAAACCGTACCCTCCACAAAGATGGCGGCTTCCATCGTCCAGTCTGAATACTCTCCACGGACGTAAAAAAACTACAGGCTCAACACTCACATCGTCAGTGCGTCGAATTGGCATATTGTTTCTCCCTTTCAAATAAAAAGGGAAATCATGTCGGTAGCGACGCAAGAGCGCCAACCTTTTCAATTACGAAATCCAAATATGCGCGCTGATTAGCGAATTTCGTAATCGAAATTTCTTGCGAGTTGTTCAGTCACGAGGAGAATCTACCGGGTCAAAAACTTGCCATCTGGATACATCATGAGTCGTAAACGCCCCCTCATACAGAATGTTTTTTCTTATGTATTCCTTGCGCCTGAGGGCACATTGAATATATGGGAACTACGTTTCGATTCGGCCGGTCCGGTCGTTGTCCGGGGTCAGTCCGACTATTTCGAACACTATCTGAGCCTCGTCAGATTGGCTCGAAAATATCCTATCCGATACATATTCTGCACCACCGCGCTCAATGAGCTCGAACGAATGCCGCGTTCCTTGCGGCCATACGTCATCCCAGAGGTCATGAGTTTTACCAGCCCTGACATCTTCGGTGTACTAGCAGTGCGTCAGTCGACATTGGAAGACGGGGTTAGACACTACGCCCGCTGCCGCTATCTGAGTCGGTGGTTGCTTATCGACAGCACGTATGAGCGCCGCAACATCTGCACACCAGAATACAAATCTCTCGCGTGCGACCCCGTGGAGGGTCTGGGGAACACCAGGTTGCTGGCACGGATTATGGAGTGGCTTGACAACCCTCCTGGCGTGGCTGCCACCCCTTCAGATAGCTCGTAAACGTATTAGTCAAATGACCCTTAATAGGCCGGAAATAGCATCTCAAAGACTCTTTCTCATGCAAACTCACACAGACCAAAGCACAATATATTGTGGTTGACACGACAAAAACTGCGACATATAGTTCACAAATCAAGAAACTGTTTATATATACAGTCGAAATTCAAAAGGCATGAAAAAAGAACAAATGTCTAACGAGCGTCCTCCTCTAGCCCTACAGCAAAGTTGTGCAATATCTCTCCAGCTCACCGAAGAGCAAGGGCTAGATGACACTTCTCTTGCGTCCAATCTGCGAGAGACCTGTGCAGCACAGCGTCAGGTACTCGTTGTAACCAATGGTTTTACCGCTAGAGTCTTGGCCAGAGTTGGGGATGAGACCGAATGGCAGGACATCGGACATGGCGACTTTGGGGACGAGTGCAAGAAGGCTGCTGGACCTCTTCTGCGGGCCCGGCGGCTTTTGTGGGCGACCACGCCGTCCCTTCCAACAACGGCACAAACCCTTTCATGCAGCCAGCTCTCGACGGCCACAGCCGGAACCGTGAAGGCTTGGCACAAAGGCGTCCAGAACCTCACTGCACCGAAAGGAAGACAAGCTGAAGCATCAGTAGCTACGCGGCAAATAGTCTCTGCCCGCGCTGCATGGCGATGCCAATTTCCAGGGTGCGGCGTTGACCTACGGGAACATGCACCGACCGGCCAGCAGGGGAACTTCAGCTACTTTGCGCATATCGTCGCCTCATCGCCTGATGGCCCGCGAGGTTCAGCAGTGGATTCGACGCGACTCGCTGACGACCCCAGCAACTTCCTACTCTTGTGCGATTCCTGTCACCGGCTCATCGACCGCGTTAGCCCAACGGAATATCCCACCGAGAAACTGCACGCTATCCGGGATGCCAGCATCGCCGAGGTTTCCCGGTTGCTAGATACTCTCCAATACCGTGAGGTAAAACCGTACGCGATACTGGGTAACCTTGGAAACCAGGTAGCATATCTCTCATCGGCAGAAGTCCGGGAGGCGCTCTGGAACAGCAAGCTGCGTTGCACCAAGGACGCACCTGAGACGCTGTTTCAGCCGGGGAATCATCTCTACAAAGACCAAACTTCCACCTACTGGGGCGCGCTTTTTGAAACGTTACGCCAGGAAATCCCGCAAATACAGCGTTACCTTAATGGCGCAAGTCGCAGTGGTGCCGGTAGGGAAGAACTTGCCATCTTCCCCCTTCATCTAACATCCATTCTGATTCTGGCTGGGCATATCCTCGGCGACAACGGTGGTATCCACCTCTTTCAGCCACACCGCGACAAGGTCGGTGAGGACTTAGTCACCCGATGGGCATGGCCAACATCTACTCTGTCACCGTCGCCGGAAAAATACAAGGTGCGAACACTCAAGAGTAACCCTGCAGATAGTGGAGAAGTCTGCCTTCTGGTCTCCCTGACCTTCGGCATCGACCCGTCCAGGCTGCCAGAGCATTGCTATAAGGACGGTAAGTGGCTCTTATCTACTCTCGAGGTGTTTGTAGACGAACCCAGCGCAAACGTCATTTCACACCCCGAAGATTTGCAGCATTTCGGCAGGCAGCTCGACGATGCGTTGCGTACGTTGCAGGACCAGTTCCGAGCCAAAAAAATTCATCTTATTGTCGGAGCCCCTGCAACCGCAGCCGTCGTCATAGGCCAGAAAATGCAGGCAAGGCACCACGCGCCTTTCATCTGCCACGAATCCATTGGAGGCCCGCAGGCGCCGTTCCTCCCCTCCATCGAAATTTCTTCAACCCAAGTCACAGCACTTGCTTCGGGGGCCACATGCTCCCTCCAACCATAAGGAGCTATCCCCATGATACAGAACCCCTCGAAGCTGTCAGAACGGATTATCAAGAGCCTGACAGCTCATAACACCACCCAATCGTGGGAAGACCTGATGGGCAGGCTCCTACGTCGCTTGGAACTGCCAAAAAACGTGCGCGCTGACGCCGAAGCAGCTTACGAGCGCCTCGGTAACCAAATTGCCGCCAGGCTTCGTCTGGAGCAAGCTGACGTGCAGGTATATCCGCAAGGGTCTATGCGGACTCAGACCACCATCCGTCCCCGAAGCAACGAAAACTTCGACCTGGACATTGTGGTCGAGCTGCCGAGCTATCTCTACCAACAAAACCCAGACCCTGAGGTCATGTTCAGGGAGTTCGGTCAGGCCCTCCAAGGCCATGAATCTGTCACGGGTATTCCTGAAGAAAAGCGCCGTTGCTGGCGTCTCCAGTATCCTGGAAAGCCCTTTTACTTCGATGTCACCCCTGCAGTTCCTGACCCGTTCAGGTATACGGGTGCTGCACTCAGAGTCCGAGACCCGGACACGCACTGGTCGCCCACTAATCCGAAAGACTATGCCGACTGGTTCTGCGAACGAGCAAATAAGCGTTTCCCATTCCAAGCACTGGTCTTCGATGAAGTATTCAAGGCTCGAGCTAATGTGGAACCCTTGCCTAACGAGGAAGTCGACATTGATGACATCCTGCGACGGACAATCCAGCTTATGAAGCTCCACCGCACGAACATGTACTGGAACGCAGAGGATTGGCGCAAAACCGCACAACCAATTTCTGTCATCATCGTGACCCTCGCCACCCTCGCGTTTGAGCATCTGTACGAAACTCGTCGCGGCAGCTTCACCTCTGCCATCGAAGTCGTCTTGGCTGTCGTAGAGGACATGCCCAACTATATCGACAAGCGTAACGGCGAATTCTTCATTGCCAACCCTCGACTGCATACAGAGAACTTTGCAAACAAATGGAATACCGACGGCGGAACTCGTTCCCGGGAATTTAGCCGGTGGCATAAACGGCTTGAAGAAGACCTCGAGGCCCTCCTGGTTGGCGACGTTAAATCGGCCGATGAAGCCCGAATCAGAAGCGTCTTCGGTAACGACGGCGTTGAGGCTTGGAAAGAACGGCTCAAGCACGAGAGCGAAGAGCTCTCCCATGGCATCTTGGCGGGGCTGCTGGCAGCCGACCCCACCCGCAATTTGGGTGCTGTGGTCCAGTCTGGTTCCAAGGGGACCCTCGGTTGATTCCAACGGAATCTATCACCCCCTTTCAGACAGCTATTCGGCTGGTCGAAACGTGGTTTGAGGCCCACGGGGCTGGGCTCATCCGAAAGCTCAGCCATCCGCAAAATACATGGGCGCTCTGCGGCTCATATCACCCGCTAGAAGGGGCAGGAGCGGAGCTCCGGCTACCTGCTGACTTCCCTGCGAAGCCCGCCAGAATCCATGTGGGCAAATCTTTCTTTCTAAAACTCCCGCATGTAGAGCACGACGGGAGCCTCTGCCTACCAGACACTTTCAGCCCAAAGGATTACGAAGACCCCGTGTCGGCAGTCTTCCGAGTTATCCAGAGCTTCGAGGAACAGTGGATTCCAATGTGCTCAGACCTTCAATGTGTACAGGAAGAGCTTCAGAAGGAGTGTCTTTCATATTGGAGCAATTACTGCTCTGCGCGCAGACAATCTGCAAACAAACTGCTGGCGGCGACCTGGACATACCTTGACCTCGTCCCCATCACCAATTGCGCTGAAGGCGAAATCGTCGCCTATATGAGGAAGCTGCCGGGCAATGGCCCCCGTATCATCCGGCAAGTCATCACTACCAGAAACGGAGACCCCGCTTCCATCGCAAGCCGCCACGGATGGGACAGTGGAACCATGGTAAAGGGAAAAGCGCTATTCGTCCCGTTACCGGACAATGTCACTTGGACGCCTCAAACATGGCCGCAAGATTTCGCCACGCTCGAAAAATTGGTCAGCGACCTGACATCGGGTGAGGTCAAGTTAACTTCTTGGGTGCAGAACATACCACTCGAAAAAGATGTGGGCAGCAGCAAAACAAAGGGCGAAATGAGGGGCAAGCGTAAGCATCACCCCGCACCTCCTGACAGTACCTGTGCCCACCCCTTTGTTGTTGTCCTGGTGCAAGGCTCAGTACCCTTTTGCTATCAAATCACCCGCGGCCCCATACGAGGCCAGGTTGCCAAGTGTGATGGTCTTTCTATATTCCCTGTTGAGCCAACCCGAATAGACGCCTCTTGGAGCCTCACGCGAGACCATGCGCCGAAACCATTCGAGCAAAGGCAGCAGAAAAAGGTGCTCATCATCGGCTGTGGGTCCCTGGGAGGCCCCATTGTGGAATTGCTTGCCCGCGCTGGTGTCGGTAGCCTGGACATTGTCGACAGCGAACGCTTTGATAGCCCCAATGTCAGCAGACACGTCCTTGGCCTGACCTCGCTTAAGCGAGCCAAGGCGGAAGCTCTTGCGGCCCGGCTTCGCCAAGATATCCCAGGCCTTCAAATCACTGGTTATCAAGCACGTGTGGCTGAATGGCTGGCCAGGGTGGAAAACCACAAGGAATACGACTTGGTCGTCGAATGCACCGGTGAGAGCAGTGTGCGAACAGTACTCTCGCAATGGCGCCCACTTGCTTTCGGCAATACCCCAGTTCTACATGCCTGGCTTGAGCCCTATTGCTCAGCAGCCCACGTTGTCTTGACCTTAGCGGATGACCCATGGCCAGCATCAGACCCGGCTGATGACAAAGTCAATGCGGCCGAATTCTCTGGCTTTGATATCAGAGTGGATTTACCTGCTTGTGGGGCCGGCTTCCACCCCTACGGCGCTGCGGATGCCTGGCAAGGCGCGGCATTCGCTACAGAACGGGTCCTCGCCGTGCTTGATGGCCAATGCACCGAGGCAACTGTGTGGAGCTGGGTAAGGACAAAAGCTTTCTACGAGGCCCTTCCTGTCCCAGGCCAGGTCCCTCTGCGCGCCATCGTGCCCCTGGACGGCTCCCGCTACGATTCTGTCATGCGAACCAGAGACTACCGCTCAGTCATGGGCGCACCATGAGCGAGGCCCTCCAATACCAAGTTGCCCGGGCACGCTGGAAGCTGGAAATTCCTGGGCACATTGCCCTGTTTCTCTCTCAGCACACCCAATGTGCCTGGAATGCAAAGGAATCTGTGGGTCAGCTGTACTCGCGAGACCTTACCACCGACACCATCGTCATCGACGAAGCCACGCTGTTGAAGCCAGCATGGTCTCGACGGGCACGAGTTCAGTTTGTTCCCAGCACGGCAATGGCTGAGCGCAAGAGGATGTTCTCCAAGGGACTGCACTGCATCGGGCTATGGCATTCACACCCGGAGCCGGTGCCATCCCCATCGCAGGAGGATTTAGAACTCGCCGCAGACTATGCCATTGCGGCCAAAAAGCAGTTAAGCGGCATCATATTCACCATTATCGGCACGGCTCCGTTTCCATCCGGACTAGCCATATGGGTGCATGATGGTGCATCACTACATGAGGTAAATCCGCTGAAACCCACTGACCGGTACTTCGAGCAAAGACACTGCGTGAGCGATATCTAACACGCATGGCCTCCCGCTCTGACAAGTCAGAATCCATGAAACAAAAAGTCAATGGCACCCACAATATCGTCGTGCAACTGTCGGAGACTGCATACGGGGTT
>Ga0182744_1000365_pt1 | contig 44322 bp, 41 predicted proteins | sample eDN3rd30CKraftMG_FD_128525 | JGI IMG/M metagenome (GOLD analysis project Ga0182744, IMG submission 128525) | Enriched Miracle-Growth compost microbial communities from Emeryville, California, USA - eDNA 3rd pass 30_C Kraft MG (version 2) (version 2) ... | reverse complement strand
GCAGGTATCGGTTCCGGGAATCCAGTAGAAGCCGGCGCCATATGCGTCGCAAACCCGCACATATTCGACCGGCGCTGATTTGCGCGATGGCAAATCGGCTGCCTGGGCGGCAACCACGGACAGCAGACCTGCCGCGCTACCTGCCAATAGGATATTGAATTCTCTCACGTTATTCTCCCCTCCTGATGCGCCCCCGCCTGTGTCGGCCAGACCATCAATTTGTGAAATTGGCCGCGCGCGGCCGTGTGGACCGTTTGCAGCCTGAGGAGAGTGTGAAGAATTTGTGGCGTGCGCCGGTAGGCTAGGACTAGTAATACGCCGCGTTAACGGGGTGTATTGATCGCAATATCAGTAAGTTATTTGAGTTAAATCAAACTATCACGACTATAATGCTGCCTGACAGTCCGCCACACTTCGCGGCAGTGCCAGGTCCGGTCAAATCGCTGCGGCCATGACCTTCGCCGTCTCGTCATAGTGACGCCACAGCTCCGGATCGATCGGGTTTGGCGCGCCGAAATAGCCGTCCGGCGTCAGCCGCCGCGCCTCGTCGCCGCCTTTGCGCCAGTCCTGCAGATCCTGCACGGTCAGCCGCGTGGGCTCGAGATTGCGCAAGGCGTCGTAATCGACCGTGTCGGGGAAATAGCGCACCATCGCCGCCGTCTCGAATTCGTCCGCATGCACGCCGAGGATGCCGGTCAGCTTGAAATCCTCCAACTGCGGCGTCGGCTGCCACGGAACCCAGATCGGCTCCTTGCCGGACTGGCCGATGCGCTCGAACATGCGCCAGCGAAACGGCGTGTAGAGCCAGCGGGCGCCTTTCCGGCCCGCGCCATGCAGCGCGCTCAGCACATCGCGGATCATCTCGTTGTGGATGCGGTCGCCATGATGGCTGACGAGCAGCACGTCCTGGAAGTCGTTCTCGAACAGGGATTCGATCACGTCGGTCAGCAGCGCCGCCGCGGTCGCCGGGCGGATGCGGAAACTGCCGGGATAATCGACGAGGATGCCGTTGATGCCCCAATAGAACGGCGGCGCGATCAGGGTTTCGCGGCCGCGCGCCGCCGCGTAGCGCTGCGTCGAGCGGCAGAGTTCATGGGCGATATAGGCATCGGTGCCGATCGGCAGATGCGGGCCGTGGCATTCCATCACGCCGACCGGCAACAGGGCGGCGGCACCGCGTCGGGCTGCGGCCTGGATGGCCGGCGCCGTCATCTCCGCCATTGTGTCAGCCAGCAGGGAAATCGCCGTCATCGCATCCTCCCGAGTCATGTCTCCTGATCAATCATCGACGAACGGCAGCCCGGCATATTGCTCCGCGATCGTCGTCTGCGCCGCGCGCGAGCCGGCGATATATTCGAGTTCGCTGAGCTGGAGCTGGCGCTGGAACGGTGAATGATCGTCGAACTTATGCAGCAGTTCGGTCATGCGGGTCGAATAGCGCACCGTCTTCCACACGCGTTCGAGACAACGATCCGAATAGGCGTCGAGCTTGTCGTGTTTGCCGCTGCGATAGAATTCGGTCAGGCCGCGCGACAGCACCCGCACGTCGGCAACCGCAAGGTTGAGCCCCTTGGCGCCGGTGGGCGGGACGATGTGCACCGCATCGCCCGCCAGGAACAGCCGCCCGTAATGCATCGGCACCGTCACGAACGAGCGCAGTTGCGCCACGTCGCGCTGGAAGATCTCGCCTTCGACGATCTCGCTGCGATCGTAGTCGAACATGCGCTTGTGCAGCTCATCCCAGAAGCGCGCGTCGGACCAGTTCTCCACCTTCTCGTCGGCGGGGACCTGCAGATAAAGCCGCGACACTTCCATCGAACGCCGGCTGCATAGCGCGAAACCGCTATCGCTGTTGGTATAGGTCATATCCGCGATCGGCCTGGCGCGGGCCAGAACGCCGAGCCAGGCAAAATTGAACGTGTGATCGTAAGTGGTGACGACGTTCTGCGGCAGCGCGGGGCGGCTGACGCCATGAAAGCCGTCGCAGCCGGCGATGAAATCGCATTCGAGCGTCTTGTCTTCCCCATCGTGCTGATAGTGAATGACAGGGTTCTCGCTGTCGATGTTTGACAGCTTCGTCACTTTGGCCTCGAAGATCAGCGGATCGTCGGCGGCGACTCTCGCCGCGATCAGATCCTTCACGATCTCTTGCTGGCCGTAGATCATCACCGACTTGCCGGCCAGTTCCGGCAGATCGATATGGATCGTGCGGCCGCGGAACCGCATGTCGATGCCTTCGTCCACCATGCCTTCGCGCTTCAGTCGCGCATCGAGCCCGAGTCGTTCCATGATTTCGACCGTCCCGGTCTCCAGCACACCGGCGCGCACGCGCGCCTCTACATAGGCGCGGCTGCGGGACTCAAGCACGACGGAGTCTATGCCTTGCTGTTTGAGCAGATGAGCCAGGAAAAGACCTGCCGGCCCGGCGCCGATGATTCCAACTTGAGTGCGCATTCTTGATTGACCTGTATGCCGGTAAAATGAGGCTCGTCCCGACGCTGCAGCGCCGGAGGACGAAAAAAATCTTTTATCGCGGGAAGAGCGGCTTTGCGAGCCTTTTGGACGCTTGCCCCGGCCTTGGCCAGGCAGATGGTTTCGCTTGGCTCCAGCCTCGCGGCGACGGATGGAGCGTGCTAGAACGGCAGGGTGTGGAGACCAAGATGACGAACGGCGACAATATCATTCGACTGAGCGGGGGGCTCGATACCATTCCCTCGAAACTGCTGTCGGCCGCCAATTTCTGGCGCCGCAGCGGCAATTCCTACTACCGCCGGCATTTCCGCATTTCCGTCACCGACGTCCGCATTCTGACCTTCCTGCAGGCCCGCGGACCGGTCTCGCTCAACGCCATGGCGGACCATTGCGGTATCGACAAAACGCAAGGAAGCCGCGCCGTGAAGGAATTGATCGGCCGCAAGCTGGTCGTTCACAACCGCAGCGCCGCCAAGGGGCCGGTCGGTCTGTCGCTGGATCGCGACGGCGTGCTCATGTGTCGTAAACTCAAACCCGCATCCGTGGCGCGGCAAAAGCTTCTGGCCGCCGGCTTCTCGAGCGCCGAGATCGAGCAGCTCGACCGCATGCTCGATGTCCTGCTCGGCAATGCGCGCGCCTCGCTGCTTGGCGATGCGGGCGAAGAATCCTCGCGCCCCCGCAAGCTGAAGCAGCCGTGATTCCCTGGCTCCTGGTCGACAAGACGCAAATTCCCGGCACCAGCGGTGATCTGCGCCTGATGCAGCGCGGCGCTGAATTCTCGATCATGCTGGGACAGAACGAGTTGATGAACAGCCGCCTCAGCGGCTCGGAACAGGCGTTGGCGACGCTGGCCTATGAGAAGATCGCGGCGCGCGAGACGCCGCGTCTGTTGATCGGCGGCCTCGGCATGGGGTTCACCCTGCGCGCGGCGCTTGCTGTGCTCGGCCCCAAAGCCGATGTCGTCGTCGCCGAACTGGTGCCGGCGGTTGTCGCTTGGGCGCGCGGGCCGATGGCGAGCGTGTTCGGAGATAGCCTCAGCGACCGCCGTGTCAGCATTCGCGAGGCTGATGTGCGCCAACTGATCGAGCCGGTTGTCCAAGCTTACGATGCGATCCTGCTCGATGTCGACAATGGCCCCGATGGCCTCACCCGCGCCTCCAATGACGCCCTGTACAAGCCGGCGGGCCTGCGCGCCGCCTATCGCGCGCTGCGCCCGGGCGGCGTGCTGGCCGTCTGGTCATCAGGGCCGGACGTTGCTTTCACCCGGCGGCTGCGCAAGGCCGGCTTCGCCGTCGAGGAAGTCCGCGTGCGCGCCAATGGATCGCGTGGCGGGGCGCGTCATGTGATCTGGGTCGCGACGCGGGCCGCTACCTAGCCGTCATGCCCGGCCTTGTGCCGGGCATCCACGCCTCAGTGCGCGGCGCAAATACAAGAAGAGGCTTCGTCCGTGAGCTTTTGCAACCGCGAGGCAGCTTAGTCGCGTGGATACCCGCGACAAGCGCGGGCATGACGCAGTTGGCTGATTGCAGCTTAGCGATTCAATTAGCGGGCTTCGCCGCCGCCTGAAGACGTGCGCGCAAGGTGGCGACAGAGCTGTCGCGCGGGTTGAGCGCCAGCGCGGCGTTCGCATCGGCCAGGGCATGGGCGACGTTGCCTTGTTTCTCATAGGCCATCGCTCGATTCTGGAAGATCTTTGCAATCTTGGGTTCGATCGCGATCGCGGCATCATAATCGGCGATGGCGCGATCGAACTCGTTCTGGTTGTAGAGCGTGAAGCCGCGATTGACCAAGGCCTGCACGTTCTTCGGATCGCGGCGCAGCGCCTCGTCGAAATCGGCCATGGCCTTGTCCTTGTCGCCCTTGCCGGCGTAGAGCACGCCGCGGTTTGACAGCGAATTCACTTCCTGCGGATCGAGCTTGATCGCCTCGCCATAGTCCGCGATGGCCTGATCGACGTTGCCCTTGTTCTGATAGGCGATGGCGCGGTTGAAATAGACGACCGATGCTTTCGGATCGTCGAGCTTGATCGCCGCGTCATAGTCGGCGATCGCCTTGTCCCACTGATTGCGGGTCTTGAACAGCATGGCGCGGTTGTTGAAGGCCTGGATCAGGGTCGGGTCGAGGTCTATCGCCTTGTTGAGATCGCGCAAAGCCGCGTCGAGATTGCCGCCCATGGCGGTGAGATAGCCGCGATTGTTATAGGCGGCGGCATTCCTCGGGTTGAAGCGGATCGCATTGGTGAAATCGGCGATCGCTTCCTTGGTCTTGCCCATGGCCTGCAGGGCGAAGCCGCGGTTGTAATGGGCCGTGCTCAGCACTTCCTCGTCCATCCGCTGCATCTTGATCATCTCGGTGCAGCCGACGACCGTTTCGGGGAACGTCTCGGCGGGACAGGGCGCCGCAAGCGCGGGCAGGGCGGAGCTTGCGAGAACAAGAACGGCCATCAGGCTCGCTGGACGAAGCCGCATCGAAAATTCTCCTGCTCAGGCGTCAGGGAGCTGACTCGCCCATCGGCAGCAGTATAGCTGCTCGATGACAGTTGTGCTTGTGTGAATCCACACCTGCCCCCCAGGCGCGGCTACCCCTGACCTTGGCTGAACGGCAGCACATAGGGCGTGCCGGCCGGCGGCGCCTCCGAGACGAGAATGTCGACATCGAACACGTCGCGGATGGTGGCGCGATCGACGATATCGGCAGGCCTGCCGCTGGCCACGGCGCGGCCGGCCTTCATCATCACGATCGTATCGACATTGGAACAGGCGAGATTGACATCATGCAGAATGGCACAGACCGCCAGCCCGCCGGCGGTGAGCGAGCGTGCCGCTTCGATCAGCATCAGTTGATGCCGCAGATCGAGATTGGAGGTCGGCTCGTCGAGATAGAGCACCTGGTGCGCACCGAATTGCGTGCTGGACTTCAACTGGCAGATGGCGCGGGCGAACTGCACCCTCTGCTGCTCGCCGCCCGACAGCGTGTGATAGAAGCGGTCGGCAAGATGCAGCACATCGGCGATGGCGAGCGCCTCGACGATCGTGTCGTCCAGCGCGCGCGCCGAAGCACTTTTCCGCCGCGGCGCCTGCATGGCGATGCGCACCACCTCGTAACAGGTGAACGGAAACGTCACGCTGGTCGCCTGCGTCATCACCGCGCGCCGGGTCGCCAGCCGCCAGGCTGGAATCGTGTGCAGGTTTTCATCGCCCATCCGCACGGAACCGCTGGTCGGTTTCAACTCACCCGTCAGCATGCGCAGCAAGGTCGTCTTGCCGGCGCCGTTGGGCCCGAGGATGGCGGTGAGCGATCCGGCTTCGAGGTCGAGCGAGACATCATCAACCAGCGTCTTGCCGCCGATCGCATAGCTGAGGGAACGGGCGCTGACGATTGTGGTCATAGATCGATGTTCCGATTGCGCCGCAGCAGCAGCCAGAGAAAGAACGGCCCGCCGATGAGCGCGGTGAGAATGCCGATCGGGAGATCGGCAGGCGCGACGATGGTACGCGCGATGGCATCGGCGATCACCAGCAGCGCGGCGCCGCCCATGGCCGACATCGGCAGCAGGGTGCGGTGATCGGCGCCGACCGCCAGGCGCAGGAGATGCGGCACGACGATGCCGACGAAGCTGATCGTTCCCGCCGCGGCCACGCTGACGCCGACGGCGAGAGCCACCAGAATGATGCACACGGTCTTGATGATCTGCACCGGCACGCCGAGATGATAGGCGGCAGCTTCGCCCATCGACAGCGCGTTCATGCCGCGCGCCAGGAACGGCGTCGCACCCAGCAGCAAGGCGACGATCGGTGCCGCGACGGCAACTTTCTGCCAGCTGGCGCCGCCGAGGCTGCCGAGGGTCCAGAAGGTGATGTCGCGGAGCTGGCGATCGTCGCTCATGAAGATCAGCAGGCCGATACAGGCCATGGCGAGCGCAGCGAGCGCAATGCCGGCGAGCAGCATGGTCGCCACCGATGTATGGCCTTCGCGCGTCGCGATGCCATAGAGAAAGAGGGTGGCGATCAGGCCGCCGAGAAAGGCGGCGAGCGGCATCACGACGCTTTGCATGAGGGCGGGGCTCACGCCGCTGATATGATGGCCGAGCACGATCATCAGGGCTGCGGCAAGCGCCGCGCCGCTGGAAATGCCGACGATGCCCGGATCGGCGAGCGGGTTGCGGAAGAGCCCCTGCATCAGCGCGCCCGACACGCCGAGCGCCGCGCCGAGCAGGAGCGCCATGATGATGCGGGGCAGGCGGATGTTGAACAGCACCAGGAAATCGCGTGCGAGCGCTGGCGAGCTTTGGCCGTCGAATGCCGATGTCGTGAGAGCCCATAGCCGTTGCGGTGAAATCGAAATCGGACCCGATGTCAGCGCCACGAACACGCTGGCGACGAGGACAAGCGCGAGGACGGTGAAGCCCAGATGCATGCGCCGCCGTCGGCCGGCGACGAAGCTGCGGACCTGCGCCGCTGTCACGGCTTCGGCACTCATGGCTTGGATGTCGCAGGCGCGGTGTCCGGATACAGCTTGGACATGAGGTCGTGCGCCGCCTGCGCTGTCCGAGGTCCGAAGCCGAGCATATAATTGGCGTTCATCTGAATGAGCTTATGTGTCGCCGCCGCCGGCGTCGCCTTGAACGCCCCCTGGTCGAAGATGCTGGACGGCGCCGCGTCGTCATCGCCGCGTTGCGCCATCACCACCGCGTCGGGCGCGGCCTCGATGACCGCCTCGTCGCTGAGCTGCTTGTAATTGTCCATGCCGCCCGCGGCATTGACGCCGCCGGCAAGCGCGATCATCGCATCCGCGGCCGTCTTGCGCCCGGCGGCCATGGCGCGCCCGCTTTGAAAGCCGAGGATCACCATCACCCGCAGCGGCTTGACGATCGCCTTGCGACGCGCATCGAGGGCCTCGAATTCCTTGCTGACCTTGGTCGAAAGCGCCTGGGCCGGCTCCTTCAGATCGAGCAGGCGGCCGATCTCGTCGATCTTGTCGATGACCGATCTGGCGCTTGGCTGCTCGTCGAGCAGGACGATGCGCAGGCCGGCGCTTTTCAGCAGGCCAAGGGTGTCGGCGGGGCCGGCGCCCTCGGCCGCGATCATCAATGTGGGGTTCTGGCTGAGCACGCCTTCGGCCGACAACTGGCGCAGATAGCCGACATTGGGCTTCGTGCGCAGCGCCTCGGGCGGATAGAGGCTGGTCGTATCGACAGCGACGATCCGGTCCTGGGCGCCGAGCGCGTAGATGATTTCGGTGATCGAGCCGCCGACGGACACGATCTGCTGTTTCTCGGCCGCGCATGCCGTGGACAACAGAGCCAGCGTCATCATGAGCGTGCTGCTTGCCCGCGTGATGCGCCGCCATTTCGCGGACGTTGATCCAACTGCCTGTAACATATGCTGCCTTCCCGTCACCTTTAGAACCATAATAAATCCAAGGTCGATGCAATTTAGAATTATGTAAATCTACGTATAGTTTCGTCATAGATAGTTTTAAATTATTCCAAACAAATAGTTAGACGCGATTTATTGACGATCATTATTTGCAATGACTATGGTCCGTCAAGATAACGGCTAACAAGGCAGAAAACGTACAGCAACGTTCGCCACTAAGCCCAAATCGAACAGGGGAATGGCGATGAAGAGCGTATTGGGGCATGTGTTGGTTGCGTCTATCTGCGGCGTCGGTGTGGCGTCCGCGCAAGACCAGCAGCGCACGGGGCAGCCGGCGGGGCAGCCGGCGGGGATCGTCACCGAACTCGACGAAATCACTGTCAGCGCCGACCGCCAGCAGTCGACGGTTTTCGACAGCCCGGCAACGGTTTCGGTGCGCGACGCCAAGGAACTCGACGAGAAGAACATCCAGTCGCCGCGCGATCTCGTCCGCGACGAGCCGGGCGTTTCGATTGGCAGCCAGCCGACCCGCACGGGGTCGACCAACTATGTCATTCGCGGTATCGGCGAAAACCGCGTGTTGCTGCTGCTCGATGGCGTCAAGGTCCCGGATTTTCCGGCATCGAATGCAGGCGCCGGCACCTACACGCGTGACTTCGTCGACTTCGACAGCCTGAAGCAGGTCGAGATCATCCGTGGACCGGCATCGTCCCTGTACGGTTCGGACGCCATCGGCGGCGTCGTCGCCTATGTCACGAAAGACCCGGCCGACTATCTGGCCAACACGCCGAAGAACTGGTTCGTCAGCGCCAAAGCCGCTTACGATTCAACCGATCGGTCCTTCACGCAGACATTGACCGCCGCCGGCCGTAGCGGCCAATGGGAAACCCTGCTCGTCTATACGCACCGCAATGGCCATGAGGTGACGCCGAACACCTGGCGCAAAGCCAATCCGCAGACCTATGAGTCGAGCAGTGTGCTCGGCAAAATCGTCTACAACTCCAGCGAACTGGGCCAGTTCAAGCTCACCGGGCAGTTCACCCGCAAGACGATCGACACCAATATCCTGACCGATCTCTCGACGTCGGTGCTGGGATCGCGCGGTCAGGATACGAACGTTCTGCCCCGCATCAGCTTTGACTGGAATCTGCCCCTCGCCTGGGCGATGGCCGACAGCATGAAGACGAAGGTGTATTACAATGCCGTCGATCGGCACGAGCTGACCCGTCAGGATCGCGTCACCCCCGCAGGCGGTGCGGTTTCAAATCGCCTGCGTTTGTCTGACTTCGGTTACGAGCAGCAGATCTATGGCGGCGAAATCCAGTTCAACGCCGTGCGCAGCTGGGGCGACTGGAAGCACGAGTTCATCTACGGCGCGACGTTCGACCGGACGACGACGCAAAGGCCGCGTTATCGGACCGAGACCAATCTAGCCAACAATACGACGACATCGTTTGTCGGTCTTGAGCAGTTTCCCAACAAGAATTTCCCCGATACGGAAACCACCCAGGCCGCCGCCTATGTGCAGGACACGATCTCCAGCGGCAAGCTGCGCATCATTCCCGCCGTGCGGTTCGACTATTACAACTTGAACCCGAAGCCGGATGCGATGTTCTACAACTCCAATCTGGCGAATTTCACCGTCGAAAAGCTGAAGGCGACCGCGGTTTCGCCGAAACTCGGCGCAACCTACGATCTGACCGAGAATTACCGTCTCTTCGGCCAATATGCGCATGGCTTCCGCGCGCCGCCCTACGACAACGCCAACTTCGCCTATTCGAATCCGGCGTTCGGCTATGAAATTCTTCCCAACGGCAATCTGAAGCCGGAAACCAGCGACAGCTTTGAATTCGGCCTGCGCGGCCGGTTCGACAATGGCTCGAGCTTCCAGCTGACGAGCTTCTACAACACCTACAAGAACTTCATCGACACGGTCGTGGTCGGCACGTCCCCGCAGGGCCTGCAGCAGTTCCAGTACCGGAACCTGTCGAATGTCGTGATCTGGGGTTTTGAAGGCAAGGGCGAATACCGCTTCAACACGGAATGGTCGGTCTTCGCCAACGCGGCCTATGCCTACGGCCGCGATCAGCAGACCGGCAAGCCGATCGATTCGGTCGATCCGTTCACCGGCCTCGTCGGCGTGCGCTATCAGAATGTCGCCAATTGGGGCTTCGAAGCCAGGCAGCGCTTCGCGGCCGGCAAGAAGCGGGTCAGCGACCCGACCATCGTCACGACCAGCGGCTATGCCGTCACGGATCTGACATTCTTCTACAATCCATTGCCAAACCTCACGATCAACGCGAATATCTATAACCTGTTCGACCGCAGCTACTTCAACGCGCAGGATGTGCGTGGATTGCTGACGACGAATGCAAATCTCGAATTGTTCCGGGCGCCAGGACGGACCTTCGCCTTGAACGCCACCGTGCGCTGGTAAGATCTCAACAAAAATCAATCAGGAGAATCCTATGTATGTTGCCATGAACCGCTTCCGCGTGAAGCCTGAAGCCGCCGATGATTTCGAAGCCATGTGGCTTGCCCGTGAGTCCTATCTCGACCAGTTGAACGGCTTCGTCTCCTTCCAGCTCCTGCGCGGCGCGCCGAAGGAAGACCATGTCCTGTTCTCGTCCTACACACTGTGGGCGTCCAAGCAGGATTTCGAAGCCTGGACGAAATCGCCGCAGTTCGCCGCCTCGCACAAGCGCGCGAGCTCGAGCGACCGGCCGCCGATGACGCTCGGCCATCCGGAGTTCGAAGGCTTCGACGTGGTGCAGTCCATCGTTGCGCCCGACAGCCGCCCCGGCAAGGCAGCCTGACCATGACGGCCGTGGCAGCGACCCAGGATCGGCAGAATATCCAGGACAGGATCGCCGCGCTTCAGGCGACCATCGCCGAAAAGCCGGATGGTGTTCTGGAATCCTATGCCGAGCAGCACGGCGTTTCGATGCGCGTGGCGCTCGAATGTCTGCCGGGCGACCAGGCCGTCTTTGTCGATGGCACGCGCTTTGAGGACATCTGGGCCGATTTGACCACGTTTGGCCCCATCGTCTTCATCGTCCATTCGGCGGATGGCGTCTTCGAGACAAAGGGCAGCCTGCCGCCGGGATCATCCGGCCGTGGCTATTTCAATGTCCACGGTGAAAGCCCGATCAGCGGACACATCAAGGCCGATCGCTGCCAGGCGGTCTGCTTTGTCGATCGGCCGTTCTTCGGTCGGCGCTCCTGTTCGGTGCAGTTCGTCAATGGCGACGGCAACATCATGTTCAAGGTGTTCATCGGCCGCGATGACAAGCGCGAACTGCTGGCCGATCAGGTTGCCTCATTCGAAGCCTTGCGAGCCCGCATGCAGCAGAAATGAAACGGCAGAAATGAAACGGCCGGGGATTGAGGAGGAACCATGTGCAATATCGCTGAAGAACGGCTGAAAATCGAAAAACTTCTCCACGAGACCGCATCCCACCTGTTTCAGCAAGGCATCAGTGAGCGCGACGAGCTTGCCGATGCCTGCCTCAAGACGCTCTATGACAATTATGGTTCCAACTGTCCTGATCGGTGCATCGAAGCCAAGGTCGAAAGCTTCCTGCTGGAAGCAGCGGCCGGCCCAAACGATTTCCCGGCCTATTGTGCCGGCCCATCCCGCGATCAGGCTTGCTGATCGATTGATCATGCCGGCGCTGGCCGCATTCGCGAATATTGGCTTTGTTCGATCATGACTGCAGTTGTGTCACAGGGCCAATATGAATGGGACAGCAGTAGCACGGGCACCGTCGTCTACTGGATCGGCGCGGCGGTTTTAGCCGGCCTTCTTCACTTCATCGCCATCTGGGCGATCATTCACTGGATGAAGCCGGTCGAGCTGCCGGAAGCACCGTCGGCCGCTTCCGAACCCATGCAAGTGCCCATGGCATTGGAATTGGTTCAGGATGTTCCCGCGGCTGCCGCTCCGCCCCAGCCGACACCTCAGGAAATACCCGAAGAGAAGGCCGAGACGCCACCCCCGCCGGCGTCCGAGATGAAAGCCGAAGACAAGCCCGAACCTGTTGCTGAAGAAACCAGGCCGGTTGAGCCTCAGCCCGCCGAGCCCGAGGTGGCGGAGCCGTCCAAAGTCGAGACACCCCAGGAGGTGAAGCAGCCTGAGTTGCCGCGATCCAATGACGCCACTCAGCTGGCAGCGCCTGCCAAGCCGCAGAAAGTCGTAACACCGCAGCCGCCCACTCCGGCGCGCGTCATACCAAGGCGGCCCGTTCCGCCTCGCGTTGAACCGACGCCTGTCGTCAGGCGCAAGCCGGTCGTCGAACCACGGCCCGTCCGCGTGGCGGCACCGGGTGTCGACCGCCGCGCGGAACGCGCGGCCGCAGCCGCCGCGCGGGCCTCCGCTGCGGCGAGCGCTCGTGCATCGGCTGCAGCTGCAGCCCGGGCCTCCGCCGCTGCCGCAGCCGGTGCGCGCGCAGCTGCCGCCGCTTCTGCATCGGCGGCGTCTTCCGCATCCTGGCGCGCCAGCCTGATGGCCCACCTCAATCGCTTCAAGCGCTTCCCTGCAGGCGCTTCGCCGGGCTCGGTGTCGGTGGCGTTTACGATCGACAGGTCAGGAGGCGTTCGCTCGGCAAGCCTTGCGCGCTCCTCCGGCAACTCGATCCTCGATGCCGAAGCCGTCGCCATGGTGCGGCGCGCCAGCCCGGTTCCTGCGCCGCCTGCCGGTGTCGGCGGCGGCTCGATGGCGATCTCGGTGCCGATCAGGTACAGCCGGTAGGTTGCTGCGCGATGACGCAGCTTCGCTTCAGCGCATTTTCAAGCGAAGCGGACACCGGTGAAATTCAGATGTTTGCCATGGCAAGAGAATGGCGCACACGACGCAGTTCCATCAGATCGGCTCGCCTTCAGTAAGACCAAAAAAGTCTTAGAGAGAGACGAAAACTATATTGGACCGCGCCATAAGGCCATCACTAACTTTGCCCTCAAAGAGGACGGTCAAGGGGGGATTCGATGGTTGCAGCAGCAACAGGCGCGATCCTCGGTGAGAGAACCTTGGGGGAGGGCGCGCGATGCGGGGAACCATCAGCAGGAACGGTGGCGCTTCAGGCGTCTCAACCATAACCCGACGGGCTGCCGTCATGACTGGCGCGGCGCTGATGTTGCCACGATTGGGCATGGCGCAAGCCGCGTGGCCGACGCGCGTTGTTAAAATAATCGTGCCGCTCGGCCCTGGTTCCGGCGCCGATATCGCTGCCCGCCTGCTGGGCGAGCGTCTGCAGCGGATGTGGGGCAAACCCGTCGTCATCGAGAACCGGCCCGGCGGCAATGGTATCGCGGCGATCACCGGATTCTTGACGGCCAACGACGACCATACCCTGTTCTACGGGGCTGCCGCGACGTTTACGGTGCATCCGTATCAGATGGAAACGATCCCTTATGATTTCAAACGGGACATCCTGCCGATTGCACAGGCCACCGTCACGATCGCCGTGGTCGCCGTGCCCGCCTCCAGCGCGGTCAACACCATGCCGGAATTCGTGAAATGGGCAAAGGACAATCCGGAAAAGCTCAATGCTGCGCTGGTGCCGGGCATAGCGGAGATTACATTTGACAGGTTTGTGAAGGTCGAAAACCTTCAGATCACGAAAGTGCCGTATCGCAATATCGTCGACGCCGTTTCCGATACATCGGTGGGTCGAATCCAATTCATCTCCACTGCTTTCGCGATCGTCCAGCCAGCGGTCGAAGGTGGCACGATACGTGTTATTGCGGTGACAAACAGTCAGCGTTTCCCGGGCCTGCCTGGTGTTGCGACCTGTGCGGAACAGGGGGTTCCATCCATGGCATACGAAGGGCTTGCCGGTTTGTTCGGGGCAAAGCTGCTGTCCGCCGACTTGCGGGCAAGGATTGGTGAGGACGTTTTGCGCGCGATGGGCGAACCCGTGATAAAGCAGCGGATCGAGGCGACGGGACAAATGGTTTTGCCCGGCGGGGCTGCCGTCTTTCAGGCGTCGATCGACGCACAGATCGAAGAGATCAAGCGCTCTGCCGCTTATCTCGGATTGAACGAGGGAAAAATCGTCGCACCTTGAGGTGCGTATGATGGCGGCGTCGGACGCATCGCAGCCAGAAGAAGAATGTTGTCATCGCGGAGCCGAGGAATAACAGCCGTTAACAGATAAAATCTTTGGGAGGTGTAGAATGCGTACAATCACGTTGGAAGAGCATTTCGCGACTCCGGCCTTTTTCGCCGGTCCTGCCCGCTTCGTGAAGGAGCGCGCCGACGCCATGGGCGGCGGTCGCTATGGGGCAGTCGTGGACCGGCTTTGCGACCTCGATGCCCTGCGGATTTCTGAAATGGATGCGGCCGGCATCGACATGCAGATGTTGTCGCTGTCGGCGCCCGGCGTCGAGCAGATGGATGCGGCTGAAGCCATCGCCATGGCGCGCGACACCAACGATTATCTCGCAGATGCGATCAAGCGTCATCCCACCCGTTTCTCCGGCTTTGCGGCGCTGCCGACCAGCAGCCCGCAGCAGGCCGTGGCGGAGCTGCAGCGCTGCTTCGCGCAGCAGGGCTTCAAGGGCATCGTCATCAACGGCCACAATCGCGGCCGTTACCTCGACGACAAATTCTATTGGCCGATTCTGGAGGCGGCGGAGGCTCTGAACGCGCCGATCTACCTGCATCCCACGCCGCCTCCGCGGGCGGTCATCGATACGTACTATGGCGGCTTCTCGCCATTGGTGACGGACATGCTCGCCGGCGGCGCATGGGGCTGGCACATCGAGACGTCCGTCCACATCCTTCGTATCATCTGCGGCGGCGTGTTCGACCGGTTTCCGAAATTGCAATTCGTCATCGGCCATATGGGCGAGGGCCTGCCGTTTTTCTTCCAGCGATTCGATGTTCTGCCGATGTCGGTGACAAAGCTGAAGCAGCCGATCCTGTCCTATCTGAAGCAGAACGTGCATTATACGTTCTCGGGCTTCAACTTCCAGTCGAACTTCCTTCAGCTCCTGCTCGAACTCGGCGGCGTCGACCGGATCATGTTCTCGGCCGACTATCCCTATATGCCGATGCCAAAAGCGCGGGCTTTCCTTGAGCAGATTCCGGTCAGTCCGGAAGACAGGCAGCTCATCGCGCACAGAAACGCTGAGCGCCTCTTCGGGCTGTAAGCTCGCAAGCCGGGCGGCGATCGATGATCGCCGCCCTTCGCATTGCTATTGCGCCGGCACCGGCACGTTGATGATCTGCGGTTCCATATAGGCCTGCAGGCCCATCACGCCGTGTTCGCGGCCAAGGCCCGATTGCTTGAAGCCGCCGAACGGAACGTCCGGCTCCGATCCGACGTGGTGGTTGATCCACACCGTGCCGGCCTGGATCTGCGCGGCGACCTTCGCGCCCTTTTCGAGATCCTTGGTCCAGACCGAGGCGCCAAGGCCCATGGTCGTATCATTGGCGCGGGCCACCGCGTCTTTCAGGTCCTTGTATTTCAGCACCGGCAGGATGGGGCCGAACTGTTCTTCGGTGACGAGGCGGGTGTCATCGCCGATATCACCGACGATGGTCGGCTCGAGGAAATAGCCGGGCCGGTTCAGCGGATGGCCACCGGCGACGATGCGCACGCCGGGCTGCTTCTTGGTGTCTTCCAGCACGTCGAGCACCTTGTCGTACTGCATCTTGTTCTGCAGCGGACCCATCTGCACATCGGGCTCGAAGCCCTCGCCGACCCGGTGGTTGCGCGCCAGTTTGGCGAACTCTTCCAGCACCGGCTCATAGAGGTCTTCCGGCACATAGACCCGCTTCACCGCCATGCAGATCTGCCCGCAATTGCCGAAGGCGCCGTTGAAAATCTTCGCCGTCGCGCCGGCAATGTCGACATCGTCGAGCATGATGGCCGGATCATTGCCGCCGAGTTCGAGCGTCACGCGCTTCAACGTGCCGGACGAGCTCTCCATCACGCGCTTGCCGGTGGCGACCGAGCCGGTGAAGGAAATCTTGTCGATGCCCTGATGCTTTGTCAGCCACTGGCCGACGGCATTGCCGCCGCCAACCACATTGAAGACGCCGCGCGGAAGAATGTCGCGCGAGATCTCGCCGAGCAGCAGGGTCGACAGCGGCGTATAGGGAGACGGCTTCAGCACCAGCGTATTGCCGGCGTAGAGCGCCTGCGCGATCTTGTGCGAGGCGAGGCCGACCGGCACGTTCCACGGCGTGATCGCGCCGACGACGCCCATCGGCCGGAAATGCATGGAGATGCGGTTCTTGCCGTCATCGCGCAGCACCTCATCCTTGAGTTCGATGTTGGCCATCTGCTCGAGGGAATTGGCCGTGCCTGCCATTTCACGCAGTGCGTTGGACAGGGGCTTGCCCTGTTCGCGGGTGATCAGCGCGGCGAGTTCCTCGCTGCGCTCGCGGACGGCCTCGGCGAATTTATGGAGATAGGCGCGGCGATCCTCGAACGACTTCTTGGCCCAGCCCGGAAAAGCGCGGCGCGCCGAGGCGACGGCCCGGTTGAGCTGAATCTTGGTGGCGTCGGGGCATTGTGCGAAAGCGGTTGCCGTCGCGGGATTGATGACATCGAACGACGTCTTGCTCGTCTCCGCCTTGCCGTTGATCGTATGCGTGAATTCGTAATTGACCCGGCCGGCGGCGTCGGCTTGCGTTGCTGTCGTCATTCAGAGTTCTCCCTCGCATCGTGAAACAAACCGCAGCCGAGCGATGCCCTGCCGGCATCTCGGTCGCAATTCATGAATGACTATATATCGCTAGATATAGATATGTGTAAATATCGCCCCCAAACCGTTGAATCCGGCCAGCCCCGCCGCCGCATTCGCGAGGAAGTCAGAATGTGCCTACATCTTATCGCAGGCCCGGGTCGCCGCTGGAACGAGGCTCGCGTCACCATCCATGGAAAGCAGACGACACATGTGGATTAACAGACGTTCGATGCTGCTTGGGGCCAGCGCCCTCATTGCTGCGCCGCACATTGCCCGCGCCGCCACGCTCGATGACGCGGCCGGTCGCGTGGTCACCATTCCCGCGAAGGCAGAGCGTCTGTTTCCCGCCGGCCCGCCTGCCGCGCTCGCCATCTATACGCTCGCGCCGGAAGCCCTGCTGGGCTGGACGCGCGGCAACAGTCCGCAGGAGCGCGCCTATCTGCATCCTGAATATGGCGCGTTGGGTCCTGTCGGGCGGCTGACCGGCCGCGGCAACACCACCAATCTGGAAACCCTGCTGCAATTGAAGCCAGATCTCATCGTCGATGTGGGATCGGTGAACAGGACCTACATCGAGATGGCGGACCGCGTTCAGGCACAATCGGGCATTCCCTATGCGCTGCTCGACGGTCGCTTCGAGCGGATAGCCGCGAGCTATCGCCTGCTCGGCGCGCTCACTGGCCGGCAATCGCGCGGCAACGAACTCGCTGACTATTGCGAGCATGTCGTGCGCACCTGCCGCGACAGGATCGCGAGCGTGGCGCGCGACAAGCGCCCGCGCGTCTACTATGCGCGCGGACCGCGCGGCCTCGATACGGCGCTCGGCGGTTCCATCAATGTGGAGACGATCGAGTTCATGGGCGCGGTCAATGTGGCGGGTGAGACGAAGGGTGGCCTCGCCACCGTCTCGCTCGAACAGGTGCTGCTCTGGAACCCCGGCATCATCATCACCATCGATGACACATTCGCGGCCAATGTCCGCAACGATCCGGCCTGGAAGGGCGTGAAGGCCGTGCAGTCCGGCAATGTGCATCTGTCGCCGACGTTGCCCTTCGGTTGGGTCGATTTTCCGCCCTCGGTCAATCGCATGCCCGGCCTCTGGTGGCTGGGCAAGATCCTCTATCCCGCGCTCTTCCCCGAAAACCTGACTGCGGTCACACGTGACTTCTACACGCGCTTCTATCACCATGCGCCGACGGACGCGCAGATTGCCGCTGTCCTCGAAGGGCGCGGATGACAAAGACCTCAGGTTTGCGGGTTTCAGGTTGGCGCGGCGGTGCTCTGGCGGTAGCGGCGCTCGTTGTTTGCGTCATCATCGCCTTCGTCGCCGGGCGCTTTCCCGTCAGCCTTTCCGATCTGGTCCATGCGCTGTGGTCGCGCCTCAGCGGCCAGCCTTCAGGACTGCCGGCGAGTGTCGAGACGGTGATCTTCAACATTCGCGGTCCACGCGTCGTCGCCGCCGTTCTGTGCGGGGCGGCGCTCGCCGTGGCGGGCACCGCCTTCCAGGGCCTGTTCCGCAATCCGCTGGTCTCGCCCGATCTGCTTGGCGCGTCATCAGGCTCGGCGCTTGGCGCGGTGCTCGGCATTTATTTTTCGCTCGGCATTTTCGCCATCCAGGGGCTCGCCTTCGTCGGCGGCCTCGTCGCGGTCGCGGCGGTCTATGCCGTCGGCTCCGCGATCCGCGCGGGTGACAAGATTCTCGTGCTGGTGCTCACCGGCGTCGTCATCGGCTCCCTGCTGGGCGCGGGCATAGGCCTGATCAAATATCTCGCCGATCCCTACAATCAACTGCCGGCCATGACCTTCTGGCTGCTCGGCAGCCTTGCCGGCACCGACCCCTCCGACATCCTGCCGCTGTTCGGCCCCGTGCTCGTCGGCACGATTGTGCTGTTTCTCCTGCGCTGGCGGATGAATGTCATGTCCCTGCCGGAAGACGAGGCACAGGCGCTTGGACTTGCTACCGGCCCGTTGCGCTTCGCCATTGTCGCCGCGGCAACCCTGGTGACGGCAGCCAGTGTCGCCGCGGCCGGCATCATCGGCTGGGTCGGCCTGGTGGTGCCGCATCTGGCGCGCTTTCTGGTCGGACCTGATTTCGGCCGGCTGCTGCCGACGGCCGCTATCCTTGGCGGCGGCTATCTGCTGTTGATCGACACATTGGCGCGCACCATTGCCCCGGTTGAAATTCCGCTCGGTATTCTCACCGCGGTCATCGGCACGCCTTTCTTCATCTGGCTGCTCGCCGTCTCGCATCGGAGCTGGTCATGAGCGAGATATCAAACCTTGCCGCGCGCGATCTCGCCTATGGCTATCCGGCGCGCACCATCGGCCGCGATGTGACGATCGCGCTCAATGCCGGCGAAGCCCTGGCGCTGCTCGGCCCCAACGGCGGCGGCAAGACGACCCTGCTGAAGACGCTGCTCGGCCTGCTGCCGCCCCAGGCCGGCAGCATTATGCTCGGTCAGCGGCCGCTCGCGTCCATATCCCTTGCCGAGCGGGCGCGGCTTATTGCCTATGTGCCGCAATCCCACGCCGGCACATTCGCCTTCACGGCGGTTGAGATCGTGCTGATGGGGCGCACCGCGCATATGGGCCTCTTCGGCGCGCCGTCGGTGAAGGATAGATCGGTGGCGCACGCCATGCTGGAGCGCTTAGGCATCGCCCATCTCGCCGGCCAGCCCTATACGATGATCTCCGGCGGCGAGCGCCAGCTCGTGTTGGTTGCGAGAGCGCTGGCACAGGAGCCGCGTTTCATCATCCTCGACGAGCCGACCGCCAGTCTCGACTTCGGCAACCAGGGCAAGGTCATGCGCCAGATCAAGGCCCTGACCGGCGAAGGACTTGGTGTGCTGTTCACCTCGCACGATCCCAATCAGGCGCTGCGCTATGCCGATCGCGTCGCCCTCCTGGGCGAAGGCCGCGTTCTGGCGGCGGGCCGCACGAGCGACGTTCTCACCCAGAGAGCGCTCGCCGCGCTTTACAGCGCCGGCGTCGAAGTGCTGACGACCCCGGAGGGGCGGGTAGCGTTTCTGCCTGGGTAGAAAAATTATCCCCAGGTCCATAAATCTGCCAGGCGTTGGCTCAATGCACTTGAAAATAAAAGATAATCGACGATCCGCAGGGTCTGCGGCGCCGGCTGGACGGAGGGGCTGTAAAACTAACTATATAATCTATATATGTTTTCTTGGTTTACTCGCGGCTGGGCAGGACGGGCCAGCTTAACGCGTTCATATCCCGGATAAATTCGATGCTCACCAACAAAGGCAAGTATGGACTGAAAGCGATGCTGCACTTGGCCGGCATGGAAAAGGGCCAGCCGGCGCTCGTCGCCGATATCGCGCGCAACAACAACATCCCGAAAAAATTTCTCGATGCGATCCTGAGCGAATTGCGCAATGCCGGCATGGTCCAGTCCAAGAAGGGCAAGGGCGGCGGCTATGTGCTGGCGCGCCCGGCGCACGAGATCCGCGTTGGCCAGATCGTGCGGACCCTCGACGGACCGCTGGCGCCGATCCGTTGCGCCAGCCACAATTACTACCGCTCCTGCGACGATTGCGACGAGGAGAATTGTCCGGTCCGGCTGATGATGTACGAAGTCCGTAACGCCATCTCGCGTGTTCTCGACGATCGCACCCTGGCCGAAATGCGAACACTGTCCTCTATCGAACGCGATGAGTTGATATACCATATCTGACGGCGGATCGGCGGAGCTCTCTTCGCTCCGGAAGAACCGGAGGGGGGAGAATGGCAAAGCTTGCAAGGGATGTCCTTATCATAGCATGCATCGTGATCGGCGCGCTTCATATCAGCGGCTCGATCGCCGCCGCGCAAAGCCTCGAAGATTTCTTCAAGGCCCAGCCGTTCAAAATCATCGTCGGCAGTCCGCCGGGCGGCTCCTATGATCTTTATGGCCGTGCGATCTCACGCCATCTCGGCAGTCACCTGCCTGGGCAGCCGACGGTCATCGTGCAGAACATGCCTGGCGGCGGCGGCTATCTGGCGGTCAACTATCTCTACAACAATGCCCCCAAGGATGGCTCCGTCATCGCGACGTTCTCGCGCAGCGTGCCGATGCAGCCGTTGACCGACAGCACCGGCGTGCAGTTCGATCCGCAGAAGCTGGAATGGATCGGCAGCGCCAGCGACGAGGTCGGTCTCGTCCTCTCCTGGAACACCAGCCCGGTGAAAACCTATGCGGATCTGCAGCGCCTTGGCATGACGGTGGCCAGCACCGGGCCGGGCACGGACTCCAATGTCTATCCGCGTGTGGTCTCCAACATTCTGGGCGTCAACATCAAGATCGTCACCGGCTATCCCGGCGCCGCCGATATGCTGCTGGCGGTCGAGCGCGGCGAGGTCGATGGCGCCGCTGGCATTTCCTGGTCCTCGCTTTGGCCCAACAAGAAAGACTGGGTCGACAACCGCAAACTCAATCTGCTGGTGCAACTCGGTCTCAAGAGCAACCATGCGCAGTTAAAGGACGTGCCGCTCATTCTCGATCTCGTGCGGAACGAGACGGACCGCCGCGTGCTCGAAGTCATCTTCGCTCGTCAGGCGATGGCCTATCCCTTTGCCGCACCGCCCGGCGTGCCAACCGCAAGACTGACCGCCATCCGCACCGCCTTCGCAAAGACCCTTACGGACGAGCATTTTCTAAGCGAGGCCAATCGCGCCGGCATGTCAATCAATCCGGCGACGGCTGAGGAACTGACGGCGATCATCAAGCGCGTCTACACCAGCCCGCCGGATGTCATCGAGAAGGTCAAAACCGCGATGGGCCTCGGAGCGAAGAACTAACGCGAGGCCTGAAATGAAGGCTGATCAGATCACTCAATCGAACCTATTTCCCGGCAATAGGACGATATTAGGCGCTATTCAGCGAATTTGCTGCTAAGAGAAGCAGTCTCTTCATGTCGGACTGCATGGTCGACAGAGAACCGATACCGTAAAAAGCCAGCAAAATCAGTTGCTGACGGCACCCGGTCCCCCTTCCGCCTCACTTTTATTGCAGTCTTTCCATTCAAAACGGATGAGAAACGGCGCCGGCCCGGTCGCCAACGCTTTCCTCCAATCATCAAAAACAAGGACACGCAGCGATGGGTCTGCAATCAAACGCCAACCGCACAGAACCGCAAAATAAGAGAATTGACTCCCAGCTGCATGCCTACCGTCTGGATTCGCTCGTTAACTATCAGCCGACGGGGCAGGCGGAGCAGACGTTCCGCGTTGTCGGACACCTGCCCGAGGGCGCCGCTGGCCTGCAATACCGGCTCCGCCTCGAATCTTCCGGCCAGGAGAGAGTCGCTGGCGAGGTGCACCTTAAGCAAGCGGAATAGTTCAATTACCGGCAAGCGCCACGGCAATTTTGCCAGCAGGTTTTCAGGAGCCCACCATGTCCGACCAGGTTCATTTGGCCCGCAGGCCACCGAAGCGGGTTCAACTCGATCGCTTCGTCGTCGCGGTCGATGGCCAGTCAAAGAGCGGCTATACGCAGCGCGAAGCTGCCACCGCTGAAGCGGCCAAGATCAGAGAAGCCTATCCGCGAGTCTCTGTCACGGTGATCGATCAGGAGCAGGACGATACATCCCTGCTTTCCGGCTATGTCCCCCCTGCCGATACGACCGAAGATAGCCACGACGTTGAGCCCGAGGCTTAGACAGCGCTTCCTTCTCCCGCGTGCAGGAGAAGGCGGCCCTTGCGCAGCCTGCCTGCGCGAAGCCAAGCGGAGCTTGTCTCCGCTTCGGCGAAGGCAGGCAAGGGGCGGATGAGGGCAAGTGCGCTGCTATTGATCTTCAAAGAACAGAAACGCCCGCAGCTCAATGCTCTCGCGCAGCGGCGCATCAGCCGGCGCCAGCGCATTCTCGAACGCGCTGTGCGGTGAGAAGCGCGCCACGTCCTTGCGCGAATCGTAGCATTTCAGCAACAGCGCCTCGTCCGTGCTCATATGCGGATAGAAGTACCAGCGATGGCGCGGCGAATAGGTGACGGAATAAGTCTCGCCTTTGCGATCCCGATAGACGAGATCGGTCTCGACAAGATCCTGCGGCGCAACGCTGCGTGCATCGCAGACACCGAGCGGTGCATCCTCCAGCGGGCCTTTCGTCGGCCGCCAGACGTTGACGACGGCGAAACGGTGTTTGAGCAGCGCTTCGGCGTCATCACCGAGCAGATCGCGCACGCGCTGCGGACCGGATCGCTCCGTATGGTCGACATGCACTCTTCCCACCGGACCGCGCGGCTGCCCTTCGCCACGACGGCCGCTGTCGAGGACCTCGTCAGGCGAACGTCGCCGCGTCGTATGATCGAAAATGAACACACGGGTGGCGCCGGTCTGCTGTTTCAGCAACCGCTCGGCTTCCGGATAATAAACGGCGCGCACTTCCTCATCGTTGAAGAAATTCTTCACAGCGCTGTGGTGCTCGACCAGTGCAAAGCCTTCCCGGTCGACGGAGGCGTCGAGGGTGCGGCCATCGTAGATATCGACCGTGTGGGGATCGGGCACCACATTCGAGCGCGGCACTCCGGCCGGGGGCTCATAGGTATAATTGGCGGCGCGATCTTTCATCGGCGTGAGATAGTTGAACGAGGCGGCCAGCAGCGGGCGATCGATGGGGCGGGTTTCGACAGCGAGACTCATCGCTTTCTCCTTCCGGTTCAGCGCGGCGCATAAAAACAAGAAGCCCGGCTGTGGAACTGTTCCAAAGATAGTCCCGCCCATGACCGCAATCCAGAGGCTTCAGCCGGGAATTATTTCCGCAAATGCCTCGATCATTCAGGAAATACTTCCGGCAGTTCACCCGCCAGCCGCATTCGTATAGGGTGGCGCCCTCAAGAAACGACGCGAGGAGACGCAAGGTTATGGCCGCACGGCAAATGAAGCTCGGATTGTTCATCAGGCCCTGTGGTCATCACATTGCGTCGTGGCGTCATCCGCTGACCCAGGCGGATGCCGGCGTCAATTTTCCGCATTTCGTCGAAATGGCGCAGACGGCGGAGCGCGGGCTGTTCGACATGCTGTTCTCCGCCGATTCCGCAACCGTATGGACGGCGGCCGAATCCGCCATCGACCGCCTGCATTATGTCGCCTGGATGGAGCCTTACACGCTTCTGTCGGCGCTGTCGGGCTTTACCAGGAATATCGGCCTCGTCTGCACCGCCAGCACCAGCTTTGAGCAGCCCTTCAGCATCGCCCGCAAATTCGCCACGCTCGACATCATCAGCGGCGGCCGTGCCGGCTGGAATGTGGTTACCTCCGGCAATGCAACCGAGGCCTTGAATTTCGGCAAGGAGCCGCATCTGCCGAAAGTCGAGCGCTACAAGCGCGGCCGCGAGTTCACCGACGTCGTCAAGGCGCTTTGGGATTCCTGGGATGAGGATGCCTTCCTGCGCAACAAGGAGACGGGCATCTTCTCCGATCGCTCGAAGATGCATGTGCTCGATCATCACGGCGATTATTATCACGTGCGCGGCCCGCTGAACGTCGCGCGCTCGCCGCAGGGCCAGCCCGTCATCGTCCAGGCCGGCGCTTCCGATGACGGACGCCAGCTCGCGGCGGAGACGGCTGAAGTCGTCTTCACCGCGCATCATGTCGTCGAGACGGCGCGGGAGTTCTACGCCGACGTCAAAAGCCGCATGGCCGCGTGTGGAAGACCGCACGACGATCTCAAGATCCTTCCCGGCCTCTCCGTCATCGTCGCACCGACGCGCACTGAGGCGGAGGAAAAGCTGCGCTCACTGCAGGATCTGCTGCATCCGGAACTTGGCGTGGCGCTGCTGTCGGCGCGCATCGGCTTCGATCTCACCGGCTATCCGCTCGACGAGCCGCTGCCGCCGCTGCCGGAGAACGTCGTCATCAGCAGCCGCTCCGACATGATCAAGTCCTGGGCGCAAGAGGGCGCGGAAGGGGGCACGCCGACCTTGCGCGAGCTCTGCAAGCGCTTCGCCAGTTCCCGCGGCCACTTCTCGCTCGTCGGCACGCCGAAAGACGTCGTCGATGCCATGGAGGAATGGTTCACCACCGGCGCCTGCGACGGTTTCAATTTCCTGCCGTCCTATTTCCCAGTCGGCCTGAATGATTTCGTCGATCTCGTCGTGCCCGAGTTGCAGCGGCGCGGCCTGTTCCGCACGGCTTATGAGGGCAAGACCTTGCGCGAGAACCTGGGGCTGCCGAAGCCCATCAGCCGATATGTGGCCCCGGCGCGCGCCGAAGCGCTCGCGGATTAGTTCGGCTTCGCACCCATCAGGCCGCCGGGGCGGACGATGAGGATGATCGCCATCAGGACGTAGAGCAGCAGCATGGTGCTCTCCGGCGCCAGCAGAATGCCGAAAGCCTGCGTCTGGCCGACGATGAAAGCGCCGAGCAGGCTGCCCGGCAGGCTGCCAAGGCCGCCGATCACCACGACGGCGAAGGCCTCGATGATGATCGAGGAACCCATGGTCGGCGAGATGCTGACCATGGGCGCAGCCAGAAAGCCGGCAAGGCCCGCCAGCGTCGTGCCGAAGCCGAAGGTCAGCGTGAAGATGCGTGGCACCGGCACGCCGAGCGCGCCCAGCATTTCCCGGTCCATGGCGGCGGCGCGAATGAGCAGGCCGTAGCGCGTCTTCTCGACCACGGCCCACACCGCAATGGCGACCAGCACGCCGGCGACGATCAGGCTGATATTGTAGAGCGGCACCGATGAGCCGGCGATGGCGAAGGCGCCGTCGAACCCGCGCGGCGGCGGCACCGCGGTGAGTTCCGCGCCCCAGATGATCTTCGCCAGTTCCTCCATCACTGCCAGCACGCCGAAGGTGACGAGCGCCACCACCAGCATGCCGCCGCGATAGACGCGGCGCAGAATGAATTTTTCCAGCAATGCGCCGAGCACGCCGACGATCGCGCTGCCGATGATCGCGACGGCGAGGAACATCCAGATATTGAGCTGGCCGAAGCGCGACATCGTCACCAGCAGGTAGGCGCCAAGCATGTAGAACGCGCCATGGCTGATGTTGATGATCTTCGAAACGCCGAAGATCAGCGACAGGCCGGCGGCGAGCAGGAACAGGAACATCGAGCTCATCAAGCCACTCAGGAACTGCAAGAAGTAGCTTTCCATCAATGTGTTCTTTCAAAACGCGCAAAATCCTTCTCCCGTTTACGGGAGAAGGTGGCCTCTGCGGAGCAGAGGTCGGATGAGGGAGGCTGCCTCACCTTACTGCCTTGCCTTCTTCACTTCATCCTCTGTCGGCAGGTATCCCTCCGTCTGCAGCTTCACGATGTCCTGCAGCACGCCGATCTTCAGCTTGTCGTCCCAGGCGGCCTTGCCGGTCCACAGCGGCGCCGTGCCCTGGTGGTCGAAGGCGCGGATGCGGACAGGGCCGACCAGCGAGTTGAACTCCATGCCCTCGAGCGCATCGACGACCTTCTCCGTATCGGTCGTCTTCGCCTTCTCGATGCCGGCCTTCAGCGCCTGCAGGTTGAGCAGGACGAGATAGGCGGCCGTGAACGGCGCCTTGTCGTAGGTCTTGCGGAAGTTTTCGACGAAGGCTTTGTTCTCATCCCCCTCGATCGCGTACCATGGCAGACCGCCCATCACGGCGCCGGTCGGGATCGAGCCCTGCGGCAGCGCCTGCAATTCGTCGGACCCACCCCAGTAGGAGCTGACCATGGGAAAGCGCTTGCCGAGTTCGTAGGAGGCCGATTGCTGCCAGAACGGCAGGCCATAGCCCCAGCTATAGAAGACAACATCCGGCTTGGCGTCGATCATGGCGCTGATGAAGGGTGCATAGGCGGCTTCGTTCAGCTTCGGCCAACTCTCGCCGATGAACTCGGTCGCCGGCGTGTCCTTCTTCATCTTCTCCTTGAAGTTATCGACCACCGTGCGGCCGAAGGCGAAGTCCTGGGCGATCAGGTAATATTTGTTGCCTGCGGCGCCGAGTTTCTGCTTCGCATAATCGGCCGCGGCATAGCCCTGCGTGCGCGCCGTGATGTTGGGAACGCGGAAGATATAACGGCCGCCGGACTTGGTGGTGAAGTCGTCATTGCCGCAGGCGCTGAACAGGATCTTCTTCGCCTGTTTGGCGACATTGCCGACAGCGACGCATTCGCCGCTGTTGATGCTGTGCAGGAGGAAGTCGACATTCTCGGTCAGCGCCAGATCGCGCGCCTGGCGCGTCGCTTCGTTCACGGTGGTCTTGCTGTCGCGCACGATCAGTTGCAGCGGCCGCCCGAGCAGCCCGCCGGCGGCATTGACCTGCTTGACGAAGGTCTCCGCCGAGCGCGTCGTCTCCTGGCCGTAAAAGCCGAGCGGGCCGGATTGCTCGGCGATCATGCCGAGCACGATCGGTTTGCCTGAAGGGGCCTGCGCGAAGGCCGCGCCCGTCATCGTCGTGGCGAGCAGCGCGCCCAACCCGATTGCGTTTCTGGTCGTCATTGTTTCCTTCCCTTCTCTTTCGCCGGCTTCGCGGCGGTTAGAATGCAATATAACGCGTCCATGCATCCGGATTTGCGTCGAGTTCCGCCAGGGTGCCGGAATGGCGAATATATCCGCTTTCCAGGATGTAGGCGCGATCGGCAAGCTTGCGGGCGAACGACAGGTTCTGCTCCGAGATGATCATCGACAGCCCCTCGCTGCGCAGGACGCCAAGCTGATTGGCCATCTGTTCGACGATGACCGGCGCCAGGCCTTCGCCCGGCTCATCGAGCAGCACGAGATCGGGATTGCCGAGCAGGGTGCGCGCCACCGCCACCATCTGCTGCTGGCCGCCGGACAGATTGCCGGCCTTGCGCCCCTGCAGGTTGTGCAGATCGGGAAACAGTTGGAACACCCGCTCGAAATTCCAGCTCTCGCGGCCGTCGGCGCCCGGTTTGACGCCAAGCTGCAGGTTTTCCGCCACGGTGAGCTGGGCGAACATACGGCGGTCTTCCGGCACGAGGCCGATGCCGAGCCGGGCGATCTCGTAGGACTGCTTGCCGGCGATGTCCGTGCCATTGAGCCTGATGCTGCCGCCACGCAGTGAAACGAGGCCCATCAGCGCCTTCATCAACGTGGTCTTGCCGGCGCCGTTGCGGCCCAGCAGCAGGATCACCTCGCCGGCCTTCATTTGCAGCGCGATATCGTGCAGCACCTGGCTGGCGCCATAGGCCGCGTTCAATCCTTTGACGTCGAGAAGATCGCTCATGCGACCCTCCCGTGTTCGCTGCCCAGATAGATCTCCCGCACCTTCGGATTGCTGGAAATCTCGCCCGGCGTTCCTTCAGCCAGGATCTGCCCCTGATGCAGCACGGTGATCTGGTCGGCGATGGAGAACACCGCATCCATGTCATGTTCGCAAAACAGCAGGCTGAGCTGCTTGCGTGTGCAGAGATCCTTGATCAGCGCCACAAGCTCGCGGCGCGTGTTCAATTCGACACCGGCCGTGGGCTCGTCGAGCAGCAGCAGTTGCGGCTCCAGCGCCATCACCATGGCGAGTTCAAGCCGCTTCTGGTCGCCATAGGACAATAACCCGGCCTGCCGCTCGGCGAGCGCGCGGATGCCGACCATGTCGAGCAAGGCGTAGGCCTCATCGCGCAGGACAGCCGCCGCGTTCCGAAGCAGCCAGTGCGAGCGGCGGCGATGCGCGTAGAGCGCCGTCTGGACGTTCTGGATCACGCTCAGCTTCACGAAGACGTTGGTGATCTGGAACGTGCGCGCCATGCCGCGCTTGCAGATTTCGCTCGGCGAGACTTTCAGGATCGACGTGCCTTTGTAGAGAACGTCGCCCTCGTCCGGCGCCAGCCGTCCGGAGAGAAGATTGAACAAGGTGGTCTTGCCGGCGCCATTGGGGCCGATGAGCGCGCGGCGCTCGCCCGCCGCAAGCGACAGCGACACGCTGTTCACCGCGACAAAGCCGCCGAACTGTTTTCTGACCTCGCGCACGTCGAGCATGATGGTGGGAGGCGTCGTCATCACGTGTGTCATGGCGTGCGTCCCGCCCTGCGGGCGCGCATCCAGGCGCCGATGTCCTGGCCGAGGCCGACAATGCCGCGCGGCAGATAGACGCCGACGAGGATCGCCAGAAGGCCGACGGCGATCAGAGAATGCTCGGTGAAGCGGCCGACCTGGCTGTCGACAAGTTCCAGGGTCAGGACACCGAAGACGGGCCCCCAGAAACTGTGCACACCGCCCATCGTATTGGCGAGGAATGGCCGCGCCGAGGCCGTCCAGTCCGCAAGCTGCGGCGAGATCGTGCCGCTGAAGAAGGCGTAGAGCGTTCCGGCCACGCCCGCGAAGGTGCCGGCGATGATGAAGGCCGCGAGCTGATAGCGCCGCACCGGAATGCCGATGAATTCGGCGCGCTGCGGATTGTCGCGGATCGCCTGCAGGGTGATGCCGAATGGTGATGCCTTGATGCGCGCCAGGAGCCACAGGCTGAGAACGACCACGGCGAGCGCGAACAGAAAATAATGCCGCGGGTCGGACAGGCCGCCGCTGGCGTCGATGCCGGTGATGCCGTCATCGCCGCGCGTCACCGCATACCATTTGTAGATGACCGCGAAGACGAGTTGGCTGAATGCCAGCGTCAGCATCAGGAAGGTCGAATGCTCGCCGCGATTGCCGCGGATGATGAAGAAGCCGAAGATCAGCGCGCCGAATGCCGCCACGATCGGGCCGGCGATCATCGCCGTTTCCATGCTCCACGACAGGCGCACGAGCAGCAGGCCCGAGGCATAGGCGCCAAGCGCGTAATAGGCCGAGTGGCCAAACGACAGCATGCCGCCATAGCCCATCAGCAGGTTGAGGCTGCACGCATAGAGTACGGCGATCAGCAGTTCGGAGCCGAGAAAAATCCAGCGGATGGGCAGGAAGACGCTGCCGATCGCCAGGCAGGCGATCAGGATGCCGACGGCGATGGGAAGCGCCATCGTGCGCTGCACTGTTTGAGTGGGTTGCGGCAATGCGGTCTCCATCAGATCCCGTGCATGAGGGAAGTCATCCTGGAGATTGGGTCAGGCAGCGGACGCTGCGTGCGCGCCGGCTGGGCTTGGCCATGAGCCGTCTTGATTCGAGAGCATATGCATCCTCCACTTCGCTACTTTTCTTGTGATGCCGGCGACGATCTCCAGCTAGACTGGAAGCGTCTCCGCAATCAATGGTCTCATCATCTACAAGGCTGCGACGCGCACGTCGAGACTCCACTTGCCGCATCGTTGCCGCGGCGGGCCGATGCGATTTTGCGAGTCATTCTCTGGTCCCTGCGCTGGTCCCTGCGCCTTGTGGTGTCGCATTCGCTGCTTATGTCCACAATTGCCCGCCTGGTTCGTGGATGGCGGCCTGCGGCAGAAAATCCTTTTGCGGGAATCTTCGGTCTGCAGGCTTGCGCTGATCGATCGTAACCAGCCATAAAAGATCGAACCTATTGAATTTGATAATTGATCGCGCGAAAGCCGCGAAAGGAGCTGTTTCGACATATGCCCCATGACACGCCGCTGATTGCCACCATTGTCGCCGGTATCGGCCTTGCTTTCGTGTTTGGAGCGGTCGCCAACAGGTTTCGCATTCCTCCCTTAGTGGGCTATCTCGTCGCGGGCGTACTTGTCGGTCCGTATACTCCCGGGTTCGTCGCCGACCAACACCTGGCGCCGGAACTGGCGGAGATGGGCGTCATTCTGCTGATGTTCGGCGTCGGCCTGCATTTCTCGCTGAAGGATCTTCTGTCGGTGCGCGCCATCGCCGTGCCGGGCGCCGTCGTGCAGATCGCCGTCGCCACCGCCATGGGCGCCGGCCTTGCCTGGTTCATGGGCTGGTCGATTGGCGCGCAACTGGTCTTCGGTCTGGCGCTGTCTGTGGCGAGTACCGTGGTATTGCTGCGTGCGCTGCAGGACCGCAGGCTGGTGCAGAGCGAGCGTGGCCGCATCGCGGTCGGCTGGCTGATCGTCGAAGATCTCGCCATGGTGCTTGCGCTTGTGCTGTTGCCGGCTTTGGCGAGCGTGTTGGGAACCAGCAATTCCGCCGCCAATGATCCGCTGGCGGCGCAGCTTGGCCTGGGGCTCTGGGGCGTGCTCGGCCTCACGCTCCTCAAGATCGCAGCCTTCGTCGCCTTCATGCTCATCGTCGGCCGCCGGGTGATTCCGTGGCTGCTGCACTACATTGCCCATACCGGCTCGCGCGAACTGTTCCGCCTCGCCGTCCTGGCGATCGCGCTGGGCGTCGCCTTCGGCGCGTCGAAACTGTTTGGCGTGTCGCTGGCGCTGGGCGCATTTTTTGCCGGCATGATCCTCAGCGAGTCGGAGCTCAGCCATCGCGCGGCGGAGGAGACCCTGCCGTTGCGCGATGCCTTCGCGGTGCTGTTCTTCGTTTCGGTCGGCATGCTGTTTGATCCCACAAGCCTGCTGCGCGATCCGCTGCCGGTGCTGGCGACCTTGTTCATCATCGTCATCGGCAAATCGGCGGCAGCCTTTCTCATCGTCAAGGCGTTCGGCCATCCGGTGGGCACGGCGCTGACGATTTCAGCCAGCCTGGCGCAGATCGGCGAATTTTCCTTCATCCTGGCAGAACTCGGCGTGGGCTTGAATCTTCTGCCCAGTCAGGCGCGCGATCTCATCCTCGCCGGCGCCATTCTGTCGATCCTCCTCAATCCGCTCGCTTTCGCTGCGGTCGGCTGGCTGAAATCGCAACTCGAGCGTCGCGCCGGCGTGATGCCGGACAAGCAGCCTGCCGCACCCAAGCCGAAGGAGGAGGAAGCGGAAAAGCCCCTCGTTCCCACCAGCCTCACCGGCCACACCATCCTCATCGGGTATGGCAGGGTCGGCAGTCTGGTGGGACAGGCGTTGAAAGGCAACAATGCGTCCTTCCTTGTGATCGAAGACGCGGACAAGATCGTCGCCGGTCTGCGTGAAGCTGGCATCGAGACCATCGTCGGCAATGCGGCCAGAGCCGACGTTCTGACAGCGGCCAATCTGGAGGGCGCACGCTGCCTCATCGTCGCCATTCCCAATGCCTTTGAAGCGGGGCAGGTGGTGCAGCAGGCCAAGGCCGCCAATGCAGGCCTGACGATCATCACCCGCGCTCATTCCGATGCGGAGGTGAGCCATCTCACAGAGCTCGGCGCAAATACGGTGATCATGGGCGAGCGCGAGATCGCGCGCGGTATTATCGAAAAGGTGGTCGTGGGCGAACGCAAGCCAGATGATGTGACGATTGCGCCGGCATGATTGGTAAGTAATTGCGATTACAAGCGGCAACAGGCACCCAGAAGCCCTCATCCTAAGGAGCCTGCGTAGCAGGCGTCTCGAAGGACGGGGGCTTCTGATAGATCGCGATGGCATTGCCGCCCCTTAAGCCAGCGCCAGCAGCCCCTCACGCAACGTCACGAGATCGCTCTTCTTGAACTGACCCTCCACCTGCGCGTGCTGATCCGTCCAGATTGGCAGCGCGCGCGCCAGCAGGGCGCGCCCCGCTGGCGTCAGTTTCATCAACCGGCTGCGCCGGTCTTCAGGATCGCTGGCGATCTCAACGAGTCCGCGACGCTCCAGTGGCTTGAGCGCCGCGGTCAATGTGGTGCGGTCCATGGCGAGCAGCGCCGCGACCGGGCCGATGCTCGGCGGCTTCGGCCTGTTCAGCGACATCATCAGCGAAAACTGTCCGTTCGTCAGGCCAAGTGGCCGGAATGCCTCATCGAAACGCCGCGCCAGTGCGCGTGCCGCCCGCTGCGTCTGCAGACACAGGCAACGGTCGCGCACCAGCAGCGTTGTCTCGAACGGAATTTCCATCGGCTTTGACATGCGCCAATAATGTTGATATCAACCTATTATGTCAAGACGCCGACACCAAGACCGCACAGGAGGATGAAGATGCAGCACAACGCGATCGTATCCCGCGACGAATGGCTCGCCGCACGCCGGGCGCTTCTGCTCAAGGAAAAGGAAGCCACGCATCTGCGCGACAAGGTGAACGCGCAACGTCTCGCGCTGCCCTGGGTCAAGGTGGAAGAGGATTATGTCTTCGATACGCCGAAGGGGCAACGCAAGCTCGCCGATCTGTTCGACGGCCGCAGCCAGTTAATCATCTACCATTTCATGCTCGGGCCCGATTGGGAGGCGGGCTGTCCCGGCTGTTCCTTCCTCTGTGATCATCTCGACGGCGCACTGCCGCATCTGAACAATCACGACGTGACGCTGACAGCGGTATCGCGCGCGCCGCTCGCCAAAATCGAGGCTTATAAGCGTCGTATGGGCTGGCGTTTTCCCTGGGCGTCATCGAACGGCAGCAGCTTCAACTACGATTATCATGTCTCCTTCACCAGGGATGACCTGACGAAGGACAAGGTCTTCTACAATTTCACCGATATCGACGTTGCGTCGGCGCACGATGAACTGCCCGGGCTCAGTTCCTTCATCAAGGATGAGGCCGGCAATGTCTTTCACACCTATTCGAGCTATGCGCGTGGCCCGGAAGAATTCATCGGCACATTGATGATTCTCGATCGCGCGCCGAAAGGCCGCAACGAGACCACCATCATGGATTGGGTCCGCCGGCACGACGAATATGCCGATCGGGCCGAGGCCTCGTCCTGCTGCGCGTGACGGTTTCGCCGGACATCAGGATATCGTCACACTTGTGGATGATAACTGACGGGTTCTGTCAGCACGGGTAGTCCAGGTTCAGCAGCTTTCTTAACGGAGGAAACCATTATGGCCAATTCAAACAGCAGCTTCGTCTGGTATGAACTGATGACGACCGATATGCCGGCGGCCGAAGCCTTCTACAAAAAGGTCGTCGGCTGGAGCGGCAAGGACGCCGGCGTCGCCGGCATGTCCTACACGATCCTGTCGGCGGGCGACGCGATGGTGGCCGGCCTGATGACCCTGCCGGACGAAGTGCGCCAGATGGGCGGGCGTCCGGGCTGGATCGGCTATGTCCACGCCGATGACGTCGACGCCAAGGCGGCCGAATTCGCCGCAAACGGCGGCAAGGTGCATCGCCCCGGCACCGACATTCCGAATATCGGCCGTTTCGCCGTCGTCGCCGATCTGCAGGGCGCGGTGATCTGCCTGTTCAAGCCGACGCCGGGTCCCGATGGCGCGCCGCCGCCGGTGCCGATGGGCACCCCCGGCCATGTCGGCTGGCACGAACTCTATGCCGCCGATATGGAGCCTGCCTTCGCTTTCTACAACAAGGTGTTTGGATGGACGAAGGCTGACGCCATCAACATGGGCGAGATGGGCACCTATCAACTGTTCGCCAACGGTGGCGATGCGATCGGCGGCATGATGACCAAACCGTCGAACATTCCCGTGCCGACCTGGCTCTACTACTTCAACGTGCCGGGCGTCGACCCAGCGGCGGAGCGCGTCAAGGCGGCCGGCGGCAAGGTTCTCCATGGCCCTATGGAAGTTCCCGGCGGTACCTGGGTCGTCCAGTGTCTCGATCCGCAAGGCGCCGTGTTTGCGCTCTCCGGACCGAAGGGCTGAGGCTTCTTAAACACAACAATGGCGACGGCATGAAGCCGCCGCCAACCAAACGCGTCATGCCCGCGCTTGTCGCGGGGCACCCACGCGGTGACGCTGCGCAGATGTTCCAGAATGCGCAGCGTGTCTTTTCTGCAGCGTGACGGCACCCGACGGCGTGGGTGCCCGCAACAAGTGCGGGCATGACGTTGCGGAGGCCGTGAGCCTTCAGTCTCAATGCGTCGAGAACACATCCTGATACTGCACCACCGCTTTGCGGATCGCATCCAGCTCCGCCGCTGTCGGGTTGGCCGGATCCTTCGCTGCTGGCAGGCTGCCGAATTTCAAGAGGCAGGCCATCATCAGCAGGCGCGCTTTCGTCGCCGTGAGATTTGTCGCAGCGATCTGGAATTCATGCGGATCGGCAAAGCCTTCCGGCGCGCCGCGTCCGACCTTGCAGACCGGAATGCCGCTGAAGGCCGCCTGCAACATCAGCTTGTGGCGTGCCTGCGACGGCGTCGAGCCGTAAGGCACCAGACCTTCGATGACGAAGCCCGTCAGCCGGCCGAGCGAAAGCTTGTGGTCGATCGAGGCGATGAGATCGAGTTCAAGCGCCGGATCGTCGCCGAATTCGAGCGTCGAATAGCTGCCGTCCTTGACGATCGACACCACCGGGATCGCGTCGGCCAGCAACTTGCCGGCGCTGTCCTTGACCTGCACCGGCACGGTCTCGATGCCGGACGCGCCTTTTTTGACGGCCTTCACCGTGCCCGGCAGCAGGCTCAGCCGCACATCCGAAAGATAGGTATGTTTGAACACCGGCAGATAGGTCAGCGCGATGCGCCCCGTATGGCTCACATTGCCGATGATGCCGCCATGGCCGCCGGTCGCCAGATAGCCGCCGGGGCGCGCATCGCCTTTCGCCACTTCACGCGAGGCGAAGATCTGCTGTTCCTGGATGACGACGACACCGCATCGGTTGCGGCCTTCCGTGTCGGCCCAGACACCCGATTGAATGAAGGCGGTGCTGTCGACGATGTTCTTGGGGCCGTCATTGCTGATCTGGCCATGCGGGCGTTGGGCGGAGTTGCCGCAGATCGGCTTGGTCGTGTCGATGAGCAGGTTGAACCAATAGGCGCTTTCTTCCACCTGCGGACTGCCTTGCGTCCAGATGACGCCGTCATAGTCCGGGCTCGACACCAAAGCCTGCATGTCGTTCGTCACCTTGGCGAGCATGGGGCGCGGCGGCGCCGAAGCGAGGTGATAGGGCTTGTAGCCGAAATAATTGTGGCCGCGCGTCTCCGGCGGAATATCACCTTCGCCCTTGTCCTTGCGCAGATGCGCCGGCAGGCCCTTGGTGAAGCCGCCCGGAGGGGCGCCACGATAGAAATCGATCTCGGCGAGCGAAGAGAGCTGGTTGACCACGCCGGCCTCGCCGATGGACAGCCGGTCGATTTCCTCGAAGCTGCGCGAGCCATCGGGGAAGAAACCCTGCCGTGCTTGCAGGCTGCCGGGCTCGGTGCATTCTTCTTCCCAGGCGGTGCCGTTCACCTGCAGCGCCATATAAGGAAGCGGGTAAAGCCCATCCTCCGGCTTCAGCTCGATCTCATAGACCGGCTTGTCGCTGTCGCGCGATCTGGTTTTGCTGAACACGCCCTCGGCGCTCATATAGCCGTCCGGCGGCGCATAGAGCTCCGCCACGTCGGATTCGAGCGGATGCGCCGAGAACTGTTCGACATAGACCTTTACGGGCGCTGCCAGCCGCTGCGCACGCAGCGCATCGAACGCCATCGGCGAGCCGTCGGGGTTGAGCCGCGGCGGCAGCCCGTGCTTGGCGCGCGCCTTGTTGGAGGTGACGAGTGGTGGCGAGTTCTGGATGGTCGCGGTTGGGCCGGCCAGATGCGCGATACGGGCTTTCTTGGTCATCCTTGCGTCTCCATCTTCCTGCGTTGAACGTTTGTGGCCGACTTATGATCGGGTCGGGTGCACGATCGACTTGGCCATCATCATATGGATGCCTTTCGAGACGTTGACCGTCTGCGTCACTCGCAGGTCGCCGGCGAGGCTGCAGAGCATATAGGCGTCCTCACGCGACAGATTCGCCTTTTCTCCCAACAGCACGATCATGTCGCGCAGCGCCATCACCGCGCATTGGTCGAGGCTCGGGTCCATGCCCATGGTGATATAATGGGTCGGCGTTTCCGCGCGCGGATAGACGAAACTGAGATCGTCACGCACGGTGAGCGTGAACGTGCCCTGCAGCGATGTCTCGATGGCGTTGACATTTACCTCGCCGTCGCCCTGCACGCCGTGACCGTCGCCGCAGGTGAACAGCGCGCCCTCGGCCAAGATCGGCAGATACAAGGTCGTGCCGGCGACAAGCTCCTTGTTGTCGAGATTGCCGCCAAAGGCGCGCGGCACAACGGATGTCACGCGGCCCCAGTTCTTCGGCGGCGCAACGCTCATGATGCCGAAGAACGGCGCTAGCGGCAGGTCGAGCCCCCAGGACAGCTTGCCGACCTTGCGCTCGAGATCGAGCGGAATGAGGGTCGAGTACACCTCGTCGAAATCATAGGGCAGGGTGCCGGACAGCGGGCGGATCGTGTTGAGGCCCCAGTCCGTCAGCAAGCTCACGTCTTCGATCTTCACTTCCAGCACCATGCCGGGCCTGGCGCCTTCCACATAGACAGGCCCGGTGAGGATGTGTGGCCCGGGCGCCGGCTGCAGCTTCTCGTGGATTTCGGTCAGCGCGGCGGGAACATTGAATTTGTCTGCCGACGGCACATACATCTTGTTGCCGGACACCGTATCGATGGTGACGCGGTCGCCGCTCTTGATGCTGAGAACCGGCTTCGCCGTCGCATCGAAGTAGCCCCATTGGCATGTTCCTACGCCCGCGTGTACCCGATGATCAGCCATGACGTTCTCCGATGCGAGGAAAGCCGCCGGCAAGCCGGGCGCTCTTGGATGCGGCACGAAGGCGTCGTCAACGGCCATCGCGTCTCCACTGATCTTGATCGTAGCAGCGGCGAAAAAATGCTGTCAAGCAACATCAATTGATAAATATGGCTGCGAGCAGCGGACAAATCGCGACATGCATCGCAATAATACAGATTGCTTACCGGGCATGCGGTCCGCCGAAAAAGACGCCAGATCGATAGATGGAGCACTCTGACGGGAAGGAGAGCGTCGCCAATGCCGCTTAAGTCAGCATCTGGCACCACCCTTGCAACACGACCGTGCCGATAGCGCCCTCGCAACTGCGGTGGGCGAATGGAAGAGGTATTGCATGTCGCGATCGCGTAACGCAGGTCTGTTGAAAGCAGCGGGCCTTGGATTGGTCCTATCACTCACAGCGCTCGCAACACTCGCCCACGCCGAGACCGTCCTGCGCATCGCCATGACGGCGGCCGATATTCCCGATTGGCGCGGTCAGCCGGACCAGGGCTTTGAAGGCAATCGTTTCGTCGGCAACACGCTCTTCGATCCGCTGATCGAATTCGATCTGTCGAGCGCCGAAAAGGAAGTGACCCTGCGGCCCGGTCTGGCAACAGCCTGGAGGATCGATCCGGACGACAACAAGAAATGGATTTTCGATCTGCGCCAGGGCGTGAAGTTCCACGACGGCTGCGACTGGAATGCGGATTCGGCGATCTGGAATTTCGATCGCCTGATCTCGGACAAGAACCCCGCCTTCACGCCCTATAACTTCGGCCGCACGCGCTCGCGCACCAACAACATCGACCGTATCGAGAAGATCAACGACTACCAGATCGCCTTCTATACGAAGACGCCGGAAGCGCTGTTCCAGTACAACATGCCCTTCCTGTTCATGATCTCGAAATGTGCGGTCGAGAAAGCCGGCAACAATCTCGACGAATTCGCCAAGACGCCGGCGGGGTCAGGCCCTTACAAGTTCGCCGGTGTGGTGCCGCATGAACGCATGGAACTGATCAAGAATCCCGATTACTGGGACAAGGCGCGCATTCCCAAACATGATCGCGTCGTCCTGCTGCCGATGCCGGAAGCCACCACGCGCGTCGCGGCGCTTTTGTCGGGGCAGGTCGATTTCATCGAGGCGCCGTCGCCTGACACCATTCCCGCCCTGAAGGCGGCGAAGATGCAGATCACCACCAATATCTATCCCCACACCTGGCCCTATCTGCTCAATGTTGCGCGCGGGCCCTTCAAGGATGTGCGGGTGCGCCAGGCAGCGAACTGGGCGATGAACCGCCAGGAGATGGTCGATCTGCTCTCGGGCCTGGCGCAGCCGAGTTCGGGCGTTTACGTGCCGCAGCAGAAATATTACGGCAAGCCGGCGGAATATGGTTTCGACCAGAAGAAGGCGACGGCGCTGCTGAAAGAGGCGGGCTGTTATCCCTGCTCGATCAATATCGCCATTTCGACGTCCGGGTCAGGCCAGATGCAGCCGTTGCCGATGAACGAGCTGGTAAAGGAGCAGCTTGAGGCTGTCGGCTTCAAGGTGAAGTTTGACACGCTGGACTGGAACACCTTGCTCGACATCTTTTTCAAGGGTCAGGAGAAATTCCCCTACGACGGCATCAATTTCAGCAGCGGCGCCACCGATCCGCTGAACTTCCTGAAATCGCAGATGACGCGCTTCAAGGCGCCGGTCGGCGGCAACTGGGGCTGGTACAGCAATCCGGAAGTCGACGAGATGGCCGAGAAGGCGCTGGTCAGCCCCGACCCCGCCGTCTGGGAGCCGCTGGTGACGAAGATCCATGAGATCATCGTCAAGGACGCCCGCAACCTCTTCATCGTTAGCGATCTCAACCCGCGCGCTATGTCGCCGCGCGTTAAAGGCTTTGTCCAGGCGCAGAGCTGGTTCCAGGACATCGAGCCCATCGAGATCCTGCCGAAATAAAGCGCATGAAATAATCCTTCATCGAATGGCCAGCTTCGCGCCGGCCATTTTCATTTCATCGGCCTCATCGTCTGCAGAGCGATTGCTCAGATTGATCTTGGCGCACACGGCTGCGCCGAAATTTACGCCGCTTCGCATCTTTCCTAGGCCGTTGATGGCTCTGGCATTTCCCTTGCAACACCGGGTCGAACTGCGTCTCCGCCATACACGGCAAGTCCTTTCATCGACAAATCCTTGAAGGAGTTACGGCATGTCTCGATCACGCAAAGCAGGTCTTTGGCAGGCGGCAGCGCTTGGCCTGACCATTTCTCTTTCTGCAGCAGGTTTTGCACAGGCCGAAACCGTACTGCGCATCGCCATGACGGCAGCCGATATCCCCGATTGGCGCGGCCAGCCGGATCAGGGCATGGAAGGCAGCCGCTTCGTCGGCAACTCGCTTTATGATCCGCTGATCGCCTGGGATCTGTCGAGCTATGAGAAGGAAGTGACCCTGCGGCCCGCTCTCGCGACGGACTGGGCCATCGATCCGAACGATAACAAGCGATGGATCTTCAATCTCCGCAAGGACGTGAAATTCCACGATGGCTGCGACTGGAACGCGGACTCCGCGGTCTGGAACATCGACCGCCTGATCTCCGAAAAGAACCCGGCCTTCACCCCTTACAATTTCGCCCGCATCCGCTCGCGCACCAACAACATCGATCACGCCGAGAAGATCGACGACTATAAAGTCGCGATCTACACGAAGTCGCCGGAATCGCTGTTCTATTACAACTTCCCCTACCTCTTCATGCTGTCGAAATGCGCCGTCGAGAAGGCCGGCAACAATCTCGACGAATTCGCCAAGAAGCCGGCCGGAACCGGCCCTTATTTTTTCGCCGGCGTGGTGCCGCATGAACGCATGGAGCTTGTCAAAAATCCAGACTACTGGGACAAGACGCGCATTCCGAAACACGATCGGGTCGTGCTGCTGCCGATGCCGGAAGCGACGACGCGCGTGGCGGCGCTGTTGTCGGGGCAGGTCGATTTCATCGAGGCGCCGTCACCTGACACCATTCCCGCTCTCAAGGCGGCGAAGATGCAGATCGTGACCAACATCTATCCCCATACCTGGCCGTACCTTTTGAATGTCGCCCGTGGCCCGTTCAAGGATATGCGCGTGCGCCAGGCGGCAAACTGGGCGATGAACCGCCAGGAGATGGTCGATCTTCTCTCAGGCCTGGCACAGCCGAGTTCCGGCATCTATGTGCCGCAGCAGAAGCTGTATGGAAAGCCGGAGGAATATGGTTTTGACCCGAAGAAAGCGACTGCGCTGCTGAAGGAAGCCAGTTGCTATCCCTGCCAGATCAACATCGCGATTTCGACATCGGGATCAGGCCAGATGCAGCCGCTGCCGATGAACGAAGTGGTGAAGGAGCAGCTTGAAGCGGTCGGCTTCAAGGTGAAGTTCGATACGCTCGACTGGAATGCCCTGCTCGACATCTATTTCAAGGGCCAGGAGAAATATCCTTACGACGGTATTAACTTCAGCAGTGGAGCCAGCGATCCGCTGAACTTCCTGAAAGGCCAGATGATCAAATACAAGACGCCGTTGGGCTCCAACTGGGGCTGGTACTCCAATCCGCAGGTTGACGAGATGGCCGAGAAAGCGCTCGCCAGCACGGACCCGGCTGTGTGGGAGCCGCTGGTGACGAAGATACACGAGATCATCGTCAAGGAAGCGCGCAACCTCTTCATCGTCAGCGATCTCAATCCGCGCGCCATGTCGCCGCGAGTCAAAGGCTTTGTGCAGGCGCAGAGCTGGTTCCAGGATATCACGCCGATCGTGGTGTTGCCGAAGTAGGATGAATGCTAAGCTCCGTGTTAGCCTTCTCCCGCTGGGCGGGAGAAGGTGGCCCTTGCGCAGCAAGGGTCGGATGAGGGTGGGTTCTGCGAACTCAAAAGGGGAGGCGACGGCCATGGATCAGCGCGAACAGGAGCAGCAGCTTGTCGAGCGCCTTGCGGCGTACGGCCTGAAATTGCCGCAAGGCGATCTCGCCGTCCTGGTGCGGATGATCGCGGAGCTTGAGGCAAGCTCGCAGGCGCTGCGCCGGGACCGGCCTTACGCGCTGGAACCGCTCAGCACCTTCAGCCTCGCCCCGCGCAGGAAGGCCTGACCCATGAGTGACGATCTCTGCTTCCTGACCATCACTGAGGCCGCGCAACTCATCAAGGCGCGCAAGCTGTCGCCCGTCGAGGTGACGGCCGCCTATCTCGAGCGCATCGCCCGGCTCGATCCGCAGCTTAACGCCTATCTTCTGCTGCTTGGCGACGACGCCATGGCCAGCGCCCGCGCCGCCGAAGCAGAGATCATGCAGGGGCATTATCGTGGCCCGCTGCATGGCGTGCCGGTCGCCCTCAAGGACATCTACAACACCAAAGGCATCCGCACGACCGCCCATTCGGCGCTGCTGCAGCATCATGTTCCCGATGAAGACGCCTTTGCCGCCAGGCTGCTTGCCGAGGCGGGCGCCGTTCTGCTCGGCAAGACCGCGACCTGGGAATTCGCCATCGGCGGCACCAGTTTCGATCTGCCGTGGCCGCCGGCGCGCAATCCGTGGAACGCGGCGCATGATCCGGGCGGCTCGTCATCGGGATCTGCCGCGGCGGTTGCCGCGGGCCTCGCCATGGCGGCCATGGGCAGTGACACCGGCGGCTCGATCCGCGGACCGGCCGCCTTCTGCGGCATCGCCGGCATCAAGCCGACCTATGGTCTCGTCAGCCGTCGCGGCATCCTGCCTTTGTCGTTCAGTCTCGATCATGCCGGCCCTCTGTGCTGGACGTCGCAGGATTGTGCCTTGATGATGGGTGTGCTGGCGCGTCATGATCCGCTCGATGCGGCGAGCGCCGATGTGCCGCAGCCCGATTTCGCCAGCGTCACCGGCTCCATCCGCGGCCTGCGCATCGGTTACGCCCGGGCGATGACGCAGGAGGCCGAGACCAGCGCCGACGTGGTGGCCGCCCTGGAACAGGCGATCGCCACCTATCGCGATCTCGGCGCCGTGGTCAGCGAGGTCGAGCTGGCGCCCTCGATCAATTATGCCGACGTCGCCAGCACGATCTCGCGCTCGGAAGGCTATGCCATCCACGAACACGCCTTGACCCATGCCCCGGAGCTTTACGGCCAGAGCTTTCGGCAAAGGATCGTGCCGGGCGCCTTCGTGCGCGCCTGCGACTACGTCAATGCCATGCGCGACCGCACCCACCTCGTGCAGCAGTTGGCCCATGTCATGACCAGCGTCGACGTGGTGGTCACGCCCGGCGCGGTGACGCCCGCGCCTGTTCTGGGCAAGGGCGCGCCGATCTCGCGCACCGGCCCTTCGTTCGCGCGCCCCTTCAATGTCACCGGTTCGCCGGCTCTCGCCGTCTGCAGCGGTTTCAACGAGGCAGGCCTGCCGCTCTCCATGCAGATCGTCGGGCGTCCGTTCGAGGATCATGTGGTGCTGCGCGCCGGCCATGCCTTCGAGGCGGCGACGCAATTCCGCAACCAGCGCCCTAAACTCACCGCTGGCATATCCGCGGCAGCGGAATAGTTTTACGCGCTCCTGCCAACCGTCTGGGCGTTCTGCTGTCCGTGATGCAGAACCGCTGCGTGTGCGGGCAATAGATCATTCCCGCGCGGGAAGGCGATTGCCTGCATATGCGGCAACGCGACCATAACAAGTGCGAAAACGGCAATCGCATTCGCGCAGAGGCGCCATGCGTTTCGTGAATCTCCGGCTGGCACTCACGTTGCATTGCAATATGCGCTCGACGGCAGGTCGGGTCAGGCAACGGAGACCCCATGTGGTACTATGCTGCCCGTCGCATATTGATGAGCATTCCCATTGCGCTCGGCGTGAGTATCATCTGCTACGCCCTGGTCCTGCTGGCGCCGGGCGATCCGATCCAGTCCCTGCTGCCGCCCGACGCCTCGCCCGAAGACATCGTCTATCTGAAGAAGCTCTACGGCTTCGATAAGCCGATTCCCATTCAATACCTGCTCTGGCTGCAGCGCGCGGTGACGGGCGATCTCGGCATCTCGCTACAGACCAACCGTCCCGTCGTCGTCGAAGTCTTCGGCGCGCTGTCGAATACATTCGTGATCTCGATCGGGGCGGTGCTTCTCGCCTTCACCCTGGCGTTTGTGCTGGGCACGCTGGCCGCCTATCATCTCGGCAAACCGACCGACCGGGCCGTGACGACAGCCGCCGTCGTCGGCGTCAGCATTCCCAATTACTGGCTCGGCATCGTGCTCGTCATCATCTTCGCGGTGAAGCTCGGCGTCCTGCCGGCGACTGGCATGGGCTCGCAGGGCTCGGCGAAATTCAGCATCTTCGAATGGGAGCAGCTCAAATACGCCATCCTGCCGATGCTCACCATGGCGCTGGTGCCGCTCGGCATCATCATGCGCACGACGCGTTCCGCCGTTGCCGAAGTGCTCAACAACGATTTCGTGCAGATGCTGCGCGCCAAGGGGCTGGGCCCGTTTGCCATTCTCCGGCATGCGGTGCGCAATGCGCTGCCGCAGGTGCTTACGGTTATGGGCCTGCAACTCGGCTATCTCGTCGGCGGCTCGATCCTCGTCGAGACCATCTTCACCTGGCCCGGCACCGGCTTCCTGATGAGCAAGGCCATCCTGACGCGTGATGTGCCGCTGCTACAGGGCTCGATCCTCGTTCTGGCGATGACCTTCGTCACCATCAATCTTGTTGTCGATCTTCTGCAAACCGCCGTCGACCCGCGCATCAAACGCGTCTAGCCAAAGGCAAATGCGTCTAACCAAAGGATTGTGTGATGACGGACGTCAACGCTCAACTCGCCGATTTCGCCGGGAAAGAAGCGTCGCCGCCGGTGCGGGGATACTGGGGCAGCGTCGCCAACCGCCTGCGCTATGACTATGTGACCCTGTTCTTTCTCACGGTCATTCTGCTGATCGTCCTCATCTCCCTCTTCGCGCCCCTGCTGGCGCCGTTCGATCCGACGAAATCGAGCATGGCCTACCGCATGAAACCGGTCGGCTTCCGCAATTTCATGCTCGGCACCGACGAACTCGGCCGCGATATGCTGTCCCGCCTGCTCTGGGGCGGCCGCACCTCGCTGCTCATGGGCCTTGTTCCCGTTGTGCTGGCCACATTCATCGGCGGCATGCTTGGCGTGCTGGCCGGCTTCCTCGGCGGCTGGGTCAATACCGCGATCATGCGCACCATGGACGTCTTCTATGCCTTTCCGTCCGTGCTTCTGGCGGTGGCGATCTCCGGCACCCTGGGCGGCGGCACCAAGAACGGCATGGTCGCCCTGACCCTGGTCTTCATTCCCTCGCTCTGCCGCGTCGCCGAATCCGCAACCACCCAGGTGCGCGGTCTCGATTTCGTCGAAGCGGCCCGCGCCAGCGGCGCCTCCACCCTGTCGATCGTGCAGCACCATATTCTCGGCAATGTGCTGGGCCCGGTCTTCATCTTCGCCTC
>Ga0182744_1000364_pt1 | contig 44322 bp, 28 predicted proteins | sample eDN3rd30CKraftMG_FD_128525 | JGI IMG/M metagenome (GOLD analysis project Ga0182744, IMG submission 128525) | Enriched Miracle-Growth compost microbial communities from Emeryville, California, USA - eDNA 3rd pass 30_C Kraft MG (version 2) (version 2) ... | reverse complement strand
AAGGCGTATTCTAGCTCTTCTATTCCAAGTTCGAAACTAGGTAATCAGTTGGGTTCCATTGATATGGGAGTATCTTATGATTTTGATAAGATTCGACTCTTTGGTTATCGCCAGAATTTTTACGACGTAGGTGCAATTTCTAAATTGGCCAATATACGGGATGGATTAAATGGATTGGCGATAGAGAATTTGAACTATGGAAGAGAGAATACAAACAATTGGGCTTGGAAGAAATTTATAGTCGAGGTTTTTTATAGCAAAGATCAGGCTGGCTATCCTTGGTCAAAGAAAACCGCTTCTGGTGACGAAGATTATTATAATAATTCTTATTATTTGGAAGGTTGGTCTTATAAAGGAATGGGGATGGGTAATCCCTTGATTATCCCTGCAGTAGATGCCAAAGAGGGTCAGGTTTCAAACCCCTTGAAGTATTTTATAAGTAATCGGGTTTCTGCCTTACATGTGGGGGCGGATTTGAGTATATTGAAAACTGATTTACTTTTGAAAGCAAGTTATGCCCGCCATTTTGGTACTTTTTCAACGAGTCAATGGGGTGGGTCTATGAATGGTGAATTTGGTGAGTCTTACGGTCTTTTCGTTCCGGTGAGTCAATTCTCTACCTACCTAAAAGCAAATCGAAATCTTAGGAACGGATTTTCTGTGGGATTGGTATTGGCCGCGGATTATGGAAAGATGTTAAATAACAGTGTGGGGGGGCAGGTATCTTTACGGAAATTTTTTGGAATGTGATAGCTCAAATAAAAATAATAAAACGAAATGTATAGCCAGTTTAAAATTAATTCATTAATCCGTATAGCTATTAGGATAAGACAGAGCTATCCGTCCCATATGCTTCCTCCGTGTCCTATCCGTGTTCCATCCGTGTGATATACGGGTAATATCCCTATATAGTCCGATAAAAAGCCGTTTTTACGGCCTTTTATCGGATACCTATCGGTAAAGTATAGGTAAAAACGCACATATGGAGGTGTCTTATCCTATGAGGTGTTCATCTTTATCAAAGCACAGGGAAAGGTTTATGAACGCGGTGCAATATAACCAACTTCGCTACCAATACCATGTTTTATGGACCTGTGGGCTGTCATCCAGAACGAAGCCTTAGCGGAGTGAAGGATCTTCGTTCAGTAAAAGGTATTAACCTGAATAAGATGCTTCGCTACGCTCGGCATGACAACCACACATCCCCTTTGTCATCTAATCTCCTTTGTGTTTCCCAAAACACTGCTCTCTCAGGCTGACAAACAAAATACCTAGCAGTGAGTATGCTTTTTAGCAATCTAGCCGATATCTTTGTGAAGATAACTAATTCTTGTTATGATGAAAATAGGATGCTTTATTGCCGGATATGATGATACGCATGGCGATTTGATGCCATAACCCTTTATTGTTCATTACAAAACCAATACCATGAAATCGATTGTTACCATTTGGGTCATGATGACCATCCCCTGCCTGTTAATGGCACAGAATGTCGAGGTTTTTACAGGGCAAACCAGAGCCGCTGCGGGCACCGAAAAGAAAGTTGACCTGTTCAGCAAAGGACTGATTGATTATGGTTTTTCCGGTCAGGTGCAGGCATCTGCACAGGCCGTAAAAATCAATATCGGTGAACCACAGGGCTTCTACGTCCCCATCTATCTGCTGGTAGGCGCAACTAATGGCGATATAGGGTCGGAGAAACTTAACAAGAGTACGGTGTTGAGCATGATTAATAGCACAGGTGGACTGCTTAACCTGTCGACCAACTTCTATGCAAAGTTATTGGAATCCAATTCAGGTATTACCAACCTACGCTTCACTTCGCAATTGGGTGGGAAGCTGGTAACGGGTAGAGACTCCTTATCTTCCGATGGAAAGGCGACGCCGATGGGTTTTCTGGAAGCGGGACTATTCTTTCAGACCGGTGCCTGGGAAGCAGATGCGGGTTATGAAGAGGGTGGCATATTTTGGCTGCAGGCGCGCTATGCGATCATGAGCATGGCAAAGGACGACCTGAAATCGTACTTTGGTGAAGCGGTCAATCAATTGCCTGCTGGGCCGAAGATTGAAATGGGTATTCTGATCAAAAATAAAGTGAATATTAAGCTCTCCTACTTCAAAGCGGTCTCGGGAGAGCGGATCCCAACCTTGAATGACGGGCAATTCCGCCTGGCGCTTGATTACAGCGTATTCAAATGAAAGTTGTATACGGTTTCATGCTTTGCTGTACCCTGCTGTTGGCATGCAGCAGCAGGTGTTATAAAGGCAACATACGCCAGCTGTATAATCGGGGGATGTTGAGTGCCGATCTAGCTCCAATTGCTCTCAATGAATCGCTATTGGCTTGCCCCATCGAAGCGGATGAAACGGCCAATCCCCAACAGCATGAAGGTTGGAGTGCTCCATTGCCTGACCAGGCACTGTTTGGTCTCTTCTCTATTGATCAACAGTATGCGCTGTGCCGCGATATTTTCCAGGATACCTTTTTCCAGCAGGCCCTGCAGGCCGTACCTTTACCCGACAGTGCCGCTATCGACTGGTATAACTACCGGAAAGACTTCCAGTTGAAATTACTCCCTTTGGAAACCGCACACGTACTTCCTTTTGATAGCCTGGATGTACTGCAGCGCAAAATGATCCATGTGCTTTACCATGTGAAGAACTGGAAGTTCTTGCCCCAAACGCGGACAGAAGGGAACTACATCCTTCATGGACAGTACCTTGAAAAAGATCAGACCATACTCCTGTACAAGACGGCATGCAAAGCGGCGAACATCTATGATATCAGCATCAAAAAGGCGGCGCTGACACATCGCTATTATTTCATTGGAACGCATGAACTGGGACATGCCATGGATCAGTTACGTAACGATTTGGACTTTTCTACTACTCGCCAGCAGGCCCGTTGTGAAATGCAGGCGAACATTTATGGCCTCATCATGACCAAAGCACTTGCCCGTCTATTTTCGGCTATGGTACAGGAATATGACCGTGCTTTCTCTGCTTATGTTGGCCCCAAAAAGCCATGTGATAGTATCTTGATGAAAAGGGCAATGGCCAACTTCAGTGCCATTGAAAAATACCTGGATACGCCTTTGGAGAAACAGAAGGCTTTGCTGCTAAGGGATAAGATGCGCTTAACAGCATTGAAAAAAACGGATTGGGGTGCTTGGGGCTGCATGGGTAAGCGTTAATTCAATGGTGTTAAGGTAAGGTCTAGTAACGCACAACGGACAACTCACAACCAACTACCACCAAGATGCGGAATCATCTGATGCAGCGGTATGGGGCCGATTGCTTGGCATCGGAATAGATGGTTTGGTCGTGGGTTTTACCGAAGTCGATGCGGGAACCTTTTCTGCTTCTTGAACTGATGGTACCTGAGCTGGTGCAAGGGAATTGGGAACCGTTCCTTTACGGCCTTCCATTTGCTCGGCCAATTGCAGTTTTTCATTCAATAAATGCTCGATGGCTTGGCTATCGCGTAGCAGACTAATATGGCCATTGATCTGGGCGCCTCGGGCTACTTCTAGACAAGATGCTTGTATATCGCCTTGTACCCAAGCTGTGGGCCCGATGTACAAGTTACCTAAACAGCTGATGTTGCCGCTCACGCGGCCGGCTACTTCACCCTCATGAGCGAATATATGACCCGTGATAGATGCTTCGGCCGAAACGACCAGCCGTTCACGAGCATAAAAATCGCCCGTGAGGGTGGTATTCACCTCGAGGCTCCCTAAAGAAAGGGTGTCTGGACCGTGAATGATAATTTTGGGAGCCTCGGGATATGTTTGTTTTGTTTTTTTGGGTTCGAATAATCGCTTAAACACGTGCATCATCGGTAGTCGGGTTGTCTGCTACTGGAACGTTAAATGTAGTGACGATCGTGGTGGCATTGCCGATGTCCAAGCCGATGGCTGATTGATGGCGGCCATGCGAAAGCCTGAAGGAATTCAGGGCATAGCCCCGAGTGGCGAGCGTCTCTGGATTACCGGGTATTTCCAACTGCACGATGTCACCAAATTCTTCCCGAAAACAGTCGATCAGATCTTGGTAATACATGGCACCTCCGCATAAATATACCCGATTGGACTTCATCAAGTTGGCATCGGTAATGATGTTGCGTAAATTGGGCGAAACAACTTCTTGATAATAGGCTTGAATGGCTGTTTTGCGTAGTTCGCGCAGATCGATGTTCTTACGGTTCAAGAAGATGTACCCCCGCTGGAAGGCTTCGTCAATCTGATGCGCATTGCGAAACTCCAAGTAGTATTTTTTCTTCAACTCGTTCATCAGAATATGGACTGCATATTTCAAGCCGTGGGTGCTAATCATGGTTTGCTCGATGATGCCGGAATCGGTACTCAATACAGATTCGAATGTCCCGAAACCGCAACTGAGCACAAAGAAATTGCCGTTGACTTGCTCTTCGCCTTTACGGATAGCGAGTGTACATCCCACAATTTCGGGGATGATATGGGCCTGCTGCACCTCTAATACCACCGTTTTCTTGCCGGCCTGACTGAACGTGGAACCATCGTAGTCGATAACGTGTGTCTTCTGCAGGAATTCTGCGGCGCGATCTTTATAGATATGGTAGGTGGCATATGGAAAGCCAGTGGTTAACACCACGGGTTGCTCCACCTGATCGTGTGTAAGTAATAGACCCGCTCTGGCCAATAGTTGATAGTCTATATCTTCTGGAGACGAGTTAATGAGCTTATGAGGCAACTGACCTTCTTGTAAGGCCAGATCACCGCAAATATACCATTTGTTATCATGCTGAATGCGTAAACCGTGCAATAGATCGCGCGAAGTATTGCTCAAAATGGTGTTGTTGTTTTCAATAAGGCTGGAAAAAGACTGAATGCTGTACTTCATGTGTTAACGGTTAAAATATGGTAAATTAGGAATGAACAATGGTTTGTTGCGCTTCGGTGAGCACTTGCATATCCATAGTCAGCTGGCCTTCGTATAAGCCACCTTGCTGGATAGCGATGGATGCCGTGTGTAGGTTGCCCCGTACTTTGCCCGAAGGCTTGATTTCAATGGAACTGGCCAATATATCGCCTTGGACCTGACCGAAAATAATCACACTATCGGCTTGTAAATTGCCTTGGAGATGCCCTCGCTCGCCAATGATGATTTCTTTAACGGCACTGATCTGGCCAATGAAGGTGCCTTCGATGCGTAAGTGATGCACCTGCTTGATGTGCCCTTCTATGAGGCAGTCGGGCCCCACTAAGGTAGGTGTTTGTACTTGACTACGTCCTTTCTTCACGGCTTGATGATTATTTGAACGTTAGAAAGTCTGTTGGATTAACGGGCTTATTGTTTTTGCGGACCTCATAATGCAGGTGACTGCCCGTTGAACGACCGGTAGAGCCAATGAGGCCAACGGTTTGCCCAGCTTGCACTTGCTGGCCCACTTGGACGCTGATTTTGGACAAGTGGCCATAGAGGGTTTCATAACCGTTGGCATGCCGGATCTGTACGCAGTTGCCGTAGCCGCCGTTCCAACCCGCAGAAACGATACGGCCACTGGCGGTTGCGCGTGCGGCATCGCCTTTATTGCCCCGAAAGTCTAAGCCCGAATGAAACTCACCGCTACCCGAATGAAATGGGTTGCTGCGGTAACCGAAGCCCGAAGTCAGGGTGGGCCTACCGGGATAACCCATAGGGGTGACAGTAAGCCCTTCGAACATGCGTTCTAGGCGCTGGTCATATAAACTGTAATATTCAGTAGGGGATAATGTTGGAGCGCCGGCCTCGTAACCCCCTACGGCATCGGTAGTGAAACCTTTGACACCCCGTTTTTTGAGGTAGGTATTGATTTTCTCGAGTTTGCTTTCAATACGCTGGATATAGGTCTGCGCACTGATCGTGTCGGTCGTGGTAGGAATCTGTGCTTGCAGCGCACGAATTTGTGCCCGTAAGGCATGCTGTTCTTGCTGCTGCTGGCTATGGTGCATATAGAGCTGTGCGCTCGTGCAGATCAGCCCGATCAAAAGAATCGCTAAGAGCAGGATATAGTGCTTGGCACGACGAACATGCGCAGCCCCTACATGCAGGGAACGGCTTTGGCCGGCTGCATGATCGATAATGACAATGGTACTCCGCTTCTTTGTGGTAGACATGCTCATATACTTAGGTGAATAATGAATGTGCTTTTAGAACGAACCACTTGATTGGACAAGTGGTTCGGGGTCTGGTTGATTGCGATTATTGATTATTTGCTGATGCTGTGGATTGTTATGTATGTACAATATAGCGTATTTTACTGGTGCTGCCATGATGTGCATGCGGGTTTGAGATTTGCTACAAAAGAATGAGATGTGAACGGAATGAACAAACGTTTGATGTCTGGATTTCGGAAAACTAGACATGATGGAACAGTGTAAAAGGGCTATTTCGGGCTGGTGGCGGGTTATGTACAAAAATATGCCATTGACATACATCTTACAGGAGGAGGACTGGACACCGATGTCAATTTGATTAAATTCAGCAAGCTTTTTTTAATTGGGATTTACTTGTATTGGATGGAAGATTTTGGGCGTTTCTTTATGTGGACTGCAGTGGCGATGTGTGTATTGTTGGGTTTATTGCTCATTCGTTTTAATAACGAAAGAAAGCTTCAAAAATATTTATTGGCAACACTCTTTTTTATTATGGGCTGGTTTGCATTTATCTATATTATGATAACGAGCAAGGCCATGCTCCAAACACCTTATCTTTTTCGTTTGGGCCAACCGTTTTATTACTTGATGCCTCCCCTTGCGCTGGTGTATGTACAACTGGTTATCGAGGGCGAAAGCCCTAAAAACTATGGGCACCTGGTTTGGCACATGATTCCTTTTGTGATTGGGCTTGCCGATTTAGGGGTCTACTACTATAAGCATGGGCACGAGCTAGATAAAATCGTGCGGTTGGTTTATCAGGAACCTGCAGCGCTCTTTTTTCGTGGCGACGGCTTTATTCCAGCTGTTTTTCACTATGGCTTTCGCCCGATACAGGGATGCTTATATATGGGATTGACCATGGCACTGATGGTGAGGGCTAAAAAGCGTAAAAAATGGGGGCAAATCAAACCGAAGCATCGGGAATGGTTGCTGGTGTTAGTTACTTTTTTAACGGTGTTCTACCTCAATAATTTTTATTATACCTTCCTGAACCCTTTGGTTGATTTTGTCGTCATCAGCAAAACCCTGTTTACTGCAGCATTTCTGAGTGTGTGCTTTTGCCTGGTGATTGCCAAACTCTTTTTTGCTCCGGCCGTGATCTATCCCGGAATGGAGGAGACCGTATTGCCCAAGGAAGGGGAAGTAGTACGAAGTCCAGCAGCGGAAGCAATCGCGTTAAAAGAAGACGAAACAAAAACCGAACTACTGAGTGCCGAGCGTGTAGGTTTATTGGCGGCCGAAATGGAAAAGGCTATGAAGGAGCAGTTGCTTTTTAAAACGATTACCAAACTTTCTGATTTGGCAGCATACTTAGATACCTCGCCTCGCTATGTTTCTTATGTGTTGAGCAATCATTATCAGGCACGGTTCAATGATTTTATCAATACGTTTCGCATCCAATACATCATGGAGGAAATACAGGCGGGGAAGGGAAAGCATTTTACTTTGGAAGCGATTGCATCGGAAGCGGGCTTCTCTTCGCGAAGTACCTTCTATACAGCTTTTAAAAAACAAACGGGCCTAAGCCCGAATCAGTATGTACAGGAGGCATCGTAAATCCTTTATTTTGACAGACAACCGCGAAGCAGTATGCGTGCCTTAAAAACTAAAAAGTAAGCGTTGACATACAGAAATATGCTATTGACGTACATTTTACGGATGTGGCAATCTATACTATGCCTAATTTACCGATATTGACCCCATGAATAAATGAGGTCTGATAACATACCATTTATGTAAGATTCCTTATTTGCTTAAAATGATAAGATGATTGGCTCTGGGTTTTCCTGGAGCCTTTTTTGCTGACAAACAACCGTATGATTATTTTCTAGCGCGGTAGGCCCGCGGAGAAAGCCCACAGAGCCGTTTGAAAACCTTATTGAAATAGGAAGGGTCTTTGAACCCTAATTCAAAATTGATTTCCTTAATGGATCGATTACTGCTTAACAATAGGCGTTTGGCCTCGGTCATGGTACGATCTAGTAATACATCATGTACCGTATCTCCTAGAATTTGTTTGCAGACACGATTGAGTTTCCATAGTGGCACTTGCAATTTGTCGGCATAAAAGACCGATTCTTTGTGGTCTTTAAAATGAATTTCAATGAGCCGCTTTAAATGTTTAATGAGATCGATATCTTCTTCAGTAGGTTTTTGGTCAGACACCGTGTTTTTAACCAATTGCGGATAAACCCAAATGAGGTGAATGATCTTGGCCAGTAGGTACTCTGCGCCAACCCGATTGATATTGCGTTCTAAAATTTCCCATAATGGTTGAAAATCCAACAGCTGATCGTTGTCAATATCAAAAAGGATGCAGGGGTCGATCATCCATTTTAAAATAGCCGATTGTCTTTTCGTGCCTACTGCGCTAAACAACAGCTCATCGGTAAACTGTAAGATATAGCCCGACGCTGCCATACGCACAATGGAGCCTTTTTGATGAGGGGTGATGTACAAAACACGTTGTGGCTGTAATCTATATTCATTAAAATCGATGCGCGCTATGCCCTCGCCTTTTGTAATCCATAGAATGCTATAAAACCGCCCATCGAAAGAAAAAGGTTCTTGGGTATGATGCAAATGACGAATATGTATAAGCTGTAGATTTGACGGCATGGACGGGGTGCATCGATAATCTCTTCCTCATGTTAATTAAACCTTTCAGCTACAGCCTTTGCTGCCAACTTTTTGTATGGATAGCATACCGAACAACATGCCTGTCTATGTACTGCTATGCCTCCAGATGCACTTAGAAAGGGGTACGAATGAACGCAGCGTAATACCCCAAATTATATGAATGCACCGTTGAAGACGGTGTAGCCTAAAAAGGCGATATCATGACTATAACGATGGCTATCTTCTCGAAAATCAGTATGCTGACTAGCTGATCTAAACTGCAGATAATTATCGGGCAATATGGTTGCGATAACCAAATCAATACCAAAGTGCAGCTGTAGTGTAATGGCAGCTAATAAATGGATACCTGATAGTGGTCCAACACCTAAACTAAGTTGAATGGCTAACTTTTGGGCCAATATGATACCGTCTACAGAATCAATTTTAAGGGCATCTCGGGTCAAGTCATTGACGCGCACGGCACCTACTTTACGCGCACGCTGATCGGAGATGCGCTTCAGGATATACCATTGCTGTTGATTTGTGTTAGTCGGATAGAGGGCTTCCAAATCATAAACGTTCAATGCGGGATGGTTTAATTGCAATTGTTGCAAAGCACCATCGTTGTTTGATTTTTCGTTCGCAATAAACAGATCGAACGGTTTATCTGAGTGATTTAATGTTTTCATGGTAAGATGTTGATCGCTTGTGAGCGATACGTCCGTCATACACTTTGCATAAATCGTGCCTTTTAATCCGTATGCCTCATATTGAATAGCTAACATCGAACGGTTGTTGGTAATGGTTTTTGGTGATAACGACGAAGTGTCTAGGTTAGGCAATAACCCACACTCACTTGTTGGATGATATCTGCTTGATAAGGTCATTTGCAATTGAAGCTAAGTCTGAATGAAAAATTAAGTCGGTTCCTTTTTCTTCGGTTTAAACCTTAAATGACGTTAAAAAAACGCTTAAAAGGCGTGCACTCTACAAAATTAACCGATGTGTTGTTAGTAAACGGGTGTTTTTTTTATAATAAAAGGTGTTTTTTGTACAATAAACACCCAGAGAAGTACCACACTGGATAAGATGATTGAATTTGGTATGCATAGCTGTGAACCTGGTTTTGTTATTTGCCACAAAACTACGTACGTAAAGATCGGGTTGACGAACACTAATACTCAAAAATGCTTCGTTCGTGTACAATTTATGTCTATTGAAAGGATAGGATATAGGATTTTGACGAGTTTTAGGCTGTAATCAGATGAAATTAGCAAATACATGAAACCAACTTTAGTGATTCTTGCAGCTGGCATGGCAAGCCGATACGGTGGCGATAAGCAAATTGATGGCTTTGGCCCTCATCAAGAAACTATCTTAGAATATGCACTTTTTGATGCGATACAGGTGGGCTTTGGTAAAGTTTGCTTTATTATTAGGCGCACGCATTTTGAATTTTTTGAGCATCGCTTTGCCAAACCTTTAGTTGGGAAATTGGAGGTGGTATATGCTTTTCAGGAGGCCAATTTAGATGAATATGGATTTTATGAACCGATTAGAAGAGAAAAACCCTGGGGCACCGGACATGCGCTGTTGGCTGCCCGCCGTTTGGTGCGGGAACCGTTTTGCGTGATCAATGCAGACGACTTTTATGGTCGGCAAGCTTTTGATACCATACACCGGTTTTTACAGCAGAAAACAACACCAAATGCTTTTGCTTTGTTGGGATACCGGATTGGCCAAACCTTATCTGACAGTGGGCCGGTGACGCGCGGGGTATGCCAAGTGGATGAGCGAGGTATGCTGGAACGGTTGGATGAACGGGCACAGGTGTATCGGGATGAGGCTAAGACGATTGTATTCGAGCAACCCGATGGTAAACTGGGCGTTCTGGATGATGATGACCGGGTGTCTATGAATTTTTGGGGTTTTACACCCACCATATTTGAATACTTGGAACCACTCTTTGTCTCGTTTGTAGCGGCGAATATGCAAAATCCAAAGGCCGAATTTTTAATTCCAGAAGCGGCGCAACAATTGTTGCAGGAAGGTGTTGCCACTTTTAAAGTACTGCCGATTGATGGACCCTGCTTTGGTGTGACTTATCAGGCAGATAAACCGCTGGTACGTGCTGCCTTAGCCGAATTGATTGATGAAGGCGCTTACCCGGAACGTTTATGGAATAGTAAGTATTATAGTGTTAGTTGACGGTTGTGAGTTGCCAGTTGCGAGTGGCACGGGCAGTCCATTGGAAATTTTTTAGATAAAAATATATGAACAAAAATCATTACGTCATTATTATGGCGGGCGGCGTAGGAAGCCGTTTTTGGCCGGTGAGCCGGACCAGCTTACCCAAACAATTCATTGACGTACTGGGAACTGGTCGTACCTTGATACAGGCTACTTATGATCGGTTTAAACGGATTGTGCCGGAGGAAAATATTTATATACTGACCAATAAGAAGTACGTAGACCTCGTGCGCGAGCAGTTGGAAATAGCGGATGATAACCGGATCATTGGTGAACCCGTCATGCGGAATACGGCACCTTGCATTGCTTACGCATGCCAGAAACTGTATGTACAAAATGAACAGGCAACGGTTGTGATCGCACCTTCTGATCACCTGATACAGGAAACCAACTTATTTATTGCGGATATCCAATTGGCCTTGCAGGCGGCATCGGAGCATGAAGTACTGATCACCTTGGGGATTAAACCGTCACGACCGGATACGGGATATGGCTATATACAGGCAGGGACACAGCGACTTGCGGACTATACTGATTTCGGAAAAGTGAATGCTTTCCGGGAAAAACCGGATGCACAAACGGCTTGGTTATACCTCGAAAGTGGTGCCTATCTTTGGAATGCGGGAATTTTTGTATGGCAGGCAAAAACAGCGCTGAGCGAACTGAAACGGCATATGCCTAGCCTATATGCCGTTTTTGAAGCGGGCTCTGCTTATTATAATACACCCTTTGAAACCGATTTTATAGAAACACATTACTCCGTTTGCGAAAATATCTCCATCGACTATGCGCTTATGGAGCGCAGTGAGAACGTTTATGTGTTGCCCGTGGATTTTGGTTGGTCTGATTTAGGTACATGGACTTCCGTTTACGGTTTATGTGTGCATGATGCCAATGGTAATGCGTTGATACCCAATGCTCAAAATGTAATGCTCTATCATAGCAGCAATTGCATGGTAAATGTACCGGGCTTTAAGAAGGTGGTATTGAAAAATTTGCACAACTACATTGTGGTGGAAGCTAATGATACACTGCTGATCTGCCCCATTGATAGTGAGCAGGAAGTGAAACAGATGGTGGCTGATGCGGCAGTACGATTTGGTGAAAATTATGTATAAAGTGAACAAAAAAATTTTGAATTAAATTTTTATGTAATATTTTTGTTGCCAAAGGTTTTTCTGGTAACGGTTTTGTAAGACCTCAGATAAACGTGTACCTAATTGAAGATCCAATTTGCTATTACGTGAAGATGGTTTTATAATGCAACTGACCGACTTTCTGGTAGTAGGGGGCATTACCCTGTGCGGGTTGGCGGCTTGGTTAATTTTTAAGTATAACAAAAAGCGCTGTTCTGAAAATCAGCACTTAGCCATTTGTTTTGTGTTGCTGGGGCTCATTGCTGGTCTGGATTTCGTAATGGCAAAATTGGATCCATCTGCATTGCCTTGGGTATTTTATGGTGGTGTATTGATTGGCTATTTGTTGCTGCCGGTATTTTTGGTTTATGTGCAACGGATGTTGTTATTAAATCATGGAATTGCTTGGTGGCTCAAGCTTTTGCACGGATTACCTTTTTTAGTGGCCTGTTTGGAACTGATTTGGTTCTATGGCTTTAATATGGCTCACCCATTGCTTTTATCGAAAATGAAGCTACACCTGCTTCATGAACATGGACATCTTTTTTATACCAAGGCAGAGCTGGAGTTGCTATCCATGAATAACATCATCCGCTTATTATACGGTTTCCTGTATATCGGATTGATTGCGGGCAATCTAAGTATTGCCATGCGGCAGGGCAATTTCAAACAGGTGTCAAAACGTGAAAAAAAGCTCGTGTTTGTCTTTTATGGTATGATTGTGCTGTATTACTTGGGACTGGTCATGGTCATGCTGCAAGATAAGGAGGTGAAGACACAATGGTTACACCCAGCATCTACGGTTGCCTTGTTGCTGTTCAGCGTTTATTTTTTTGGTGTAAGTCTGCAACCCTTTTTTATGCCCGATCTGCTCTATGCATGGAATAGTCATACCGAACATCTGCTGGTGGTTGCGGAGCTGACAAACCATAAGGAGCCGGAAGAAACTACTGAGACGAAGCATCATCCAGCGAGCGAAGAAACCGCTGAACAGGGTGGCCGACAATTGCTGTCGGACAAAAAATTATTGGAATATGCCGTATTATTGGCAGATTGCATGGAAAAGGACCAACTTTTTAAACGAGTATCGAAGTTGGCCGACTTGGCGGAAGCCATCCATATTTCGCCCCGATATTTATCATACGTATTGAGTGTCCATTATAAACAGAGCTTCAATGATTACGTAAACGCGTATCGGGTAAGCTATATCATGGAAGCGATCCAGCAGAAAACTTATGAAAAATTTACTTTGGAAGCCATTGGCCGGGAAGCAGGCTTTGCCTCGCGGTCTACCTTCTTTAAAGTATTTAAGAAACATACCGGTTTCTCGCCTACACAGTTTTTGGAAAATAATCTTTAATCTTTTCCTTTTCTAGGTCGCTAATAAAATTGGGGGATTTTTCGGAATTTGCCCCATTAACCATACGCATCGAGCTATGCTTATCGCCTACCTTTAACCGGATTTATAAATCGGTCAACCCATCTTAATTGGTTTGCAGTAAGTTTGGCTGCATGTAGCCTAAACCGGATGCTGGCCAGTTGTTTCTCACCGGAGGATTGCCTATGATACAGCTGACGAATTTTCTTGTAACGGGTGGAACCACCCTTTGTTGGCTGGCGGCCCTGCTGATTTTTAAACACCATCGGACGCAACGTGCCGATAAATGGTTGCTCAGCCTGTGTTTTGTACTGCTCGGCATGATCGCTGTGTTAGAATGGGGCATATTAAGAAAAGGAAACAGCATATTGCCTTGGGCTTTCTATATAGATGTGTTGATCGGTTACCTCATCCCGCCTTCATTCTTTGTCTATTTACAGCAATTGCACCACCGTCGGAAAGGTCCTGTTGGATGGGTACATCTAGTACACTTGTTGCCTTTTCTGGCAGCTTGTATAGAGCTGGCTGCATCTCATACCGGGTGGTCGCAGCAACAAGCCTGGTTCGAACTGCTTTTTATGAATGATTTAACCCGATTGTTATACGGTTGTTTGTATATCGGACTCATAGCGGCTTATTTTGGAAATGCTTTTCGGAAAGAACGCCTGAAACGATTGACCAGACGAACGCAACGCTTAATTGTTCTTTTTTACGGGATGATCGTGCTCTACTATGCCGGAATGGTGGTCATGGCGGTCAGGCGTACACCGATAGAACCAAAACTTTTGGAGAAGATGCCGGTTGCCACTTTTCCTCTCTTTAGCCTCTACTTCTTTTGGGTAAGTTTACAGCCATTTTTCTTACCTCATTTATTATATGCACTCAAAGATACACCTGACCCGCCCGCTTGGTGGCGGAATGTGCTGCCTGAAACTGATGCAGACAGCGCCCAAGTGCCAACGGATAGTTTGCACACACGCCCGCTCTTGTCTGAGGAAAAAGTAATGGAATATGCCGTTTTATTGACGCATTGCATGGAAAAGGAACAGCTCTTTAAACGTATATCCCGACTGGCCGAACTGGCCGACCACCTACATACCTCGCCCCGATACCTCTCTTACGTCATCAGTACCTATTATCAAAAAAGCTTCAACGATTATGTGAATACATACCGAATTCATTATGTTATGGATGCCATTGCGCATAAGGCATATGAAAAATTTACACTGGAAGCCATCGGACAGGATGCCGGTTTTGCCTCGCGGTCTACTTTCTTTAAGGTCTTTAAGAAGCACACTGGTATCTCACCTGCACAGTTTATAAAAAACAAAGAAGACGATGCGTTCGATTCAAACAGCTAAATTGTTTTAGTACTTGTGAATCAAATTCGGAACAAGTGTGTGTATTTTACAAAATAGCGGTGTCTTTTTCGGAATATGACGCATGTAAAATTAGGTGGGAGGCAGGGAATAGCTTTATCTTTGCACCGGTTTCAAAACCACAATCAACTAATCTAAATGCAGCGTTCTAAAGATAGGAACTTCTGCGTTAAAAAAAAGAAAAATTTTAAAAAAAATTTAAAAAATGAAAAAAATCTTATTAAGCCTAGGCTTAGCCGTGACTGTTCTGGGTACAGCCACTGCGCAAGATGGTCCAACAGATCAGGATCAAGTTACCTTGAATGTAAAATTATACCCCATCCAAACCTTGGAAGTGAATACGGGACAAAAGACGGTAGATTTGGAATACAAAACGGTAACCAATTATGCAGAAGGTGTGGAAAGCACAAACCAAGACCACTTGAAAGTGTATAGCACCGGTGGTTTTGCTGTTAAAGTAAAATCGGAAGATGCTGCCTTAAAAAGAGCGAATGGCGATCAGAAAATTGCCGCAAACGGTATCTCTGTCTCGGCCGCTGTTGGTACTACAAACCCTTTGGCAACCGCTACCGTAAAAAGTGTTTCTTTATCGACTGCTGAAAAGACCTTGATTGCGAGCCGTACAGGTGGTGTGGATAAGACCTTTGATATTACCTATAAGGGTGCAGGTGCGGATACGTACGTAAACAAGTATTTTAACGACGAAAATCCGACAGTTTATACAACTACGGTAACATACAGCATCGAAGCGCTTTAATAAAACGACCCTTAGTGGTCTGATCGGAATGATGAAACGCGTTGTTCTTGTAAAATTATGGATGTGGGGCCTACTTTGGATGGCCCCATTTTTGGCTTGCGGGCAGACCGGTATATCGGTGAGTCCGCCACGAACCTACTTTACCTTGGAGCCGGGAAATGTGGCGGTGAAACAGCTTACCGTAAGCAATCCAAGCAAAACAGATACCTTACAGCTGGCTATTTCGCTGGCCGACTGGACCTACGATACATTGGGAAATAATGTGGTGCAGGATGCAGGGCAATTAGCCAATTCATGTGCTTCTTGGATTACAGTGCTACCGCAGCTTACTTTTACACTACCTCCGGGAAAATCAGAAAATGTAAGCATCCGCATGGAAGTGCCTACGGCTTTGGCCGATCGTGTACCGGTGCATACGGCGATGTTATATGTGAGCCAAACCAATCCGGTGAAAGGACTGGATGCAAAGGGTGCGTTAATCAATGTGGCCATCCGATCGGGCGTGAAAATTTACCACCGAACCCCCGTGCCGCGTAACCTGAATATGGAAGTGCTCGATTTTAAAAGCATCGCGGCGGAACAACCGCACTTGGACCTGCTCTTTAAAAATACCGGAAATACGTGGGTGGATGGCACGGTGTCTTGTTCGCTGTTGAATCAGGAGAACGGAAAAGAAACAAAGCTAAGCGACGTGGTTTTTTATTCCTTGCCGGGTACGGCGAGGTTAATGGAACTGTTGCTTCCGGCCGATTTACCCCCTGGGAATTATACGGCTACGGCATTGATCAATTACGGCGATGTGGCTAGTGTAGCCATGGCAGAGCTGAACTTTCATTATGGTCCGTAGATTTGCTGTATGTTGGTGCTTATGGGTAATGCTCACGCTTCATGCGTTTGCGCAACAGGTAGATATTGGAGCCAGTAACCAAAACTGGATCAAACTCACTTCATATGCAGGCGTGGTTGTAGCGAACGCCTTCCAGGTACAGATCAATTTGCGGCAGCCGCTCATCAGGGTGCCCAATTGGTCTTTACGGGTAAGCCTCAGCCAAAGCATCAGCAATGCGGATGGTAAAACCCTCGACCCCCAACGGGTGCGCTTACGCCTGCAGGATGTACAGGGAGGTAATCATAGTTTGGGACAGCTGGGAGCTGTGCTAACCCCCATCCCTTTATCGCCCGGAGAGATTTTTCCGGTACGCAGGGCAAAGGCACCTTTGGCTACGGTAGCGGATGAATATTACCAGCAGGTACTGCTCATTTTTGAAATCAGTGTGGAGGGAGGCACATACTTGGATGCTTTCAAATCATGGAATAATTATGCGTTGGGGCTAAACTTTAGCTTACTCGATGAACATGATCAAGTACTGTCGCAAAGTACGGCTTTCAACTCCATGCAGCTTTACCCATTGGATAGCGGACCGGTAGAACCGGCATACAGTATCCACGTGAATGGTGCCGCCCGTGATGGATTGCTGGAACTTAGTTCGAAAGACGATTACCAACTAGGCGTATCCCAAACGATTCCGGATGGTGTAACGGTGACCTCGAGCACGGCTTACGCTATTGAAGTGAAGGCGGCCTCACCAAGCTTGGTTGCGGGTGCTGAACAGGTGCCGGTGGGCACCGTGGGTTTAACACTGAGTGGAACGAATGGAAGCCATGCGCAGGGTACGGTCTACCTCGCACCTGAACCGCAAAAGGTTATCCAATCTGCCAATGGCCAAGCGGAACCACAATTATTTGATCTGACCTATTTCACGAAAGCTGCCGATGAACGCCTCTTGCAGGCGAAACCGGCTCATTACCAAGTGCTCTTAATATTTACCTTGGTGCCCCAATAGATATTCATGCTGAATCACCGCCTCATCCGATTGTTGATATTGCTTGCTTTATGTGTCAAGTGTTGGCCAGCGATGGCCCAAAATCGTGCTGAAATGCAGCAGCTCGTGCTGCAGGTGGATAGCGTCTATACAGCTGCAAGCAATAGCCTGTTGGCCATCACGGCTGTGGTGCAACATCCAGCCGATGGTGTATGGGAGGGCACGCTACGTATGGAAGCACCGAACGGCATACAGTTCGTTGGGCAACAAACGATACCGTTCCGTGTGATGGGGCAAGGTAAAAAATACCTCCCTTTACGGGTTTCTATCCAGGCACAAGTGGCTGCGGGCAATTGGCCTATTACGTTGTTGGTACAAGACAGCTCGGGCGTCATCTGCGCTCAGACGCAGACACGGCTGATCATCGAACCGAAACGGCTGCTGGGATTGCAGGTACAAACCAACCAAATATGGGTAGAACAGACAACCGATTCATTGCGGATAGCCGTTTTATTGCATAATTTGGGAAATACCCGTGAAACGGCCCGTTTGGGGGCGACGTTCCCGGACGGGAAGGGAGGCGATTGGACAGAGGAAAGGGAAGTAACCCTACATGGTTTTACGGATACGGTACTGCACTTTAACCAACCCATGTTGCCTTCGTGGAAACAGCTGGAACGATTTGTGGTTCCGATAATAGCTTTTAATGCGGAGGGCGAACACATCGGTACGGTTACCGTTCAGGTGCAAAATGTGTCGGGTAAGCGGACGTATATGGCAGACGGCAGGCCGGAAATGGGATATTGGCTGAATCGCAATCAGTTGAGTGTAAGCAGTAGAAACTCTTTTTCGGAAAACCAAGCTTGGCAGGCAAACGGAAGTGGACTGTTTCAGTTGCCAGCAGGCAGCCTCGGCTTTAACCTAGACGCACTCTATGCGACATCTTACCAGTCGCTGCCACTCTTAACGAATACCTGGCTCAATTACGAGCTGGAACATAAAGGGATAACCGTAGGAAACATCAATGAAAACCTGGAAATGTTTATGAATGGCCGTGGAGTGAAATTATATGCGAAGGGAAAGGATGATGATCGGAATGAAACAGCAGTGGCGCTGATCGATAAATCGTATAACTTGTTGGGTTTAAATAAATCGGAATGGGATGAAGGATATACGGCATACGTACACCAAGTTCACCACTGGCAACAGGATAATCGCCTATACGACGGCAGTTTCTTTTTTGATAGTAGTCCTTATGAGCACACAAGTAGCTTGCTTTGGGCCAATCATTACACATGGGAAAGAAATAACAACTGGCATTATGGTATTTCTGCTGGTGGAGGCGCCTCTTGGCTGACGGCACCGTTAGATGAACATGGGGTGAAACCATCGTGGGCTTTGGGCGGAGAGTTGAGCGGGCCCATTGGTCCATTTTCTTTGAATAGCAATAATTATTACAGCAGTGCTTTTTACCCAGGCACCCGTCGGGGTATACTGCAATTGGATGAGCGACTAAGTCGGAGTTGGGAAAAAACAACTGTCTGGATGGCGTACCGTTTGTACCGCTATCAGCCAGCATACCTAATGACCGCTTCTTTTTTGCAAAATCAGTTGAAAACAATCGACTGGACATGGGGTGTTTCTTTTCCGTTACGGAAGCGGCTGACGCTGAATGTAGAGCTGGAAAGGCAACAACAGTTTGGGATATATGAGGGTTTCGGTAAGGATGGAAATGACTATTGGCTGAATGCTTTCCGTTTGAAGGAATGGTTGGGTTGGTACAGCCGAAATACCAAGCACCAGGTTTACTTCATGGCCGAACATGGTTGGGCAGTGGATCCCTTGAATGGTGAAAAGAAGTTACAACTGCGCGTGAATGCTTCGTGGAGCTTTCGCTATTTGGGGATGACTGCATTTTTACAACAAGGCGATTTCACGTTGATGGAAGCCTTATACAATCAGCTGGCGCAACGCGCAACGTATCGGCTCAGCTTGGCGCCTTATGTGCAGGGCTACTTCTTTAAAAAGAAATTATGGGCGCAGTTAAACGGTATGTTCAATACGGATCATACTACTGGCCAAAATTGGACTTTCTCGGCGAACGGACGCTATGCACTGGGAAACACCACTACCGTTTTCGGTAATGTATACCTATATACGATACATAACCGTTATGCGCAGATGAGTGCATCAACACTGCGGCTGGGGATTAGTCAAAAACTACCGGGAAATACTCACGTGAGCTCGGAACGAAAGGGGAATGTACAGGTATTTTGCTTTTATGATTATAATGGGGACGGTGTGTTTGACAACGATGATAAACCGGCAGAGGGACGTATGGTGTACTTGAACAATAAACTTTTCATGGTTCCAAAGAACGGGGAGATTAGTTATCGGGGTGTACCTTATGGAAGTTATTCCTTGCAGGTGCCTTCTACCGAATGGTATACGCCCCAGGATGGATTTGTGGTGAATGGTAAGCGGATAGCCATAGCCTTGCCTTTGCAATACGTAGGACGCTTGCGTGGGCGGTTATTTTACGATTACCATGCGCAGCTGAGTATGCCGGTAAATGCCAGCTATGCAGGTTTACGCTTATGGATAAAGGGAAACAATAACTTTGTTAAAGAGGTATTGGTAAATAACGAGGGGCTCTTTGATGTGCCCCTGCCTGTTGGTACCTATACGGTTTCAATTGATCAGGAACACCTGCCGCAGTATGTATACGTGGAGCAGGCGAGTTGTGCGGTGGAAGTAAAACGCGATCAAACGGTAGAAATCACTCCTGTAGCTTTGAAGGTAAAAGCTAAAAAAATCAATATCAAACGGTTTGGTGATTAGTTCGTTGTTAGTTGTTCGTTGTTGGTTGCTTGTCATTGCGATCCGCCAGTAGGCGGAGAAGCAATCTCTTTCTTTCAGCTCTTCGCTTTCCGCTCTTATAACGTACTACTTAAAACTTACAACTTCCCTAAGCTTTCCGCTTTTAAAACCCTAAGGCATCGTCAAAACCGCCATTACCGGGAAATGATCGGAAGGTACACGGGCACGAAAGTCTTTCAGGCTCACTTCGCGTGGAAAATTACCCGAAGTATAAGCTTCTTCTTTGTCTTTTAAGGGCGAACGGTAAGTATCTGTTAATACGCCGTATTTCTGTACGCGGAAATCAGTGGTCAGAAAAATATGGTCAATGCGACTTTCGGTTTTGCTATTGGGATTGAAAGCATTGAATGTGCCGTTGGTAGCATATTTAAAGTCAGCCACCTCATAGGAATCTTGCAGGATGCTCGATCCTTCTAATACTTGATAGCTATCGCTGTGTTGATCGACATTAAAATCGCCGGTTAAGATAGCAGTATGGTTGCCAGCCAGTTCTTTTACTTTTTGCAAAATGAGCTTGGCACTTTCTTTACGGGCCACTTTACCTACATGATCGAAATGGACATTGAAGAAATAGAGGGTTTTGCCGTTTTCCTTGAGCTGCAATTTAGCCCAGCTACAGATACGCGGTAACACGGCATCCCAACCTTTGTTGGGCTCGGTTGTATTTTGTGAGAGCCAGAAATCGCCATGGTCGAGCAATTTGAATTTTTCGGTATTATAAAAAATAGCCGAATATTCGCCAGCCTGTTTGCCATCATCGCGGCCTCTACCGGTATACGCAAAACCAGGAAGCGCTTGTTTTAGGCCTTCTAATTGATGGTGCAAACACTCCTGTGTACCAAATATATCAAAACCATGAAAACGGATTAACCCCGCAGCAATGGGTAAACGTTGCTGCCAACCATCGCCTTGGGCGGCATCTTGTTTGTTGTTATCATTGCGTAAATTATAAGTGGCCACAGTAAGTTGCTGAGCCAGTGCAAAAGCGGTTATGCCACAAAAAAAGCATATGCAAACAAAGATTTTCTTAGTCATTGTCGTTATTTTTAGCTAAAAAGTTTTAGTACCGAAACAAACTTAGGCAAAATGGTTTTGTTTCGCAAGTAGCTATTCGTTGTTGGTTGTGAGACCCTTCGGCCTCGATCGGGGTGACGATAACTAATGGCTTTACACTTTCTGCTTTGAGCTTCTGCTCCTAGAACTTATAACTTAATACTCACAACTTTGGTAAGATTGCTTCTTTTGTGACTGTGATTAGTTATTAGTGACTAGTTAACCGATTAACAAGTCACTAATAACTAATAACTACTGCGCAACGTCAAACCAAAGTGGCGTAAGCAAACTATTACTGCCTTGGCGAGCGATAGCGGCTTGGTAATTTTTGCCGTTGAGCGATTGTTCGGTTCCTGGATATAAGAAACGCAGGGGTAGTTTGCCGCCCAAAACGCCTTCAACCGCGGGTTGTAAGATCGGGTAGTCTAATCGGCGCCACTCGGCAAAGGCTTCCAGCCCTTGGCCAAAGAGGGCAATCCATTTCTGGTCGCCAATGGATTTCTTGTAATTGTTGGGATTGAATTGGATGACTTGCTGCGCTAGGTAGTGGTCGATTGCATCGGGATCTACCTTATATTGTTCGAGCGAAGCGCGGATGGCCCGCTGATATAAACCGGCGGCATCGCCTTGTATGAAACCCCTACTAACTGCTTCTGCTTGATCAAATAGCACTTCGGCATAACTTATGATAACAGCCGGAGCTTTGGCATCGCGGAAATAGATACCTGGGCGCGATGTTTTATCAAAGCCGAGGTCACTAGCTCCACTAGCGGTTAAGCCATTGGGAACACCAATGTATTTTTCGGAGGTGCTGATAACGGTGGTGTCTGCATAAATAGATAAGCGTGGATCGCTTAAGGTCTTGAGCTTTTCAACCATGGTCTCGCTGATGCGGTAATCTTCTCGCGCTTCGAACGAAATGGCTACCGGATTCCGATAGGCATCTGTGTAGGCCAATCGGGCAATTTCAAGATTATCGGCGATATAACCACTTCCCTCTGTTGCAATTTCTGTTAGGATGTTTTGTGCCAGATCGGGCAGTTGATCGGCTATTCTTAAAGCGAAACGTAAACGAAGGGAATTGGCGAAACGTTTCCATTTGGCAATATTATTTTCATATATGATATCGCCCTCAATGGGTAATCCGTTAGGGTCCAATAACTGTTGTGCTTCTTTCAGATCGTTCAGCAAGCCTCTATATACGGTTTCTTGGGTGTCGTATTCGGGAGTAAGGTACTGATTGATATCACCTGCCTGACTATAGGGTATTTCACCATAGGCATCGGTTAACAAAGAAAATATCCATGATTGCAGAACCAAGGCAACGCCTTTGTAATTGTTGTTTCCTTCTTGTTCGGCCAGTTGTTGAATTTGCTTGGTTTGGTTAATGCTCTTGGCAAACCAAGTAGACCAACCATCGGTAAAATCGTTATTGGTAAAGATATAACGATCGGGATCCGTGTATTGGATACGAGCCCAATGCTGCACAAACAACAAACTGGATGCCATGTTATTGGATACGCCCCAATAACTATCGGCCGTTAACTTGATGGTACTGGTAAGCAGGTAAGGTGCCCGGGGCGTTTCTGCTTCATTGGGGTTTTTATTGATATCGGCCAACTCGCTTTTACAGCTGGTGAAAGCGGTAGAGGTGAGTGCGAATAAAAGCAATATATAAGTGAATTTCGTTTTCATGCTGTTAGAATTTAACGTTCAGATTAAAACCAATGCTTCTGGTGGTGGGTAGCTGCAGGCTTTCCAAGCCTTGCGCGTTGCCTGTATTAAAAGCAGTTTCAGGATCAATATTGGGTGCATTTTTATGGATGATCCATAGGTTTCTACCTACGAGGGCAAAGGACGCACTTTGAAGGCCGATTTTATGGATCCATTGGTCGGGCAGGCGATAGCCTAATTTCACTTCGCGTAATTTAACATAAGAAGCATCGTACACGTTGGGTTCATTGATGCGGTAAATAGCTTTGTAGTATTGTTGTGCAGAAACAATTTGTTGGTTTTCCTGCCCATCAGCAGTTATGCCGTCTACTAGTATGCCATCGTCGTACGTTACACCGCCTTTCGTATAGGTTAAACCGCCATGTTCGGCATCGCGACCGGGCAGAGTAGAAGCGAGTACGCCTGTACCTGTTCCGGTCGCATTGGTGCCCGAATATACTTCGCCACCATGCCGGATGTCTACCAAGAAGCTCAGGTCGAAACGTTGGTAACGGAAGCTATTGGTGATACCCCCTAGCCAATTGGGAGTGAATTTACCGAAATAGCGATTCACAGGGTCTGTAGCTGGAACGCCATTATCGTCCACCACGATCCGTCCATCTTCATCCCGTAGGATAGCAGTGCCGTAGAGGGAGCCATATGGCCTACCTACAGATGCCAGCACTTGTACACTTCCGCTTGAGCCGATGGTATAGCTTTGTAGTTCTCCCGCGGCATCCAGCTCCACTACCTTGCTTTTGTTGCTGGCGAAATTGAGGTTCACGTCCCATTGAAAGGCTCCTTGCTTGATGGGGGTGGCCCCTAATTGCACTTCTAATCCCTTATTATTGATCTGACCGGCATTGACGAGTTGTTTTTTGTACCCCGTTGCTGGGCTCACGTCAATACTGAGAATCTGGTTGATGCTGTTGATGTTGTATAAACTGAGGTCGAGCCGTAAACGACTATCTAGAAAAGCTGCTTCCGTACCGATTTCGGCCGAAGTCGTGGTTTCGGGTTTCAGGTCGGGGTTTTTCTTGATGTCGTTCACCGTTAACTGTGGGTTGCTATCAAAAGGTGCACTGAAGAGGTATGAATCAACGAGGTTATAAGGGTCGGTGTCTTTTCCTACCTTCGACCAACCACCACGGATTTTCCAGTAAGATAAGGTATTGCTTTGTAAATCGAATGCTTCCGATAGTACCAAACTGGCATTGACTGAAGGATAAAAATAAGATAAATTATCTTTCGGCAGGGTGGAAGACCAATCGTTGCGTGCTGTTAGGTTTAAGAAGGCGTAATTCTTATAACCGATTTGACCAGAAGCGAAGATGCTATAGGTTTTTAAACCGTTGTATTCGCTCGTGGAAAGCAGTGGATCGCGTGAGTTGGCCAGTGTATATACATCCGGAACGGCCAGACGTGGTGCTTTTTGATCGTTACGCTGACGGTATTGATTACGAATATTGCCACCAAGTAGGGCATCGAGCGAGAAATCTTCGGATAGTGGTTTATTGTAGTTTAAGGTGAATTCGGTATTGTTTTCATTCACCGTGTAAGCATCTTCTTCGTATGATCCAAAAGCGGTTCCATTGGTGCCATAGGCAATGCGGATTTTGCGCCGGTCGGTATAATAATCATTACCCGACCGGAAATTGGCTGTCAGTTGGTCAGTTATTTTGTAGTTTAAGCCCACATTGCCAAAAATGCGGTCGCGTTGTTGCTGTACAGTATTTTCGGCAGCAATGAAATAAGGGTTGCTGTAGTAACTGTTGTTCCAGTTAATGAGATTGCCATCGGCATCGCGATAGTCCTTCAGTCGCGCTACATCGACCTGTCTACCGAACCAAGTGAATTGCAACATATAACCGTTTGATCGATATCCACCTACACCAGGTAGATTGCCTGCTCCCGTACGTACATAGTTCGCATTGGCTGTTAAAGTGAGGTCGGGTGTAATCTGATAGGATGTGTTGAGATTGAAGTTGTTTTTTTCGATGGATGAATTAGGGATAACACCTGTTTGATTATGGTTGTTGTACGAAAAACGATATTGGATCTTATCGGTTGCGTTACTGATAGCTATCCCATTATTGAGTGTACGGCCCGTACCGAAAAAGCTTCGTACGTTATCTGGGTGAGGTAGAAAAGGAACAGCTTCACCATGGGAGTAAAATTGTGGAATGAGGCGGCCGTCCATTTTAGGTCCCCAACTTTCGTCCACACCATCGTTGATACCGCCACCTTTGCCATCTACATAACTGAATTTGCCATCGGCACCTTGTCCGAATACATCTTGATATTCGGGTAATACAGCGATGCGCTCAAACGTATTATTGGAGTTGATGTTGATGCCCAGACCTTGCTGTTTGCTGCCCGATTTGGTGGTGATGAGGATAACGCCTGCGGCTGCCCGTGAACCATACAGAGCGGCAGCGTTGGGACCTTTGAGTACACTGATAGAAGCAATATCTTCGCTATTGATGTCGGAAATGGCATTGGCATAATCGCGATTGCCGCTGGTGCCAAGTTGCGAATTATCTACGGGGGTTCCGTCTATTACAAACAAAGGTTGATTGTTGTTTGCAATCGATGTTTCACCGCGGATGATGATGCGCGAGGAACCCATGTTGCCCTGACTGTTGGTAACTTGTACGCCAGCTACTTTGCCGCTCAACGAGTTAACCAGATTGCTTTCTTTTGCTTCGGCGATATCGGAGCCCTTCACCTCTTGTATGGAGTAGCCGAGCGACTTCTTTTCTTTGGAAATGTTCAATGCGGTAATGACTACTTCATTGAGATCGTTTGTTTGCGTTTCCAGATAAATGGTGATTGACCGTTGATCGGCAGCAATAGTAGCCAGCTGCTCCGTATAGCCGATATAAGAGAAACGCAGGGTACTTTGTGCAGGCGCTGAAAGCGTGAACTTACCGGCGGCATCGCTCTGGGTGGCGATATTACTGCCAACGATTTGAACACTAACTCCTGGGAGGGCTTCGCCTGTTTGCTTATCAAGCACTAAACCGCTTAAGCTTTGGGTTTGTGCATGCCCAATGAGGCAAAATAACGACCATAGCCATATGGTCCATATGATTTGCTTTGACATAAAAACTGAAATTAAATAAGAATGATAGAAAAATAATGACCGGCGGGACGAATCGTTACGCCGTACAGCAATAAGCTAAGCTACACATATACGATTGAGGGATACGTTTCGCCGAATGAAATTTTGATAATTTGTTACGAAAAGAGTAAAATATAAACATGCTACCTCCTGATAAATCAAAAACACGAAGCAAAGGTAATATAAAAAATATATAATCCACGAGTTTAGTAGTATTTGTTGAAAGTAGACATAGGTATGACAGTTGTAAGTTTTAAGTGATATGTTTTAAGAGCGGAAAGCACAAAAGCAGAAAGCTATTCGTCATTTCGAGAGGGCAGTTTTTTAACAAACACAAGGGAGATCTAATGACAAAGGGATGTGCGGTTGTCATCCCAAGGTTACGAGGGGTCTTGCAGGTTAGTTGTCTTTAGGATTCTTCACTCTGTTCTGAATGATAGCCCACAAATCTATACAATAGGTCATTGGTAGGCATCGGTTGTGGGAGCCGAAGCAGTCTCACAACAACCAACAACTAGTAACCAACAACGCGCTACAAAGAATGACGTAAAATGAGTTTGGTAGGATTCCGTTGCCTGATGATTTGCTTTTCTTGAATAACATCCGCAACTGTTCTGGCCATGGCTTCAAAATCGGAAGATATGACGGTGATTCCGCCTTCTAGTATTTCCTTGACATCGGTATCATTATAGGAAATTAAACCAATATCTTCCCCTAGCTGTAACTTTTTCTTTCGGGCCAGTTTAATAAGAGCGACATCATCGGTGTCGTACCGACTAAAGGTAATATAGACATTGCCTTTCTTAAAACTGGTGGCTAATATCTCGTGTTGTATGACGTAATTGTAATGATGTTTTTGGCAAAATTGAAGAAAACCTTCAATAACCAGATTAGCATGAAAGGCTTCGTTGGGTACAATCAGTATGAGCTGTTTGTACTTTTTTAGTCGATTGGCCACATGAGACAATGCATCATAAATGTCGGATTTGAAATCTTGGTAAATAGAAGAGTAAGAGCCAGATAAGTGTGGTTGGTCAAAATCGATGATAATCCTTTTGTTAGGAGGGATTTGATCCAATACTGCTGAGACATCTTCTTTTAAATATGGGGCAACAATAAAATGGGTATAGCTATGTAGGTTTTCTAGGATTAATTTTTCAAAGACTTTCGCATTATGATGGTGAAAATAGACATCAATATCGGCTTTCTCTTTTAGGGATTCAAAAAGGGTGTGATAAAACTTATCACGCATAATGTTCATTTTATCTAGCAACAAAAAAATTCGAAAACTGTGGTCTATTGATTTTTTTCTTACATAATATCCTTTTCGATAAACGGATTCAATAATGCCCTTCTCCAATAAGTAATTTAATCCTTTCAATACGGTTTCTTTACTCATGCTAAATTGCTGCTCAAATTGCTTTAAAGAAGGTAGACGATCATTTAATTGCAATTTATCAGCCTCAATTAGTTGTAAGATATAATCAACTAACTGAAGGTATTTCATCCGCTGCTGAGAAGCGTCTCTGTTTTCGTTCATAGCATTTATGTGGTGGTGCGTTGTAAGTTCTCTGGAATAAGGTATTGACCATTCCTGACCAAGGATTGTTCTATGATAAATCCCTTTATGGTTATACGAAAGTATAAAATTAATTTGGAATTTGAAATTTATCTCCTTATAATTGCTTGTCTGTTTTACCAAACCAGACCATACCAGTTTAAAACAATAAACAGCTAACCATGCAAAAACTATTTTTAACATTTCTCTGTGTGTGCATAGGTCTAACGGCTTTGGCGCAAAAAAAAAGAACTGTTGCGGGAAAGGTGATCGATACGCAATCACAGCAACCTCTTCCCGGAGTAACAATCAGTGACACAAGAAAGCAAGCATTAGCTAAATCGCAAGCAGATGGAACATTTCAGTTGCAATTGGACGAAGAGCAACATGAACTGCTGTTCTCCCTGCTGGGTTACGAAATGCGGCAAATCACATTAGGGGGGAACCAAACAATCGTCAATGTTTCGCTATCACCTAAAGACGAGGTGCTGGATGAGGTAGTCGTAGTAGGATATGGTACGCAGCGAAAAATTGAAACAACGGGCTCTATAGCTTCGGTAAAGGCAGATGAACTGACCCAGATGCCGGTAGCTAATGTAGCCCAAGGCTTGCAGTCGCGCGTTTCGGGTATTCAGATTAATCAGAACTCGGGTTCGCCCGGTGGAAATGTGAGCGTACGTATTCGGGGAACGAATTCAATTAATGGAACGTCAGAACCTTTGTACATTGTGGATGGAATTCAAATCGCTAACAGTGGTGGCATTAACGATATAAGCCCACTTTCTACCATCAACCCGAATGATATTGAATCGGTAGAAGTATTAAAAGATGCTTCTGCATCGGCTATTTATGGGTCGAGAGCGGCAAATGGTGTGGTTTTAATCACAACTAAGCGCGGGAAAGAAGGAGCAACCCGGGTGGCTTTGGAAAGTTATTTTGGCTTGCAGAATGTAACAAAGAAACTGAATGTTCTGAATGCCAGTGAGTTTGCGCAGCTGGAAAATGAAGTTTTCAAAGATAATTATTATACAGATCCGGCGTCTTTAGGTGAGGGTATCGATTGGCAAGACCAAATATTCAGGCAGGCCGGAATGAATAACCAACAACTGTCTATCAGTGGTGGTCATGCCAAAACGCAGGTGGCCTTATCCCTTAATTATTTTGATCAGGATGGTGTGATCCGGAATTCGGATTTTAAACGCTATTCTTATCGCTTAAATGTAAATCATCATATTAGTGATCGTTTTAAAGTGGGAACCAGCATTTTGGGAAGCTATACCACGAGTAACGGTATTAGTTCTGGAGAGACGGGCTTGGATAATGCTGGTGTAGTGAAAGAAAGTGTGCTGGGAGCTGCCATTGGTGCACCGCCCCTATTACAACCTTATCGAGAAGACGGCACCATCTATCCTTTTGCCGAACAAGGCAATGGCCGGTATAGGGAAGTTGTTAACCCGTTGAATTTCATAGAAATATTGAGGCGAAATAATATTAAAAGAACCTTGATTAACCTCTATGGTGAGTATACTATTTTGCCGGGATTGGTTTATCGGGCGTCCTTTAATGCCGATAACGATCATCGTTTGTATGATAATTACTCCCCACTCGCCTTGATAGCTGCGTCAGACATCAATGCAAATTCTGGAACGGCCTCTAAGGATAATCAAGACAACTTAAACTTGTTGCATGAAAGTTTGTTGACTTATACCACTAAAATTGCCGATGACCATTCGTTGAAATTGACAGGGTTATTTGCTACACAAGTGCAGACTTATAGACAAAATCGCATCGATGCCAATGGCTTTCCGAACGATATCACCCAAAACGAAGCATTGCAATTGGCTGAAAATAGGGTGGTTAAGAGCTATCGTAGCAAAGAGCGACTCGATTCGTATATGGGACGGGTAAACTACGGGTTTAAGGATAAACTTTTTATCGACCTTACCGCACGTATAGACGGTTCTAGTAAATTTGGTGCCAACCATAAATATGGCTTTTTCCCGGCTGCGGCTGCGGCATACCGGTTGGGTGAAGAAGATTTTATCAAGCAAATAAATGCGATTAGCGACCTGAAAATCCGTGCGAGTTATGGTATAACCGGTAACGCCGGAGGTATTGACCCTTACAAATCCTTGCCTATTGTTGAAGCAAATGGTGGTAACAATCTCGGCCATGCTTGGGTAACAGCTATTGGGCCTACGGGGATTGCCAATCCCGACCTACGCTGGGAGAAATCAAAACAATTGGATATTGGTTTGGATTTGAGCTTGTTTAACAATCGACTTTCGGTAGTGGCCGATTATTATAAGAAGAAAACAGACGACCTCTTGTACGTGCTGGCACTGCCGCTTTCTTCGGGCTATGCCAATATGACCGGTAATTTTGCAGCTTTGCAAAATAAGGGACTTGAATTTGCCTTGAATGCAGAGGTGCTAACAGGTGAACTAAAATGGTCTTTAGGAACAAATATTACCTTTAACCGGAACAAAATATTAGATCTGGATAATGGGATTACACAGGAACGATTTGTTAATACCTACTCCATACTAAAAGTAGGTGAACCGATTGGTGTATTTAAAACCTATGTGTTTGATGGCATAAACCAAAGTGATGAGGAGATTTTAACCGGTTATGATGGTCGTGTAGGAGGGCATAAGGTAAAAGACCTGAACAATGACGGGGAAATCAATTCAAGCGATCAGATCATTACCGGAAACCCAAACCCCAAGTTTACTTACGGATTTTCGTCTAACCTAAGTTATAAAAATTTCGATCTGAGTTTCTTCTTTTCGGGCACCTACGGGAATGATATTTTCAACATCAGCCGGTTTTCTTTCGAAAACCCCTTGGGGCAGCGAAATCTTTTCAAGGGAATGGTAAACCGTTGGACACCGGAAAACCATAATAACCAGTATGTGAGTGCTTTTGCTGGTGGCCGACAGCCGATTAGTGATTACCCAATGGAAAATGGCTCTTATTTGCGTATGCGTAATGTGACGTTGGGATATCGCTTTAAAGACTTTAAGCGGGTATTAAAGGATGTGCGTGTTTATCTAAGCGCAAACAACCTGTTCACAATAACAGATTACACAGGTTATGACCCCGAAGTGAATAGTTATGCAGGTTCTAATACACAAATTGGTATCGATAATCTGGTGTATCCGCAAGCTCGATCGTTTATTATGGGGTTGCAGGTGAACTTTTAATCTAAATGGAATTGAATTATGAAAACGAATCATATGAAAACTTTTCGCTATAAAAATTGCTTAAAACTCTGTGTAGCTCTTGCGCTGTGTACAGCCTATACTTCATGCTCCATGGAGGAGGATCTATATTCTTCTATTACTGTTGAAACTTTTTATAAAACAGCCTCTGATGCAGAGAAGGCATTGGTTTCGGTATATAGTGTTATGGGAGGATTATATGGCGGCCCGGCAGCTACCTTAGTGCCTGATTTTAGTGCCGATCAAGTCTATCCAAGAGCCGTTGTAGGAAGAAATTCATTAACCCTTTTTACCTTGGAGCCCACTTACACCGCACAAATCAGTCAAGGCCGGGTAAATGAATCGCCGCAGCAGATTTGGGTATCGTGTTACAAAGGGATTGAACAGGCTAATTGGGTATTGACGAAAGTACCTGAGGTGAACATGGATGAAACACGGAAGAAACAAATCTTGGGAGAAGCCCATTTTCTCCGGGCCTTTTATCATTGGATGTTGACCAAGAATTTTGGAGAAATACCCGTGAAGATTACCCCGAGTACAAAACAAGAGGAGGCCTATACAGCTAAGAGCCCGATTAAAGATGTCTATGCACAAATCTATAGTGACTTAGATACGGCTTATGAGGCAGGATTGCCCTCTTACCCCAGTGTGGAGGCAGGACGGCCATCCCGCGAGGCGGTTAATACTTTATATGCAAAGGCCGCGCTATATAATGAAGATTGGGCCACTGCCTTGGAAAAAGCCGAGTCGGTGCTCTCTGCAGGTATGTATACTTTGGTGGATACAGAAACTGGACTTTTTGACTATACAAAGGAAGACGAGAATCGGAAGGAGATGATTTGGGCTTATGAAGCCGATCCGATTTCGCCAGGTAATGGCCATCAGTTGGTTGGCTTATGCGGCCCTACCGGAAGCGCAGCCCCAGCATATGCCGTTACCTCTTATGGTTCCATGTTTGCTTATATGGATTTCTTTGATTCTTTTGATCCGAAAGATGGTAGACGCCAGTTATTGGATACGACCTATGTGAATAAACAAGGGCAAACGGTGCCGCAAGCAAAAATTACACCGATTACCACCGATGGTGTATTGATTAAAAAGTATCAAGACCCGGAGTCTCGCACGGGTACGATTCGTAATATTCCTATTTTGCGTTTGGCAGATATGTACCTCATCGCAGCGGAGGCAGAAGCGCGGTTAAATGGTGCTACAGATAAAGCGTATGGTTATGTGAATGCCATTAGACATCGTGCTGGATTGGGAGACTTATCGGCGGGGCTAAATAAAGAGGCTTTTATCGATGCGGTGATACAGGAGCGGGCTTGGGAGTTTTTTGCTGAAGGCGATCGGTGGTATGACCTCACCCGAACTGGAAAATATTTAACGGTGATACCGCAAGCAACCAATGCCGTTTATCCAACACGGAATGTGCAGGCAAAATATCGATATTTCCCGATACCGCAAGACGAAGTGAATGCAAATAATCTATTGGATCAAAACCCCGATTGGGATTAAGATATAAAAACAAATTATTAAGATGAAAAAACAAGGAATAGGGATAAGGCTGTCTGTGTTATGCTACTTCATAGCTTCAGTGGCTTGGGCACAAGACTTGCAGCTTGAAAATGCACGACTAAAACTGCAATGGCGCCATGACGGGCAGGGCTATGTATTGTCGCGTTTATTATTACATGGAGCGCAGAACGATATCCCTATTCCCGATCCAATGGGGCTATATACGGTGTTGTACAGTAAGGAAAAACCAGATAGTACACCGCATTTCCCGTCTCTAAATTGGTTGGATAAATATAAGGCTTATACCTATCAGATCGACCACTGGAAAAAAGCATTTCAACCAGTAGCCATGAATACCGCAGGAGAGGCGATTACGTTTTATCCAACAGAAGCCAAGCAAGATACAGCTGGAATACATTTCAGACGAGAAACCGAGTTGTTTACGCTGGATGCCGATTGGCAGCTTGATTCGGATTTTGCGCAGGACGTGCTGGTGGAGATCCGTATGAAAGCGAAGAAATCAGGCTATTATTCCCTCGCTAGCCCTACCTTATATACCATCAAAGAAGAGGTGCTCCATTGGGCTATACTACCCGGATATTTTCAGGGAAAAACGCTAGAATCTAATCTAGCACTATCCTATGGATACGGGGAAGGTATTCCAGATAAACCGGTCATTGTTAGGGAAAGGGTGGCCAGCACACTGGCGCCACTCATACAAGATAAATCGGGCGTGAATTTGAGTGTGATTGCCGAACCGGGCATGGGTCGGGATCCTTGGGCCAAGGACCATATTACCCAAGCCGAATGGCGATTGGGCTTGTCGCTGATGAATCGGGATGGAAAATTAAGTCCTACTTTATATCGCCCAGTATTGGGGCAGCTGGATTCTTACTTGCAGGCAGGAGAAACCAGAGTGCTGAAATTTCGCTATGCATTGAGTAAAGGCGACTGGTTTGATCAATACAAACACGCGATTTACGATGTTTATCGGTTTAAGTATTTTCTAAAACTAAAGGATACGAAGGAATCTCTAACACATCGTATTTATGGCATGTTGGATTATGTGCGTGATGATTCGACTTCTTTATGGAAGATATTTCCGTATCAGGGACTCCAAATTGGCGCACAAGCCTATTTAGGTGGAGTGGTCGGTTCTAATCAGGATGCAATAAAGAATTCGGATTACGGGGCGATGTGGATGTTGGCAAAACTGACGGGCGACACCGTGCTTAACAAGGATCGGTTGCCTTATGCACGAAATTTTAAATTGGTGCAGCAACAAACAGTAGACGGTTTCTTTAAAGGAGCAGCCATTGGCCAATACTACCTTTGGAAAAGCCAACGGTTTACAGAAGAATGGGGTGATTATGTGGAGCCGATTGCGTTAACCTATTACACCATGCTGGATATTGGCAATATTTTGCTATACCAACCGGATGACAAAGAATTACGTAATCGCTTGCGTGCAGGGGGCGACAAACTATTGGAATGGCAAAAGCCGGATGGTAGTTGGGAGGTGGCTTATGACCGGGCAACCGAACAACCCATGTTTACGGATATTAAAGACCGACGTCCTACCTTTTATGGTTTGCTGGTTGCTTACCGTATATTAGGAGACAAAAAATACTTGAATGGTGCTAAAAGGGGTGCCGACTGGTTATTAAAAGAAGCTGTTAATAAAGGTTTTTTCTTAGGTGTTTGTGGTGATGCCCGTTTTGTGCCTGATTTTGCAACGGCGCAAAGTGCGCAGGCTTTCCTTGATCTCTACGAGCTTACTAACGATAAAGAGTACTTCGAAGCTGCAAAGGAAACAGCCCGCATTTATACAGCTTCCATTTATACACACCCGATACCCAACGAAACCGAGAAGTTAGTAAAAGGTGAAAAACGAACCGATTGGCAAATCAGTCAAGCGGGCCTAAGCTTTGAGCATGGGGGTTTATTGGGGTCGGCCAATGGGGGGCCTATTTTATTGGCTAGCCATGCCGGTATGTTTGTGCGCATGTTTGGCTTGACGCAGGATTCACTCTTTTTAGATATGGCTAGAGCGGCAGCTTGGGGTAGAGACGCTTTTGTGGATCAGGCAACCCATGTGGCATCTTATTACTGGAATGTAATGAACAAAGGAGCAGGGCCATATCCACATCACGCTTGGTGGCAAATTGGTTGGATTACCGATTATTTACAGTCTGAAGCGATGGTACGAAGTAAAAACTTAATCCGCTTTCCCCGGGGATTTGTTACACCTAAAGTAGGCCCGCATCAACCCTATGGATTTAAACCAGGCGAAATTTTCCATACTCCGGCAGATATACTACTTCCAGAACAAGGATTGCGTATAACCAATGAACGGGTTGACTACCTTTCTGCACAGAGTACGGATAAGAAGATGTTCTTTTTGATCTTACTGAATAATAGTGTGGTGGAACAAAAGGCGACCGTTATGGCTCATTTCGATCAATTATTACCTCATAGAAAAGCGCCGAAAAAGCTTGTCTTATTGGATGAAACGGGTAAAGAGCTGACACAACTACAAAATCCGATGGCAGCCCAACAAATAGTGATTCCGCCCAGTGGATTAAGGGTATTGCAATTTCAGGAGTAAAATAAGAAGTATCTATTGTAAAAATTGAATATGAAGTATATGCAAGAAAAATGGCACAGATCTCTTTTACGAGCAACCGGAGCTATTGGCATGGTATGGTTGATGGGCTACTCCTGTTTTGGACAAGAGCATAGTTATCAGATTAAAGAAGATAAACATGCCATTAGCGTGTATACGGAAAATTATAACATCCGTATCTATAGGGAAGGATTCAGGTATCGTTTACTAGATGGTCAGGGTAAGACGTTGGCGATGGAGCACCCCACAGCAGGATTGCAAATGGATATAACGCAATTAGACCCAATTGTTAAGACAGTAGTACAGGCTAAGGAGAAAAACCAACTTGTTTTGCGGACGATAACCCAACAAAAGATTGAAGCCGATGTTAAATTGTTATTTTTTCCGCATGCACTAAAGATTCAGGTTGAACCTTTGAAAAAGGCGCATTATAATATCTTGTTGGCAACTGCAGGAATCGGCCCCGCTTATGGAATGGGAGATCATGCAGCGTTTCAGCATGGAAAACTAGGGGGAACGAACGTAAAATCGCCTCAATTAATCAATTTTACAACAGATACTTTGAAAGGAAAGCGAATGGCTAGCAATTTTGTAATCTTTCCGAAACAGGGATTGGCTGCCGTTAATATGGCACCTGGACCGAAAACAGTGCGAATTACTGATAAGGAAAATTTACAGGGATCATTAGATGTACCTGCTATGCCCGCATACTATTATTTTTTTGGCGAACCCAAAACGATTTATCGTGCATTTTTAGAGGCAAGAAATAGAGAAGGTTTTCCGGTTTATAAGCCTAAATATGCTTGGTTTGGCGTGGGATGGGAAGCTTTTGGTGCCCTGGCCTGGAATACCAATCAGCAAAGTGTGACAGAAAATGTCAATCAGTATTTAGAACTTGGTTTCCCTCTGAAGTGGATGGTCGTGGGATCAGGATTTTGGCCAAGGGATGAAAATGAGTTTGATAAACATGGAACGCCTTATAGTTCGGGTACGGTATCCCCAGAGATAAAAAAACTACAGGCAACCACCAGCTTTGGTATGTGGGACAAGAAGATGTATCCTAATCCGAAAGTGATGATTGCCCATTTTCACCAAAAGGGGTTGAAGTTCATGCTCGGTCTCCGAATAACGTTTATTGATGGAGGCCCCTTTACCGATGAAGGACTGGCTAAAGGATATTTTGTGAAAGATGCTGACGGAAAGGCGAAGCTTTTCCACCTTCAATTTCCCCGGTCGCCTGCTTATCTTTTAGATAGTCATCAAGCAAATGCGGTAACCTGGTATGTTGATTTGTGCAAGAAATGGCTAGATGATGGGGTAGATGGTTTCAAAGAGGATTTATTTAGCTATCATTTGTCTGAACCCCAAGATTTACTGAACCCGGTTAATCAGGCGTTGATGGATAAAGGGGTATATATCATGGGGCGAAATAATTACCTCGGTACAGCGATGGATTTACAGCGATACGAGGATTTTAATTATGAACAACCGCAAGACAGAGGGCCCATTAATGGTTTGGCTTTTGCTTATTCGGGTTTTCCAAATGTTTATCCAGATATTATAGGGGGAACGGGGCTTGCTACTGGGCGATTTGGAAAGGAATCGGTAGCTAAATTACGGGTTTATTTAATGCGTTATGCGCAGTATGCCGCATTAAATCCTAGTATGGCTTTTGGTTACGGTCCGTGGAATTTTGATGCACAAACGATGCAGGTCTGCCTCGCGGCTGCACGCTTGCACGATCGTTTACAACCGTATATATACAGTGAAGCCGTACATGCCTTTGAAACGGGATTCCCTTATCCGCTAACACCACTTCCTTTGGCTTTTCCGCAGGACACGGCGGTTTATTCCTTAGACAATACTGCAGATCATAACTACCAATGGATGATGGGCGAATCGTTGTTAGCTACACCTATTTATGGGGATAATTATGCTCATGCAAATAGTCGGAAGATTTATTTACCTGCGGGAACTTGGATAGATTATGATAATGGCAAACTGTTTAAAGGGCCATTGTGGCTGGAAGATTATCCAATACCATTGGGTTCATCTGGACTGTTTGTAGGAGGTAAGGGAATTGTTGTGGAACAGGTAAATGGAAAATTAGTGGCGCGGGTTTACCCCGTTAATGAGCGAGCGGAGATGACTTTTTTTGATCAAAACGGCTCCAGGGAAAGTCGCTTTTCCATTGAAAATCCCAATTGGAAAGACATCAAGGTGATGGATATGAGCGCAGGAAAAGCACTGGTTGGCCAATGGAATCGCCATGCTTTTGAGTTTGAGTTTACACCAGGTAATCACTATAAAATATATTAGAGCCCTTGAGGCCATTTTTTACTTTTAATTTTTACTGATGAAAGTATGTTTGCTATTTCTAGCCCTGAATGTGGGGGTATGCTGCTCAAGTACCGTTTCTGCACAGATGATGAATCTGGCAGGAGGGAAGCCTGTTATGGCAGAACCGGTTATTGCTGATAACGATCCTGCTCATTTAGTTGATGGCCGTGATGAAACTTTGTTCTACGCCTATCCCACTGCACCGCTGAACCGGATAACCGTTGATTTATTAGCTGAATATCAAATTGATCGCGTCCTATGGAGGGGTTTTAGAGGTAACGATACGTTGCGTGTAATAGCCGTGAACAATAACGGACACCATACACTTGTTTTTAAAGGAATATTGCCTGCTAAAAAACTGATTACTTTTGAACCAGTACCTGCTCAAAAAATCATCTTGGAATATACGCCCAAGAATAAAACCTTGATGGGCGAACTGGAAGTGTATGCCTACGAGCCACAACCTGTTATGGTGAATCAAAGTGGTTATAATACGCAGGCTATTAAGCGTTTTACCGCTCCGTTGGCTGCCGATGGAACACCTTTCCAAGTAGTGAAAGTCGGGCAACAGGAAAGCCTTTTTCAAGGCACAGTACAAGGGCATATAGGTGATTTTACGGCATTTAATCCGTCGGGAACGGCCGAATATCAGGTTGTTGTTAAGGGGCAAGCAGTTGGAAAATCATTTCCATTTTTCATTGCACCCTATTTGATGGAACGCGTTTCCTATAAACCTGCATTACAGTTTATGATTGATGACCGGTGTTGGTATGGTAATACCACTGCATATGCACCCACGCAAGAAAATGCGGGTTGCCCTTTTCTCGGGGTAGCTTGGCGAGATAGCCATCAGTTTTCTTTTGAATTGCAGGCCTTGATTAATCTTTATTTTTCTAATCCGGATGCGTTTTCCGTAGAAAGAATGCCGATAGAAGGGCATTACGAAGGACTACGGGAACAGTTGCCAGCACATACACCTGAAGTGGTGCGATTGATTTATTATGCAGTGGATATTTATTTGCGGGGTAAAGTGAATCACACTTTGCTGAAAGAGCAATTGGCCTATTTCTTATATGCGTATCCGATGCTTAAGCAATATATTCCGGAAAATGTCTATCAGGAGGCGCGCGATTACCTTTTCGGTATCTGGGGAGATTCGGCTAATAATCGTTGGCGGTGGCATGACATTGATCACGATGCAAACCTGTTTCAAACCTATACGATCATGGGAACAGGTAAGGGCCAATTCCCTCCGGGGCACTCGATTGCCCCGAACCTGATGCTATACGAAGTGGCCAAAAGGGAAGGCCGAAAGGATGCCGAAAAATATTGGGATGCAGCCTATAAACAAACGGAGTGGATCATAGCACATGTTGATTGGCGGGATCCCGCTACAACCAAAGGGCAACGTATGAACGAATACGTTACCCTGCAAAATTTGGGTTATTTTTTACAACAATATCCAAGCAAATGCCCCAAAGGGTTGGCTGAAAAAATAACCGATTGGGCGAAAATAATCACACCACGGGGTAATAATCTATGGGATTTTAGAAAGTATAGTGACAATAAATGGGTTATACCGGATATTAAACCCGCATCTGACCCAACATTCAATCCCAATGGCAGCTTTAATGAACCGGGAAATATGGCGGGTTTTCCAGTTGCTGCGCTGATTGCTAAAGAAGTTGTACAGGATAAAGCATTGCAACATCAGTTAGCCATATTGGCGGTTGGCCAGATGGATAATGTTTTTGGTAGAAACCCTGCCGGTAGGCATTACAGTTACGATGCGTTAACAGATTTTGTAGGGGCCGATTTACCTTGGTTTCAAGAATTAGAGGGCGGTGCAGGCATGTTGCAAACGGTTCGTGGAGTGCTGGATGGCTCACCCAAGGAAGATATGTATCCATATAAGCCTTATGGAGGTGATCCAGGGCATACCGAAGGTTGGGTCACTTTTAACACTGCGTGGATAGAAGGAATAGCCTATCGAAATCATGATTTAACCCATCTGGAACTATTTGATAGCGATTTCAAACAAACACTTAAACGGGCATCTAGGTCTGCCCATATAGGTTTGCGATTAGCTGCCCCCTTAAACCTAGATGCGTCTATGAAAGAAAAAGCACAGCTTGTTGTCGCCAAGAATAATGAACCGCTGGGTACAATTGAATTGGAGGAGGAAGGTGTTGATGGATTGTATTTTGACGGTGTCATTACACTCCATCAATTTGCAGGTCTGAAAAGGGGAGATGTACTCACATTTGCTTATGGCCTGGGGTGGTTTACCCGACAGGTTGCTATAACAATTGAATAAATGCAAAGACGAAAGCTATTTTTTATAGGAATAATGGGGCTTTTTTTTATGGCGCCCGCAAAAGCGAACAAACGATTGATATGGGTTGCCGGGCAAAGTAATTGTGTAGGCAAAGGAGACGCCTCATTGTCGTCTATGGTGATACCTGGAACGGCCTTGGAGTATACTTATACCGATGATAGTTTACATGCTTTAATGGACCCGGTAGGTCAGGAAGAATTATACTTTCAGAAAGCCGCATCGGGTAGCGCGTGGCCGGCATTTGCACAAACTTTTAATCGACTTACAGGCGATACCATTATTATCGTAGCGACAGCCAGAGGTGGTAGTTCTAACCACGAAAAGGCAGAACTGAAAGGGATGGGCACATGGGCGCCAGCAGGACAGCTAGTTTTGTTTGAGGGAGCAGTTACGAAAGTAAAAGCAGCCATGAAAAAAACAGGTTTGCCACTCAGTGCAATTGTTTGGGTGCAAGGTGAGCGTGATGCCAATGCAATGAATAGTGGAGAATTAAGTCCGATGGAATATGAAAACAGTTTGAAAGCGCTTATTCAGCGATTTCGATCTGCACTACAGGCAAACACTCCTTTCTTTATTGTGAAAACAGGATACTATCGCCATCATCCACAAAAAGGGTTTGATTTGGTGAGAGCGGCACAAGCACGTGTAGCCCATGCCATGGATGAAGTTTATATAGCTTTTGAAAATACCCATCAATTTCCTGATCGACGATGGATGGTGGATGATATCCATTACAACCAACAGGCTTTGAACGAATTGGGAGAAGCTGTAGCGATTAATATGATTGAAAAGCTTCATTTCCCTCAACAAAAAAATACGGAACAAACCTTTCATTTAAATGGTATACCGGAATTTCAAGTGCGAGGAGGGCTGCCTCATTTTGCCAAGAAGAGTCTTGCTGGCGATACCGTTCGCGTAGCGTATATTGGTGGCAGCATCACGCAGCTTGATGAGCGATATCGGCAACAAACAACCTCTTTGATTCGTCAACAGTTTCCAAAAGCAACGATTATTGAAATCGCTGCAGGCATACCGGGAACAGATGCCGATCTGGGGGCTTGCAGGGTCGCAGAGCAAGTGCTGATATATCATCCAGATTTAGTTTTTATTGAGTTTGCTGTAAATGGGGGTTTTCCTCAGGGTATAGAAGGAATTATTCGACAAATAAAAAGGGCAGATAGCCGAACGGATATTTGCTTATTGTATGCTGCAACTGCAGGTCAGCTCCATGCTTACAAGAAAGGAACAATGCTGCCCCATATGCAAAAACTAGAAGCATTGGCGAGTTACTATCAGATTCCTTCGATACACATGGCTTTGTATCCTACTTGGATGCTGATGCAACAAAAGTTGATTGCTCAAGGCAACCAAAAAACGTCTACGGATAAAATAGGGTTTACAACAGATGGTGTACATCCGTTAAAACGAGGTGGAAATCTGTATGCGGCGGCGATCGATCGGCTGTTAAAGAAAGCTGTTATCCAAGGTGATACCGGTCGCATGTCTGCTTTGACCAGTTTACCCATTGCGCTATATCCAGATAATTGGGAAGATGCTACTTGGTTTGATCCGGTTGGGAATGTTCAATTTTCTGCTGATTGGAGATCTGTGCCTATGAAAGATAGTTTAGAGCAATTTGCCGGTTGGTTCTCCCACGCAATGGCGTCAGAAAAACCAGGGGCTTTTGGCACCATTCGTTTTGAGGGTGATGCTATTGGGTTATTTGATATAGGAGGACCCGAAGTGGGGCAGTTGCGTTTAACATTGGATGGAAAAGTAGTTTCTATGGTGCACGATGGAGGGGTAAGATACCGCATAGCCGAAAAAGGAGAATCGGTGATTAACCGCTTTAATTACTATTGCAATAATCGGTACCGCGGGCAATTTTTTATCCTGCAGGTGCCTCGAGGTAAACACGAGTTTACGTTTAGCATTGACCAACAGATTCCGGATAAGCAGGCAATTTTAGGCGAACAACAACAGGACGATATCACGATCCATCCTGAAAAATATGCCCGTACCAAAATCTATGTGGCGAAAATTTTAGTCAAAGGAAAGATACGATAACAAACATTTAAATACTTAATAAGAGGCGATGATTGTAAAGGAAGCTGTATCAGCAGAAAAAAGAGAGAAAAAAAGGGTAGAAATAACAGCCGATTTAGTGGTAGTAGGCGGTGGTTTATCAGGCGTATGCGCAGCGCTTACGGCGGCCAGACAAGGCCACCGGGTTGTCTTGGTGCAAGACCGGCCGGTATTGGGAGGAAATGCATCGAGCGAAGTGCGTTTATGGATATTAGGTGCTACCTCACACATGGGAAACAATAACCGGTGGAGTCGGGAAGGAGGGGTGATCGACGAAATTTTAGTCGAAAATACCTATCGTAATCCAGAGGGGAATCCGTTGATTTTAGACATGATTCTATTGGAGAAAATTTATCAGGAAACGAATATTACGCTACTGTTAAATACCATGGTATATGATCTGGATAAAAAAGGTGTTGATGAAATTGATGCCATCAAAGCCTTCTGTAGCCAGAATTCTACTGAATACGACTTGAAAGCTCCTTTGTTTTGTGATGCTTCGGGCGATGGTATTGTTGGTTTTATGGCCGGAGCTGCTTTTAGGATGGGTGCGGAATCCAAAGACGAGTTTGGTGAATTGATGGCACCGAACGAAGAGTACGGTGAACTGCTAGGCCATTCGCTTTATTTCTATAGTAAAGATGTAGGTAAGCCCGTTAAATTTATTCCACCAGCATTTGCCTTAGATGTAACGCAAGAGATCCCTCGCTTCCGGAACTTTAATGCGAAAGAATTTGGTTGTAAATTGTGGTGGGTAGAGCATGGTGGCCGAATGGATACGGTATATGATAGCGAGCAGATCAAGTTTGATTTGTGGCGCATTGTATATGGTGTATGGGATTATATTAAGAATTCAGGGAAATTTCCAGAAGCCGAAACCATGACCTTGGAATGGGTCGGTACGATTCCGGGAAAACGGGAAAGTAGGCGTTTTGAAGGGGATTATATACTGACACAGCAAGATTTGGTAGCGCAACGGCAACATGCAGATGCCATTGCTTACGGTGGGTGGTCGATCGACTTACATCCGGCGGATGGGGTATTTGGGCAAAAAAATGGCTGTGACCAATGGCATAGCAAGGGCATTTTTCAGATTCCATACCGTTGTATATATAGCCGCAATATTAAAAATCTGTTCTTGGCGGGGCGCATTATCAGTGTAAGCCATGTAGCTTTTGGTGCTACTCGGGTCATGGCAACCAGTGCTTATATTGGAGAAGCGGTGGGTATGGCGGCCATGCTTTGTAAGCGTTTGGGCATAAACCCGCGGCAATTAGGAACAAATGAACACATGGAACGCCTTCAAAATGAATTGTTGAAGATCGGGCATTATATTCCGGGTGTTCAATTGAAAGATACGGCAGATTTGGTGCAGACAGCCGATTTGCAAGCTTCTTCTACGTGGATGTTTAAGGGGTTTGAGCCGATGGATGTGCAATGGAAGTCGCTCGGGGTTGCGGCGGCGCAATTGTTACCCATACCTGCGGGGAAATGCCCCGTATTTAAGATAAGCGCGCGCGCATGGGAGCGCACCACCTTAACCGTGGAGTTGATGACATCGGTCAAGGCCGGCAATTTTACGCCCGATGTTTTGCTGGCTAGTAAACAAGTGTCTTTGCACGAGGGCGAGCAGGAACTGGAACTGTCTTTTGATATAGACTTAGCACAGGATGTTTACTGTTTTCTTATTCTCAGGAATAACGACGCGGTACAATTGCCTTATACAGAACAGCGCGTAACGGGTATGGTGGCGGTTCGGAATGGTGAAAATAAAGCCGTTTCCAATTTTGGTAAGCAGCTGCCACCAGCGGGGAAAGGGGTGGACGAATTTGAATTCTGGTGCCCTGAACGTCGGCCTGAAGGTCAAAACTTGTGTTTCACTTTAACGGAACCATTATCGGCCTTCCAGACGGATTTCCTGAAAAATGGTATCGATCGGCCTACGACGGTTTCCAACGCCTGGGTGGCTGATCCGGAGGATGCTTGTCCGACGCTCACCCTCAAGTGGTCGGAAAAACAACAGATTTCGTCGATTGATCTTTTCTTCGATACGGATTTTGATCATCCGATGGAGTCGGTCTTGATGACCCATCCGGAATCGGTGATGCCTTTTTGCGTTCGGCAATACCGTATTTTAGATGAAAATCAGCAGCTGATCTATGAACAAAAAGAAAATTACCGTAGCAGGAACCGTATCCAATTGGATCAACCGATTGATACCCATTCATTAACCATTCAATTAAACCATCCGTCTGCGCAAGTACCGGCTGCACTTTTTGCGGTACGTTGCTATGCCTAAAATATACGCCCTATGAGCAATATCGATTATGCCGTCATGGCTATTT
>Ga0182744_1000363_pt1 | contig 44747 bp, 45 predicted proteins | sample eDN3rd30CKraftMG_FD_128525 | JGI IMG/M metagenome (GOLD analysis project Ga0182744, IMG submission 128525) | Enriched Miracle-Growth compost microbial communities from Emeryville, California, USA - eDNA 3rd pass 30_C Kraft MG (version 2) (version 2) ... | reverse complement strand
GTGGTGCCCCAAGGCGGACGAAAGCGATGAATATGAAGTGCCGCTTCTACTACGCTAGAGCCGCATTTTTCCGCATCGTGCCGTCGATTGCCGCTGTTGGGCACCTCAGAGCACTACGGCGTAAGTGAGGGCGCATATGCTCAGCGACCAGCGCGTCGAGCACGTCATCGACGGTGACGATGCCGAGCAGGCGGTGAAACTCGTCCACCACCGGCAGATCTGTCATGGAATAACGCCAACCTCCTACGCGTATATTCGCTTATGGTTAGGAAATGTCCGCCGTCAGCGCCAATGGCACAGATTTGAGGTTGTGATTTAAGGAGGTTCTGCTTGCGCATCATCTCAAGCAGCTCAAGCTGGCCCGGGAATGTGCGCGCGACGGCGTCGACCATAGCCGCTACCTGCTGCGCCTCATCGAGTTGGAACTGATCGACCGGGAACGCCGCACGGTCGAGCACCGGATCCGGGCCGCCCGGTTCCCGGCGGTGAAGAGCATCGATACCTTCGACTTCACCGCCATCCCCAGCCTCAACAAGATGCTCGTGCTGGAACTGGCGCGGGGTGAGTATATCCTGCGTCGGGAAAACATCATCGCGCTGGGCAACAGCGGGACGGGCAAGACTCACGTGGCGCTCGCCCTGGGGCTGGCGGCCTGCCAGAAAGGCTTCACCGTCACGTTCACGACCGCTGCGGCGCTGGTGAACCAGTTAATGGAGGCCAGGGACGAAAAGCGGCTGCTCAGGATGCAGCGCGAGCTGGCGGCGGTGAAGCTGCTCATCGTCGATGAACTGGGCTACGTCCCCCTCTCGCCAACCGGGGCGGAACTGTTGTTCGAGACCTTCTCGCAGCGCTACGAGCGGGGATCGACGATCGTCACGTCCAACCTCCCGTTCGAGGACTGGACACAGGTTCTGGGCTCGGAGCGCCTCACCGGCGCGCTGCTCGATCGGCTCACCCATCACGTCAGCATCCTCACCATGAACGGCGACAGCTATCGCCTCAAGCAATCCGCCCGCCGTCGCCGCGCTGCCGGGGCGGAGTAAAACCAGGCCACCCACGCCGCCTGCATATCTACCGGGAAAACGCCAAATATGCAAAGGGGCCCGATCGGGCCCCTTTGCATATCATCTTCGGGCAGGGCATCCGCTTGCGGGGAGGAGGGGCATCACCATAGCCGATATGGCGACCTTTCCACTGTTGGCTGGCGATTCCCAGGCCGATGCCGGTGCCTCGACCATCCCCGATAGCGCGGGGCTTCAAGTTGGCGTGGTCTGCGAAAATTATCATATCCTCAAGGAGGTGATGCTGGGCAGCGATGCCATTTGGCTGTCGTCGACGGATCTTGCGGCCCGCGAAATTGCCGGTGGCCTCGTTCTGCCCCTGCATCTGGCGCATCTCCCTTGGCCTTCCATGCCCCTGCAACTCATCCGGATCGCCGGACGCAGTTGCGGACCTGCGACGACGCGGGTGCTCGACCGGATCAGGCAGATGATGGCCCTAAATCCACGACCGATTGCCGTTGAGGGGCGGGAATCGACGTTTTAAGGCGTCAGAACGCGCCAGTTTTGCGCCATGTCCAAGGTCGCTCCGCCATCGCATGATCGAACCGAAGCGGAGGATATGTGACGAGACCGGCAGTAGGAACGAGTGCGCGATCTGACCTTCCTATCGCGGTGGTGGTCGGCGCTGGCGGCATGGGCGCCGCGATCGCGCGGCGGCTTGGCGCACGCCACAGGCTGATATTGGCCGATCGCGATCCCGCGCATCTTGATCGGCTGATCGCCGCATTGCGGGTGGAAGGACATGATGCGCGCGGCGTCCTATGCGACGTGACCGATCCTGTCGCGGTCGCCAAGCTGGCGCAGGCGGTATCCGAAGCCGGGCCGTTGGCGGCGCTCGCTCATGTCGTGGGGCTGTCTCCCAGCATGGGGGATTTTCGCGCGATCATGGCGGTCAACCTTGTCGGCGCCCGCCTCATCCACGATGCGATGCTGCCGCTAGCAGGCACCGGCGCGGCGGCGATCTTCATCGCGTCGCTGGCCGCGCATGCGGCGCCGATCGACGTGTCGCTCCACGCGATCCTGGACGATCCGCTGGCACCCGCTTTTCTGGACACGCTGGAGGGCGCGCTGGGCGAGCCGGCCACGCCCACGCTGGCCTATCGTCTGTCCAAATCCGCGCTGATCCGCCTCTGCCAGCGCGAAGCGCGGGCATGGGGAACGCGCGGCGCGCGCATCCTGTCGCTCTCGCCGGGCCTGATCGCGACGCCGATGGGCGCGCTCGAGTTCGAAAAGCAGCCGATGAAATATGACATGCTGGCCGCCACCCCGCTGGCTCGCGAAGGCACGATGCTGGAGATCGCGGCGACCGTCGATTTTCTCGTTTCGCGTGACGCCTCGTTCATCAGCGGCACCGATATCCTTGTGGACGGCGGCCTGCTCGCCGCCTCCCGCCACCCCTCCTCCGGAGGCCCGATTTGACCATGCCGACTGCTCCCATGCCCGTCCATCTTCACATCGGCGACCGCAAGCTGGCCCAGGCGTCGGGAGGCATGCACGATCATGTTTATCCGGCGGACGGATCGACGACCAGTCGCATCCCACTGGCGGCCGCCGCCGAAACCGTGGTGGCGGTTGAGGCCGCGGCGGACGCATTCCGGAGCTGGCGGCGGTCAAAGTCGGTTGAGCGGCGACAGATGCTGCAGCGCCTGGCGCAACTGATCCGGGACAACGACGCCGAATTCGGTCGGCTGGGTGCGCTCGACAACGGGACGCCCGCGACGTTCGCTACAGGTGGGGCGCATATCGCCGGCGAATGGATCGACTATTATGCCGGCTGGGCCGACCGGATCGAAAGCCGCGTCAACAGCACAGTCATGGCCGATGGCGAATTTGGTTATACGCTGGCTGAACCCTATGGCGTCATCGGTGTCATCATCACCTGGAACGGCCCGCTGATCTCGCTCGGCATGAAGGTCGCACCGGCGATCGCGGCTGGGAACACAGTGGTCGTCAAGCTGCCTAGGGGCACCCACCAAGGAGAGGAATAGGCATGGGAGACAATCGCGAAAAGGCCTTGGCTATCCTGAAGACGATGTTGGCGTCCGAAATGGCTGCCGAACTCGGCAAGGGGCCGACGGGTCCGTCATTCGCCGGCGAGATCGGCGAGATGGCGATGAACAACGTGTTCGAACCGCTCTGGACCGACGAGAGGCTGGACAGGCGAACCCGCAGCCTGGTGACCGTGTCGATCCTGATCGCGCTGCGCGCCTATGACGAGTTGGAGATTCATTTTCCCGCTGCCATCCGCAACGGCGCGACGATCGCCGAACTGGAGCAGGTCATCTATCAGGCGAGCGGTTATGCCGGTTTCCCCGCCGCGCACAGCGCGCGCAACGTCGCCATCGCCGCGCTGGGCCGCACGGGTATGCTGGACTGAGCGAGATCATGGACAGTCTTTCGGGGAAAGTCGCGATCATCACCGGCGCCGCGAGCGGCATCGGCCGCGCCACGGCCCTGTCGCTCGCCGCGCGTGGCACGTCGATCGTCGTCGCCGACATCGCGGCGGAGGGCGCGGCGACCGTTGCTGGCGAGATAGAGGCCGGGGGCGGCAAAGCCGTGGCGCTGGCATGCGACATTACCCAGGATTATGCGTTTGAGAGGCTGAAGGCGGCGACCCTCGATCGGTTCGGCCGCGTGGACATCGTCATGAACAATGCCGGCGGCATAACGCGCGGCCTGCCGGACCATGTGCCGCTCGACGAATGGCGTCGCGTGCTGGACGTTAATCTGCTATCGGTGGTGCGCAGCAACCTTGTCTTCCTGCCATTGCTTATCGCGCAGGGCAGCGGCCATATCGTCAACACCGCCTCCTTCGTGGGGCTGATGACCTATTCGTTCGATCGGCTGGCCTATGCCGCGTCCAAGGCGGCGGTGATCCAGATATCCGAAGGGCTCGCCATCTATTTACGGCCGCAGGGGATCGGCGTCACGGTCCTGTGTCCGGGGCCGGTCAGGACCAATATCATGTCCAGCCTGCGCGCTTTCGGACCGCCCACCGACACGCGCGGGCCGGGACCTGCCTTCGGTCTGATGGAACCGGTTGAGGTCGGCGAACAGGTGGCTGACGCTATCCTCGCCAATCGTTTCATGCTGCCCACCCATGCCAATGTCCGCGATTTCCTGATCGACCGGGCAAGCGATTGGGACGGGTTCATCGACCGGCAGATTTCCGATCCGCACATCGTCGCCCGCGCAGCCGACGCATGCGCGCGCCCATAACTCATACGCCCCGGCCGACCTATACGCTGGCGCTGTTGACCGGCGTTTATTTCTTCTACCTGCTCGACCGCAATGCCGTGCTGGTGACACAGGAACTGTTCAAGGCGGAATTTCACCTGAGCGACACTCAGGTCGGCCTCGCTACGGGGCTGAGCTATGGCGTCTGTTACGCATTGGTCGGCCTGCCGATGGGCTTCCTCATTGATCGGACTAACCGGTCGCGGCTGCTGGCTACACTGGTAGCGATCTGGAGCGGAGTGACCGTGTTGTGCGTGCTGGCGGGGCAATTCTGGCATCTTGCGGTCTCGCGCGCCATTATTGGCGGCGCTGAATCGGGCGGATCACCCGCATCCCTGTCGATCCTGAGCGACCTTTATCCGCCCGAACGGCGCGCGACCGTATCCAGCATCTTCTTCGCCGGGGCCGGTGTAGGCGGCATCATCAGTTTCCTGGTGGGTGGCTATATCGCGCAGCATTTCGGCTGGCGGGCGGTTTTCTTCGTCTATGGCGCGCCGGGCCTGCTGCTCGCGGTCCTCATCTGGTTCACCGTCGCCGAACCCCAGCGCCGCGCGATCACCGATGCCAGCGTGGCGCGCGGCTTCTGGACGACCAGCCTTGGCCTGATCCGCGATCGGGGGCTGCTGCCCATCTATTGCGGATCGGTGCTCTACACCCTGTCCATGTCTGGCGTGGGCAGTTGGATGGTGCCCTATCTGATGCGCGTCCATCATCTGCCGGTGGCGATGGCTAGTGTGACGGTGGCGCTCGCCTTCGGGCTGCTGGCGACGCTGGGGAGCATCGCCTTCGGCTTTGCGTCCGACTGGTTCGAGCGCCGGCGCAAGGGCGGCATGCTGACCGCGCTCGCCTTCGCCGCGCTCTTCAACGGCGTTGCCGGTATTGCTTTAGCCCTGTCGCAGAATTTCCCGCTTGCGCTGCTTTGCTTCGCGCTGTGGGGCGTGAGCGCGCTGGTGTATTCCGGGCCCGCCAATGCTGCCATCGCCGGCATCGCGCCCGAACGCGCGCGCGGGACGGGCTTTGCGCTGTTCGCGGTGCTGTGCAACCTGATCGGTTCGGGTCTCGGCCCCTTGTTGACGGGGGTCCTATCCGATCGGCTGGCGCTTGTCCTCGGCACGCGGTCGATCAGTGCAGCGATCGGCATGCTGGCGGCTGTCCAGATCGGCGCGACCGTCGCCTTCCTGCTGGCCGCGCGTCGATGGCGTGCGCGCCAGTCGGCCTGATCACCTCGATCGCAGCTTGAGACGCACAGGCTTCGCCAGGTTCTCGACCGAAGCTGAAGCGGACCTGGTGGCGACGGCGATCACGGTTGGCCCCCTATGCGCGATCGCCGCCGCCGCCAGGTCCGCCGGATGGGGATGACGGTCGCCATCCCCATCCGGCGAAATTATGGACCATGACGGCGCCGGGCAGGGAGGCATCGCAGACACCGCCCCAAAGCCCAGCTTCCTCTCAAAACCGATAACCCAGTTCCAGGCCGTACATGCGCGGCTCGTTATAGGACCGGGTGAAAATGCCCAGGCTGGCCGAGCTGGCCGAGCTGGCATAGGCGTATGTGTCGTTGAAGGCGTTGCGCAGGAAGGCCGCCACCGACAGGCCGCTGCCGCCGATGCCACTCCATTCGATCCGCGCGTTCACATTGTCATAGGCCTCGAAGGTGTCGTTGCCGTTGTAGAAGCGGCTCTGATGATAATGGTCCGCGTTCAGCACGATTTCGCCACCGGCCGGCTGGAATGGCAACACCCAGCGGATCGAGTTGGTCAGTGACCATTTGGGCGACGCCGGCGTCAACGAGGGCAATTGCAGGCCCGGAATGTCGGGCAATGTATTCGACAGGATCTTCTGATGCACATAAGCCAGCGTGTTGGTGAAGGTCAGGCTGCGATTGGGCTGCAACATTACCTCCGTTTCGAAGCCCGTCAGGCGACGCTTGCCGACATTGATGCCGATAGAACTGGATTGCGGCGCGGACGTGTCGTTGGACGGTACTATCGCGGAAGTGTTGAACGCGACGACTGCGTTCGAATAGGTCCCGCGATAGGCCGACACATTAAAGCGCATCCGCCCTTCGCCCAGGCGAAATTCCGACTTCACGCCGACTTCCACGTCCTTGAGCGTCTCCGGCTTGTAGGACTGGTAGGGGCGCAAGTCCGCCGGATTGGCAGCCGGAAGACCGTCGGTGCCAATGCAGATGCCGTTGGAATTGCCGGTGGTGCACGGCGTGGTGAAGCCGGGATAGTTGAGGCCGCCTTCGCGATAGCCCTTGCGATGCGTCACATAGGCGAAAATCTGGTCCGTCACCTGCCAGTCGATGCCGATATTGTAGGTGGTCGCGGTCTCCTTCGTGCTCGCCGTGCTGGAGCCAGCCGCCGCCGCGCATGCATCGGGGCCGATCGAGGGCTCCGACGTGTCGATCAGGACGGTCGGCACCGTGCTATTCTCGGTTACCGAACAGGCGCTCTGCGACGTCTTGTTGTAGCGGATGCCGCCGTTGAGCTTGATCGCGTCGATGATCTTGAAGCCCAGCTGCCCAAATACCGCCTTGTTGGTCTTGTCGGTATAGGCGATCACCCATGGTCCCGCGGCCGCCGCGACCGGAAAGTTCGATCCTTCCACGCCGGTGGGGTTTTCCTTGATGTAGAAGGCGCCGATCAGATAATCGAGCCGATTGTCGAACAGATTGCCAAAGACGTGGAACTCGTCGCTGATCTGTTCTTCGCGTGCCCGGTTGGAGGCTGTAATGATCGGCAGCGGCGTGAACGCGACGCCGTCGGTATTAAGGTCGGTTTCCAGATGGGTGCGGCGATAACCGAAGATGTTGCGCAATGTCACGCCGTCGGCCACCTCGAACTCGGTCTTGTTGGAGATGCCCCACAGGTCCCGATTGAGCCGCTGGTTGATTTCCGAGAAGGTCGCGCGCGGCCCCAGTTCCCGTTGCAGCGCGAGTGCGTCGTCAATGTCGTTTCCAGCCGGCAACACGCCGGGAATCGCCGCGCAGCCGGGATTGAAGGCATTGACCGTCTGGCAGTCGAAGAAATGGGCCAGTTGGGGCACACGGACCAGCCCGGTCGGCAGGGCCGCGCTCAGGATTGACCCCGTTCCCGCTTCACGCGCGCGGAACCAGTCGAACACGGTCGTATTACGGAGCGTCTCAGTCGGTTCGATCAGTAGCGAGGCGCGGAAGCTGTCCTGGTGGATATTGTCCATGTCGGAGCCGCCCGACAGATTCTTCGTATAGCCGTCGCGGCGCGTGATCTTGCCCGCCACGCGCAGGGCGATCTTGCCGTCGACGATGGGCACGTTGATCGCGCCTTCGACATCCTTATAATCGTAATTGCCATAGCTGCCGCGGATATAGCCTTCCAGATTATAGGTGGGTGCCTGGGGCGTGATGATGACGGCGCCGCCGATGGCGTTGCGCCCGAACAGCGTCCCCTGCGGCCCCTTGAGCACCTGCACGCTGCCCAGGTCGTAGGCTGGAATGTTGGATCCCTGGAAGTTCAGCGGGATGTCGGCGAAATAGTTGATGACCGCGTTCGGCGCGACGCCGATCGGGATACGCTGCAAGCCGCGCATGACGACATTCATATTGCCGCCGCCGCCCTGATGGACGAAGCGGATGCCCGGCGCGATGCTGGTCAGGTCGCCCAGCGAACGCACGCTGCGCTCGGTCAACGCCTCGGTGCCAAGCGCGATGACCGAAACCGGCACCGTCTGCGCGTTTTCCTCGCGCCGGTTGGCAGTGACGATGATGTCGCCAAACGATGCATCCCTGTTGGTGGCTTGCGGCGTCTCAGCGGCGGCGTCGGCCGTCTGGGCAAATGCCGGCAATGCCGTCATTGCCGCGATCGCAAGCGCGCTCGCGCCCATTGTCTGCATGAACTTCATATGATCCCCTCCCGTTTTTCGATCATGTCGGCGCGCCAAGCATCGCTTCGCCCGCTCTAGCTGGCTGGGGAGGAACATAGGCGGACCTTACCCACCTTCAATTCAGGAGAACTGGCCGGTTCTGCCGGGCTGCATGGTGCAAAAGGCGGGCTATGGTCCGGATCATGCTAGGAATCCTCGCGTCGACGCATTGCCTGCCGGGCCGCTCTGAAGGCGAGCGGGATGGTGTGTCAGGCGGCAGGGCCTCGCAAAGGGCTGCAACCGTAGAGAAACAGGCGCACGGTCCGCTCCGCATGACTTCGGATGTCGCGATATTCCTCGGCATGGACGGGCTCGAGGATGACATGATTGGTAAAGAAGATGGTCTGGAAGAAATGTTCGGCCAGGAATACCGGCTCACTGTCCACGAGCACGCCAGTGTGCAACATTTCGGCAAAATATTGCTGCAGCGGCAGGCCTTCTTCGTGACGGAACACTTCCAGACATCGACGGCTGAGTTCAGGATGCGTTATCGCCGCGCTTAGCAGGACGCGGGCGAATTGATAATAAGGTTGAGATCCACAGACGGGACGAAACATACGCAATATATGCTGTTCGGCGAAGTCGACCAGCACCCGCTCGATCGGCAGGTCGGTTCGCAACGTATTGCGCAGCAGCGCGGAACTCGCTCCGACCGCTTCCAGCAGGCATTGGGCGAACAATTCGGTCTTGTCGCCGAACAGCTGATAGATCGCCGCTTTCCCCACGCCCGCGGCGATAGCGATCTCGTCCAGATTGGCGCCGGCGAAACCGCGTTCCAGGAATATTTCGGTTGCCCGGTGCAAAATGCGCAGGCGCTTCTGCGGCGACGCATTCTCGACGATGTCGAGATGCGCGCGCGATCGGGCGGGATCAGAAGCCATGGTCCACTCTCCACATATCGGCGGCGCTCTGCCGGCGTCCGTCGCCTTCGGCGCTACCGGGCGGGGATGACAATATACCCTGTCGTCGGACAGGCTGGGCACGCCGATGCCCGGATATTTAAACGAGGTCATAGCCGATGAAGTCAATCGCAGGTCCGTTCGGGACTTTCTTCCAGATCGGCTATGTCACCCGCGACATCCATCGCGCCGTCGCAATGCTGGTCGATCAGATGGGCGCCACCCGCATCGACCTGATCGAGGATTTTCGCGATCCGCAGGGTGATCCGGTGGTTATCCGTTCGCTGTCCCATCTGTCCCTGGGCGAGGCCGAAATGGAAATCATCGAACCTCGGCTCGACCGTCCCTCCATCTATCTCGATGCGCTGCCCGCCGATGATGCGATCATCGGGCTGCACCATCTGGGCTACAAGCAGCCGGACATTCCGACATGGGAATCCGCCATGGCGATACTCTGCGCGGACGGTGCTGTCATCGCCATGGAGGGTGCCGTTCCCACCGCGCGCTTCGCTTATATCGATACCCGGCGCCTGGTCGGTCATTACACCGAAATGGTCTATCGCGCTTCGAGATAGAGCTTGCCGATATGGCGCGCCCGCGGCGTTGATGTATCCCATTGCACCGCGTCTTCGCGGTCCGCGATGCGAAGATCGAGCATACGTGCCAGCACCTTGTTCAGTAGCAGCGGGACGACGTTGCGGGTGATAGCATTACCGATGCAGGTATGCATGCCATAGCCGAAGGCCAGGTGGTCCCTGACATTGGGCCGGTCGATGTCGAACTTGTACGGATCGGGAAAGACCGCCGGATCGTGGCAGGCGACGGCGAGCATGGCATAGACGGGCATTCCTTTGGGGATGACCTTGTCGCCCAGTTCGACGTCGTCCGTTGCGAACCGCATGACGAGCGAGACTGGCGGGTCGAGCCGCATGCTTTCCTCCAGTACAAGGCTGGCGAGCGACGGGTCCATCCGCACACGTTTCGCGATGTCCGGGTGGCGCGCCAGGTTCATGAGCGAGGCTGCTGCCGCGCCCGCCACCGTGGACACGCCGCCGATAAGCAGGACGATCATCATCGCCATCATCTCGTCATCGTCGATCGCGCCGCCATCGGCGCCGTCGGCGATGACGCCGATCAGATTATGGCATTCGCCCCTGCGCGCCAGCGCCTGCTGTTCCTTGCAATAGGCCGCGCCTTGCGCCCAGGCGTCGAGATAAGCCTGCGGCTTGGGATCGCCCGGCCGCATTTTGTCGAGCAGGGGCAGCGTCGCCACATAATTCATGAAGATCGCCTGGTCCTTATCCTCGATCCCGAGGAAGCGACGCAGCAGCGTGTCGATCGACAGGGGTTTGGTCAGTTCGCTCAACGCCTCGAAGCCGTCGCCGCGCTCCAATATGCCGTCGATCAGCGTGTCGATGAGAGCCGCAGCATTCTCGTTCAGCATCTGTGTGCGCTTGGGGGTGAAGGCGGGATTCACGACCTTGCGGCGGCGGGTATGGTCCGGCGGGTCGGAATAGTTCATCACCGGCAGGCCGTTGAAAAAGTCGATCCGATCCATGCCGGGCAGACCCTTGGGCTTCAGACTCGAAAAAGCCTTGAAGTTGCGCAGCATCGCCTGGTTCTGCGCGAAGCTGGCGACATAGGCCGAAGGCACGCCCTCCATGCAGATGAAGCCAGGCGAGCTGGCGAGCAGCATCGGATGATATTTTTCGGGGTTGCGGCGGAATGCCTGTCCGAACGGGTCGAAGTCGGAAAATTCCAGACCCTCGACATTCTCCACGACATAGGTGGTCATCATCATCTCCCATCACCGACCTGCTAGGGCCAATATGAGGAGATCAGCTCCCGGGTCCATTCGCCAGAACTCACGAGTTCGGGATGGCGGAGCCGCTAATCCTGTCTCTGCCGGTGATGGAGGCCAAGTAGGAACCGGCCCATTTGTGCCCTCGTCTCGCCCGAAGGCGCAATTCCCGTTCCCATGAAGACTGAGTGGTGCACCAAGGCGGATGAAAGCGACAGCTACGAATTGCCACTTCTATTACGCTAGAGCCGCCAAATGCCGAATCCCGCCGCCATAACATGCACTTTCATGCTATGGTATAAGGGCGAGAACGTGGGGTCTAGGTGCGTTGTGTTCAAGGATGAGCGGCAAGACGCAGTCTGCGCAGCCCATTTTGAGGTCGGTTTGCTCTGCTTCGCCCGCATGTTCCATCAGCCGCAAATAGAGATCATGATTATAATATTTCTCGCACAGCGCGATGGCCGTGTGATGCCGATCGCTTCGGCGACCGCGCTCACCGGCCATCCTCGGGCAACGAGATCGAGCGCAATGGCATTTTTTTGGGCCTGCGACCCGGGAGACTGCTTCGCGCAGGATCTCGTTCTCCATTGTCTTCTTGCCGAGCATGCGCTGCAGCTCGCGGACCTGGGCTTCCAGGGCGCGATAGTCGGACGCCGGTACGACCTCCTCACCAGCGCCCGCGGCGGTCAGCGCGCCCTGGGTCATCAGGCGGCACCAGGCGAATAGCTGGTTAGGAGCGATACCGTGCTGACGGGCGACGAGCGAGACGCTCATCCCGGGCAGATTAAGTCTCCTCGACGATCCGGGCTTTCTCCTCCGGTGTCCAGCGCCTCCGGCGCTGGACACCGGAGAGCACCTCGCCATGGACGCAGCGACTAGGATTACTGATGGTCATATGCCTCACACTTATCAAAGTGCGGGCCCCTGTCAGGCGATTTAGGGGGCTACTTCACGCACCATATTACGCTATCTTACGTTTTCCTCGTCAAGTTCAATCTTGCCATAGGCGATAAAGCCAATATTGGTCGCGACATTTGCGTGTCGAGTAATCACGGCGATATCGCGAAATGCGATGTCGATATCGTCGGCCTCGCTCAGAACGCCGTTGCCCAACACTGTTATAAGCTTGTCCACCGCCTCACGGATCATTTCATTGATGAGGCTCTGTTCCGCACGCAAATAGGCCTGGCGGTCGACCGGCATCGGCGTCCGCGCCAGTGCGAAGGCGTCCAGTTCGCCAACGCCGCGCATCAATATTTCCTTTGCGGAATAGATAAGGGCGGAAGCACGCGCGAACTGGTGCTGCACGACTTCGGAACTGCCCATGCGGACCAGCGCATTCTCCGGCTCATAAACGGTGAAAGGCAAACAACGCTTGCCCGACAATATTTCCCGCGCCCGGTCGAGAACGCCCTCCGCAGCCCCGACCGACGCCTGAGCATTCTGCGTGACCAGCGCATTGCGAAAATCCCAATGATCGGACGGGTCGGCGCCGAGTTCCGCGCCCGTTCCCATTTCCTTGCCGCCCGGCAGGACATGATGTTCCGGGATGAGGACCTCGACCGCCTCCAGGGTGATGGACCCCGTGCCGCGCATACCGGTCGGGAACCAGTTATCGACACGGTTCAGATTTTCCATTCTGGTGATCGCCATCCCGAACGGAACCTTGCTGCCGTCCTCATTTTCCAGAAAGACGCCGCCGCCGCCCCAGGCCGCATGCCATGCCCCCGTGCAGTAAGGCCAGCGGCCATTGAGAAGATAGCCGCCATCGACTTTCTTCACAGTCCCGTTGAGCGCCACCGAGCCGCACTGGCGCGGCATGCCGGGATCGCTGAAGATTTCATCATGCAGTTTCTGGGGAAATTTGCTGGCATTCCAGCTCCCCGAGCCGCAGAGCGAATAGAGCCAGCCAGCGGAACCCGACGCTTTCGCAATCTCATGCACGCAACGGGCGACGGTGGTCCACGATGTGCCATATCCTCCATCGCGTACCGGGCAAGGCAGATCGAGCAGCCCCGCATCGTTCAGAAGCTTGAAATTCTCATCCGACATCCGGCGTTCACGATCGGCCTTGCGCGCATCCCGCTTGATGACCTTGGCGATTTCCCGTGCCCGGCCCACCATTTCTTCCGCAATGTCATCGTTGAACCCCGACGAAGAAGTCGTGCCTGTTTTCAGCGCGGCAGCTGTGCTCATTTCAATATCCTTCTCCGGCGCAACACGCCAATAATATAATCTCTTCAGGCACTTCGCCGATCTTTGGATCACGACATCGCCTGAAAGCAAGATTCGTATAACAATGTTATATAAAGTCGTCAACACGTTCGCGCCGCTTATGCCACGTTGGCAAATCAAGCGGGATACCCTGCCCATCGGCAGGTTCGATTCCCAATAATATAGAAAATATTCTATCCAACGCAGCTGGGTTACGCTCGGCGGATATCAGGAGATGATGCATGAAGGCCGCCTATATGCTCGACCGGCAAATCCACGTCGGCGAGTTGCCCGATCCCGTCCCAGTCAAGGGTCAGGTGCTGGTCCGCACGCATAGCTGCGGCCTGTGCGCGTCGGATCTTCATGTGCTGCACCATGGCGACCGGCTGGTCGAATGGTCGAAGGCCTATGACGGCCCCTTCAACATGGACCTGAGCAAGCCTGTGGTGCTCGGTCATGAATATGTCGGCGAGATCGTCGATTATGGGCCGGGCAGCGCGCGCAAGCTGAAAGCCGGGACGCGCGTGACATCCCTGCCCGTCATCTTCCGGCCCGACGGCATCGACTGCGTGGGCCTGACCAACGCGACGCCGGGCGGTTTTGGCGAATATATGCTGCTCGACGAAAATCTGCTGATGGAAATTCCCGATGCGCTCGATTCGGATCAGGCGGCGCTGACCGAACCGCTCGCCGTCGGCCTGCACCATGCGCGCATGGGCCGACCGGACAAAGGCGACGTGCCGCTGGTCGTCGGCTGCGGCGCAATCGGGCTAGCGGTGATCGCGGGGCTCAAGCTGCTGGGTGCAGGCCCGATCGTGGCAACGGATTTCTCGGCGGCACGGCGTGAAACGGCGTTGAAGATGGGCGCGGACATCGTGCTCGACCCGCGCGAAACGGAACCTTATGGCTTCATCCCCTCGCTGGGCGGCCGCAGGGCGACGCTGGTCTATGAATGCGTCGGCGTGCCCGGCGTGCTCGACCAGATCATGCGGAGCATCGGTCATGGCGCGCGCATCATCGTCGGCGGCTGGTGCCTGGAGATGGATCATGTTTTCACGCCCTGCGCTCATCTCAAGCAGATCAACATCCAGTTTGCGGGTGGCGAAGAGCCGGAGGACATGGATCTGGCGCTGCGCGCAATCGGCGACGGACGGATCGACGTGACACCCTGGCTGGGCGACCGCATCGGCTTGGGCGGCGTGGGCGATGCGCTGGAAGGCATAGCCAATCCCGAAAATCCGATCCGCACGGTGGTGGACCCCCGGAACCTATAGGAGAGAAATGAGGATGACGCAGCTTACCGACTTCGCGCCCAAGGCCGCGAAATATGGCCCCTGGGCCGTCATTACCGGCGCGTCCGACGGCACGGGCGCGGCCTATTGCCGCCGTCTGGCCGCCGCCGGCCTCAACCTGGTGATGATCGCCCGGCGGCTCGATCCGCTCAATGCGCTGGCCGACGAACTGAGGGCCGCCCATGGCATTGAAACGCGCACGGCGAGCGTGGATCTCTATGCCTCCGATGCCGGGGACGCCGTGCTTGGCGCGGCCGCGGGACTGGAGGTCGGCCTGTTCGTGTCCAACGCGGGCGCGGACACCAATTTCTCGCAATTTCTGGATGCCCCGCTGGATGCATGGCGCAATCTCATCCGACGCAACGTCCTGGCCGTGACGGAAACCGTTTACGGTTTTGCCGGTCCGATGCGCGATCGCGGGCGAGGCGGCATCATTTTGATGTCATCGGGCACAGCGTTGGGCGGGATGCCGGGCGAGGCCGTCTATTCCGGCACCAAAGCCTATGATCTCAATCTGGGCGAATCGCTCTGGGCCGAACTCAAGCCGCTGGGCATCGACGTTATCGCGGGCGTTTGCCCGGCAATGGATACGCCCTCGCTTCAGGCGGGCCTTGCGCCCCATGGACTGACCATTCCGGGCCTCTACGACCCGGATGAGGTTGTCCGCACGCTGCTGGGCCGGATCGACGACGGACCGTTGCATATTTTCGGTTTCGGTCCCGATGCGGCGCAGGCGCCGGAGAAAGAGGCTGAACGCCGCAACCGCGCGATCCAGATGATTGAAGTCATCAAGATGTTCCATGGCTGAAGCCCTGCACGCCCTGATCCCGCTGGATGCGCCCGCGACGCGGGGTGCCGCGGCAGCCCGGCGCCTGCGCGAAGCGATCATCAGTGGCGCTCTCGCGCCCGGCACGATCCTCAAGGATCTGGAAGTCGCGACCCATATGGGCCTCAGCCCTGTGCCCCTGCGTGAAGCGATGGTGCAACTGGCAGCCGAAGGGCTGGTGGAGATCGCTCCCAATCGCTGGAAACGCGTCGCGCCGCTCGATCACGATGCGGTGGTCGAGTTGCTGGCCGTGCAACAGCGGATATGGGAAATCGGCTATGAATGGGGCGCGCCGCATCTGGGGAAATCCGACCTGCTCGCGCTGGCAACAATCCAGAACGCCCATAGCGAGGCGATAACGATGGGGGACATCAATGCTGCGGTGGAAGCGGCGATGGGTTTCCATCTGGTCTTCATGCGGGCATCCGGCAATCGCGAACTATTTCGCATTTCGATTGACCGGTTGCCACTGATCCGCCGGTTCGTCCTGCTCGCGGCGCCTGACATGGTGTCGCGGCAGGGGCAGGACATTCACAGCCGGATATTGGATGCCATGAGACGCTGCGACATTCCCGCTTGTCTTGCCCATTTCCGGGACGCGGGAACTCTGCTGCTGGACGTTGCGCGCGCCGCGCGGGATAAATTCAGGGAGAAGGAATGATGGATAATATGCTTTTGGCCGAGGACCGATTGGCCATCATGGATGTTCTGGTGCGCTATGCGACTGGCATCGACCAGCGGAACTGGCCCCTGTTTCGCACCTGCTTCACCGATGATTTCACGGCTGAGTATGACGGGTTCGGCACCTGGACCAGTGGTGACGAGATTACCCAGGTGATGATCGGCGCGCATGAGCAGGTCGGCGCCACGATGCACCGCATGTCCAACATGGCGATCGAGCCGACAGCGACGGGCGCGAAGAGCCGGACTTATGTCGATGCCGTGCTAATGCCGCTGGAAGCGGGCGGCCCGACCAGTCAGGCGACCGGCTATTACGACGACACGCATGTAAAGACCGAAGCGGGATGGAAGATCGCCAGCCGCAAGTTCACTTTCGTCCGCTTCCGTCAGGCCATCGATCCGCCAAGCCCCTTCGCCAGTTGAACAAACCCACGCGCGTCATAGCAGTCCCGCCCATTATACATATGATTGAGGGTCCCAGCCCAGCAAATGCGCTATGGTGGCGTGATCGGTCGGCTCGACGTTGAAGGGTGCCGACATATAGAGAATTTCTCCGGCCATCAGATCGCCTTTGAACGGCACCACCACCGACATATGCGTTTGAAACAGATAGAGCTGATCGGGATCAATCTCCTCTTCCGGCAGGAATAGCCCTGCGCCAGGCATGGCTAGCGTATAGACGCCGTGAGCGCTATATCCCCAGTCCCCGCAGGCCAGACAATGATTGTCGATCGGACCGCCGGGCATGAGGCCGGCCGCAAACTGCGCGAGATACATCGCGCGTGCTTGCGCTGCCGTATCGATATGGCGCCCCGGACCAAGTGCATTTGTTCCGTAAAGGCGGTAGGAGATGTCCGGCGTGATTGTTTCCATGATGGTATCGATATCGTAAACGACCTCCGCCCACCAATGTTTCAGCCCGATTTCCAGCATATGCCGATGTCGGGGATTATCAGTCCCGGCGATGATCTCTTTCCATCGGGTCTTGCTGTCGAGGCAGGTCGTATTCGTCACCATCTTCCCGGCTCCTCACCAATCGGGCCGCCAGCCATTGCAAGCGCGTCCACCAAAGATAAAGTCAGCGCGCGCCGTCAATCATCAGGCCGCCATCGAGGTTGAACGTATAGCCGGTTATGTATGATGCATCTTCGCTGGCCAGAAACACTGCGGTCCGGCCAATATCCTCCTCACAACGCCCGACGCGCTTGATCGCGAGTTGGGCCAGAACCTGATCCTCGAACTTCTCTTCGGGACGTTCGTCGATGATCCGCTGGATCGGCGGGGAATCCGCCAGAGGACAGATAACATTGGCGGTAATGCCATATTCGCCCCATTCGCGTGCCGCGACACGGGTTGCCGCCGATTGCGCCGCCTTGCATGCGGAATAGCCCAGATAACCGACATTGCTCTGCACGCCCGCGCCCGAACTGATGTTGATGATGCGCCCGCCCCGCTGCTTCAGATGCGGGAAGCAAGCGCGCATGAACCAGACCGATGCGAAATAGGATGTATCGAGCTGTCGTTGCAAAGCCTCGTCAGTCCAATCCATGAAGGGCGCCCAGACGCTGGATGTATCGTGCGCATTATTCACGAGAATGTCGACCGTGCCAAAGGCATCCACAGTCGTCTGGACCGTCTTTTCGACGTCGGATTTTCTGGTCACGTCGCATTGCGCAAACAGCGCGCGCGAACCCAGAGCCTCGATTTCCTTGACGACTGCGCCGCATTTTTCGGCGTTACGTCCGGCAACGACGATGCTCGCCCCTTCCTTGGCCATGGCATGTGCAATGCCGCGCCCAACGCCTTGTCCGGCGCCCGTGATAATTGCGATTTTGTTCACGAGACGTGTCATGTCATTCTCTCCATGATTGCCGTGAAGCCTGTGAGTATCCTGGCAGATGGCTCCGCATATCTAGGCGCGGGCAGCCAGCCGACGCGGCATGCGCCGCGCCGACCGCCCCCTTCATCGTCCTGACGCTTCGTTCAGAATAGCGAAGCGTCAGGCAGATCGCCGTGTGGCGTCGCCCCGATCAAAAGCGGAACGACAGTTCCGCGCCATACATTTGCGGAGGACCGAAGGTCGCCGTGTTGACCGGGAAGGTCGGCAGAATCACCTGCGCCGCCAAGACATACTTTTTCTTGAAGGCGTTGGTGATGTAAACGCCGAAATCCATGCCTTTGCCCCCGATATTCCGCCAGTCGATGCGGAAGTTTTCGACATGATAGCCGGGGATTGGGGTATTCTGCGCCTGATAGGACTGGGTCCAGTAACTGTCCCCGCTAAACACCAGTTCGCTCGCATCCCCGAGGGGGAAAGCATAGCTTCCGCTGAAGGTTCCCGACCATTTCGCCGAAGGCAATGTGACCGAAGCTTCCGTCAGCAACGGCGTGAGCGGCGCTGGCAGCGTCGCCACATTGTCCACCTTCTGATCAAGATAAGCGGCGGTCGCCGACAGGCTCAACCCACCGACCTTGAACGCAACTTCGCCCTCCGCGCCCTGGATGGTCAAATCCGCGGCATTCAGACCGATCGACCCGCTGCTCGGAAACCCGCCATCAGCTGAGACCACCGATGCCACATTGATGAACTGGGTCGCATTCTTATATTTGTTGCGAAAGGCGGACAGGTTGAAACGCGTCGCTACATCGCCAAAACGGAAATCGGATTTCAGGCCGATTTCCGCGTCAGTCACCGTCTCCTTGTCAGTATATTGATAAGGGCGCAGATCGACGGCGTTGCCCACGAATGGTGGTGTAGCCGTCGGGCATGTCCCCGTCTGCGTGGTGCAGGGCGTATTGAAGAGCGGCGCATTGACACCGGCGGAACGATATCCCCGCCGCGTTACGGCATAGAGGAACAGACTGTCGTTGACCTGGTAATCCAATCCGATCGTCCAGGTTGGTGCTTTGCTCTTGGTCCGCACCACACCAACGCCCATGTTCGGCGCGGTGGTCGCCAGGTCCTTGCACTCATTGTCGGTCAGGAAACCGGCGGTCGACGGCGAAGTTCCTCCAGTCGACAATTGTGAGGAACATATTTTGACAGAATCCCAAGTATAGCGGCCGCCCACGTTCAGCTTGAGACGATCGGTGATCTTGAACCCGATCTGCGCGAAAACCGCCTTGGAGATATTTTCCGGCTGGAGGGTCGAACCCAGCGGCGGGTTGAGCCGTATCGTGCCCGTCGCATCCTGCGGATCGAACTGGTCGAAGAACCGTCCCTGCCTGCCCCCCGACTTGTCATGCGAGTAGAAAAGCCCGGCAATCCAGTCGAGACGACCACCCATGGCATCGCCCAGAACCTGCAACTCGTCCGAAAATTGCTGCTGGTTGGTTACGGAGCCGGGGCGGAGGATGACGAAACTATCGATGACAGGCGGCAGGCCGGGGATCGGGAGCGCCGGCCCCGACAAGGTTCCCACACCGTCGACTTGCGTATAATAATTCAGATAGGTCGACCGATAACCGAAAATATTCTTTACAGAAACGTTCGAGGAAATTTCGAAGTTTGTAGTGTTAGTTATACCCCAGACCTTACGCTGATAGGTGCCGTTGCTCAGCGAATATCTGGTTCTCAGCGGCCCGTCCGCCTGAGCTTGCGCCAAACGCGCGGCAAGATCTGGTATAAATCCTGTGAACAGCGGACTGAAGGCCCCCAGGATCGCCGGGTTGCCAGCAAAGACGACCGTGTTGCCCGGCGCTTCATTGCCGCGGAAATAATCGACGATGAGCGTATTGCGCAGCGTGGGCGTCGGCTCCCACAGCAAAGACCCACGTAGCGAATATTGATTCAGGTTATCCAGATCCGGTCCGCTATATTGGCCGGTGCCGATGCTCTTTTGAAAGCCATCACGCTGGCGTACCTGACCGGCGACACGCAGCGTCAGATGGTCATTAACGATCGGAATGTTGAAGGCGCCTTCGGCAAGGAAATTATTGTAATTGCCATATCCGACCTTGAAATAACCTCCCCTGTCGTAAGTAGGCGCCTGAGGCACGACAAGAACGGCGCCGCCAATGGTGTTCCGCCCGAAAAGCGTCCCCTGCGGCCCTTTCAGGACCTGCACGCTCGCCAGGTCGAACGTCGGTATGTTCGTCGCGTCGGTTGGCATCGGAACGTCGGCGAAATAGGTAACGACCGCAGGTGTGCCGGCACCGATTGGAATTTTGGTGAGACCGCGGATGGAAATCTGCGTATTGCCCGCGCCGCCTTCAGAGGTGAAGCGGACACCGGGAACACTGCGGGTCAGATCCTCAAGGCTCGCGATGGATTTTTGCTGCAGTTCCGCCGGCCCCAGAGCCGTGATGGAAACCGGCACAGTCTGGGCATTTTCTTCGCGTCGACGAGCCGTAACGATGATATCTTCAATTCCCGCACGCTGCACTTCGGGATTGCCCTGCGCCGGCGGAACGGTTTGAGCCTGACCGGCCTCCGCGCCGACAGTCATTGACGACAGCGCAATACCGCATAACAGGATGTTTTTGAGCATCTGTACTCCCCTCTAATGGATAGCTGGCCCTTGTGATCTGACTGCCGATTGAAATGGGCAGCCACCTGGACTCTTGATTATTGCTGATACCTATAACGATGATATAGAGCAAGCTCCAATATAACATCGCTATATAAATCGACTGTCGTCATTCAGGATGCATTCCCGACAAGTCGACCAGCAATCGCCCTTGGCTTCGATCGCGGAAAAGGCTGTTCAATGCCGCTGGAGCCTGCTCCAGATCCGCAATCAGTTTCACGGCGACCTTCAATTGCCCCTGTTGTTCCCAGCCCATCATCTGGGCAAAAGCATCACCAAATTGGGTGGCATAATCCATTGCATTGAAACGAGAAGCCGTTCCGCCCCGTTCGATAATTGCCGCCACGTCAACGGTCGAAGCCAATGGATCGCTATCGAGATATTGTGCAATCGCGCCGCATAACACGACCCGACCGCCAGGTGCCAAATGACCTATGAGCCTATCCAGCAGTGCGCCGCCGACATTATCGAAAATGAGATCCACGCCATCGGGCGTAAGCCTCGTCAGTTCATCATCGATATTCCCCGCACGATAATCGAGTGCCGCATCCAGCCCGATCACGTCCGTCAGCCAGGCGCGTTTCTCGGACGTGCCCGCCGTCCCGATCACCCTTGCGCCTTTTATCCTGGCGATTTGCGCGGCGATCGAACCTACCGCGCCTGCCGCGCCGGTGACCACCACCACGTCACCCTTCGCGACCTTGCCGACCTCAATCATCCCGAAATAGGCCGCATGCGCCGTATGTCCGTAGAGGTTGAGCGCCTGAATGAAACTCACATCGTCAGGCAGCAGCGCGATGCGGGGAACCGTCCTGACGCATTGATAATCGGCCCATTCGAAGAAGCCCATGACGCGCGCGCCAACCGGAAAACCCGCATGACGCGACTCCACGACCTGCCCGACGCCAAAGCCCCTGATGGCCTCGCCCAGAGGAATCGGCGGCATGACCTTGATATCGGCGCCCAGCATGACTCGCGTAACCGGGTCCATCGCCAGCAACGCGGTTTCTATCAGGGCATCCCCCTCATCGACCGGCGCTGGCGGCTGGATCGTGATTTCATAGTCATCGGACGACAACAGGTCGATGGGCCTTTGCCGCAACAGGATGCGCCGATTTGGCTTTGCTTCGCTCATGACAGGTCCATCTCCCGAAGATCGCCGTCGTGACAATGGCAGCCATGTCCATCCGCAGGTATCGCCGCCGGCCGACAGACACAAAGCCCCCTCAGATCAGAAGCGTTCCGGCGCCACGGCGCGCGGCTTGGGCTTGCGGATGCGCTCCAGCGGAGCCGCATCGATCACCGCCGATGCGATCAGGGCGACCTCGGCGCCCCGATTTTCCCAGCCATGGTTGACGCCCCGCTGAATCAGCGTGTCGAAAGGCTTCAGCGTGACTTCGCCGTCATCGACGATGCACGTCAGTTCACCCTTCAGCATGATCAGGAGGTCGATCGTGTCGGTTGCATGCATGCCGTGAGATTTCGACGTGTCGATGTTCATCGCTTCCGGCATGAAATCGGCCGGTGCAACAGTAGCCGCGGCGCGCTGCTCCGGCGTCATCTTCTCAAGGTCTGACATGGGTGGAATCTGCATGATCATCAAGGACACGCCGCCGCTTCCAGCGTCGGGAAAGGATTTGAGTTCCTTGCCTAGTTCATCGTCCAGATTGCTCGCGGGGGCACCCGAAGTAGACCAGGGCGTCGTCACGCCGCTGCCCGGCCAGAACGGCATTTCCACCTGCTGCGCCGGACCATCCGAAACGATGATTGAACATCCATTGGAATCGAGTCCGGTAACTACACGGCGAATCGGTAACAACATATTTTCTCTCCTGTCGAACACTGCTCATGTCTCGCCCTTCCGTTGAGGGCTGCACGTCCTGTCGCCTCCCGTCACGATGATCCCCAAAGGCATGGCGGAGAGAATAGAGAAAAATGCTCTCGCCGCCCTTTTGGATCACTCGTGCAAGTGCAGATCATTTCTTGCCTTGCCTCCATCGCTATAACGGCGTTATGCTGAGTGCAAGCAGAAACTGCATCCGGTGCGCCGCCATGCAGTCGGATCATCAACCAGGTGGCCAGCGGTTTCTTCTGGACAGGACTTTTAAGGAGCAGGAATTCTCATGGCTGCGACAACAGCAAGCGTGCAACATATGCCTAACAATGCGCCACAGGAGCGCCCCACACCGGAAGAACTGGTGGCGCGCGCCACCGCGATGATTCCGACGCTCCGCGCTCGCGGCGCTCAGGCGGACAAGGATCGCAGGATTGCGGACGAAACCGTTGCCGACTTCATCGAGGCGGGCTTTCACCTGATTGGTCAACCCCGGCGCTTCGGGGGTATGGGCTATGGTCAGGACGTCATCTGCAAGGTGGGTGCCGCGGTTGCGCGCGGGGATGGCACATCGGGCTGGCTGGCCTGTTTCTTTGCGATCCACAACATGATGATCGGCATGTTCCCCGAACAGGCGCAGATAGAGGCATGGGGCGACGGCAAGCCTACCATCTGCTCGACCATCTCCACCGCTGGCGTCCTGAATTATGAACCGGTCGAAGGCGGCATGAAGATCAGCGGCAAGGTGCGCTTTTCCAGCGGCATCGACGCCGCCAACTGGGTCATCATCATCGGCACGCAGGGCCTCGTTCTTATCCCCAAGGCCGATTATACGATCGAAGACGACTGGTATGTCATGGGCATGAAAGGTTCGGGCAGCAAGGCCGTGGTCCTCGAAAATGTCTCCGTGCCTACCCACCGGATCGTCGATGTCGCCACTTTAATGAGCAGTCAAAATTACGGCGCCATCCATTATGATGCCGTCCATTACCGCCTGCCCTTCGCCATCTGGTCGACCACCAGCCATACCTCCGCCATCCTGGGCATGGCCAAGGGCCTGCTCGACCTGTTCGACGATCGCGTCCGCGGCCGTACCGATCCACATACGCAGATGCCCGCTGCCGAACGGCCGGGGTGGCAGTTGCGCTTTGCCGAATCCGCAGCGCAGGTGGAGGCAGCCGAAGCGTTGTTTGAACAGGTGCAGAGGGATTTCTACACCTGGGCCGATATCGAAGGCGAAATTCCCGTTGTCGAACGCGCCCGGGTTCGGCGCAATATCGTCTATGTCACAAAATTATGCGTCGATGCCGCCAACCGGCTGTTCGACGGCGGCGACGCCAGCGCCGTTTACGAATCCAACACCATACAGCGTTTCTTCCGCGACCTGCGCACAGCGGCGAACAGCATTTCACAAGTGTGGGATGAGCCTGCCATCCAGTTCTCGCGCGTTCATTGGGGCCTGCCGCAACAGACCATGTTCTGATCGGCGGCACCGCCCCCTCCCCCCGATATTTCCTGAACTGACGACCTTGGTCAATCAGCCGGGAAATGTCGGGCAGGGCAATCTCGCGTCTGTCCTGATTAAGCGGAATCATGCTCTTGGCAAGGCAGCCGCTCAGAGGCAGCGGTGGGGCTGGGCCGGTTGCACTTCAAACTAAAAGGCAGAGTTTCATGTTATCCGACGCCCTGAGGTTGATCCCCAAAGTTGCGGTATTGCCCATTTGTCAAAAAGATTCCGTCCAATATGGTCTTGCGCAAGACTTCGGCTGCCCCCGTGGGATAGGGCACGCCATGTTGCGTAGCTGCTACCAGCGTCGACATGCCCAGCGCCGCCGCCCAGTAAATCTCTGCGGCAAGCTTCGGATCGACACTGAGCGAGCGCGATCTGGAGATCACCTCGAAAGCATCTTCCAGTCGTTTGTAGGTGACATGCATCAGTTCGGGAATCGTGCCCGATGCGAGAAGTTGATTGAAGAGGTTGATGACGCCCGATTCCCGCTCGGCAACATCCAGCAGCGTATCCCAGACGAAATCGATCGCCGCTTCAGGCTCATCCTGCTCGCTCGGGTGCCGCTCAACGCCGATTTCGAAAATGCGCTCCAGCACGGCGCAATACAGGCCGGGCAGATCACCGAAATAATGATAAAGGGTCGGCGCGGTAATCTGCGCTTCCTTGCATATCGTCCGGGCGGTGACCGAAGCGAGATTATTTTCGCGAACCTGACGCAACGCGGCCGCCAACAGCCTTTCGCGGCCAGATAATGCCGGCCCTTCCGCTCCACCGGAGGGAGTAGCTTCGCCCTTCGAAGCGCGGTCCTTCGCGGTCATAAATCTCCGCCACCGCAAATATTTACATGCATCATGTGCGTCGTCCTATCGACTCAGTCCGCGCAAAACAATCACCCGGTATATTATCCGGATTCCGGCATTCGCGCGCGGCCTTCAAACCTCGGCGACTTGCACGCCGTAAAAAATCTCTCCCAACTTTCCGCCCAGACGCGCGGCCTCATGATCCGCTCTCCCTTCCGCAGCCTGCGGATCGCCATGCCACATCGCGTTGATCTTCGCCTGGTAAAGGCCAAGCAGGAAAGTCCGGCGTTCGGCATCGTCCCTTGGCTCCGGCAAGGGGGCCGTCAGGCCGGGCGGAAAGCCCGGTCCGAAGCCGCGCGCGGCCAGCAATTCATAGGCTTCCCCGATTTCGAGGGTGCCAAAGACATGCTCCGGCCTGTCGCGATCCTGGACCATGGCCCAATAGAGGTCGGCCAGGAGATCCGGCTCCGGCGGCTGGGCCACGATGATGCTCCCGGCATAGACGCCCCGATGGGCGAGCGAAGCATGAAGCATTCGCACATATTGGCGAAGCGCGCCCATCGCCACCGAGACGCTGCCATGACTGGGATAGGTCGCGACGGCCGAAGCGCCGCTGGTGAACAGCAGGGCGCCTTCCCCTTTTTCCAGCATCGGACCCAGCACGGCATTCACGACCGTCAGCGGGCCGAGAAGATAAAGGTCAAGCGTCTTGCGGGCGGTTTCTGTGTCGATTTCAAGCACCGGGCGAACGATGTCGTAACTGACCATCGGGCTATATTCCATGACATCGATAGCCCCGAAGCGCGTGCGCGCCGCCTCCAGCGCATCGCGCAACAGCCGCTCGTCGGTCACATCGGCCGTAAAGCCCGCGGCCTCTATATTCGATGCAGCCAGTTCCTCGACATGGCCATCGAGTTTCACCCGGTTTCTCGCGATCAGGGCGACGCGGTAGCCTTCGCGGCCGAACCGCCGGGCGACCGCCATGCCGATCCCCGGCCCCGCCCCGACAACCGCCAGCGTTTTTCCTGCCATTTCCATATCCTCACCATCATTTTTTTGGTTTTCAGAGCCTCAGGCCGCAATGGAAATCGGGTTCAAAGGCGGCATTTTCAGTCAAATTATGCAACCGTTACCGCCTTCTCCGCGGCATTTCCGCCCCTTTCCTCCCGGATCAGCTTGGCGAGAATGCGCCGGGCGCGCACGGCCGCCGAATCGGTCTGCAAAATGACGGGATGAAGCGACATCAGGTCGCTGGTCGGACCCATTCGATTCTGAACATGGGCGATCATCCATTCATCGTCACCACGAACCGCATTTTCAAGCCCGGCCTGAAGGGCTTCCTCGAACGCGTCCTCCTCTCGCCGCCAGTTACGGGCGTAAGCGAGGAAATAATGGCTCGTGGTTTCGGTTTCGGGCGTAATCAGGTGAGAGGTAATGCCCGTGATGCCCTGATCGACGGGTTGGCCCCGGCCGGTATTACGGTTGATATGCCGGAAATTGGAAGGCGCATTCCATTGCATGTCATTATATAAATCTACCCGCTCCGGCCCTTGCGGCCACATCATCTGGAGCATGGAGGATTTTTCCGTGTCAAGCATGTTATAGATCGATGTGACCGTCCGCCCTTTCTGAATCAAATCATATTCGAACACGCCAGCATTCGGCGCCTGGAAGGACTTGTGCAGAAAGCGGACATGGGTCAGATCAAGCAGATTGTCGTTCACCAGCTCATAATTTCCGCCGACCGCGATATAGGTGAACAGAGCCTTGAAGTCCGGGGCGACATGATGGCTGCAATCGGGGATGAGCGCGGCGTCTGCGGCATCTGCCCTGCCCATCCATATCCACAAGGTCAGGTCGCGCTCCACAATGGGGAACGCATCCACTTTCAGCGCGGCCGTTATCGGGCCGCCATGCGGGTTCAGGATGCACACCCCGCTCTCGCGGAACTGCAAACCGTGATAGGGACATTCGATAGCGTCGCCACGCAATTCGCCCAGATGCAGCGGCGCAAAGCGATGGGGACATGTGTCGCTCAAGGCGACAGCGGTTCCGTCCTCCTTGCGATACAGGACGATCGGCTTGCCCAGGATCGTGCGCAACAATGGTTTGCGCGAAATCTCATGACTCCAGCCGGCGCAATACCAGCTATCCTTGAGGAAGGCCATTTTACGCTCCTTATGCCCTATGCGCCTGAACCTTGCCCCCTGCTCGCCCCTGCCTCTTCCGGTCGCTGCCAGTCGATACCGCGCTCTGCCATGTCGCGGTCATGCAGCTGATTGGGATCGATCTCGCTCACCACGATTTCTTCGGCGGCGTCGCGCTGCCGGTGCAGTCGATAATAGCGATCGGCGAGTCTGTCGGGATCGCCGACCGGATCGCCGGGACGGATCAGCACGCTGATGCAGACGGTCGCCACATGAATGCCACGGCTCGCCAGAACCTCGTTCAGGCACAGAGCATAGCTGCGCAGACCCGCCATCACCATGCCGATGGGCGTATAGACCGGCATGATATGATGGGCTGAACCCGAAGTCGTGAGAAGAATCGTTCCTCCCCCCGCCGCTTCCATCTCCCGCAGCACGGATTGAACGCTGGTGATAGCGCCCAGGATAATCAGCCGGTGCAGCCGGTCCATCGTCGCCCGGTCCAGTCCGGTCGGCGTGAAGTGCGCTTCATCGCCTTCGGGAGCGGGGACGGGACTGAATTCCAGCACCCCGATCGGCCCCAGACGCGCCCGCGCCGACGTGATCGCATCCCGGAGCGCCCGTTCATCCCCGATATCGGCGACGAAACCCTCGGCCGTTATGCCTTCGGCCCGTAGCGCAGCCACCATGCTGTCCAGCGATTCGCGGCGTCGCGCGATCAGCGCCACAGGATGGCCTTCCCTTCCAAACCGGCGCGCTATGGCTAATCCCAGTCCCGGACCCGCACCTATTATTGCGACTGTCGATTGCGCCATTGGCATCCTCCCATTGCTCGCGACCCATTCCCTGACACGGCAGATCATTTGAGTCTTGCAACACACTATAACGATGTTATGTAACTTGCCAAGCCGAACAGACAGCGCCCCTGCCGGCACAGTTCGGAACCATCAATGCGGGTCGCGAGCCGGTCGATAGCCGCACGGACCCTATCGATAAAAAGGAAGAAGGAGAGCGCCGATGATCTTGAAGGATAAAGTTGTCATGGTGGCGGGCATCGGCCCAGGCCTGGGCTTTCGCACGGCGCTCAATGCGGCCATCGAAGGCGCGTCGACCGTCGGCATTTCGTGCCGCACGCCATCCTATCTGGATGAGGCGGAGGCCAAGATTCTGGAAGCCGCGCCCAATTGCAAAGTGGTCAAGGCCAAGGCCGACCTGGCGTCGGAACCGGAGGGCGAGGCCTTTGCGGCCAAGGTGTTCGAGGCAGCGGGCAGGATCGACGCCCTGATCAACAGCGGCCGTTATGGCGGCAAGAGCTGGTCCGATCCCATCCTCGAAACCAATTTCGATGACTGGACCTATGCGGTCGAGGTCAACTGCATGGGCATGATCAAGCAGGCCCGCGCCGTGCTGCCCTACCTGCGCAAAAACGGCGGTGGTTCGATCGTGATGATCAATACCAATTCGGCCAAGGCGAAAGCCCCAGGCAATAGCGGCGTGTCGGGCTACGCCATGTCCAAGGCCGCGCTCACCAACGCCACCCGCAACCTCGCCGTTGCGGTCGGGCCGGACAATATCCGCGTCAACTCCATCTATCCCAGCTGGATGTGGAATGAGCCGGTGATCGAATCAATCAAGGCCGATTCCTCGATGGGCACGCTCGACGAAGTCTATGCGATGGTAGCCGCCGGCACCGCGCTGAAGCGGGTGATGACCGATCATGAAGTATCGCTTGCGGCTCTCTTTCTGGCTTCGGACTATTCGGCGGCGCTGACAGGCGCCCAACTCGACACCTGCGGCGGCGAGTGGATGCCATGAGCCACGCGCTGTCTCTGCATCATGTGACGGTGATGGAGGCCACGCCGCCGGAAGTGATCGCGATCGCGGCGGAGCTGGGCCTGGCCAATGTGTGCCTGTTCACCTGCATAACGCCGGATGCCGCCTCCTATTTCCCGGTCGACTGGTCCCCGGCCGCCCGCAAGGAGACGGCGACGCGTTGTGCAGATCTGGGCGTGCGTGTGCACAATCTGGAATGGTTCGACGTGACCCGCGAGGACAATGCCGATTTCCACCGGCGCGGCCTCGAACTGGGCGCTTCGCTGGGCGCGCGCACAGCGACGACCCATGTGGTGGTCAACGACCCGGCGGAAGCGGGCGACCGTTTCGCGGCCTTTTGCGATCTGGCGGCCGAATATGGCATCGCGCCATCCATCGAGTTCACGCCACTGATCGGCACGCCCGACCTGCCTTCGACCCTGGACGTCATCGGACGGGCGAACCGGCCCAATGGCGGCATATCGCTGGACGTGCTGCACCTGTTCCGCAGCGGCGGCACGCCGTACGACGTGCGCGCCATCGCGCCCGGCATCATCCGTTCGATGCAGATCAGCGACGGGCCGATGGGAACCGCGACCGACCTTGCCGCCTATGGCGACGAGACGATGTTTCAGCGGATGATTCCGGGCGAGGGCGAATTTCCCCTGGCGGAAATCCTTTCCATCGTTCCGGCCGATATCATCATCGACGTCGAAGTGCCGTTGCGTGCGCATCAGCAACGCGGCCTCAATGCTCTCGAACGCGCCCGGCTCGCCGTCGACGGCGCCCGATCCCTGCTCAAGGAATTTACATAATGCACTATGCCCGTCTCGGCGATTCCGGCCTGATCGTCTCCAAATATTGCTGGGGCGCCGCCAATCTCGGCAAGCCGCTCCCCATGTTCGCTTCGGCTGTCCATCTGGATGAAAGCCAGACCCGCGAAGCCGTCGCCATCGCGCTCGACCATGGCGTCAATTTCTTCGACACGGCCGACCTTTATTCCAACGGCGAGGCGGAGGAAATACTGGGTCGCAGCCTTGCCGCGCGCAGACAGGACATCGTGCTGTCAAGCAAAGTCGGACTGCGCACGGGCGAACCCATCGTTCATGCCGGGCTTTCGCGGCGTCATATATTGCGCAGCATAGATGGTACGCTCAAACGCCTGGGCACCGACTGGCTGGACGTCTATATCGTCCATAAGCCCGATCCGCTGACACCGCTGGAAGAAACGCTCGAAGCGCTCGACCGGACGGTCAAGGACGGCAAGGTCCGTTATCTGGGCTATTCCAACTGGCCCGACTGGATGGTGTCCAAGGCGGTCGAGATCCAGAAGAGGAACGGCTGGGCGCGATTTGTCACGGGACAGCTTTATTATTCGCTGATCGGACGCGAACTGGAGGAAGCGACCATCCCGGCCTGTCAGGATGCGGGCGTGGGCCTGATGGTCTGGAGTCCACTGGCGGGCGGCTATCTTTCCGGCAAATACACGCTGGAAAGCCGCAAGGACAAGGGCAAGCTCGACGAATTTTCCTTCGTGCCCATAGACAGAGCGTGGGCCGACAAGGTCGTGCATGTGCTGGACGACATCGCCGCCAAGCATGGAACCACGCCAGCGACAGTCGCCCTCGCCTGGGTTGCGGGCCGTCCCGCCGTTTCCACGGTCCTGCTTGGCATCACCCGCGTCGGACAACTGGCCGACAATCTCGCGGCAGCCACGCTGGAACTGACGGCCGACGATCTTGAGGCGTTGGATGCCGTATCCAAACCGGGGGAAACCTATCCCCACTGGTACAATCGTATGCTGGCCGATCAGGTCACCATCGGAATCAGGTAACGGGAAGATGGATGATCTGACCGGAAAGATCGCGGTCATAACCGGCGCCGCAAGCGGCATCGGCCAAGGGACTGCGCAAGCCCTGGCAGCCGTTGGCGCGCGCGTAGTCGTCGCCGACATCGACGCTAGGAGCGCCGAGGCTGTCGCCGCCGCGATCCGCAAGGCGGGAGGCGTGGCCATCGCCGCTATATGCGACGTGGGCGAGGATGGCGCATTCGAGGCCTTGCGCGAAACCATCCTCACCGAACTGCATGGTGAGGCCGACATCGTGATGAACAATGCAGGAGTGATCCTGTCCGGCCATCCCGAGGACATTCCGCTTTCCGAATGGCAACGGATCTTCAACGTCAACCTGTTTTCCATCGTGCGGTCGAACGCCGTGTTCCTGCCCCCCATGCTGGCGCGCGGATCAGGCCATATCGTCAACACTTCGTCCTTTTCCGGCATCATGACATATTCCTTCGACCGCCTGCCTTATGCGGCGAGCAAGGCGGCGATATTTCAGATGTCCGAAGGCCTAGCGCTCTATCTGATCCCCAAGGGAATCGGCGTTACCGTGCTGTGTCCGGGGCCGGTCGAAACGAACATCATGAAATCAAGCAAGCTGTGGACGAGCGGGGTAGAAATCCGTGGTCCCGGAGCCGAGTTTGCGATGATGTCCCCGAACGAAGTGGGCGGACAGGTGGTGGAGGCGATCAGGCGCAACATCTTCTTCCTGCCGACGGACGCGCTGGTTCGCGACCGCCTCGTGCGCCGGGCTTCGAACATCAACCGCTATCTCCGCGACGAAATCGATCATCCACAGATCATCAGCCTTGATGCCGCAATAGCGGCAAAATCCGCTCAACAGGAGTCCCAGCCGTGACGACCTCAGTCGAACCTTCCCTCGCCAAGCGGCCGGATCATGTTCCCGCCGATCTTGTCCGCGATTTCGATTATATCCGGGATGAGGGGATCGTCTCCAACCCGCACGGCCGAATGGCGGAAATCGCCCGGACGATGCCCCCGCTCTTCTGGACGCCCCATTATGGGGGACATTGGGTCATCAACAGTCGGTCGCTGCTTTCCGAAGCAGCGACCGATCCCGCCCGCTTTTCGAGTGAACGAGGATCCATTCCACCGATCCCCGGCGATCCCAAGCTCATCCCGCTGACTTACGATCCACCCGAACATACGGCCTTCCGCTTTCCAGCAAATCGGCTGTTCTCACCAAAAGGCGTCAGGCATCTTGAACCCGTCATCCGGTCGATGACGAACGGCTTGATAGACGCGGTGATCGACAAGGGCGGATGCGAGTTCCTGCATGAAATTGCCGAGCCGCTGCCCGTCGTTCTGTTCATGCAGATGGCCGGTATGCCGAGCGATCGCATCAAGGAATTCCGGGCGCTGGCAGAGCATGCCACGGCTTCGCCCGATCCCGCCCTTCGCGGCGCCGCCATACAGCAGATCGGCGGCATCCTGGCGGAAACCATACAGGCGCGGCTGGCTGAACCCAAAGACGATCTTATCACGCACATCGTGACGGCAGATTATGACGGCCGCAAACTGACATTTGAAGAAATGATCAACTATATCACGCTGCTCTTTCTCGGCGGGCTTGAAACCGTGGTCAATTCGATCTCGTTCAACATCCATTATCTGGCCGTCAACCCATCCATCCAGGACGCCTTGCGCGCCGACCCTGGCTCGCTGCCTCGCGCCATTGAGGAACTTCTGCGATTGCATGCCATCCCGATGACAGCCCGGCGCGTGGCGCAGGACACTCAACTCAACGACGTGTCCCTGAAGGCGGATGAACTGGTGATGCTGCTGATCCCGGCGATCAACTATGATCCGGCGGTCTATGCCGATGCACGATCCTTCAGCCTTATCCGCAGGGAGCCGCATGTGACCTTCAACATGGGTCCGCATCGCTGCATCGGCGCCAATCTGGCCCGGCTGGAACTGCGGATATTCTTCGAGCAATGGTTAGCGCGGGTGCCGCCGTTCCGGATTGATCCGAAAAAGCCGCCTCGTTTCTATGGTGGCCTCAACCTCGCGGTGCGCTCGCTGAATCTGCGGTGGAACTGAGCCAGACTAACGGGATATTGCCATGGGTGGAGGTTCTTTTCTTCACCCACGATGGCACTGAATATCGCATTGTCGCCGAAAACCGGCCCGCCGATCTTGCAAGCGGCCATATATAATGATGTGGTTGAATGCTGAGGTAGCGCAGCCTGTGCGACTGCCGCATATTCGTGGCCGATGACTGAATCGACAAGCTGACATCCCCTGCCCGCTGAACGGCCGATTCTCAACGCAGAGGATAATATCGGCCCCAGTCTGCGCCTTTCATGTCAGATCATAATAGGCGAATCGCCCGATGGCCTGACCGAGCCAATATCAAAGCGCCTTCGACTGGGGATGCGACCAGTTGCACGCCCGGAAATCCAACTGGTCCTTTGGCAAATTACCAGCGATAGCTTATCGTCGCCCCGTAAAGCCGCGGAGTGCCGGGCGAATAGATGGTTTCACCCAGCGCGACATAGGCATTATACATTCCGCGATAATAATGCTTGTTCGCCAGATTCTGCGCCCAGACGGCTATTTCGACATTGGGATTGTCGAGATTCACGGTCACGCGACCGTTCAATATGCCATAGCCGGAAATTCGCCCCAGACTATTCTGTATCGCGAAATCCGCTGGAATCTGCGTGGGATCGGTCGGGTCGGGCGTATTCTGATAGAATATCTGCGATGAGACATAGGCATAATCAAGATGGACGGCCGCCTTGCCAAACGCCAGATCGAACGTCTGGGTGCCCCCCACATTGGCGGTCCATTTCGGCGCACGTTGCACCTTTTCCCCACTCCGGTCGAAAATGCCGCCCAGGCCGGGAATCAGGAACGATCCCTTCTTGTAACGCGAATGAAGATAGCTGAGCGCGGTCGTCAGTTCCATGCCGTGCCAAGGCAGCACGGTTCCTTCAAATTCGATGCCCTTGGCCAGCACTGTGCCGGCGTTGGTGACATATTCGGTCAGCGTATTATTGACCGGATTATAGGTATTGACCGGGTTCTGCGCGCCTTTGCGTTGCGTGTAGAAGGCCGCGATATTGGTGCGGACCTTATGGTCGAGGAAATCGGCCTTGAAGCCCAGTTCTACATCCTTCACATGCTCTGGCCCGAAATTTTCAAAGCCCGGCGGCGTCGTGAAAACGTTGAAACCCCCGCTGAGGGACGCGCCGCTCGTCTTCAAATAGGTGAAGATGCCATCGCTGATCTCATAGTCGATGCTGGCCAGCCATGCCGGATAGGAAAATTTGGCATGGAGGTTTTCACGACAATCGCCGGTCGCGCCCGCATCAGGCCCCGACTGGCAGATACCGGCGCCAAGATCGGTATAGTCGTTCCGTCCCAGGAACCGCTTGTCCCATGTGTAGCGGATTCCGCCGGTCAGACGCAGCGCATCGGTTACATGCCAGATGCCTTGTCCGAAAAAGCCGACGGAACGGGCAGAATATGTATTCGCATTGCGCGTGATGGCGGGCGAGAATACATAGGAATCCGTTATCGCCCGGCCATATTCACGGAAATATATGCCGCCGAACACCCAGTCCACTGGCCCCGACGTGCCGGAAATCTGCAATTCCTCACTGACCTGCTGCTGGCTATATTGCGCCAGGAACGGCAGGATGTTCACAGGCGCGAAGGCGGCAAAAGGCGTCGCATCCAACGACATGGAATTGTTGTTGTTCGACGCGCGGAAGCCGGTGATCGACTTGATATGCGCACCGCCCAGATCAATGTCCAGATTGGCGCTGACGCCCCCCGCACGGCTTTCAAAATGCGGATCGTCCACCCGCGGATTGCCGGTCTTGGATATACCGAAGCCGTTATAAAAGCCGTTATTTTTCGCCAGATAGGATTCCGGGTCGATGCCAAAGGCGTCGAATATGCCTGCGATGACGCCATCGGACCGTAGCGCCTTGATGACGTTGATCGTCCCATTGTCGCGATATTCCGCATAGTCGCCGACCAAAGCAAGCGTCACCGGCAGGGAATCGGGCGACCATTTCAGGCTTGCGCGCGTATAGATATCGTGGTCGATCGCGCCGAATTTGCGATCCATCAGGCTGTTATAGCCATAACCGTCGCGATCGCCGTAACGAAAGACGAAACGCGACGACAACTGGTCGCTGAACGGCAGATTGGCGACTCCTTCAAATTCCTTCTGATTGTAATTACCATATCCGGCCTTCAGATACCCCTCGAAGCGGTCCGTCGGCTGATGCGTGGTGATGTTGAGGGCTCCGCCGGTCGTATTGCGTCCAAACAACGTGCCCTGCGGCCCACGCAGCACTTCCACGCTGCCTATGTCGACGAAGGCAGCGTTGCCCGCCACGGACCGCGCATGATAAATGCCGTTGATATACACGCCCACCGGCGTATCGGTGACCTGGCTGGCCGTGGATTGCGACTGCCCGCGAATGGAAAGATAGACCGACTGCGAGGACTGCGCGACGGTGCCGCCCGCGCTCAACCCCGGCGCCACGCGTTGCAGATCGTTGACGGAGGTGATCTGGCGGCGCTCCAATATTTCGGTGGCGAAGGCAGACACCGCCACAGGCGTTGTCTGCAAGGCTTCCGCCGAACGTCTGGCGGTAACGACAATATCGGCAATACGGTCGCCATCGCCCATCCCGCTCAGGCCGGACGCATCGGCAGCCTGGGCCAAAGCCGGATTGACTGGAACAAGCGGAGCAGCCACCAGTAATGTCGAGCATAGCAGTTTCCGGTGTATTTTCATTGATATCCCCTCTTTCAATCTAGGCGTGCACCCCGCCTTTAACCCGCACCTAGGCATGCGGGCTGGGCGTTGCCCTTCCTGCAAATCTTCCCAAATAGCGTTTAACCGAATATGCTACTGATAATACATAATCAGAGGCATATGGGTGATTGCTATCGGGGGGGGGAATAATGGCTTTAAGGCTATATAGCAACGTTATACTGATAGACTAAAACCCTTTCATGAGCACTGCCAAGGAAGCAAATGGATGCAGAATCTGACCCCGGCCAAGGATGCGGTTGCGCGTATCGACGCCCTTATGGAAACGCTGGACAATCCCCGTCATCGCGCGATGCTGGCTGCCTTTCGCACGCATTGGTGGAGCGAGGTGCGCGGTGATATCGACACGGCCATGTCAGTGATGGCCGACGATATTCTGTTCAAGGCTACAGGCGCGGTCCCATCGGGCATGCCGTTCGAGATTCGCACCCAGGCCGAACAGCGCGCCCTGTACCAAATTCAGATGGACGCGGGCCTGACGCCAGCAGCCGGGACGTTCATGAACGAACGCTGGGCGTTCGCCGACTGGGGGTTCACGCTGGAGGCGGAGTGGGTTTTCGTCCTCTATGGCCACATGATTTCAGGCCTCGGCGCATTTGAATCCGACCGGCTTTATCTGGTCAAATCACCCAGCGTCGGCGTTATCCCCTATCGTGGCGACGGCAAGCTGGGCGGTGAGATTTTCTATATCGGCAATCCGCTGGAGATCGAGCCGACGGACCGGGCCACGCTCGACTGGCTGATAGCGGCTTGATAGCGGGCCAGAGGCCTTACCGGGACGCCGCGGCGGCACCTTTCATGGCAAGATCCCAATAAAGGCAGAAATCGTCGACCGCCTTTTTCGAGGCCGTTGCGGGCAGCATCAGCGCCTGCATAGCCAGACGCACGATGAGCTCGGCAAGATTGCGCTCGTTCAAACCCGCCTGAGCAAGTTCAGGGCGATCGATGAAAATAGGCGCGACCGTCAAGCCTATCATCTCGATATATTGATCGAATGCCTCGACCAGACTGTCCCGCATGAATTCCATTTCGGTCGCGACCAACCTGGACGTGTCCTCATGGGTAATGCTGTAAAATGTCAGCTGTTCCAGCACGACCCCGACCCTGTCCTTGAGGTCTGGCCTGGCTGCGATGGCATGCGCCAGTTCTGCCTCAAATTGTTCGCGGATATGCTGGGCAACCCCGGCAATGACCTCTTCCCGGCCGTTAAAATGGCGGTAAAGCGTGCGGCGAGACATGCCCGCAGCCGTGCAGATATCCTCGATCGACACCTTTTGAAGCCCCCGGCGCCCCATCGCGCTCAGCGCGCCGGCCAATATGCGCTCTTTCGGGCTTTTCCGCCGGGCGGAACGCCGCCTGCCGCCTGTCGGCTGCCCCGCCTGATCGATCGTCTCCGCTTCGTCCTGATGGGAGGGAGAATCCGCGCGCATCAATTTTCAGCCCCTGCCACTGTTCATGGCCAACATGGCCGATGCTGCTCTCTTTCCTGCCCATAGCTTTGCAGCTTGTCGAGCATTCCCGGCCCCAAGATTGGCGCGTTCTCATAGATTTGCCACTAATATATCATTTTTAGTGGCATTTTATACCCAACGGGCTTACATATCATGCAAGGGTTATGTCGCTGACGACCGGCGTGAACGACGACAAGTCGGGCAAAGATAGGAGAGTTTATGGATTTGCCGCGTGGCCATGGGGGCTATAGGCCTCAACCCGGATCGGGACCGTTGGTTGATCTGGAACGACTGGAGGTTTCGGCGGAAGTTCTCCTCGACCCCGAGATATATGAGCGGGAGCGTGACCTGCTCTGGAAGAAGAGCTGGCTGCTGCTTGGCCATGACAGCGAAATTCCCAATGCCGGCGATCATGTGAGCCGCTACATGGGCGAGGACATGGTGATCGTCACCCGCGACCGTTCGGGGGCAATCCATGTCCTGCTGAACAGCTGCACTCATCGCGGCATGACGGTATGCCGGTCGGAAATGGGCAACAGCCCCGGCTTCGTCTGCCCCTATCATGGCTGGACCTTCGGTATTGACGGCAAGCTTCGCGGCATGCCCGTCGCCGCGCAGAAAATGGCGGGCGAACAGCTGACCAAAGAAGAGCTGGGCCTCAAACGCGCGCGCGTCGGCACCCATTGCGGCATGATTTTCGCGACCTTCGACGAGGAAGCCCCTTCGCTTGAAGAGTGGCTTGGCGATGCGGCCTGGTATCTGACGCTGATGTTCGGCCGCTCCAAAAACGGGATGGAAGTGCTCGGCCCGCCCCAGCGCTGGGTGATCGAGGGCAACTGGAAACTCGCGGCCGAACAATTTGTGGGCGGCGACAGCTATCATATCTATTCGCTGCACCGCTCGCTGTTCGAGATGGCGACCTTGGGCAACGTGACGGATATCAAGCCGGACGACGCGCCCGCCGGGATGGGCGCCGACGTGGCTTTCCCGCAAGGGCACAGCTTTCGGTGCACCCCTACCGATTTCAGTCCCATCTTCGGCAAGGACCGCGCCGCCACCATGACGACGCAGGACAAGCTGCGCGCGCTGCCTCCGCCCGGCATGACACCCGAACTGGTCGAAGAAATGCTCGGGCGCTTCGATGAGGACCAGTTGCGCCTCCTGGCCGACATGCCGCCGATCGTCGGCGGGCTTTTCCCCAATGTCGGCACCCACAGTTTCCATTTCGTTCATCCCGATGGCGGCCTGCTGGGCGCGGCCCACGGCCTTCACGTCTTTGTCCCGCGCGGACCGGGCAAGGTCGAATGGTGGAACTGGCAGCTGGTGGAAAAGGACGCTCCGGAAGAATTGAAGGACCGAATTGCCGAAACCTGCACGCTGGCGACGGGTCCTACCGGGCTGCTGGAAGCCGATGATGGCGAATGCTGGCCTTTCATGCAGCGCGCCGCCCAGGGTGGAGTTGCCGCCGATGGCGTCACCGGCACCATCAAATATCACGCCCAGCTTGGGGAGATACGGCCCGACTGGTGGCGCGGCGGCGGCACCGTGTCAGCCGGCTTCTCCAAGGATGATGGTCAATGGGCCTTCTGGCGCCGCTATGGCGAAATGATCGAGGGAGATATTCGATGAACGCTATCCCCTCCCTCATGAATGCGCCCGATGTCGATCTGGATTCCGCCTGCCGCATCCGGGCGAGCGATGCTCTCTATGCCGACATGCGCGAATTTCTTGAAGATGAAGCGGCGCTGCTGGATGAAGAAAAGCTGGACGACTGGCTCGACCTGCTTACGGATGACATCCGCTACAGGATGCCGGTGCGGCTGGGCATCAACCGCGCGGCGGGTGACGGCTTTGCCCGGCGGATGTTTTTCTATAACGACACCAAAAATGCTCTGATCATGCGGATCAGACGCCTGTTGGACACGTCCAGCGGCTGGGTAGAAGACCCTCCGTCGCGCATCGCCCGTATAGTGTCGGGCGTTCGGATATTTTCGACCGACAATCGCGACGAATATGTCGCCGACAGCAATGTTCTGCTCACACGCAGCCGCAGCGATCTGGGGGAGGTGAAGATGCTGATCGCCCGCCGCCATGATATTTTGCGCTTCACGCCCAATGGCATCAGGCTCGCCGGGCGGGACATCTATCTCAACCAGACGACAATTGACATGCATAATCTGGCGATCTTCCTCTAAATTTTCAGCTTCATAGCTGTTCAACCGCTCCCATGGGAAACGGTTGAACAGCTATGTGATACATCGACAGGAAATCATCTCATGGGTATCATGATGACGGCTGGCGAGTCCCTTGCGAACATGGACGCGATCATCGCCACACTCGATAATCCGCGGCATCGGCAAATGCTCGCCGCTTTTCGAACGCATTGGCACGGCGAGGTCACGGGCGACCTGGATGCAGCCATGTCGGTCGTCCACGAAGACTCGCGATTTGCGGTTCTTGGAGCCCTCGCCGCCGGCGAAGCCTTTGAGGTATCCGGCATACGCGAACATCGCGCTATCTATCAGGTGATGCCGGACCTGGGCCTGAACGCTGGCGGGTCGTTCAGCGGGGCGAAATTCGCCTTCTCCGATTGGGGCATCGTAATGGAGGCGGTCTATTCCAACGTCGTTTACGGCAGCATGCTGACCAATGTCGGCAACTATGATTCGCAAAGCCTTTTCCTCTTTCATGCTCCGTTGGTCATGATCTGCGAGTTCGACGCCGCTGGAAAGATGACGAACAAGCGCGACTATTTTGCCAAAATTCTATCGGTAGAGCCCGCCAATATATCGATACTAGACCAATTGAAGTCATTTGGTTAAATTTCACAATTTAAGCATCTAAAGTGTAAAGAACTTCCCACGGTCTCCATTATCCATGAACATGCTTCCCGAATTCGGTCAGATAGCGTAGGCCTTCGCCCTGAAAACACACGAAAGTCCGGCCTCGATTATTCCTTCATCGAATCGGACACCTCGTTTGAGGGATTTGTCATAGAGTTCAATGAGTGAGCTAGGGTCTCATTCCAATCAGCCGATTCGACGACCGGGCGCGCCCCCGAACAGATATCTCCGGTCCATCATCAGTAACTCACTCAGCATCATGCCATTTGATATCCGACAGCTTCGCTACGCCATCGCGGCGGCCGATCATGGCAGTTTTTACCGGGCCGCCCGCGTATTGGATGTAGAGCAATCGACGCTGAGCCGAAACATCCTTAAACTGGAGCGTGTGGTCGGCAACAAGATTTTCAACCGTTCGCAAGCGGGCGTCACCATGACCCTTGCCGGCGCGCAGTTCATCCGCGCTGCGCGACCGATGGTGGCGAACGCGGAAAAGATGGTGGCAATGATGCGGGCGGCTGGTCAGGGTCGTGCCGGCGGGCTGAGGATCGGGCATAACAGCGCGATTTCGGCCGGCCATCTGCGCGCGACGATGCTGGGCTGGCGCGCGGCCCATCCTGACGTCGAGGTCGATGGCTTGGAAGCCGATCGGGGCGCGTTGCTTGCCGGCCTCGATACGGGCGAGATCGACATCGCGATCCTGGTGGGCGAAGCGAACCACGCCGATTTCCGGCAAGCGTCGTTCTGGACCGAGCGCGTGATGATCGCCCTGCCTGACAGTCATGTCCTGGCCGGGCGTGAGACTGTTCACTGGACCGATCTGCGCGGCGAGCGTTTTCTGCTGCCCGCCGCCGATCCCGGCCCGGAGATTCGCGACATACTGCTCGGCCGCCTGATGATGGCGGGCGCGCATCCCGATATCAGGATGCATCAGGCGAGCCGCGAAACGATACTGAGCGTGCTGGGCGGCGGACTCGGCGTCTCGATCATCTGCGAGGGCGGGACCGGCGCGCGCTATCCCGACGTGGTCTATCGCCCCGTCCTCGGCGAGCAGGGGCCGGCATACATCGGCTACTCCGGCTATTGGCGAGAGGACAACTGCAATCCCGCACTGCGGCGGTTCCTGGCCTTCGTGCGCGACCGCCATGCGCTGTCGTTCGACATCCCGTGACGCGGTAGGCGGGATGGACATGCGACGTTAACCGGCTCGATCGCAACCAGCGGGCCGCCTGATTTGAAAGTCTTGGGAAAGGAGCCGTCATGACACACGGCAAGACAATTATCATAGTGCTGGTCACGCTGATCATCGGATTCGGGGCGGGCTTCTTGCTGCGGCCGGTAATCGCGCCGCCTGAGCATGCGGCGATCGTCGCCGGCCCGGCGCCCGCCCCTCCAGCTCCGGCCGAGCCGCGCGGCAAGCAGTATTTCGCGGCGCATCTCGACGAAGCCCGGCAGGTTCTGACGAAATGCGCGGAAGGCTCGGTGCGCGGCAACGAATGCTTCAATGCCGAGATGGCCGTCACGGAGTCGGACGGCAGGGCGCGGCATAAGCGGTTCTTCGGCAACTGAGGCGGGATTTACACCGCCTTCAATTCCCCTGCGCGCGATGCCGGCGAAAGGCGCGGTCGGTGGCCATGAACCGCTCCAGCATCGGTGCGACCAGCTTCTCCGGTGCGAACGGCTGCTGCCCGGTCTCCTTCGCGAGCGCGTCTGCATAGAGCCGCAAATCCTCGAACAGGGGCGCGGGCAGTTCCACAGCGAGCTTGACGGGCTTGTCCTCGGGGATCGGCCCCAGCTTCAGTTTCGTCATCGTGTGCCTCCAACGGGCTCCAATACAAGATCATATGCCGCGTCTGAGGTTATTCCGGGATGGGAAGATCGGAGGACCATAAGACCATGAAGATCATTGGTTTTGTATTGAGCCGTTATCGGCATAGTTTTCTCTCCTATAGTCGGTTGAGGAAGGCCAAGAGCTTGTCGTCGGGCTTGAACTTGCCCGGCTTGCTGTCGAACGGGATCGTCTTGGCGAGGATCTTCTCTTTCAGCGCCAGATCGGCGTCGAGATAGATTTGGGTGGTCTCGATGGACTCGTGCCCCAGCCACAACGCGATGACGGTCTGCTCCACCCCGGCGTGGAGAAGGTCCATCGCCGTCGTATGCCGCAGACAGTGGAAGGTGACGTGCTTCTGCTTGAGCGAAGGGCAAGCATTGCTGGCGACCGCGACGTGCTTTTTCAGGAGGCCGGCCACGGCATCGGGGCTGAGCCGTCCGCCGCGCGCGCTTGGGAAGATCACCTCGTCCGGAGCGGGGTCCAACTCATCGAGCCAGGCCGCGAGGACATCGGCGACCGGCTTGCAGAGCGGGACGGCGCGCTGCTTGCGGCCCTTGCCGAGGATTTCGACGTGAGCGCCCGTGCCGAACGTCACGTCCTGACGCCGGAGGCCCGTCGCTTCCGACAGGCGCAAGCCGGTTTGCAGCGTCGTCAGCAGCAGCGCATGATCCCGGCGGCCGGTCCAAGTGGCCATGTCCGGCGCAGCGAGCAGCGCATCGACCTCGGGCCGCGTCAGGAAGTCGATCAGTTTGCGATCGAACCGCTTGGCCGGCATCGCGAGGACGCGCTGTATCTGCGCGCTGTGCGTCGGCATCTCATAGGCGGCGAAGCGGAAGAACGACCGGATCGCGGTGAGCCGCAGGTTGCGGGTGCGGACGGTCACGCCTCGTTGTTTCTCCAGATCGCCCAGGAAGCCTGCGATGAGCGGGGCGTCGAGCTTCTCGAAGGCCAGCTTGTCCGGGGCGGTGCGAAGACGCTTCTGCGCGAAGCGGAGCAGCAGCCGGAACGTGTCGCGATACGAGCTGATCGTGTTCGCGCTGACCCGCTTCTCCTGCATCAGGCGCTGGGTGAAGAACCGTTGGAGCAGCGTCGGGAAGGTTGGGATCGCCGTCATGCCGGAGCCTCCCAACGATGCTGAAGCCGCGCCACAGCCTCCGCCATCAGCCCCGGATTCTGGTGCAGATACCAGTAGGTGTAGGTGAGATGGGAGTGCCCAAGATAGGTGGACAGCGCCGGCAACCGGCGCTCGGGGTCCGCGCCGGTGCTGTAGCATCGCCGCAAGACCTCGACCGCCATCGTATGCCGCAGATCGTGCAGGCGCGGCCCGCTGGAAGCGGAGGCATCGCGCAGGCCGAGCCTTCGGGTCAGCCGCCGGAACGCGCGATCCAGCGCCGTGTGGATGATGCGGCGGCCGTGCGCCGATATGAAGAAGGCTTTGACGATCCTGCCGGCCAGGAAGGCATCACGCTCTTTCCGATAGCGTTGGAGGGCGATGCGCGTCGTCTCATGGACCGGCACCAGGCGGGATTTGCCGAACTTGGTGTTGCGGATGGTGATGACGCCCTGATCGAGATCGACATCATCGAGATCGAGCCGGAGGACTTCGCCGACGCGCATCCCGGTCACGCTGATGAGGCCGTAGATGGTGTAGCGTCCCAGGCAGTAGAAGGCGGTGGCGCCGCCCCGTTGCCGCAGGCTTCCCGCCAGGATGCGCCCTATCTCGTCCTGACTGAAGATATGGGGCTGGAAGGTGAACCTGCGTCGGGCCAGCAGATCGGTGGCGGGGATCTCGGTCCTTGGATCGCTCAGGATGCGGTAGCGGGCGAAGCTGCGCACCGCGCGCAACCGCCCGGCATGATAGTTCGGATCGTCCGACGCCGGCTGTCGCGCCCATTGCACCGCCAGCTTCGCGGTGATGTGGGTGGCATGACGCCGTTCCATGAAGCCGGCGAAGTCGCCAAGGTAAAGCTCGTCCTTCTTCAGCCCGAAGCCGAGCGAGCGACGCAGCTCCAGATATTCGGTGACGCCTTCGCGCAAGCTGGTCATGGCAGCTCTCCCGGCCACGGCAGGGCGACGGCGCGCAGGCCGTCCAGATCGACCTTCGCGTATCGCCGCGTGGCATCGGGGCTGCGATGCCGAAGCATCTGGCCGATCTCCGTCAGCGACAGTCCCTGCCGCAGCATGTCCACGGCAAGCGCATGGCGCAGTTGATGCGAGCCTGTGACCTTCGCCTCGATCCCGGCGTGGTCGATCGCGCGGTGGACTATCATGCAGATGTCGCTGTGCGACCCCAGCCCGGCGAAGGGTGCTCGCGAGCGCAGGAACACCCTGCGAGAGGAGCATTCCGGGCGTCCGTCCTTCAGATAGGACGCCAGCGCCTCGCCGACATCGTGCGGCAAGGGCAGCGGCCGTTCCTGGCGGCCCTTGCCATGCACCGTCAGCCAGCCCCGCGACCAGTCGATGTCCTCCAGCTCCAGGCGGACGATCTCCCGCGCACGAAGCCCCAGCCGTGCAAGCAGCAGGAGGATGGCGTGATCGCGCCGCCCGGCCGGCGTGCGCCATGTGCGGCTCTCGGCCAGAAGCCGGCGAACGTCATCGGCCGGCATAGCGCGTGGGATCGACGCCATCGACCATCCCGCGACGCTGGGGACGACCGCCGCAAGGTCGGTCTGGATGTAGTCGCGGAACCGAGCGAAGCGGAAGAAGGAACGCAGCGACGTGACGATGTTCTTGGCCTGCGAGAAGGTCTGGTCACGCGGGGCGTTGCGCCGGATATAGTCCGTCACCTGGCTGGCGCTGATCCCGGCAAGGTGCGGCTCGTCGGCGCCGCAGAGGCTCGTCAGGAAGCGCCTGATATAGCCGGCGTAGTTCTCGATCGTGGATGGCGCCAGACCGCGTTCCTCTCGCATCCAGCCCATGTATTCCTGAACGATCAACTCGACCCCGGACGTTTCGTCCGAAGCGTCAGCCGGGCTTTCGATCACTCCCTGGTCGCGAAGCCAGTGCGTGACGGCGCTCAGGGAGAGCGGATCGCCCCGTATGGGAATACGGTGTCTGGCACGGGCGCGCAGGAACGCGGCTTCATGCTTGGGCGTGATCTCGCCGACCGTGACCCGTTCTTCACCCAGCCACCGGCTGAACTCGCTGATGAGGAAGGTCTTCTTCCAGTAGGAAACCTGCGAATATCCGCAATCAGCGAGGTATTCAGCATAAGGCTCCAGATACGGAGCCAACGGCCCTTCGACACGAAGTCGAGCGGGCCTCTTTCGACATGCCCGTTGCATACGCCAAACCAGCGCCGGCCGACTCCGATTGACCAATACTATGCCGACCGGGTCCCGCAGTTTTACCACAGGAGAAGCCAAAATGCATGACGAACTCAGCATAGTTCCGAACTCGGCATATGACCTC